>Ga0070708_100001029_pt1 | contig 21219 bp, 18 predicted proteins | sample KBSK5503metaG_FD_65469 | JGI IMG/M metagenome (GOLD analysis project Ga0070708, IMG submission 65469) | Corn, switchgrass and miscanthus rhizosphere microbial communities from Kellogg Biological Station, Michigan, USA - KBS K5-50-3 metaG | ecosystem: Host-associated > Plants > Roots >... | reverse complement strand
TTGGGCAGGAAGTAAAGGTTTCTCCTGCTTAACTCGCCTCTGTCTTTTATAGAGCCAGCGCGTGCTGCCAGCTACCAGCCCTGCCAGGATAGTGACTTTAAAGCCGGAAGGTGCGATCAAATGTGCTGTGCCGGTTTCGTTGAAGAATTTTATCAGCGATGTGAGGGCCGGCGTATGCAGGTGTAACGTTAGACTTTGCATTGCACTGAATGAGACTTTGCATTGCACTAGTGCATTGTTATCCTGCATCCGTGAAAATTTTGAACCACGCAAGCGAAATATTTTCGAATCTTTATAGTACCAACCGAACACTGAAAAATAGCGCCTCAAACTCGTCAATTCAAGACGCTCGCTTCCTGTTAGAAAGGATAGATCAGCTAGTGTTCGGTCAATCAGCAATTGATGGGTAAAGATGCGTGAGCTTGATGCGGGCATCAGCCGTGGTAAAGCGCCAGTTGATGCCAACAGCTTGCCGATTGCGTTTGGTTTGCCAAGCGGCTACCTCTTGTTCCAGTGCCCTACGCGAGCCGATGCGACGATCCAAACACTGCCGAGTAAGGACCGAGAATTCGATCTCGGCCATGTTCAACCAACTGCCATGCTTGGGCGTGTGATGCACTTCTAGCCGCTCAAGCAAGCGCCGCGCCGCGGCTGGCTCAAACACTTCATAGAAAGCTGTCAAGGTATGCGTGTTTAAATTATCCATGACCAGGACCAGCTTCTCAGCAGCCGGCTAATAGACATCCAGCAGGTCGCGCATGAAGCAGGCGAAGTCCACTTTGGTACGCTTGTCGGTCACTTTCAGATAGCGCTTGCCGACCAGCGGTTCACACGCGACAAACAGATTACAGGTACCCTGTCGTTCGTACTCATAGTCGAAGCATTCTGGCTGCCCCGGCTGCATCGCTAAGGGCACACGCGTCTCGCTTACCAACTGCTTGCTCGTTTCGTCCACACAGACCTGCGGATAGCGCTCATCATAGGGGCGCGTGTAGACCGAGAGCACCTCTTCCATCTGGCAGACAAACTCGGCATGGCTCTTGGGCGGGATGCACCACTGCTTGGTGAGCCACGGCTTGAGTTGGTTGTGCGCTAACACCTGTCGCACTGTTTCCCGCGAAATGCTCTCCACGACCTGCAATTGCACCAACTTGTCTGCTAGCAGTTGCAACGTCCACCGTTCTTGTCCCTCTTCCGGCTGGCTGCACGCGAGCGCAATCAACTGCGCTTCCTGTTCTCCATCCAATTTGCGCAGACGAGGCGTGTGCGGTCGGTGTCGCTTGAGGGCCGCAACCACTCCTTCTTCCACCAGGCGCTGCCGCACCCGCTCGACGGTGGCCGTCCCGATTTCCCATGCCTCACCGATGGCTTGATCTGTCCAGCCGGGGCCGTCCTCGCTACTGTCGGCTTTGAGTAAAATGCGCGCATGCATCAATTTTCGGGCCGATGCCTCGCCTTGGGCGATCAGTTTGGACAGAGACGCTCGTTCTTCCTTCGCCAGCTTTACGATATACTTCTTCATGGGGGCTTCTCCTTGATGAGCAGAGGTCTTTCTGTTTTTGCTCTTCAAGAATACCCCCTGATTCCTCCTCTCTTCATCTGATCATTTCCCCATCACTTCCGGCTGGACAGAACACTAGCTTCGTGAGAGAAGTAACTTCGACATCGGCCTTGATTGATATCAATCCTTTCAGAAGACCTCAAATTGAGGCATCATTACTTTCATACTCTCTAGTATTAAGAGCGAAGCAGAGGAAGAAATGGTTGGAGTAGTGGCGAAACCTCTTTCTATGCAAAGCAGTCTCTAAGCGCGTTCAATTGGAAATATCTATGGTTCTCTGCAGTTGCTTGTGTCATTTTATCGGTAGCGTATCGATCTCTAAGGGTTGAGGAGGGAACAAAAAAGCAAGCTGAAGAGTTTCCTCGTGATGAAGTAGGTGTCTCAAACCCATTCATCACAAGGAGTCTTCGGCAGTATGAGTAGACCGTTTTCACAAGGAAAGCTAAAGGCAACAGAGCGCCGGGCAATTCTACACGCCATTGAAAGCCAGATACAGCAGGTCATCACCCAAGAGGTGAGACTGGTGCTCCAGGAGTTTCTGGAGCAAGAAGTCACAACCAAACTGGGACGGCCGAAGCGCAGCCCACGTCGGATCGATTGGTCCTGTGCTTTCTGTGGCTCGGACGATGCCAACCAGTTCACGCGCGATGGGCATTACCAGCGCCGTCTGGAGACTGGATGGGGGCACCTGGACGCATTGCGTGTACCTATGGTGGAATGCCAGCGTTGCCAACATGATGTGGTGGCGCATTTTGCCATCTTGGAGAAGTACCGCCCACGGGTTGCGCAACGAGCTAAGCTCAAGCAAAGAGAAAGCCAAAGAACGCCAAAACTACGAGCTCTTCTTCACCAACCTGCCGCAATACGCCTTCACGGCCTGCGATGTGGGCGAGTTGTATCTGCATCGTGGGGCCTTTGAACAAGACAGTTCAAGTCAATCCTTGTCAGCCAGCGCCCGCAATTCTCTGAGCGCATCTTTCGCTATCCATTTCGCGGCTCGAGAGCCCATGCCCTCAAGCTCGTTGGCGCATTCCAGGGCGATGGCATAAAGATGCTTGTTCCACTTGCCCATCTGTCGTAATGCCCAGTTAACGGCTTTTTTGACAACATTTCTTTCATCCCACGCATACTGCTTGATGAGCGAAAAAAAGGGGATGAAGGCTTCATCAGACGCTCCTTTATCACGGAATGCCAACTCGGCCATCATGACAAAGCCTGCTCTTCTGACAAACTCTTTCTCTTCATGACACCACTGCAGCGCCTTTTGATACGCAAAGGGCGTTTTACCAAAGAGATTTCCGCAGACCAGATCGCAGACATCCCACGAATCGAAATCATTGACCCAGCGATCCATCAGTTGAGGAGAAACGAGGTGAGGTTCAGCCACCATGGAGGCAAGAATCCTCGCTTCGTGGATGCCTGAATCCCAGAGGGCTACCGCCAGTGCCTGATCCTTGCTGTTTGCCCTGGCCAATTGGCGCAAGGTGGAGATGGAAATCCCCAAAGCCTGGCCTGGTGTGATGCCAAATCTCGCCATCTTTTGAACGGCTTGTGCGTCCGCTTGCAATTGCAGGGTTGCGATCATCTGGTCAGCGCTCATACCTGCCATGAACCATGTCCTCTCTTCACTGCATGTTCTTGATGTTCTGTCATTGTCGAGCAACCCGACCGTGAAAACAAGGTCAGCCACCGATACCTGGTGAACGACTGCTTGAGTTTCTCTCGTTGCGCATCGCGTGGGATAGCGATGGATCTGAATTACTCGTATCGTGTGTGTTGCCAGAGTTGTGCTCATCCTCTTTGCCCTTGGGGTGCGGGATGCGTGCACGCATCCCGCACCCCAAGGGCAGCTATTTCAGGTCGTGCAGCCAGCTGGCGAGAGCCTGCCCGATCTCGTGGGGCGAGTCTTCCTGCATGAAGTGGAGTCCGCGAACGGTCACTTCGCGCTGCGCGGGCCACGTGCGGACAAAATCAAGGAGTGATCCCGTCATGCCCCCCGGCTCCGCGTTCACGAAGAGCTTGGGGACTCTGCTTTGAGCAAGCCACTCGGAGTAGCTGTTTTCGATCTCCTTCACGTCCGCAGGTTCGCCGTCGAGAGGGTTCTCGCGCGCCCAACTCAGCGTTGGGCGCCGGTCTTCCCCCAGATGCGCGAACGGACGCCAGTATGCGGCGAGTTCTTCCTCGGACAGTGTGCGGAGGATGCCGCCGGTCAAGGCTTGCTCGAAGAGGTTCCCCTCCAGCGACATCGCCTCACCCTTTGGCGAGCGGGCTGTTTGGAGCAAGTCTCGTGTGGGTTCGGGCCAGTCGTTCCAGCCGCGCGGCTGCACGAGCGCCCCCATGTGGGCGATGCCGCGGACCGCCTCGCGGTGTCGGTTGGCCCAGTCGAAGCCAAGCCCCGAGCCCCAGTCGTGGACGACCAGGGTGACGCGCTCGCGCACTCCGAGTTCCTCCAGCAGGGCGTCGAGGTAGCGGCGGTGCTCGACAAAGCGGTACGACCCGGGACCGGAGTTGGGCAGCTTAGCGGAGTCGCCCATGCCGATGAGATCAGGGGCGAGACAGCGACCAAATGGCTCAGCATACGGCAGAATGTTGCGCCAGAGGTAGGAGGAGGTTGGATTGCCATGCAAAAAGACAATCGGATCACCACGTCCTCCCTCCACATAGGCCATCTCTTGCCCGAAAACCAGTTGACGTTTTTTGTGATACGGAAAGGTTGCACTGATCATGGTCGTTTCTGCTCCTTGTAGCTAGTGTTCTCGTCTCGAACGATGGTGGAAAGACCCACCATTTCGTGCCAGAAGGGAAAGGATGCCGCGAAATCGTTGACGAGCAGACGGAAATCGTTCCGTTTCATGTCCTTCTCTTGTGGTTCCTTCTCTCTGCCTCATACATGTACCTTCTAGATGGACACAGTCTACTCTTGAACAAGGACAGAAACCGCCCTTGTTTTCTCGGTTCTAACCAAAACCGGGGGTTGTCAAAAAAGAGAGAAACTCCTCGTGTGAAAAGAAAGAAAAATCGCTTCGACCACACAAGGAGGTTTCTCTCATGCAGGTAGGAGTATCGCTCACCGTGGAAATCGGAGCAAGCGCAGGCATCCATGTGAGGGTGACGCGGTTTGAATTTTTCCGGTACTGGCTTTCAAAGAAAAGTTGCTTCATCATGAAGGGAAGTACAGCAGAGCCGAGCAGGGATTGTCCCGCTTGTTCAGCGAAGCAGAGAAGCGGGATGCGTCGCTCCATCTGAGGCCAAGAGATGCGGATCGCTCTCTATTGTTCGGTTCAAATCCTCGTTGCGCATCCCGTGGGTACCGGCGCTTCTGGCTGGATGCGCCCCAACAGGCCATCTTTGGGAGTGGTTTGTGCCAGAGCTTACGCCACTTGAGCCAGCAATGGGCAGCCACGGTGGGAGCCAGCGTGGGACTGCGCACCTTTAATGAAAGGATCAATCAGCTCGAAGCGATCCTGCAAGAAGCCCATCGCGAACCCAACAGCGAGGTTCCGCCAGTGGTGCAGTTTGATGGCATCTGGCTCAGTCTGCAAACCCAGCACGAAGGCTTCAAAGAGGATTGTCGTAAGCGCAAGAGGCACCAGAAACAGGGGAAGCGCATGGTGGTGCTGGTCGCGCTCGGTCTGTGGGCTGATGAGAGCGACAAATGGCGCATCCTCGATTGGGAGATAGCCGACAAGGAAGACCAAGCGGCCTGGGAACGACTGGTGCAGCGCTTGTGGGAGCGCGGGGTGAAGCTGGAAACGGGGCTCCAGGCCATTGTGCGTGATGGGACGGAAGGACTGGAGCAAGCCCTGGACTACATTTATGGCTCAGCCTTGATCCAACAGCGCTGCATCTTCCACAAGTTGCGCAATGTCAGCGACAAGTGCAGCAGCTTAGATCACGAAGGGAAGAAACTTCTGATGGACCAGGCTGCGGCGGTCTATCAAGCTACGAGTGCCTCAGAGGCACGAGCCAGGCTCGTGGCATTTGGGGAGCGCTGGCGCGCAACACAGTCACAGGCGGTTGCCACCTTTGAGCGCGAGTTTGAGCGGACCATCCGTTACTATGCGTTGGAAGGGATGGTGCGCGAAGTGGTGTGCACGACCTCGCTGTTGGAACGGACCAATCGCGAATTGCGTCGCAAGTTTCGGCGAGTGGGCTGTTTCAGTAGCCCACAAGGTGCTGAGGTGGCGGTGTACATCCAGGTGACCCGTCTGAATGCTCAATGGAGCAAGACGAGTTGGTGGGAGGCTTCTCACTCTCTCGCACTTGATCTGCTTAACAGCAACCCTTAGAGATCGATACGCTACCAAAGAAGCCATTACCTGACTTGACCGCCTTGTTATCCTGTAGTATATTACTAATTAAGATAGCCACTTGCGAGATCTTTTAGGGACAGAGGTGTAGTGTAGTTCCTTGCATGGAGGGGTGATAAGAGATACAATCGCGATAGAGCGTTTGAAGTGTATCGTAGGCAGGTGGGGTAAAGATGCCCAGTCTTGTGATAAGAGATACAATCGCGACAGAGCGTTTGAAGCGCCCAGTCATTGAGCAGGCAGAGCTCCTTTTTACGTGATAAGAGGTACAATCGCGATAGAGCGTTTGAAGCACTTTAAAACCTGAGGGCGCAATGAGATGTGCGGTACCTGCAAGTTGCTATTGACAAAATCGCGACAGAGCGTTGCTGTTTGTTATTTCTTCCCTGTACTGCTCTGTCGACCTTCCTTTGCAACAAGAAATGAGATGGGAGAGGTGATAAATGTGATGCAGATGGTGATTGACAGAGCGTTACACTCATCCTCATGAATGAGCCAACATGACTTATCTCCATTCACTATGTGCCTCCTCGATCAACAATGCTGAAGCAAATTGAAATCATTATCACATCTCTTTATTGTCCTACCTGAACGGATAGCGTACAAGGAGCTTACTTCTACTTAACGTATGTTCAACGATCATTGGCCACACATACACGTCCAGACGAAACGCCTGGTTTTTGCTGCTCGTCAACGTGGGAACGATCTCCAGCCAGGTCACCTGTTGATCACGAAATTCCGTAAGCACACAGGCGAAAAACTGCCGAACCGAATAGGTGCTTTGCAGTGTTCTAAGTGGCGCTACACAGATGCTAGAATCTGGTAAGTGCTGCGTTATGCTCTTGCAGTAGGTTAATGAATCGGTTTTACCCCAATAACCAATGGCTTGGAGCAACTGACGAAAGCGCTCTTCCTCAATTGAAGGGACTTCTATAAACACAGTGCAAGGCTCTGTGGCATGGGCCATCTCTCGGAGAATCACCGACTCTTGAAAGTCTTGCTTTCCCGCCTTGCCTGTTGTCCACTTATGAGCTCGTAGACGATGCAGTGAGATGGCCACCTTCTCAGGCGGTTGAATCTGGATGGAGGCAGAGCGAATGATCGGAAAAAGTTCATGTTGTGTGGTCTTCAGACCGAATAGCTCTATGCCTATCTGAATCAGCGCAAGACGTACGGTTGATGGGCCTGGCGCGGGTGTGATTAGGGCACTGCCCGCACTGCTCATTGGAATACGACAGGAATAGGTTGATGGAAAATGGTAATCAGCTGCAAGCCAGAGCTTTGTCATCAGTTTACTCACCCTGTTCTGCTCCTACTCGGATAACGATTTAGGCCCCCAGGCTGCTGACCAGGCCGGTTCTGAAAATTGGATTAACCGATTCATCTGCTGGTAGAACATACTGACTGTCTCAAACGGATATACCTGACAGGTGTCCCCAGCCATTGACTCCAGTTGCGCCATAAAATCGTCGCTCAATCCAGAAAAGAGCGGCGCACGACCTGGCGCGCTTTGAACAACGATGTTCCCGACCAACCCTGTCAGGTGAGGAAGCATTGTGGCGGTGCGAGCACCCTCGGGGCTCACAAGCGAATCGCGCAATGCGCGGAGAATCGCGCGATGCCTTTGTAAGCGCTCCTCCTCATTCCGCACCATCAGTTGCCAGCGGTAAGTATCGACACCAATCCTCACGCTCTGGTAACGAATGCACAGAGCATACTCTCCTGAGCGAGAAGACCGCGTCATCAACATTTGCCCTTCCTCACGGGAGGCTCCAGAGCGCGTGTGCAGCTGGAGAGTCTCTGCGTGACGATTCGGCAATGCCAAAGCAAAGGTAAAATCGATGATCGTATGCTTGTGCAATCCCTCGCGTGCGTCTGCACTGCCATCGCTGGCAGCCTTTTTGGCGGGGATCAGAAAGCCGTGGGTGTCACAGAGCGCGCACTCGTTGAGAATCCGCTTAATCGTGATCTTTTTGTACTCAGGATTGTCAATAAGAGCCCCTGCTCGGCGCGAGTCGCGCACCCGGCAGGCAGGGCATAAAGGACGCCCTTCCGCTTCAAAGTATTCTGCCAGGAGCGCCGCATGGTGGTGTTTGAGAATATCACCGCTGCATGCGTCCGTGATCGTTTGGTCTGCCAGCAGTTGCGTACGGGGTAAGAGTCGATTGGACCCGTGATCCCCTGCGTTACTGATACTATGTGCCTGCCAGGCGACCCGTACATTGATGGTCATATCGTAGCTCGGGAAGCGATTATTCACTGACGTCATGCTCGGTTACTCCTTCGTCAAAAGCAAGTGATTCAACGTTTTCCAGCTCTCCGCCAGTGCTTGTAGTAGGATGAGCTCCATCAGTCTCAGTGGCATCGAGTGTTGGTATATCATCCTGCTCGGCTGTCTGAGTGGGTGGATAGCGGTGGAGTACAGATAAGAGCATGAGCACACCCACTATGAGGCGCACTCCGTGCTCGTGTACATCATCGACTAGCTGTATGAAGTCACCTTCATAAGGAATATGAATAAAGTCAGTCTTCGCCTTCGCCAGTACACATTCTTGCACCACACGGCACAGTGCTCGATCTAATTGATCCAGCGTTTGCACAGTATCCAACACTATTAATAGATCCCGCAGGAGTGCGTGATTATATTGACCGAGGAGCCGGAGCGCACGACCGAAGGAGATTGTTCCCTCTTCCTGCTCCAGGACTTTGCGCAAGGGATGGTGTTCGGAGGAATTCATCATGGCGGTTATCTTCCTTACTTCATTCAAGCTGTACGGGCGCTTTTCTTGGCGGCCCAACCAGCAGTAACACAGCGCTCCGTCCTGAAGGTGTCTCATCCATGCCCCGATATGCCGAGTACTCAAAGCCTCTAAGAGATGCTGCCGTTCATCTCGGATGCTTGTTTCTGTTGAGCTAAGTTGCGCACTCCAGCACAAGAGCATTTCCTGTCCAACTGCCTCTTCAACACGCTTTAGCCAGGCATAATCAAGAAAGCCTTTATCCAGCCCAATGGACTGCTGGAGACCCTGCGTTTGCAGCGTCTGGTATGCCAACCCTCTCCAGGATACGCGCCGAGGGAAGCTTTGAATGAAAAGCGTGAGCCAGAACTCAATGGCTGCATGATTGGGCATGCAGTCGGTGGAGAACAGTAAAGGGAGGGCAGTATTCTTGTCGATAACCAGTGTGGTAGCCAGAGGAACATAGAGATTGACCAGCTTGCGAGAAACACGTTGGGCGCGTAAGAATCGTGAGGCGCCAATAAAAGCCAGCAGAGTTGCGTAGCGAGCTCCGTGCAATGCCAGATTTGTTTTGCGCGAGACTAATCCATCACTGGTCGGACTGCGCAACGAGTATCCGAGCGCCGGGTCAATCGTCATCAATACCCTGATCTCTTGCTTGCTGCCAGGCTTTCCTGGGAGCGGGATAGCAGGGTGAGCGCAATCGTAATCATTAAGTACCCTGGCGACCCATACTGATGCGTGCGGCCTCTCTCGTTCAACGGAATCTTTCCACTCCTTGACGGCTTTGACGGCTTTGATGAGGCCAACAGGCTCCGTCGATGGTGACATACGCTGCTTACTCAACCAATCGCTCACTGAAAGTATGCGCTCTCCTTTCGTAAAAAGTGCCGCGAGCACACCGTCCAATACTTCCACTTGAGTGGAGGGAAAGGAGTAATCCCGCGCGTTTGCCTGGAAGCTGCGGGTTTCTGGCAGCGCCAGTACCTGGTCAAGAATCTCCTCTCCAGACGAGGGTATCGTTTGTGTCGGGCAAGATATACGGTAGGCCAGCGACTCGTCTCGCACGCTGGCCGGTAATCCGCTCGCATAGGTGAGCAGGATGGCTAATCCATAGGCGTGCAACATATCGAACAACTCGAAACCAGTTTTAGCAACACACCACTGCATGTTTCCTCCTCACGACGAAAGGCGGGTTGTGGTGGAACCCATTCCGTATGCTGTCAGATACCCTGTCCCGGTAAAGAAGGCGAGTCGCGCTAAGGCGTTGAGCGATGCGATAGCCCTGGGGTTATATCTCAGGCATTCATACTCGATCCAGCCGAGATAACCAACGGGAGCAGGCAGAGAACCGTCTCTCGTCAGAGAACGTAGGCGGTACTTAGAGACCACACACGCGCTGGCCCGGATCAGCTGCTCTGCACTTCCCGCCAGTGTTGGGCCTCCCAGCATCTGCCACCGATGAGCCAGACTGGAGAAGAGTGGTAGCGGCTCCGGAAAAGGGAGCACATTGCTGCTTTGCTGCGAGCCCGGTTCCGCAGTGATCAAAGGAGTAGCGAATGAGAAGTGCATACAGCGTTCTGGCTGTTGAGGAAGGAGATCGGCCCAGGTACTTATTCCAGCCCATCTGGGGTGAGTGAGATTGATAGCTTGCACTTCGTAACGCCTATGCTCATGTTCGAATAATGATGGAAGCGCCGTTTCCAGGATGGCGGAAACCGGAGTCCTCTCGCGACTGCAGATAGTCAGGCGCAGGATGGCATGCTGAGGCTCACCGCGCAAGAGTGATAAAGTGATATCCTCCCGCCGTTGAGCCTCAGCAAGGCGACAGTGGTACTCGGCGAGGATGTGATGGATATCGCGGTTCTCTCCGTCTTCCAGGGTCCTTGCCGCTTCTATGTACCGTACCGTGAGGAGCAGCGCGACGAAATACATTGATTTGCCTTCCCTTAAATACTGCCTCCATCCCGGACCTGACGGAGTCCTTCGGCCTGGCAGAGGATTTCACCCTCAAGAAAAATCCAGGCCAAGTTTGTCGAATGGGCCGAGTGCCGCAAGGTCACTTGAGCCCGTGGCCAGAAGCGGAGCAGTTCGTCAGTATAACGCAGATACCCATCGATCACCAGCCCATCTTCAGTGATAATGCCATTCCGCTCAGGAAGCAGCGCGCGAAGCAGAGGAAAGAGTGCGGCCGGGTCCTGGTTATAGCCCTGAGCATGGGCAAAGGCTTCGTCATGCCGTTTGCTCTCGCGAACCGGCCCGTAGCCGTGTATTCTTTCGAGGAAACTATCAAGAATTGCAGCGCACTGACTACGCGGCAGGATGCGCCCCTCCAGACCTGATGCCCAGGTGCCGCGCAGGATCTCAAGAAGCGGCTGCGTACGCGTAGTCGTCTCGACCTGAATACCCATGCGCTTGCAGATAGTAGAGCACGCAGGCAAAAGAGTCTCTTCAGTAATGATGTGGCGTGGCAATTGCCATAATAGGCCTGCCAGGGCGAATGGGTGTGGTTGACGTTGTGCGGTGATTGCATCGTAGAGAACAAGTGGGATGCTCTCTGCCTGGGTATCCAGGGGAGCTATTCTAAATGCCAGCATATGCTGTGTATGCATATCAATAATGCAGAAGATACCAGGGAGGTAGAACGCGTCTTTCTCGACTGGTATGCGTACGGCTGGTGAGAGTTTGCCGATCCACCAGGCGCCGATTGTTCTCGCTACACTGACGTCCACACTTTCCCTGCGCCGCTTCTCAAGATATAGGCAGATCGCCCATACCGCCTCGTAGGTGGGAAGCGGCGCGCCCTCCTGCCGGCACAGTATCTGCAGGATGCGGTGGACCATGGCTATACTCCGCCCTAGCCGCGAGCAATAGAGCTCTCGAATGGTTTGAAAGGTCTCCAGCGTCACTCCCGCAAAAATACGCTCAGCATCATAGGGATGGATCAGGCATCCATCGGAACCAATGTGGGTAGCGAGCTGCTTCAATTGCTCAACATCAATATGATTGGGCACGGCATGCAAATGAAGTCCTCGAATTGTCCTCTGTAGCGCAGTGGCATGTATGTGCTGGTACATCTCTATGGTCAAAGGCGTATTCAGCAAGCCCTTGCCTATCTGTAGGTCACTGCTCATCTTCTCCGTCCTCTCCCGGCTTCTCTTTCTTCTTCTTGGCGTCATGGCGCTGTTTTGATTCGGCTTCGTAGTTTGTCTGAGGAAGATCCGGCTGAGTCTCTGCCTGATCTGACTGAGTCTCTGCCATGTCAGTCTGAGGAGGATCCGGTTGAGCCTTTTCCTCATGTTGGGAGAGAGATATTTGTCTTCCGTAGCGCCTGGCGTACACTAGTGGGAGGATATCCGGCGTTATTCTTGCCTCCTCAGGAGTTTCTGAAAGGTCCACAGAAAACTGGCTAGCCTTTACGAGCAGCATTCGTAATTCGCGAAAAGAGGATCTTGCGTGTGTCCATAGGTCCTGTCCCATCTTGCGATCAGCTTCACTTGTACGGTCGTAAACCCAATGGGGAACGATAAGCTCTGGAAGAATCGTGTCGAGTACTTCATCCACGGTGGGGGGAAGAAACTGTAGCTCGTACCCAATTCTGCCATCCAATTGTTCATGGCGCTGGATTACAGTCATAATGTCGGGCAGACCAACAAAGATCACTGAACAGCCTGTTTTATCATAAATATATCGTAAAAACTCCAGGCCATCAGCCCCGAGCTGGTTGGTTTCATCCGTAAAAATGCCTCTCAGGTCAGTTGCCCTGATTATGTCTACCGCCTCATCGGCAATGTTAAAACGCGTGAGACGGCGGGGAGCCCTTTCTCCGAGTCTCTTGTAGAGATCAGCGAGTAATACTCTCGGATTGGCTTGAGGTTTCACCCTGATGCCTATACAGGTGGGCAAACCGGTATGGGGACGGCGTGGCACATTTTTTAAGAAGTAACGCATCGCTATCGATTTGCCCCACCCCGACTTTGCAGTTACGATTCCCAGAAGGCCATAACCCGTTTGCTCCTTCGCCTCAATTACTTTCCTGGCTAACATATCAAATTTGATGATGTTCTGAGTCATGATGGTCTTTTGCCCCGCTGGCAAGCAATCCTCTTCGAAATCGTCGTACAAATCATCACTATCAAACATCAGTGCCCTCCAGGCTGTTTCTGTTCTTTTTGCTGCTTCATGTACAAGAGTCGCTCCCAAGGGTCAGCAGGGAGTTTAACTCTCTTGGATGGTTTGGGCTGCGCTTGCTGTTGGGTGCTTGCTGGCGTCTTTGAGTTCGCAGAGACAGATGGAGTGGCTTTTGAGGCCGTCTGCTTCTTCTGCTTCTCAATCTCGCTGTCAGCTCCCCGCACCGCTGCGCGTCCCTCCTCGATCTCGCGCCTGATCGCGGCCTTTTGCCGTCGCTGAGCAATGGCAACCTGCTCTCCGGTTACGGCACGACCTTCTTCAGAATCCCGTGCCACTGCCCGAATCCGCTGGTCTTCATAGAACACGAGAATGTCGTCTGGACGCGTGTATCGGGGGTGTGAGCGAATGAAGACCCACGACTTTGTGGGAATAACTGAGCCGAAATCTTCGCTCCAATATACCCGGCTGTCATGCTTGATCCCTTCCTTATGCAACATTTTCCATTGACCTTCCTGCAAGAGGATATCAAGCTCTCGCTCGTCATCGGGTGGCCAGGTATGGCAGTGCTCTGCCCAGTATTCCTTTGGGGTCATCTTTTCGTCACCATGCTTTTCTTGAAGGTATGTGTTGTTGATAAACTCCCAGAACTTCTCGACTATATCGTAGATCGTCAACTCGGCTTGCGCGTTGGGGTTACGCTCGACTGTATTTGAACCGACATACCCGTCCATTTTTGCCCATAGTTCTGTTTGCAGCGTTCGGTGCAACCGCTCAACTTTGCCATTTTCCTGAGGATTTCCCCTATCCTCGCGGTCATGGGGGATGCAGGGATGCAGAGTGATGTGCAGATCGCGTGCAATTTGCCGCACGTGTTCGGAGATCATCTGTTTGCCCTGGTCTACCCAGATCTCATCTGGTATACCACCATAGGGCTTTTTTGCAGTGATCAGGAGCGCATCATGGATGACAGAGCCAATGGTGAATCGATCGGGGACATCATAGGTGAAAATTGCGGCGGTCGGTATGCCCGAACTGGCCTCAACGCACAGCGTCAGTTTGGGGCGCGTCTCGCCTCCTTTTCTTTTTATGCCGTCGGGGCGCAGATCTTTTATCAAAACAGGAACTTCTGACCAATCGATTTGATCGATGATGATTGTGCCATCAAATCGAAATCGGTAGGTGGTGCGAAACTTATTACGGTAAACACCTAACCGCCCATCAGCAACGGTGAGCACTTGCTCATCAATTGTTCTAAGGACTTCCCGCACCTGCCACATGCTGGGTTCCGGTTCACCGAGGAGGCGCGCTTTCTCACAGGCTTTTTCATGCACCTCGCTCAGCGTCATATCGTATTTTGAGAACCGGATGCCCTTTATAAGAAGTTGCATTCTGTCGCTGAGATTATGAAAACTACCTTTATCAGAGCGGGTCTTAGGCACTAAACCCCTTGGACCATAGGTCTTATACAGGGACAGCAGCCTTCGTACCGTTCGCGGGGAAACACCATGCTTTTTCGCATGCTTCTCGATATCTTTATTGGAAGAATGCAACTGGTGAACGAACGGTTCGATAAGAGGCCAGTATTTCATCACCTCGTCGAGGGCTTTGTCGAGTTCCTCCGGCTCGAATGACCCGAGATCCGGTGGAGGGTGCTTCTGGTTGCCCCGCTTCCTTGGCTTCTCAGGGTCAGCGTGAGGCGCAAGTGCCCATAAGCCGCCAGCCCGGTAACGGCGAATCCATCGCTCGGCTGTACTATATGACCAGCCGCGCCTTTTAGCAAGCTTGCGGATATCATCGGAAGTGATGAGTTCTTTGTCGGCAAGAGCGCCGAGTTGCCGGAAGCGCGTGCGCACAGTACATCGCGTTTGCTTGTCAAGGGGTGTCCAATCGCTCGGACGAAGTCCATCGACGCCATGCAGATGGTAGTTGTGCCTCCAGGCAGCTAAATAGTGGCATGCAACAAACGTCTCAGCGGACCGGTCACGCAGTTGGCGGTCAGTGCAGTCGTCCTTCGCGCATGGTCCTAACAATTTCAGGAGGCGTTCAACTTCATGTTTTTGAGCATATTCGAGGTCAAAGATGTCCATGGAATGCAGATCCTGACAGATTGTATCGACCCGGCTTCTTTATTCCAAGATTTCTCTGTACGAACGATTCGTCTCACCTACTATCAGTATAGAAGAGGGCCCCACCTCACTCAAGGCCCAACCTGCAAGGTTTGGGACGCACCCCAGTTGAGGCGCTTCAATCCCTCATGCTAGTAGAAGGAGGAAAGGTTATGAAAGCGTCATGAGCCTCGTCAAAGGGTGTGGCCTGAAATCCTGACCAGGAAATGAGCAAGAACACACCTGGCAGGAAGCACGCCGTCCAGTCCAAACTCCGACCTGGCCGTAGATAGACGCAATCGCCAGTAGTGGCATCATAAGTTGATCTTCAGGAGAAGGAAGTTAGCCTCCTCTCGCCAATCAGCTCAGCTTTCCCTCTTTTTGCCATGAGCAAATGTGCTTTGAAAGAATGTAAATGATAACTATTCAGGTGCCCTCTACGAGCCCTTCTAATGTTTGACGAATCAAGCGTGGTATAAAGGACGATATCTTATGATTTGGCTTAGGAGCACTCTTCACCATGGCCTTTATCTGAGTAGTTACCCCTCCGAAGAAACTTGGTACAGCTACATTAGGCGGTGGTGATTTGCTCCTTTAAACTCTTTTTTCTGCAGTTTTTTGAGCTGTCTACCGGATAATGTGGTTGTACTGGCCTTACATGGTAAACAACCTTTAAATATTATACTCTAATTAAGAAAGGATTTCAAGATTTATTACTATTACTTTAGTACTATCCTAGTGTAGAAATGAAAATATACTATTTTTCACATATAAATTGCGAAAAATATGATAAAATTCACGTAACTCATATACTAATTGGATGCGCTGTTTCGGTACTGTGCTGGCTACCTTGGACCATCCATTCACAAAATCTGTACTAGTCGGTAGGACAATTTCTCTCTGCAATCCTACTTCTTGGTCGGTGTTTTCCACTTAGGGATTCACGAAGAATTAATTATCCCGGCCTGTAGGGAGAGTATAAGGGATCTCCACAAACCATTTTCCAAAGAAGGCCATCGCTCCCACAGGTTGCGCAACGAGATGCACTTTCGGCTAAAGGAGCTTCACAGGCTCGTTCAATGCTCGCGCTTTTTACTGGCAAGAGATCAGAGATACCTCTGCCTTATGGAAGCAGGGGAGTCAGGAAAGATGCTTTCAAGCCAGATTACTGATGAGTCAAAGCTCGTTGCGCATCCCGTGGGTGGTTAGTCCATCCTGGACGCGAGGAGGAGTTTATTGCCTCTTGGACTGATCTCATGCAATGGACCATGCAAGAAGTTGTAGGCGGGGTAAGTAGCATTCTACTGTATCGCGATCTCCAACAGAGCAATCGCTTTTTCTGTCCGATAGCCTGGGAAAGCGTTGAAGCTATTGTGGTGTGGCGAGCAAACCCAGGGTACCAAAACCGCATCGAGCACATCGAGCAACTTTGTGCTGAACTGGAGGCCAGGACACTGTTACAAGTCACGAAACTCTCCCCTTCAGCCGCTCTGTAAAACATCATCAGATGTTAGAAACGATGGAGAACGCGCTGGCGCAAGAGTGCAAAGCCGCGCGTCCAAACGTCATTCTTTTGATGAGCTTAATCCTGCTCACCTGACCTTCAGCCTGCCCGTTGTCGTGAGAACGCGTCAATCCGGCCAAGATAGCTGCTTTGTACCGCTCCAGGCCTTTTGCGAAGCGCTGGAGTTCCTTGATCTGACTTGCGGCTACCTATGCGATCCAAGCGTCGAGTTGTTCTCCTTGCAGCGAGTGCACGACGTCTGTCCTTGTTCAGGTAGAATTTATGTCCCCTAATGCACGCGCCTGCCCCATCCCCATCGTTGTTTTGTAGCCAATTCCTGCAAAACGGGCAAATGCAGCGAGAGTGGTGAGTAGATGGTCGAAAGGGTGTTCTTCTTGGATCTGGTAGGTGCATGTCCCGACGAAGCCCTTCTGATCATACTTCGGGTAGTGCCAAATTTCTGTGAAAAGAGCACAGTGTGTCACTGTGACCTGTTCCGCGAGGAACTCACGAAGTCCCTGCTTCTCTATTTTGAGGGAGTCAGGTGCAAACGCGTTCCAAACCCGGAGCAAGCTCTCCCAGACCAGGAGTGGTTTCGGAAAGAGTTCAAACTGCCTATTGCCCAGGTGAAAGGCGGTGAGGCTGGCAAACTGCATGGTAATCACATGCTGTGGAGGTAAGCTGCTAAGCGCTTGCCATTCGACAGTACCTACCCAGCCGATTGGATCAGCTGTGGCGGAAGTAAGCATACGGGTGAGTTGTAATGTGGTGCCGAGGTCTACCAGAATTGTCCCAGCTTCGAGGAAGTGCCTGCTCAGGCGGTCCCAGAGATATCCACCATCGAGCAAGGTGACCCGTAGAAAACAGGTTTGCTCTCGTTGCAATGCAAATTCTCCCTCCTGTACCGGCACACCACGAAGCGGCGAAGTTGTGAAAGGCCGGCCGCCAGGACGGTCATGCAATTGAGCCGAAAGCGCTGGATCAAATTGTTTGATCAGGTTGAGAAACATGGCGTGAGCGAGATGTCCCATGGTCATTGGAATGAAAGCTTCATCCCTGGCGCGCAATTCAAGCATGATGGAATACAAAACATCTGTACTCATGTGTACTCCTTCCAGCAGCTCATAAGACAGGTGGGCAAACATGAAAACGATGTACTGGATGTGGTGGCATACCACATGCGACTGTGAAATGGAACTGTGTAAAGCATTTTCTCAGATTGAAAGCACTTGAAGTCCTATCAGCCAGTATCAGTATAACATGGAGTGGACCTCCAGGAAAAACTCGAATGAAGCGTGTGCTACGCGTAGACACCTTTTTCGTGCCATGGGTGGATGTCTGGTAATAGACCATCTCTGTTACGTAGGCAAGCGCATCGTCCTCTGCTAGAAAACCCAGCTCTCCGTCAATTTCGGCGATTGGATGAGATTTAGTAGAAGCATCCTTTGCAGACCTGCGTTAGAAACGCTGTTGCTCCGTAGAGGCAGCTTTCAACACTTCCATAATCACCCCATGCGATGGAGAGCCAGGGAATGCGACACATTATACGAAGAGCGGAACGCTTCCGCCGATCAGCACTTTATGTTTCACTTCCCTCATTAGTGATACCCTGGCGGTACTTCTGCATGATGAGTTGCAGCGGTACCAGTTCGGTGACCAGGAAGCGGAACGTGCCCAGCATGTCCAGGATTTGGGGTCCATAGATGCTGAGGATCCAGCGCCAGTAGGGAGAGAGACCAATCTGGTGGCTGTTGGACATTTCGGAACCACGGTGAATGAAGTCATTGACCAATGCCTCCATGACCTGGTTGGTGGTGGGCTCGCTCGCTTTGATCTCCTGGGTCAACGATTGATAGAAGGAAGACCAGGTATTGCGCCGGTACTGCCAGTCGTCTGCTCGTTCTTCAGGCGGAGCTATGTACACCCGCTGCGCGAGATCTGCAGTGTAGCTGCCTGCCAGAATCGTCGCTTGCAACAGCCCGCAGCCGCCAGCTGTCATCGGCCAGTAGAGCCAGGCTTCAGGTATATGCGTAGCTGACGTTCCGTCCAGGAAGCGTTCACGAATCACCTGGCGTACACGCTCGACCACGCCCTGCCCATCGCCGAAGAATGTCTGCGAGAAGCGTTCCATGGCGGTGCTGATCCCACCCCGGTGAGCGCTTCCCAGGTCAACGCGCATGGCCAGGGCTTTCACCAGGTACTTCAGATGCGTATTGTAGGTTTCGATCAGTGAGACGAGGGAGGTGGTGTGTGCCACTTGCAGGCGTGCTCCCTCCAGGTAGGTCTCGAACGCGCTCCAGTTGACGTTCCACTGCCCCTGCCCGTCGAGTGTGAGCAAGAGCCAGCTTGGCTGAGCATCCGGCAACGTCAACAGACGCTTTCCACCGATGCAGATCGAACCGCATTTTTCTTCGTTGAGCACGAGTCCGAAGGCTTCACAGAACGTCCGTGCCGCTTGCCATGCCCTGAACATCTCGTCGGCCGAGGTTGTGAGCAAGCAGATGTCGTCGACCAGGCGGAAGATCTGCACGCGAGCTTCGCGCTGCACATACTGCTCGAACAGGCCTAGCACCAGTTCACCCAGGAGGTCGGAGAGTCGATGGTAATTGGGGATACCCCGCTCACTGATGATCACCTGCCCGTTCTGTTGCAGAGGAACGCGTAAAAAGGCGTGGAAGAACGCACGCTGGGAGGCAGAGAGGCCGTACTGCTCGAGGATGTGCAGGAGCACCTGGTGGGAAAGACTGGGATAGAAGTCCTTGCAATCGAGCTTGAGCACATGTAAGGGAGTGGGGGATGGAGCTGTACGTGCCAGTTCGATCTCGGCATGGATCAGCATGAGTGCTTTCTCCATACTGCTGGCTGCGTGCAATGCATCATAGCCCGAAAGGGTACTCAGATCATGTAGTTCGCTTTTCAACTGCAGACGCCTCTCAAAAATGGAGCCAGGCGCTCGCAGCCGCAGGTATGCTTCCAGGGGCATGGCCGACTGCTGCTTGGGAGCTGGGGCCTGTTCCCAGATGTCGACCTCGGTTAGCAAGCTTGCGCGGAGTCCCTGGTTGACTGTACTCAAGAGCTGGGCTGTGTGCGCTGCCAGTGGGGAGAGGTGCTGGCTGCGTAATTGCTTGAGCCGGGCGACGCGTTCTGCACTGAAGAAGTGCTGGAAGATGGACTGCCAGCGCTGGCCCAGGATCTCCAGGAAGCAGACGGTAGGCAGATCTTCGTCGAGACACAGGCGCCATTTGTTGAGTGTCCACAGTGGGCGGGGCAGCATGCCTTCCTGGGGACGTTGCCATTCGTCGAGATGTTCGAGCATGATGGTCAAGGCATCTGCCAGTTCCTTTTGTAGAACGAGGTCCGCCAGAAAACTCTGTGCCTGCTTGTGTATGAGAGGCGAGTGATGGGGGCTGCTGCTCAAGTGTCGCAGCACGACTGCAAGCTCGGAAGGCTCGATCCCTTCCTGCAGATGCGTGCCGACCGCTTCCTGGAACGCTTGTGCTCGCTCTTGCTCATCGCTGAACGCACAAGCGGCTAGTAACGTATCGAGCAGGGCGACATACCTACCGCTTTCCACCGGGCGCAGGAGGCGTTCCACCAGTTCTGCTCGTAGCTGCTCGCGCTGCGAGCTTGTTTCTACGGTTTCCGTCGTGCCCGAAGCCCATTCTTCGAGCACAGAACCAAAAATGTACACGATCTCGGAGCGCAGTTGTCCGCTCGTCAGCTCTTTCTCCAGGCGCTCGCGCCAGAAAGCAATTGTCTCCCGCGAGATCGGCTCGCCATTGGTTCGCTCCAGGAGCGGTTCCAGGTTGGCTACGTCGGGATGGAGCTTGTGAGCTGCAAACGTGACCTGGCGCAGTCCCTCGTACAAGACTGCTAAGCGCCCAGCGTCAGTAGGCTGCAGGGCTACTTCCTGACGCAGTTTGTGGTAGGCACGCAGCAATCGGCTGCGCTGCTCGCGCAATGCACGCAACTTCATCTGGGTGATGAAGGAGTCAGTGGTGGTGACCATAGACTATGTTCTCCTTTGCTTTCTGTGTGTTGTCTTGCTAGCAAGGCCATGTCGTTCTCCCAGAGTCGCACATTCGTTCTAAGAGAACCTACAAAACTATTCTTGGGATGGGGAGGCAATTGCGGAAATGGCACGCCTGTCGCTGCATCTTCGAGAGAAGCATTGGCAGGAGGCAGGTGGAAAAGACAAAGCAGAAGAGGGATCACATGTCGCATTCTCTGGCTCTCCAGCACAGCGTGTGCTGGTGGAAGTGCCCAGATCTGCCTCTTCGAGATAATTTTGCTTGTCATGTGGCTATGCATACATATCACCAAAAACCTTCGCAATGGAGCGAGAGTGAAGGAGGTGCTGAAAATGCTCTCGTCCTGCCAGCAGATTCTCGCTCACGCCTCACGCTTGACGTAGAGGATCACGCGGATAGCTGGGAGGTGCGTCGCTCTCGCTTGCCCCTCCTGCGGTGTAATCGTCTCCAGACACGTGGACGCTTCATTTCCTGTGGCTCAATGACAGCGTGAGAAAGATCATACTGACCAAGCCCATGTTCCCACAGGACCTTTCGAGCAGGATATGGCTGTTGCAGCTCGCGCTCAGCATGCTCAAAACGCCACGTCGCGTGTGCTTTCTCAACTGCACCGCGCGGGTGAGAAAGGCTTCCCCATGGAGCAGAAAGAGCACAGCGTCAAGGTCAGACCACCACTCATATGCCTGCTGACGTGCTCTGCATGGCGAGAGCACCAGTGCAGCATACTCCTCCAGGTCGAGACCCGCTCCAGGAAGAGCAAGGCAGTGTGGGAAATGCGTCATATGCATGACCACCTTCTGCCTGTGTCCTGCTTCTCCTGCACTCCTTTTGCTCAAACG
>Ga0070708_100001028_pt1 | contig 21233 bp, 11 predicted proteins | sample KBSK5503metaG_FD_65469 | JGI IMG/M metagenome (GOLD analysis project Ga0070708, IMG submission 65469) | Corn, switchgrass and miscanthus rhizosphere microbial communities from Kellogg Biological Station, Michigan, USA - KBS K5-50-3 metaG | ecosystem: Host-associated > Plants > Roots >... | reverse complement strand
GCAGGAAGCGCGCGACGACCCGCGACGAGCAGCAACCCGATGACGATGCCGACGCCACTCAGGGTCAACCCCTGCCTGGTGACCATCGCGGCGACGGCTCGAGGCTGCGCGCCGAGCGCGATGCGCACACCCAGCTCTCTCGTGCGCAAGGTGACAACGTACGCGATTACGCCGTACAAGCCGACGACGCCGAGAATCAATGTCACCGCAGCGGCGACGCCGAGGACGGTCATGGTGAACGTGAGCCGCGCGATCGACGCTTCCGTCACTTCGCGCATCGAGCGGACGCGGAAGGTCGGCAGCGTTGGATCGATCTCGTGCACGAGGCGCTGCATGGCGCGCGTCGTCGTGATGACGTCGCCCGTGGTATGCGCGACCAACGCCATGGTCCGATGGGGCCCGCTCGAGAACGTATCCTTCGCGACCGCTTGCGGATAATAGACGGCGCGCGTTGGTGGCGCTTGAAGCGAGGTGTCGCGCACGCTTCCGACGACGCCGATGACGGTGTTCCAATCGCCGCTCGGGAGCTCGCGGAAGCGCTTGCCGATCGCCGCGCGCCCCGTCGAGTCGTGAAAGAATCGGATCGATGTCTCGCTACTGATGATTGCCTCGTCTCCGTGTTGCCGATCGATCCGATCGAACGTTCGGCCGGCGAGCAGAGGGATGCCCATCGCTCTGAAGTATCCTGCATCGACGGCGCTGTAGGTCTCGAGCGGCGGAATCTTGGTTGCCGAGCCCGCATCACCCTCGACGTAAAATGGGTCCTGATCGACTCCATTCGATTGAAGCGGCACGTGTGACGCCACGCCCGCCGCCGTGATCCGTGGAAGCTGCGCGGCGCGTTCCGTGAGCTGCAGGTAGAAGCGAACGACGCTCGAGTCGTTCGCGTAGCGGCTCGCTGGAATCGCGAGCCAGAGCGTAGCTACACCATCGGGGTTGAAGCCGGGGCGCACGGCGTGCAATCGTTGAAAGCTGCGGAGGAGTAGACCCGACGCGGCGAGGACGACGAGCGCGAACGCCATCTGCGCCGCGACGAGCGCGCTGCGCGCTCGCTGGCGATGACTGCCCACGGTTCCCGCGCGCCCTCCGTCGCGAAGGCCGGAGAGGGGGTCGGCGCGCATGAAGCGAAACGCGGGAATCGCGCTGCACGCGGCGGCAACCAACGCCGCCACGCCGAGCGTGAACAGCACGACCGATGCGTCGACGCGTACTTCGGCGAGCCGCGGGATCTCGGCGGGGCCTGCCGCGACGAGCATGCGAATTGTTATATACGTCGTGGCGATCGCGAGAATCGACGAGATGGCGGCGAGCAGCGCCGACTCGGAGAAGAACTGCGCCATGATGCGTGTTCGGCCCGCGCCGAGTGCAGCGCGCACCGAGAGCTCGCGATGTCGGGCGTCGGCGCGAACGAGGAGGAGGTTGGCGACGTTGGCGCACGTGACGAGGAGGACGAGTCCGGCCGTGGCCGCGACGATCCAGAGCGTGCGCGCGACGTCGCCGACGACGTCGTCGCGCATCGGCACGAGCTTCGGGATCGGTTTCGCCTGCTCGAGTAGCATGCGGGTCGTGATGCCCGGCGCGAGCATGGGTGAGATGTCGACGATGCGCGGGAGCACGTTGGCGAAATCGCGTTGCGCCGCTTCGATGGTCACACCCGGCTTGAGTCGCGCCACGCCGTGATGACTGAATCCGCCGGGGAACGGCGTGTTGGGGTCGAGGTGATGCGGGAGCCAGAGCTGCGTGCCCGCCGACGGGAATTGAAACCGCGCTGGCATGACGCCGACGATTTCCGTCGAGTGGCCGGAGACGATCAGCCTCTTGCCGATGACGTCACGCGCACCCGCGAATCGACTGCGCCACAACCCTTCGCTGATGACTGCGACATATGGGCCCTTGGGCGCATCTTCACCCTCGCTGAAGGTGCGGCCGAGGATGGGTGGGACTTCGAGAAGCGGGATGACGTCGGCCGTCGCCCACGCGACGGACATGCGCTCGGGATCGCTCCGCCCTTCGGGATCGGACACGTTCTCCGATCCGTCATTGTACAGTCCGATGCCGGTGATCGTCGTGGCGAACTTCTTATAGGTGAGGAACGTCCCAAGCGTCTGATCGGCGTGCAGCATCGAGATGGGCGGCAGATCGTGCCAGGCTCCAACGAGCCGATCGGGATGGCCGTAGGGAAGGGGACGGAGCAACACAGCATTGACGATGGCGAAGATCGCCGCCGCCGAACCGATGCCGAGCGTGAGGGCGAGGACGATGGTGACGCTGAACAGTGGGGCTCGCCTGAGCGAGCGCCATGCGTAGGAAAGGCGCTGCCACGTGTTGGTCATTCGGCTCTGGGGTCGGGTTTGGACCCGTACGAACGGTGCGACGTGGGAGTTTCTTGGCGGCGATGTACCGTATTGCCACGAGTTCGGACCGTATCCATACTCTGCGCATCGACGTCGGGCTCGACCCGGGGTCATCACGCTGAATCATCCGCGCCCTCGCGGGAGGACTGAACGATGTCTGACGCGCTGTCCAAACTCTTCAACGACTTCGATCGCGGCGCGATCTCTCGCCGACAACTGTTACAGGCGTTGGGCGTCGCGGCCGTGGGCGTCGCGCTCCCTGTGCAAGCGTTTGGACAGGGACGCTGCGGCGGCGAGCGCGCCAACTTACCGGAGTGCGACAAGACGCCGGCGAAGCTTCCGTTTGATCCGACGGGATGGAAGACGGTCTACATGGACCACTTCACGATGCAGGCGGCGGATCCCAAACGAGAGGCGGCGTATTACGCAACGCTCATGAACTGGAAGGTCCGCAGCGACGACGGAACGACGATCGTGATGGACATCGGCGACGACGTCGGCAGCGTGGTCATTCGCGGCGGCTATCAGGCCCCCCCGCCTCCGCCGGCGCCGCCGGTGTCGGACACCGCGGCGGGTCGCGGCGGCGGACGTGGTGGCGCGCGCGCGCCGCGCAACGTGGTGTGGGGTTCGTTCTGTTGGGGCATCGATCAGTGGGACGCGAAGAAGGTCGAAGCCGAGCTGCGGAAGCGCGGACTCAATCCGATCGCGGAGAACGATGGGAAGGGTTTCGAGAGCTTCCGCGTCATCGATCCTGGCGGATTCGCGGTGTTGATCAGCAACGGCAACCGGAGACGACAGGGCTCGGCGAGTGGAGCGTTGCCCGCAGCGGCCCCGTTCGAGCCGACCAATTGGAAGTCGGTGTGGTTGGATCACATCTCCTTCCAGTGCCCGAATTACAAGGAGAGCACTGCGTTCTACCAAGCGCTGCTTGGTTGGAAGCCGAAGGGTGATGAGGGAAGTCAGAACGAGTGCGAGATCGGCGATCTGGGCAACGTGATCATTCGCGGTGGCGGGCCGGGTGGACGCGGCGGTGGACCGGGTGCCGGCGGGGCGCGCGGCGATTCGACGGGTGGGCGTGGCGGCGGTGCTCCGGCGCGGCGCGTCGCGTCGATCGACCACATCGCGTTCGGCATCCAGCCGTGGGACGCCGATCAGGTGAAGGCGGAGCTCGATAAGCGCGGACTCACGGGTCGGGCGGACACCGGAGGCTCGGGCGACATTCACGTCGCGCCGTATAAGAGCTATCACACGACGACGCCGAACGGATTCGATTTGCAGATCAGCAACGCCACGCGCGCCGGACGGGACGTTCGATAATCTGGCTCGCAGACCACAAAGACGGCGCCCGCGCGGGCGCCGTTTTTTGTGGCGTCTTCTGCTACGCCGAGAGGCGACGGATCGCGCGCAATACGGTGTCGATCTCCTCGGGGAAGTTCATGATTCCCGCCGACACCCGAGCGTATGAGATCTTATATGGAGAGCTGTTCGTTCGGATCTTCTGCGCCGCAAGCCGCCCGGCCACCTGCTCCGGAGTGAGACCAACCACCTCGAAGCAGGAGAGTCCGCCGGACAGCTTGGGATCACGCGGCGTGTGCAGCGTGACGCCTGGCAGCTTCGCCGCCCCTTCGCGGAACGCGGCATTGAGCTCGGCGATGCGAGCGGCGATGCGATCGCGGCCAATCGCGCGGTGAAGCTCGACCGCAGCCGGGATCGCGAAGACGTGCTCGTACGCGAGAAATCCGCCCGGGGACATGAAGGCGGCTGTGGTCGGTGGCAGCTCTTTGCGATCCATCCACGCGTCCCACGTCTGCATCCCATCGGGTTCGAACGCCGGGATGGTCGGACGGAACTCCGGCCAAACGTCTCTGCGCCCCCAGAGGAAACCCGTGCCACGCGGGCCCAGTAGCCACTTGTGCGCCCCCGATGCAAAGAGGTCGCAGCCCAGTCGCGCGGGGTCGACATCTTGATTTCCGAAACCATGCACACCGTCGACGATGAGCAGGCAACGGTCGGCGGCGGCGCGTCCTCGATTGGCGCGCGCAACGACGGCGGAGATCTCCTCGACGGGGATCTTCACGCCCGTCGACGAATGCACCCACGTGACTCCCACGGCGCGCGTATTCAGACGGATCGCTTTCGCGATGCGATCGACGATCTGGGTCGCGTTGGCGCTCGCCGGTTTGTCGTAGAGCGCGACGTAGCGCACGCCGCAACCCGACCGTGCAGCGGCGTACCGAATCGACTCGTGATGCGAGTAGTGATCGTGCTCCGTCGTGAGGATTTCCTGATCGCGCCGGATGCGGAGACCGTGGTACGCCATGGCCAGCGCTCCCGTCGTGTTGGACGTCAGGCAGATCTCCTCCGGCTTGCCGCCAACGTAGCCGGCGAGCGCGCGTTTGACGGCGACGAGTGGCCGTCCTTCGGAGTCGGTCAGCGCCGCGAGTTCGGCCCACACCAGGTCGGAGTCGAGTTTCTTCCGGAAGTAGTCGATCGACTCAGCGACCGGTCGTGGATGCGAGACGAAGAGAAAGGCGGAGAGATGCGTCCAGTCGGGAGCGAGTGAGAAGAGCGAGCGCACGGCTTTCCAATCGACCCGACCGTCCGGGCCGCGCAGCGGTCGCGGCTGAGCTGTCTCGCGCTCCGGCGCTTTGGACTGAGCGAGGAGGGAACGCGCCGGGACGGCCGTTGCCCCCGCGGCGAGCGTGAGCAGCATCTGTCGGCGACTGATCGACACTGGCGATCTCCTGTACGTGACGCTTGAACGTACAGTTCACGTCCGTCGCCCATCAGACCCTCTCGGCTACCAGCGATATCGCGATCGCGCGCGGCTGGCCTCGATTCGATCGCGAATCCTCATCGAGAGATCGTGTCGCATGAAGTCGCGATCCATGCGCGCCCGCATCGCGCGGGCGCGGGACTCCGCCCGTCGCTCGGCTCTCAGTTCGGAGCGCTCGGCGCGCTCGGCGGCCTGGAGTCGGAGACGCTCGGCGCGGGCGCCGAAGTCGTAGCGGGGAGAGTCGTAGCGATAGCGGTCAAAGCCGCGGTGCACGCGATCGGATCGGAAGACGTGCTGCGCCGAGGCGACGGCCGGAGCCGCTACCAAGCACATCGTGATGATGGACGACATCAGGAAGAGTCTCGAACGCATGGATCGCCCTCGGTTGGGATTAATTGGGGTCAGACTCCATTAGGGATAAATGGAGTCTGACCCCAATTAACTGGAGTCTGACCCCAATTTCCTTAGTGGGACAACTGAATGAGGTGAACGGTTGCGTCGAGTGTCTGGGTCAAGGATTTGACAGCCCGGGTTGCCTCCGGGATCATTCGACAGCCCGTTCCGAGGCCTGATGCCAGACTTAACCAGACAGGTGCGTATCGCGTTGCGCGGCCTGCGTCGGACGCCAGCGTTCACCGCCGCCGCGATCCTCATCCTTGGATTTGGCATCGGTACGGCGGTGGCGATGTTCACCGTCTTCCGCGCGGTGCTCATCGAACGACTTCCGGTCCGGGATCCCGAGCGCGTTGTCGTGATGTCGACGTATAAGGATCCTAAAGTCGAGATCGGACTCGGCGCGCAAGACCTCAAAGAAGTGCTCCGTGGGAGCCGGACCATTCGCGACATTGCCGGGTTCGCGCATTGGGGCACGAGTCCGGGTCCTCTCGTCGACGACGATCGAACGGTGACGCTCGGGAGAGTCATCGTTACCGGCGCGTTCTTCGAGGTGCTCGGGGCTCGTCCGGCGCTCGGTCGTTTGTTCAGGCGCGACGACGATCAGAAAGGGGCAGCGCCGGTATTGGTGTTGAGCTACAAGGCGTGGCGGCGAGACTTCGGCGGTGATTCGTCGATAGTCGGTCGGCGCTTGTACGAACCCTACTCGCAATTGAACTACGCTGTTGTCGGCATTGCGCCGCCCGGGCTCGACTATCCCAGCGGGTCGGAGTATTGGATCATTTGGCCCGAGTCGAACTATTCAGCAATTGCCATCGCGCGGCTTGCTCCCGGCGCCAAGCCATCGGCTGCCGCCGCGGAGCTCTTCTCGGTCGTGCAGGGCCGTTCGCCGGTGCATATCACCGGCGCGAAAGCCATCGGGGTGACCCAAGCAATGCTCGGCGACGTCCGGCCAATCCTCTTCGTATTGACGGGCGCGGTGGTGCTGCTTCTGCTGATCGCGTGCGTCAACGTCGGCGGGCTACTTCTGCTTCGCGCCGGATCGCGCGCGCGCGAGCTGGCGATTCGTCGTGCACTCGGGGCGACGTACGGCGACGTCGCGCGACAGCTTCTCCACGAGAGTGCGCTGCTCGCGGCGGCCGGCGGGTTGTTCGGACTCGCCTGCGCGCGAGCGCTGACGAAGCTGTTGCTCGTTCTCGCGCCGACACAGCTTCCGCGTATCGACGTGATTCAGCTCGCGGGGACGCCAATTGTCGCGGGGATCGCCGTCACGGTGATCACGGTGCTGCTCTTTGGTGTCGTGCCGTCGCTCATCGCGGCGCGTTCGGACGTCGTGGGAACATTACGCCTCGACGCGCGGTCGGGGCGTGACTCGACGGCGCGTCGCCGGTTCCGTCATGCGCTGGTCGCGGCGCAGACAATGCTGGCCCTCATGATGCTCGCCGCCGGCGCGCTGCTCGCGCGCACTCTCGCGCGGCTCCAATCGCTCACACTCGGGTTCGACGCCGATCATCTCACGATGCTCGCGACGTCGTGGCCGTCGAAGAAATATGATTCCGTGGCTAAGATGTATCCGCTCGGCGAGGACCTGACGCGGCGATGGCGCGCCATCCCCGGCGTCGTCGCGGTCACACCGACGCTGATCCCACCGTTGGTCGGCGACAACGTGTTTCTTGGTCGAATCGATCTCGAAGGACAGTCGGAATCGGATCGTGCCTCCAATCCGATCGTGCCCATCGAGTCGGGAGGGAAGGAGTATTTCCGCACGCTTGGAACACCGCTGCTGCGCGGGCGACCATTCGAAGACACAGATCGAGAGGACGCCGAGCTTGTCGCGATCGTGAGCGAATCCGTCGCGCGGCGGTTGTGGCCCGGGCAGGATCCGATCGGCAAGCGAATTCATTACTGGACGCCGGACAGCGTCAAGGCGTGGCGTCGGGTGATCGGCGTCGCGGCTGAAACGCACCTGCGAATGTTTCGTGACGCGACACCGACCGTGTATGTGCCGTGGCGGCAAGCAGGCTTCTGGCAGTTCAATTTCGCGATCCGCACGTCGGGTGACGTCTCGACAGTCTTGGCCGCGCTCCGGCGCGAGACGCGCGCTGTCGACCCGCAGCTTATGCTGTGGTATGTGCATCCGATGGACGAGCTGCTCGCCAAGCCGCTCGCGCGGCCGCGCCTGAGCGCCGTGCTGATGTTGATGTTCGCCGCGGCCGCGCTGCTCTTGGCAGCGATCGGACTCTACGGGTTGATGGCGTCGGTGGTGCGAGAGAGCACTCGCGAGATCGGCATCCGAATGGCGCTGGGTGCCGCACCAGAGCGGCTTCGCCGTGAAGTGCTTGGACAGGCGCTGGTCGTCTCGGGATCGGGCGCGGTCATCGGGCTCGTCGCGACGCTCGTCGCGTCGAGGCTGATCGCGGCGATGTTGTTCGATGTGAGTCCGACCGATCCGGTGGCATTGGCCGGCGCGTGCGCCGTGCTGCTGATCGTCGTGACGATCGCGGCGTATGTGCCGGCGCGGTGGGCGACCAAGGTCGATCCGGCGAGTGCGTTGCGGTCGGATTAGAGGTTGCACACGTCCAGGTGACCGAAGCGAGGTTGACGCGACCCGCGATGGCGGTTGCCATCGCGATGTTGTTCGCGCCGCCGGTGGGCGAGAGCCGACTGGCGACGCGGGATCGGTGTGCCGCCGAACAAACCGACCAAGCCTTCGGTCCGAGCCGCTCGCTCTACTGCATCGATCTCATTCCCGTTCCGGACTTTCGCGCCGTGAGCGGAACCGTCGCGCTGCTTCGCGCGGCGCGATCGCCGTTCACCGTCGCCGTCGATGCCGATGGGCATCACGAGTACGAGCTCGAGATCACGCTGCGGAATCTGCCTGACCCGCGATCGCTCGGCCCGTTCACGACGTACGTCGCGTGGGTCACGCCGCCCGGGCTCTCGCCGGAAGTCAAGCTCGGCGAAATGCGCACCGGGACGACGCACGTCGGGTTGGTGTCGTTCAACAAATTCATTGTGATGATCACCGCGGAACGATCGAGCGCGGTCACGACGCGCTCCGGCCGGATGCTGCTTCGGGCGATGTCGCCGAGCTGGCTGCTCCAGCCGCACGACGCATCGCGGCTGCCCGCGCGGTCGGTCTCGGCGATGCACGCGCATGCGCACGACGAGACGAACGGAACGCGCTGGGTCATGCCCGACATGCATCCGCAGGTGCCGTCGATGGTCGCAGGGCTTGAAGCGCTCGTGCCGAGCGCGACACCGTGGCGACCCGCCGCGGGAACGGACCCCTCGAGTCGACTGCCGAGCGCTCGGCCGCGCGAGGTGCTCACGCTGCGCGACGGCGACTCGCTCGATCTCACGGCCGGTCTGATTCGTCGCTCGATCGCCGGACGCGAGATCACGACCTACGGGTTCAACGGCCAGTCTCCCGGTCCTTTGATTCGCGTGACGCAACGCTCAAGGATCGTCGTCAACTTCACGAATCATCTCGACCAGCCGTCGAGCATCCACTGGCACGGTATTCGGCTCGACAATCGGTTCGACGGTGTGCCACACGTGACGCAGGAGCTCGTACCGCCGGGTGCGCATTTCAGATACGTGGTACGGTTTCCCGACGCGGGCATCTACTGGTATCACCCACATCATCGCGAAGACATACAACAAGATCTCGGCCTCTACGGCAATCTGTTTGTGCAGTCCTCGCGCGCGGATTACTTCGCGCCGGTCAATCGCGAGGAAGTGCTGATGCTCGACGACTTCCTGCTCGACGGCGCCGGGTCGCCCATGCCGTACGGCGCGGAGGCGTCGACGCACGCGCTGATGGGCCGATTCGGGAATGTGCTGTTGGTGAATGGCTCGCCCGAGTACTCGTTGCATGTTTCGCGCGGCGAGGTCGTGCGATTTTACTTCACCAACGCGTCCAACACGCGCGTGTTCAACGTGTCGCTACCCGGTGTGCGGATGAAACTCGTGGCGGGCGACGTCGGGAAAGTGGAGCGCGAGGCGTGGGTGACTAGCGTCGTGCTCGCCCCGGCCGAGCGATACGTCGTCGAGGCACGATTCGATTCCGCCGGAGCGATGCCGCTGGTGAACCACGTGCAGGCGATCGACCACTTCCGCGGCGAGTTCTTCGCCGAAGTCGATACGTTGGGCGTGGTGTCAGTCTCCGCGACGCCGGCCGCGCGCAACCTCGCGGCACGCTTCGCGCGTCTCCGCGTGAACGACGACGTGCGCCGCGACATCGATCCCTATCGGTCCCGCTTCGCCGGGCCGCCCGATCGCACGCTGCTGCTCACGCTCGACGTCTCCGACCGGTTGCCATTCCCACTAGTTCAAGCGCTCCGGCTGGACACGGGCTATGTGAATCCGGTGGAATGGAGCGGCACCATGCCGATGATGGATTGGCTGCCGACGTCGCGCGACATTCGTTGGGTGCTGCGCGATCCATCGTCGAAACGCGAGAACATGGACATTGGGTGGCGGTTTCACACCGGCGACCTGGTGAAGCTCAGACTGGTGAACGACCGCCATACGCTGCACCCGATGGCCCATCCCATCCACCTCCACGGCCAACGCTTCCTCGTCCTAGCCGTGAATGGCGATCCGATGCAGAATCTTCTGTGGAAGGATTCCGTGCTCGTGCCCGCGGGCTCGACGGTCGACGTGCTCGTCGAGATGAACAATCCCGGTCGATGGATGTTGCACTGTCACATCGCCGAGCACTTGGAGAGTGGCATGCACACGGTATTCGAGGTGGTACGATGAGACGCACGATCAACTCGGAGCAGACCATGCGCGCATTCGTCTTGGCCGCCGCGGCGGCATTCGCATCGTCGGTGAGCATCGCGGCACAGCAGCAGCAGGGAGCACCGGCGCTGTCGAAGTTGACGCGCTCGTTCGTATCGGTCGATGCCCCGGTCGTGGCGCTCACGCACGTCAACGTGATCGACGGCACGGGCGCACCACGGAAAGCCGATCAGACGATCGTGATTCGCGATGGCAAGATCGCGGATGTTGGCTCGTCGGTGGCGGTGCCGAGTGACGCGAAGGTCATCGACCTGACGGGACACACGGTGCTTCCGGGCTTCATCGGTCTCCACGACCACACGTTCTACACGACAAGCGCTCGTTCGGTGCAGATCAGCTCGAGCGCGCCGCGTCTCTATTTGGCGAGCGGCGTCACGACGATTCGCACCACGGGCAGCATGTCGCCGTACCAGGAGGTCAACCTCAAACGCGCGATTGACCTCGGCGAGATCCCCGGCCCGAAGATGTTCATCACCGGGCCGTATCTCACCGGCGGCAGCGCGGGCAGCGGCATGCACGCGATCACGACGCCCGAGGAGGCGCGACGCACGGTCGACTACTGGGTCGACGAAGGCGCGACGTGGATCAAGTTCTACACGACCGTGAGCCGCGCCGCGATGAAGGCGGCCATCGATGAAGCGCATCATCGTGGAATCAAAGCGACGGGCCATCTGTGCTCGGTCAGCTTCCGCGAAGCCGTCTCGCTCGGCATCGACAATCTCGAGCACGGGCTGTTGACGAACACCGATTACCTCGCCGACAAGAAGCCCGACGAATGTCCGTCGGCCAATACCGCGGGCTATGAGAATCTCGATATGAGCAGCGCCTCGGTGCAGCAGACGTTCCGCGACATGGTCGCGCACCACGTCGCGATGACGTCGACGCTCGCGGTGTGGGAGCTGTTCGTGCCCGACCGCCCGCCGATTCAGCAGCGTGTGCTCGACGCGATGTCGCCTGAGGTGCGCGCCGAGTATCTGGCGGCGCGCGGACGGCTCAAGGAAGCGAACGCGTTCAACATCCCGGAGCCGTTGTTCAAGAAAGCCATGGCATACGAGCGCGCATTCGTCGCGGCGGGCGGACTGCTCGCGGCCGGCGTCGACCCGACCGGGAACGGCGGCGCGTTGCCGGGGTTCGGCGATCAACGCAACTACGAACTGCTGCTCGAGAGCGGCTTCACGCCCGAGCAGGCGGTTCAGATCATGACGCTCAACGGCGCCAAAGTGCTCGGCATCGACGAACGCGTCGGCTCGGTGGCGCGCGGAAAGGACGCGGATCTCATCGTCGTCCGCGGCGACCCGGCCAAGACGCCGGGTGATGTGGCGTCGGTGGTCACCGTGTTCAAGCACGGTGTCGGCTTTGATTCGGAGAAGCTTGTTACGTCGGTGAAGGGAGTCGTCGGCATTCGCTGACTATTTGACGGCTACCGCGCCACCGACGCGCGAGGTCGACATCGTTCCGCCGAGCATCTCGATCGCGGCGTGGTAGAGCTTGGCCTTGAGCTCCTCGCGCTCCGCGACGTGCGTGATGTAACGCGCGACGATCTCCACGCCGCCGGAGATGGGTCTGAGGTTGATCGATGGAGCCACCGCGATGGTGTCCATCTGCGGCGCACGGCGCGCTTCTCTCCATTCCGCCGCGGCCTGACTCGCGCTCTCGGCGGTCGCCTCCTCGATCTGCTTTCGAATCGTCTCGACGATCGGACGCGGGTCGATGCCCGCCGGGACGGCAATGCGAACCTCATCCCATAGCCACCGGCCGGACGTGGAGAAGTTGAAGTAGTGTCCTTCGATCGCGAAGCCGTTCATGAACGTCACGCGGCGACCGGTCGGGTGGCCCGAGTCGCTCCAGTCGCCGGTCTCCAGCAACACGGTGTAGAACATTCCCAGCTCGACGACCTCGCCGGTCACGCCGTTGATCTCGACGAGATCGCCAATGCGGATGCCGTTCTTGCCCATGAGCACGAACCAGCCGATGAAGCCGATGATGAAATCCTTGAGCGCCACGGTCAGGCCAGCGCCGGCGAGCCCGAGGAACGTGCCGAGGTTGTCGGGCGGGCCGAAGAGCACGAGGAGGATCACGAGCACGGAGAGGACCTGCAGCGACACGCGCGTCACCATGTAGACCGTCTGCGTTCGCCGGCGATCCATCACGGGCCTTGCTCCGACCGTGTGCTCGATCCACCGCGCCAGCAGCAGCGCGATGAGAATGACAATGAGGATCACAGCGAGACTCTTGAACGCGCGATTGACCACGGCGCGTTCCTGCGTCCTGATGACGCCGATCCATCCCGCGTAGACGTCGACCAACTTGTGCTGAATGTCGACGCGCTGGTCGAGCGTCGCCCGCGCCTTCTCGTTTTGCGCGAGGCGGTGCGTGATCGCGAGCAGCGCCGTCGACGAGTCGTGGCTCAGCGCGGTCGCGGAGTCGCGGCGAGCCGCGGCGCGCGCCTCCAACCGATCATGTCGCTTCTTGAAGGCATCCGCCAACGAATCGGCAGACAACCTGGCCTGTTTGAGCTGCGATTCCTTGCGATACAAATCCTGCAACGCGCTCAGATGGTTGATCAGTCCGTGGGTCGCGGCCACGGGGGTGACGCTGACACGAAGGCTGTCGGAGCTCCGCGACGCGGCTTCGTGCTCTTGGATCATGGCCTGAATCCGGCCCTGCAAATCACCGCCCGCTCGCCGAAGGTCCTGCGTCGCGTCATCGACCTCGTCCTGGTCGAGCGCAGCCTGCGCCTGTGCGAGATTGAGGCGATCGGTCAACGCCTGCGCGTTTGCCGGACTCGCCTTCGCAATCGCGGCGGTCAGCTCCTTCACCTGGTTCTGGTCCGATTCGAGCGCCCGCTGTGCTCTCTGCAATTGTGCGTCGAGCGCTTGGGCTTCGGGCGTCATCGGGCGAGACTGATTCGCGGTGAACCGCACCGCTTGGGCGAAGGCGAGATCCATTTCCTGATCGGCGAGCCGCAGCGCGTCCTCGGCGAACGAGCGCTCCGCCGGAGTCGTCGGCATCCGCACCAATCGCTCGGCGGTTATCAGAGAACCCTGATCGACGACGATCGAGCGGTCTGATGGCGAGCGCCCGGCGGAGCGGGGCGCGGGCGGCGCGTCCTGCGTGTCCGTGCGATAGACGCCATAGGTCACCGCTACGAGTGAAGCGACGAGCACGATGATCGCGGCGTTGACGTTGAAACCGCTAGAACGTTCGGTTGTCATCAGAGAACCGCCGTTTGACCCAAAGTGAAGCCGCCGTGTCACACCGAACGTCCCGACAAGCGCCCGAATCGGCAACGAGTCCGCGAACGACGCGAGGCCCAAACGTATTCGTCGAACGAATCCATGGTGGGATTCGACGCCGCACAACACTCACCTCGACGTTTGCTCCATGTCAACCTTGCTGCTTCATGAACCCACGGTCGAGCGTTCGCCCGAGTCGAGCGACGTGACGAGCGTCACCGAACTGCTGGCGGATCTCCGCGCGGGACGTCGCGAAGCGTTCGACCACATGCTTCCCTTGGTCTACGACCAGCTTCGCCGCATCGCTCAGCGCGAGCTGGCCATTCGTCCGAGCGACACGCTGTCGACCACGGCGCTCGTCCACGAGCTCTATCTCAAATTCTCGCGCGCCGACCGCGCCGACTGGCGCAACCGAGCGCACTTCCTCAGCGTCGCGGCGGTCGCGATGCGCCACATTCTCGTCGATCGGGCTCGACGGCGCACCGCGGAGAAGCGCGGAGGCACACTTCGGCACGTGACCCTCGACGACGAGCTGACCATCGTCAACGATCAGGCCGAATCGCTGCTGGAGCTTCACGAGGCACTCGACCACCTTGCGTCGATCGATGAGCGGCTGGCGCGCGTCGTGGAGTGCCGATTCTTTGGCGGGATGACCGAACTGGAAACGGCGGAAGCGCTCCACATCACCGAGCGTACCGTGCGACGGGACTGGGTGAAAGCGCGCGGACTGTTGTATCGTGTGCTGGTTGGCGACGACTCACATGAAGCTATCGGCCCGGGGCGATCGCTGGCATCTTGACGCGTGCTCGGTAGCTCTGAACGGCGCCCACGCGGCGCCGTTTTTTTTGTCGTGACACGAACGCACCACAACGCCTTGCTCTCTTCGATTCCGAATCCGTGGCGCGGGCTTCGCGGCCTGCCATCGATCGTCTGGATTGTCTTTGCCACCTCGCTCGTCAATCGAGCGGGGATGATGGCGTTGCCGTTCCTCGTCCTCTATCTCACCGAGCACCTCGGCGTGTCCGCTTCGCTCGCCGGCCTGGCGGTGAGCGCCTACGGCGTTGGCGGCGTGATCACCGCGCCGATTTCCGGCCGCCTCTGCGATCGAATCGGGCCATTCACGATCATGCGCGCGTCGCTCGCGCTCACGGGCGTCGTGCTGCTCGTCATTCCCCTGGTGCACAGCTTCGCCATGGTCGTCGGGCTGACGTTCGTCTGGGCGTTCATCGCTGAGGCGGGTCGCCCGGCAACACTGTCGGCGCTCACGGAGACGATCATGCCCGAGCAGCGCAAGGCGGCGATCGCCGTGAATCGTCTCGCGGTGAATCTCGGGATGAGCATCGGTCCGGCTGTCGGCGGGTTTCTGGCGATGGTGTCGTTCCCGTTGCTGTTCGTGGTCGACGGGTTGACATCGCTAGCGGCGGCCGGCGTGCTGACGACGCTGCTGTGGTCGAGCCGCCGCTCGCTCGCGGCGGTCCATCGGCTCGTCGTGGAGGGCGACCAGGATCGGCCGCGAGCATCGGCCGACGTTCGCGAGGGCGCTAGCGTGCTACGTGATCGCCCGGCGATGGCGTTTTTCGTCGCCACGTTTCTCACCGGCTTGGTGTTCATGCAACACCAGGGCGCGATGCCGCTCTATCTCGTGCGCGACCTGCATTATCGGGAATCGTTTTACGGAATGCTGTTCGTGGTGAACACGCTGCTCATCGTGGCGATCGAAGTGCCGCTCAACCTGGCGATGTCGCGCTGGTCGCATCGGCATGCGACGATGCTCGGCGTCTTGCTGTTCGCGATCGGGTTCGGCGCCCTTGGAATCGTGCGAAGCCCACTGGCGATCGCCGCAACGGTGGTGGTTTGGACGTTCGGTGAGATGATCTTCTTTCCTGTATCGACGGCGTACGTCGCCGAGCTCGCGCCGCGGGGTCGCAGCGGCGAGTACATGGGCGCGTACTCGGGCACGATCAGCCTGGCGCTGATCGTCGGACCGTGGGCGGGAACCGCGACGCTGGATCGTCTCGGGGCCAACGTTGCATGGGCTGGGGTGTTCGTGTGCGGACTTGCCGCGTTCGGCGTGGTTGCCCTCTCGCGCGAGCCCGCACCAACCATCTCAGAAGGTCAGATCGAATTGACCGTTCCTGATCTGAAGCGTGCCGGTCGTGGTTGACGAGCCCGGCGCGACGTCCGCGCTGAACGTCCCCACGATGTGGTTGGCAGTGAGGGTCGTGAGCGTGAGCGTCCCCGAACCGCCATTCACGTAGCTTGACCACGTGTTCGACGGTGAGACGACGATCAACGTTGAAGCGGACTGGTTCAGATACGTGAGTGAATAAGTTCCGGCGCCCGTGGCGCCGCCAATGGCGAACGACAGGGCGTACGTGGTCGCGCCAAACGGTCCGGCGCCGGAAAATACGAGGAAGTTGCTCGAGCTCTTCGTGACGCTCGCCGTGCCGATGGCGTTCCAAGTTGTGCCGTTGATCTGCGCGGTGAACGTTCCGTTGGTTACATGCTGATTGTTCGTGTTGTTTGGTGAAGTGCTGTCGCTGCCGCCGCACGCAGCGGCGACGGCGAGCAGGGCAAAACCGACTGAGACTGTGCGGCGGCGCATGATGGTCTCCATAGGTCGAATGACGTGAATGGCGCGCCGAATGTGCGCGACTCGTACTCCTTTGCGCAGCGCGCGCGAGAATACCGTCATCATCGCCCGTGACGACGAGCCCGTCACAGCGAGTCGGTCAGTACGAAGCCGCCATCCGGCCGGCGCGACAACACGCCCGAGAACAGCCCCAGCTCGGTCCTGCGCCACCAGGCGCCGGTTCGTCGCTTCGTGTCCCGATCAGTGAACCAGTATTGCCAAAGAACCGCCCGCACTCGGCCAGGTGCGTGCCCGGAAAACGGGTCGCGTCGAAAGAGATGCAACACGCTCGGACTTCCCTCGATCAGCCGCTGCTGGGCGGTCACAACCCACGGCGACGATTGCCACGCCCCGAGCGACGCAAACCAGAGATTCCACTCGAAGCGCGGCTGATACGGGGCGTAAATGCCCGGGCGCTCCATCACGTCTTGCGGCTTGTAACGGAACGGGTACGCGATCCAGGTCTTGCCGTCGTTGCTGCCCTGAAACTCGATCTCGTACCGTGCCGGCGTCATGTTCGCGAACAACCCATACGCGTTGGCGATTCGGAATGGCTCGAGTGCGCGTTCCGGGAACGCGAGCGGCCCGGGCGAGCCCGGGGCAAAAAAGGCCCACACCGTGGCGTAGAAGATCCAGACGAGCGCTACGAGCTCGACCCACGATCGCCAGCGCGCGCGCACGTTTGTCCCTTGCGGCGCGGTGCGAACGCCGGCCGCGCCCAATCTGAGCCGGCTCCCGAGCCATGCGAATGCTTCGTCGTCGAGCAAGAGGAAGCCGAGCACGAGCACGAGATAATTCAGGAACGCATAATTCGCCGTGGCGATGATGCCGATCTGCAGGGCCGTCACAACGACGAAGCAGCCGATCCGGAAGCGTCGAGGCAGAAACACGGCCCACACGAGGAACAGCTCGACGACCAGAGTGAACGCGACGGTCGCCGCGTGATACCAGTGTGGGAAATGTTGCACGTACCATCCCGGCCAGGCGGGCAGAGGGCCGTTCTGGTAGTAGTCATCCATCGCCGTGAAGTTGCGCCAATGGGGGTCACCGCTGGCGAGCTTCACAACGCCGGACTCGAAGTAGATCCGCAGCCATTCCCAGCGCAGCATGAACAACGCGAGACTCGATGGCGGGTCTGCTGCGCCGAGCAGTGGCCAGACCCCTCGCGGCGCGAAGAAGATCGAGATGAACCCGGCCTCGAGCAACATTCCGTCGGATTGATACGACGAGAAGTCCTGCAACGTCGCGATGCAGGTGAGGAAAAGCAGCGTCGAGAGACCGATCGTAAGGCGCGGCCAGACATTCACGACGACGAGAAGAGAGCACCCGATCCCGGCGGCCACGACGATCGTCAGCGCGCGGTCGCTCGAGCCAAACCACAGGAGGCTCGGCGCGTACCAGAGTCGCTTGATGCCCGGGACGGCGCCGCGGATCGCTGTGAGATACGCGTTGGCGGGAAGAATGCCTCGCTCGCCGATCAGACCGTGGATCTGAAAGGCGAGCGAGTAGAACGCCGAGAAGAAGATGAGCCCCAGCGCGCGCAGGAAAATCCAGCGCGGCCAGAGGTATCCGCTCGCCGGCGCGGTCAGCGATGCGAGCGGACTACGGGATACCGGCTCCCACACTCGGTCCGCCGCTCATCCACTGCTGCGCGGCGAGCTTCCGTTGCCGCGGATACACCTCGTCCAGCGTATTCGCGTCGTACACGCGGCCGTTCTTGACAACCAGTGAGACCGTGTTCGTGTTTCGAATGTCGGCGAGCGGGTCTTTGTCGAGCACGATGACGTCGGCCAGCTTGCCGGCCTCCAACGAGCCGAGGTCTTGCCCCATTCCGATCGCTTCGGCGCCGACGATCGTCGCGGCGCGAAGCGCATCGTGCTGCGACAGTCCGCCGCTTTGCAACAGCCAGATCTCCCAGTGCATGCCGAGGCCCTGTAGCTGGCCGTGACTGCCGACGCCGATGCGTCCGCCGGCGGCAACGGTCTTCGCGACGTCCTGCGCGTGCTGCCACATCGCGTACTCTTCTTTCACCGCGAAGCCCGCCGGTCCGGGCGAGTTGCCGACGCCGCGACGGCGCACTTTGGTGTCGAAATCGACGGGGTGCGTGAAGTGTCTGAGCTTCGCGTCGTGCAGCAAGTCTTCCGATTGGTAGAACCAACCTTCGCCGAACGGTCCGCCGTACTCAACGATCAGCGTCGGCGAGTTGGTGAGCTGCGTCGCCTTGTACCACTCGAACACGTCATCGAACTTGGGCGTGATCGGCAGCGTGTGCTCGACGCCGGGATAGCCGTCGAGCCCGTGCGTGATGTTGAGCTTGAAGTCCAAGCCGCCCTCGGTCGTCGGCATGAGACCGAGCTCTTTCGCCGCCATGATGACCCACTGACGCTGCTGACGGTTGCCCGTCATGTACATCTTGAGCGTTTTCGTATCGTAGTACTGCGCGTAGCGCTTGAGGATCGTGCGCGCGTGATCGAGATCTTTGATCTGCTCGCCGCTGAAGACGCCTGGGCCCGTCGTGTAAATGCGCGGCCCCACGACCTCGCCCGTCTCGACGCGATCACCGTACGAGAGAAAGTCGGTGCTCGCCGTCTGCGGATCGCGCGTCGTCGTCGTGCCGTAGGCGAGCGTGGCGAGATACTGCCACACCTGGTTCGTGTGGATGTTGGGCGTCAACCATTGTGGGTGATAGTGCGTGTCGACGAATCCGGGCATCACCGTCTTGCCGGAGACGTCGATGATCTTGGCGCCGGCCGGGACTTGCACCGAGCCGCGCCCGCCGATCGCCGTGATGCGATTGTCCTGCACGACGACGTCGGCGTTGTCGATGATCTCCTTGCCCTTCATCGTGATCGCGCGCCCACCGCGGAGCACGACCGCGCCACGCGGCGTGTCACGCGTGGCCGTGACGACGATCCTTCGTTCGACCGGCTTGTATCCCGGCTTTTCCTTCTTGCTGGTGTCGGCCTTGGCGGAGTCGGTCGCGGCGCGTGGCGCGGCACCGGCCGCCGCGGCGCTGTCGCGCTTCGCCGCCGCCTTGATTCGCGCGTCGGCCTTGAGAGAATCCTCAACGACCTTGGCGCGGTCGAGATCGTACGTCCAAACGGCGTTCGCCAGCGACCACATGACCTTGCGCCCATCGGCGGTCCACGTCGGGAACTCCCCGCCGATCTCGTTGAGCTTCCTGACCGGAACCGCCGCCGTCGCGGGGTTGGCAACCGACACTGTGGCCGGCGCCGAGCCGACTTGTGGCACCGTCACCGAGTAGATGTTCATGTCGACCATCGCCAAGGCCTGATCGCCTTTGGGCGCCATCATTACCAGCGCGGCAGCCGGCGGTTGCGGCGGCGGCGTCGGTTCGGTCGGGTCGTCGTCGAACACGAAGCGCGACGCGCGACCGCCCGTCATTCGCTTCGACTCCTCGTGCTCCATTCCAGCGTCGAGCGTCATCGCGGCGCCGCTCACATTCGCCTGCGGCGGCATCGGACCCGTGACCTTGAGGTGCGACTTCATGTCCGTCCCGTCCCACCGGAACGAGACGAGTCCGTCGCGACGACCATACGCATAAATGCGATCCGGATTCGTCGTGAAGTGTGCATTGCCCAGTCCCGCGGCGGGCATGATCAATGTCGCGCCACCGCCGGTCGCGGGAAGCCACACGAAGTCGGCGGCGGCCGGTCCAAAGAACGCCGCACCGGCTTCCTGCATCTCGCGCGCGGCGGCTCGCGTTGCGACGATACGATCGCCGGCTGGCGACCACGCGAGATCCGAGTAGAGCCCCGCGTTCCTCGACAGCTGCGTGACGGTCGGGTTCGCGCCACGCCCCTGCCATGTGGCGCGCATGATCTGTCCGCCCGCCTGATCGCTCCACGTCACCCAGGCGACTGACTTCGAGTCGGGCGACCACACCGGGCCGTACTCTCCAACGTCGTTCGTCGACACGCGGGTCGGTTTGCCGTTCGTCAAGTCGATGACGTACACGCGGTCGAGTGACGTGAATGCCAGCTTCGTTCCGTCGGGCGACGGCGCGATGTCACGCACCTGATGCGACGTGAACTGGCTCGCGGTGTCGACGCGATTGGCGAACTTCACCTCGGGGCCAAGCTCCAGCTTCACCTCGGCGACGAACGGAATCTTTTTCGCCGCGCTCTTGTCGACCGGGACTCGCCAGATCTCGCCGCCGTACGAGACGACGACAGCTTTGGAATCCGGAGTGAACGAGTAGCCTGGATAGGCATCGAGCGGCGCGCGCGATTCGGTCTCGTCGCGCTGCACCGGATAGGCGAGCCACTCTTCGGCTTGCGTGTCGAGATTGCGAAGGCGAAGGCCCGTCTTGGTCTCGAAGCGGGTCGCGTACACCAGAAGCTTGCCGTCGGGCGAGAGCGCCGGCCGGAACGCCGAGCCGAAGCGCGTCGACATCTGCGACGTCTTCCCGTTCTCGCGATCGTAGACATAGAGCTGATACTGCGGGCTCACGGCGTTGTACTGCCAATCGCCGGTGCGCGCCGCATACCAGATGTAGCGCGACTCCTTCCCGAACGCCGCACCGACAGTCTTGAGTTGCGGCGGAGCCGTGGACAGGAGCGGTACTCCGGCGCCACCGTCGACGTGATACATCCACAACTTGGCAGCGCCGCCGAGTGGCCCGCCGGATTTCGACGCGACAACATACTTGCCGTCGGGCGTGAACGTCGGCGAGAGGTAGAGGTTATCGTTTCCCTTCGTCAGCTGGACCGTGTCCTTCTTGTCGAGCGACATGATCCAGAGGTTGTCGCCGCCGCTCCGATCGGAGACGAAGACGATGCTCTTGCCGTCGGGAGAGAAGCGCGGTTGGGCGTCGTACGCGATCCCGGTTGTGAGCGCCGTCGCCTTGCCGCCAGCGATCGGCATGGTGTAGAGGTCGCCCAGCATGTCGAACACGAGTGTCTGGCCGTCCGGCGACACGTCGAGCGAGATCCACGTTCCCTTCGACGTAGTGAAGGTGTGGGTCCGCGCGCTCTTGAGCGGCAGAGTGTTCACGGCGGGCGTAGCGCCAG
>Ga0070708_100001027_pt1 | contig 21240 bp, 15 predicted proteins | sample KBSK5503metaG_FD_65469 | JGI IMG/M metagenome (GOLD analysis project Ga0070708, IMG submission 65469) | Corn, switchgrass and miscanthus rhizosphere microbial communities from Kellogg Biological Station, Michigan, USA - KBS K5-50-3 metaG | ecosystem: Host-associated > Plants > Roots >... | reverse complement strand
ACCTCGGCGAGCTCCTCGCGCGTCTCGATCCCCTCCGCGACCAGCGTGCAGCCGGTCGCCCCGGCGAACTGCACCAGCGCGCGTACGAACTCGCGGCGCTGCGCGTCGGCGTCGATCCCGCGGATGATGCTGATGTCGAGCTTGATCACGTCCGGGTGCAGCGCGAGCACATGACGCATGCTCGCGAACCCGGCGCCGGCGTCGTCGATCGCGACGCGCAACCCGCGCGCGCGAAAACCGGCCAGCGCGGTGCCGAGCGCCTCGTAGTCGCTGACGGGCGCGTGCTCGGTGAGCTCGAGGATGATCCGCTGGGCGGGAGCGTCCGCCAAGATCACGGCGAGCTCGCGCGTCGCCGCGACGTCCGGCGAGACGTTCACGGTCAGGTAAGCATCGGAAGGCAATTCACGGATGCGCGCGAGCCCGGCCCGCACGGCGGCCAGCTCGAGGGCTTGACGCCGGGCTCGCGTGCGCGCCTCCGCGAAGTGCTCATCGGGCGGCCGGCGGTCTTCGAACCTGGCGAGCGACTCCACCCCGACCACACGGCCCGACGCCAGATCGACGATCGGCTGAAGCGCCATCTCGAGTACGGGAGTCATGCGCCAAGGGTGCCCGCCGGATGGGATACGGACAATGGCGACGAAGGACGGTTTGCGGACTCCATCCGGACTAGTCAGGACACGGACGGAAATAAGGTGAACGCGGAGAGCGGCTAGCGGCGCCTATTTTCCCGGGAGAGCCAGGGCGGTTCCCACCCGCGGTCGGCGTCCTCGATCGTGACGCCGGGCGGGACGATCTCGTCGATGGCGTCGAGCGTCTCCGAGTCGAGCCGCACGTCGGCGCCTTCGAGGATCCCGTCGAGCTGCTCCATCGTCCGCGGTCCGATGATCGCCGACGTGACCGCCGGGTGCGCCAGCGTGAACGCCATCGCGAGATGGATCAGCGACAAGCCCGCCTTCTCCGCGAGCAACGTCAGGTCGTCCACGATCTCGAGCTTGCGCAGGTTCGTCTCGCGTTCCATGTTGAAACGGTCGGCGACCCTCGGGTTGAACTGACGCACGCGCGCGGCGCGAGAATCCGACGGCGGCTCCTCGCCACGGCGGTACTTACCGGTGAGCCAGCCGCCCGCCAACGGACTCCACACGATCGCCCCGATCCCGTGGCGTTGCACGACGGGGAACACATCCTGCTCGACGGCGCGCGCGAGGATCGAATACGGGGGCTGCTCGCAGACGAAGCTCGTCAGGGTCCGGTGCTCGGCCGCCCAGCGCGCCTCGACGATCATCCATCCCGGATACGTCGACGAGCCCGCGTATCGGATCTTTCCCTGGCGCACGAGATCGCTCAGCGCGCCGAGCGTTTCTTCGTGATCGACCTCTGGGTCGGGCCGGTGGATCTGGTACAGGTCGATGTGGTCGGTGTCGAGGCGCTTCAGCGACGCTTCAACCTCGCGCATGATGTAGAGACGCGAGTTGCCGCGGTCGTTCTGTCCCCGGCCCATCGGGAAGTGAACTTTCGTCGCGAGCACGACCTCGTCGCGGCGGCCTTTCAGCGCCTTGCCGGTGATCACCTCGGACTCGCCGGCCGAGTACGCGTCGGCCGTGTCGACGAAGTTGATGCCCGCGTCGAGCGCCCGATGGATGATCCGGATGCACTCGTCGTGATCCGGCGTCCCCCAGGGACCGAACATCATCGTCCCGAGGCAGTGCGCGCTGACCTGCACTCCCGTGCGTCCGAGCGGCCGGTACTCCACGGACGGGAGTCTACGACGGGGACGCTCAGAGGGGGCGAATCGGTACCCACGCAGGCACGCCCGGGTCGCATCTCGAATCCCGATACGGGATGCTTGTCTCGATGCGTCGCACGCTCGCCGCTTTGGTGGCCGTCCTGGCCGCCTTCTCGATCGTTCTCGTGCGTACGCAGGCCGGCGCGGCCGGGCCCGACAGCCACACGCAGCCGCTGCTCGACGGGTGCCAGCGCTCCGACAGCTTGACGCTCGCCGTGTCGACGCCCGAGTGGGTCTACGTGAACTCGAACGACGTTCGTGTGGCGCGCCTGACCGGCGACATGGCGCTCGGACGGCGAACGGTCGAGGGCGTGGTCAAGCAGTCGCGTCCTGCCGGCGAGGACCTCTACCTCAACCACGACTTCCACGACTACAACGTTCTGATCCAGCCCGACGTGCGATACGCGGATGTGCTCGGCAGCGGGAACCTCCGGCCGGGCGACGAGTTCAACCAGATCGAAGGCGAGTGGGAGACCTCGAAGATCCCGCTGTGGGCGTGGCCGTCACCAAACGATCGCGTCAAGGCGTCCGGCAACTGGATCTGGGATTGCGGACACTGGGGTAACTCCGAGGCCGACCCGACCGGCATCTCGCAGCTCCTGGTCTACGACCCGCTCGAGACGGCGCAGGATCTCGCGTCGCCGGGCGCTATCCGCGGCGAGACCACCGAGCTCCACCCGATGTACGAGCTGGCCACGTTCCGGCAGGACGCGGCGGGACGGCTCCTGACCTTCGGGCCACACGTGCTGTCCCGGCTCGACGTGTGGATCAACGGCGCCGGCGGGCCCGCGCACGCCTCCGAGGAGTGCGCGTTGAAAGGCATCAACAGCGGAGTCGTCGCGCGCGTCGCATGCCAGCAGGGCCGCGATGTCGGCGGGACGTACACCTACACGATGAAGATGCGCGCCAGACCGTCGCGCACTTCGAGACTGATCGTGAATCCGATCCTCGTCCACAGCGAAACGTCGCCGAACTTGCTCGCCCTTCCGGTGAACGTCCGGCCCGACGCGCGTCGCGGCACCGTGACCGTGTCGTTCACGATCCCGACGGGCACAACGTCGCAGCGGTTCGGCGTCAGCCTGCTGGCCGGGTGGCACGACGACGCGAGAGCGGTCCGGCAGACCATCGATCTGAAGAGGATCCACATCGTCAAAGCACTCGACGGCTCGAGCGAGCCGAACCTCAATCCGACCGGCGTCCCCGGCGAGCAGACGACCGACGCCGGCGAATGGGTCTTGTACGCGAACGTCTCCGGTCACTGGGTCCAGATCCCCGGCATCACCCAGGTTCGAGACGGGCAGGACATCCCGCTCACCATCAGGATCCGCTTCTACACGCCCGTCGGGTTCCGGCCTCGACTCTTCGTGTCGGGGCACGAGTGCGACGAGCCGCTGATCGATTGCATCAACGAAGGACCGGGCAGACAAGCGCAGACGATCGGATCGACGGAGTTCGGGTTCAACGACCGCCCGGGACGCATCCAGGCGCCCGGTCACCTCGGCGTGCCGATGATCTTCGGGTTCGCCAGCTACCGCCCGACCGCGAACCCCAACCCCGGCAGCGGGAACGAAGACCTCTCCGACGCGGTGTGCGGATCGTCCGGCTGCTACAGCCTCTCGGCCACCTGGTTCACCGGCTAGCTCTTTCGACCTGCGCCAGTCTTTTCTCCAAGAAACGTCGTTCGATGTCGTTGGACACCAGCTCCAGCGCGCGGCGGTAGGCGTCCGCCGAGTCGGCCGTACGCTCGAGACGGCGCAGCAGGTCCGCTCGCGCGGCGTGGAGCAGGTAGTAGCCGTCGAGCGGCTCCGCGAGCGCGTCGATCAGCTCGAGCCCGCGTTCGGGTCCGTAGGCCATCGCGATCGCGGCGGCGCGGTTCAGCTCGACGACCGGCGACCCCACGATCGCCGCGAGATCGTCGTAGAGCGCGATGATCCTCGGCCAGTCGGTGTCCTCGGCGCGCCGGGCCTCGGCGTGGAGCGCGGCGATCGCCGCCTGCAACTGGTACGGGCCCGGCCGTTCCATCTCGAGCCCCCGCCGCAGCAATCGCATCCCTTCCACGATCTGCGTCCGATCCCATAGCGAACGGTTTTGGTCTTCGAGAAGCACGAGCTCGCCGTCGGCGACGCGCGCTTCCTTCCGCGCGTCGTTGATCAGCATCAAAGCCAGGAGCCCGAACACCTCGGGCTCGGGCATCAGCATCCCGAGCATCGACGCGAGGCGGATGGCCTCGGCGCACAGCTCACGGCGAACGAGCGTCTCCCCGCTCGAAGCCGCGTACCCCTCGTTGAAGATCAGATAGAGAACGGCGAGGACCGCGTCGAGCCGCTCCGGAAGCTGGTCGGGATCGGGAACGGGGTACGGGATGTTCGCGTCGCGGATCTTGCGCTTCGCGCGGACGAGCCGCTGAGCGAGCGTCGCCTCGGGAACGATGAACGCTCGCGCGATCTCGGGCGTCTGCAGTCCGCCGAGCGTCCGCAGCGTGAGCGCCACCTGCGCCTCGAGCGCGAGCGCCGGGTGGCAGCAGGTGAAGATCAGCCGGAGCCGGTCGTCGGCGAGCGCCTCCATGTGCGCGTCCTCATCCGCGACGGCCACGCGCATTTCGAGCGCGGCTTCGCGTTCCAGGATGGTGAGCTTCTCCGCGAGACGCTTCGCGCGGCGCAGCCTGTCGATCGCGCGATTGCGCGCCGTGGTCATGATCCACGCCTCGGGATTGTCGGGCAGGCCGTCGCGCGGCCAGTGCTCGATCGCGGTCGCGAACGCCTCCTGCACCATCTCCTCCGCGAGATCGAAGTCCCCGAGGACGCGGATGAGCGTCGCGACCGCGCGTCCGGACGAATGCCGGAACGTTCGCTCGATCTCGGCGTCGATCCCGGTCATGCACCGACGCGCTTCCCAACCATCTCGACCATCTGCTCCCAGACCGGGCGCACCTCGATCGAACCCGAGTGCGCCGCCGGGATCTTCGACGCCAGCTCGATGGCCTCGTCCAGATCTTTGGCTTCGACGAGGTAGAACCCCGCGAGAGCTTCCTTCGTCTCCATGAAGGGTCCGTCGGTGGTCAGGGTCTTGCCGTCGCGAACCTTGACCGTCGTCGCGACGGACTGTGCTTGGAGCGGCGCGCCTCCGCGGATAACGCCTCGGTCCATCAGCTCTCGAACGTAAGCGGCGAAGGCGTCGGCGTGGCCTTCGATCTGCTCGGGCGTGGCCCCGGCCGCTTCGGACTCGTCCATGTAGATCAGGAGCACGTATTCCATGCGTCACCTCCGGGTCGTAACCCTACTTCCGTCTTGAAGACGAACGGGTTCGCACGCTTTCGACAGTGAGGCGTTTGGCCTCGGCGAAAACAGCGTCGAGCATCGATTCGGTGAGCTTGCCGGTGAAGGTGTTCTGCTGGCTGGGGTGGTAGCTGCCGATCAGCGTCCAGGGCCCCACGCTCGCGCGGGCGCCGTGGGTGAACCGGGGCTTCGGTTTGGGGACGGCTGCTCCGAGGTGGGACGCGGCGAGCAGGAGCCCGTCCCACGCGAACGAGCCGAGCGCGAGGATGACCCTCAGTTCCGTCAGCACCCGCAGCTCACGTTCCAGGTAGGGCAGGCAGTTGTCGCGCTCCTGCGTGGTCGGGCGGTTCGCCGGCGGCGCGCAGCGCACGACCGCCGCGATGTACGCATCGCTCAGCTTCAGTCCGTCGTCGCTGCGCTCGCTCGTGGATTGGTTCGCGAACCCGGCCCGGTGCATCGCGCGGAACAGCCAGTCGCCGGAGCGGTCGCCGGTGAAGATCCGGCCGGTGCGGTTCCCGCCGTGCGCCGCGGGCGCGAGCCCGACCACCAGCAGCCGGGCATTCGGGTCGCCCAGACCGGGGAGCGGTTTGGCCCAGTACGTCTCGCCGCGGTGTCGAGCCGGCGCATCCCGCGCCGCTTGCTCGCGCCATGCGACCAAACGCGGACACGTGCGGCAGGCGATCACCTCCGCCGCGACGCGGGCGAGCGAGTCGGCCATCTGCCCAGCGTATGGCATGCTCGCGGTTGGAAGTCTGCCCAAAGGGAAGGTTTCAATCCGGAGGTGGTCGTCATGGGACGCATGAGATGGGGACTCTTGATCGGCTTCGCCATCGGGTACGTGCTGGGTTCCAAGGCCGGCCGGGAGCGCTACGAACAGATCAAGCGGGCCGCAACCGCCGCGTGGCAGTCGGATCCGGCCGAGAAGCTCCGCAGCGAGGTCTCGCAGAAGATGCCCGACGCACTGACGGCGGCGATGTCCAAGGTCGAGCACATCCGCCACCCGAACGGCGACCGCGGCATCCCCGCCGCGCGGATGCCTGCCTAACGAACCAAGTAGTCGACGGTGGTCATCCGAACCGGGAACAGCTGAGCCCCGCGCCGGTCCTCGAACCCGAAGCCGGGTGGCCCGGCGAAGTGGTTCGTCACCCGGTTCGCCAAAAAGTTGCGGCAGACCTGCAGATACTGCGCCTGCGTGAGCGTCGTGTCCTTCGAGCCCGATATGAACGGCCCGAGGTCGGGAACGTTCGTGAGCGGGTATCCCGCGGGATAGTTTCGGATCGTGTCCATCCCGATTCGGATCGCCGTGTGCGCGTAGCCGGTGATCCTGCCGACGAGTATCGGCGCCTGGGGCCTGTTGCAGTCGTAGGCGGGCGACGACGTCGTCGAAGGCACGCCCGCGGGTTCGGAGGTCCAAAGGAAACCGTAGGCTGAGATGTTGTTGTCGAAGACGCTCGTGTCGACAACGTTGTTCGGCAGGATACGCAGCAGGAAGCCACGGCTGTTGGTCGGGAAGTTCGCGATCTGTCCGGTGAAGAGCGCGTCCACCTCCGTCCTCGAAGGAACGTGCCAGTCGTGGAACGTTATGTCGCCGACGTCGGTCACATTGAAGGTGTTGATGGCGGCGTCCACGGCGCACGCCGGCGTTGGGGTACTCCTGAGCTTGATGCACGACGAGGGCAGCGTCGCGGTCCCCGCCGGGAAACTCGGGTCCCACACCAGGTTTCCCCCGATCTTCGGATCCCAGAGGAACATCGGCTGATCCTTCGTCTTCGTGCGCCTGGCCGGGTCCGGGTTGAGGACGATGAAAGTGTTGCCGGGGATGCGAGGGGGCCGCAAGGCCTCCTCGACGGCCCGGCGGTCCGTGATCTCGGCTTTGACGAACAAGTCGAACTCGGTCGGGTTGGTGTCGAACTGAACGGCGCCCTTCCATTCCGCCTTCATCCATACGGCCAAGGCTTCGTACTCGGCGAAGTAGTTGTAGAAGCTGTACACGAGATCGGAGTCCGCGCGTGTGAGGATCCCGGTGGTCTTCGGTTTGTTCAACAGATATGCGCCGTAGGCGCGCATCACAGACTGCCCGATGGAGTTCGGGATGAGCGCGGCGTGGATCTGGTTGTTGAGATCCTGGGACTCCGGAGTCTTCACGGCGTCGAAGAAGAACCCACGCTGCTTCACGAATTCGTTGTGTTTGTCGTCGCAGGCTTTTACCACGTCGCACGTGAGACCTGCTTCCTTCACCGCGCGATCCGCATCGGCCCAGGCCGCCTCTGCGCGAAGGGTCGGTGCGAAGAAACCGTCGTTGAGTGACTTGATCTTGCTGATGATCCCTTCGAGCGGAACGAGGTAGCCCTGCAAAGCGAGTTTCTGAAGCTCCGCCGAGATCGAATCGACCGACAGTTGCAGCGTGTTCAGCTGGTTCTGGATCACGCCGAGCTGCGTCTTGAGCTGGTCGAGCTTGAAGTCGGTTGGGTCGAAGATCTTGCCGAGGGCGGTCTGGTTGAGCGCGAAGCCGAGGAGGCTCTTCGCCACGGCTCCGGCGAGAGAAGTCGCGATCGATCCCGCGATGCCCTGCGCGCCTTTCACCTTGCTGGTGCACTCAACAGGATCGGGATCGGTCGGCTTCCCGCCGCAGAGCGTCGCTTGAGGATTCTTTCCCTTCGGTGGGCTCGCGCCCGCGGGCTGCGCGATCACACCGAGCATCAACACACCGACGACCACGATCGTGATCAGGCCGCGCGCACGCCGAACGCTTCCGATAAGAGCCATCCGCCCCACCCCCCGAGCCAGAAACACAGTCCCGATGACGACCCTAGACCGATGCCGCCGGGTATAGCGAACGTCTCGTAACGAGCCAACGTCCACAAAAACCTCAAGCGCGCCGTCGGCGTAAGCATGCCTTTAGGTCAGAACGAGTTCCTCGCACACGGGGCTCGGTGCGAGCCCGACTCTGAAGCCGCCGACAAATGTGTAAACCCGCGTTCCGATCGCGACCGTTCCGAGGCCGTGACGCGGCACGCCCATGTCGTCGAGCCGGATCCACGCGCCGCGCGCGACGTCGTACGCTTCAACTTCCGGGAAGATCCTCGGGCCCTCGCCGCCGATGACGACGACGTGCCCGGCGGCGAACGCGACGCCGAGTCCGCTCCGCGCCGTCGGCATGCTCCTCAAGCGATGCCAGGCGTCGGCGACGGGGTCGTAGCGCTGGAAGCTGGCGAAGTGACTCCCGCTCCGCCGCCCTCCCGCGACGTAGACGTAACGTCCGTCGGTCGCGGCTCCGACGTGATCCAGCGGCGACGGCATGTCCGCGCCGTCGCGCCAGGTCTTGCCGTCGAAGAGCTCGACCGGCGCAACCTCCCGTCCGCCGCCGATCCCGCCGGCGACGACGATCCGGTTTCCGACGACGACCGCCGAACCCGCGCCGCGCGCGTGATGCATGGAAGGCGCCTCGGTCCACCGGTCGCCTTCGAGCATGAACACGCGGGCCGAGTCCGCGCCGCCGAGGCCGGTCGTGATCCCGCCGATCACGTACAGGCGCCCGTGGTACCCGACGGCCATCGGGTGATGAAGGCGGATCGGGAGCGGCGCGACGCGCGACCACTCGCGGGCGACCGGGTCGTACGCCTCCACCCGCGCGGTCGCGCCGCTCGCAACCAGCCCGCCCGCGACGTAGATCTTCCCGCCGACGACGGCGGCCGCCACCTCCTGCCTGGCGCCGCCCGGCGGCGACGGGATCCGGTGCCACGTGCCCGAGAGAGCTGCCCCCGGAGCACGGGTGCCGGCCGGAGAGGAAGGCGAGGGCGAACGCGGCGCCGGGCACTTCCCCCCGCGTTCGCAGCTCGACCCCGGACACGAGGCGACCGACAGCAACAGAACGGCCGCCCCGAAGGCGGCCGCGACGCGCAACGCCCGAGCGTTCATTCCAGATAGTCTCGCAGCTTCTGCGACCGGCTCGGGTGCCGCAGCTTCGACAACGTCTTCGACTCGATCTGGCGGATGCGCTCCCGGGTCACCCCGAACTCTTGACCGACTTCCTCGAGCGTGCGCTGGTGCCCGTCCATCAGCCCGAAGCGAAGCTCGATCACCTTCTTCTCGCGGCCCGACAGCGAATGCAGGACCGACTCGAGCTGCTCCTGCAGCAGGATGAACGACGCGGCGTCGACGGGGACGATCGCGTCGGAGTCCTCGATGAAGTCGCCGAGGTGCGAGTCCTCTTCCTCGCCGATCGGCGTCTCGAGCGACACCGGCTCCTGCGACACCTTCTGGATCTCGCGGACCTTGTCCGGCGTGATGTCCATCTCGTGCGCGATCTCCTCCGGCGTCGGCTCGCGGCCGAGGTCTTGGAGCAGCGACCGCTGCACCCGCACGAGCTTGTTGATCGTCTCGACCATGTGCACGGGGATGCGGATCGTTCGGGCCTGGTCGGCGATCGCCCGCGTGATCGCCTGGCGGATCCACCACGTCGCGTAGGTCGAGAACTTGAAGCCTTTCTCGTAATCGAACTTCTCGACGGCGCGGATCAAGCCGAGGTTGCCCTCCTGGATCAGGTCGAGGAAGAGCATCCCGCGCCCGACGTACCGCTTCGCGATCGACACGACCAGCCGAAGGTTCGCCTCGATCAGCTTCTTCTTGGCGATCTGGCCTTCGCGCTCGACGCGGCGCAGGACCTCGGTCGTGCGCGCCGGCGCCAGATGCTTGTTGTCGCGCGACGGTTCTTCCAAAGCCGCTTTCGTGCAAAGCTCGCGGAGCGTTTCGAGGCTCGCGCTTTTCGCGTCGAGCATGTGCTCTGCGCTCTGCAGCCCCGCTTCGATCTTCTTGGCGAGGATGACCTCTTCCTCGGCGGAGAGCAGCGGGACCTTGCCGATCTCCTTGAGGTACATCCGGACCGGGTCGCTGGTCGCCGCGCGCTGGAGGTCCTCCGCGGCGATCGCGCCGGCCTCGGCTTCGAGCTCCGCCGCGGCCTCCACGTCGGCCGGCGTCGGCATCTCGATGACCTCGATCCCTTCCTCGGTCAGGGCCCGCTGCATCGACTCCATCTGCTCGGGCGTGAGGTCGAGCGTCGCGAGCGCCTCGTCGATCTCGTCCCCGGTGACGAACCCGCCGCGATCCTTCGCGCGCGTCAGGAGATCGCGGACGCCGTCGGGCTGTTCCTTGGTCAGCGCCATGACCTACTCGGCCTCCGCGTCGGTGTCGTCGCTCATCCGCTTCCGCTCTCCCTCGAGCGCGATGAGCTCCGCGTACAGCTTCCGGTACTCCTGCTCGTTCTCGACCGGGTTCAGCTTCTGGAGGTAGCGCTTCTTTTCGTCGATGAGACGCCGGAGCGCGAATTCCTTCATGCGGCCGACGATCTCGACGACGTACGGGCGCGGGGGAAGGCCGTCGGGCTCGAGCGCGACTTCCATCGTCTCCATCACGAGCGTGCGCACCGCCTCTTGCGCTCCCTCTTCGCTCAACCGCTCAATGATCTGCGCCGCACTGCCGCCTGCGAGCACCTCGGTCCAGATCGCCTTGTGGGCGGGGACCGAGAAGAGTTCGATGTCGACGCTGTAGGCATGTTCGTCGATCGCTGCCGGATACTGTAGCGCGACCTTGAGAAGATCACGCTCCAATCTCACCTGCGCGCTCGTCCGGCGAACCTGAGGGACCGACCGGGCCGACTTGTCGCCGAGCGCGCGGCCCACCTCGATGAAGACCACGTTCGCGTCGGTGTTGGTCCAGTCGGCCAGGCGTCCCGTGTAGTCCTTGCGCATCACCTCGTCGCGGATGCGGGCGACGATCGGGATGCAGGCGCGCACGGCCCGGGCCCGGCCGTCGGGGTCGCGAAGGTCGAAGCGCTCGATCTCGCGGCGGAGCCGGTACTCGACCATCGGCGGCGCCGCCATGGCAAGCTCGCGGAACGCGTCGCCGCTGCGAGCCGCGACGAAGTCCGCGGGGTCCTTTCCTTCGGGAACGATCAGCACTCGGACGTCCAGGTGGGAACCGAGGGCCGCCTCGAACGCCCGCTCGACGGCGGCGGCGCCGGCCGCGTCCGAGTCCAGCGCAACGATCACCCTCGGCGCGAAGCGTCCGAGCAGCTGGAAGTGGTCGGCGCTCAGGGCGGTGCCGTTCGTCGCGACGGTCTCGGTCACGCCCGCCTGGTGCAGCGCGATCACGTCCATATACCCCTCGACCACCATCGTCCGGTTGGTCGTCGTGAGGGCCTTCTTCGCCCAGTTCAGTCCGTACATCACGCGGCCCTTGTGGAATATCGGCGTCTCCGCGCTGTTCAAGTACTTCGGGGTCGAGTCGTCCAGGACGCGGCCTCCGAACGCGACCGGATCGCCGGCTACGTCGAAGGTCGGGAACATCACCCGCGCGCGGAACCGGTCGATGACGCCGCCGCGCTCGGACTTGGACGCGAGCCCGGCCTCGAGGAGCTCCGCCTCCTTGAAACCCTTCTTGAACAGATGCTTGCAGAGGTCGTCCCACTTCGGCGGGCCCGGCGCCCACCCCAGCGAGAACGCCTCCACCGTTTCTTTCGACAGGGCGCGTTTCTTCACGTAATCGCGCGCGGCCTTGCCCTCGGGCTTGTTCATCAGGAGGTCGTGGTAGAAGGCGACCGCCTCGCGGTGGGCGGCGATCAGGCGCTGCTTCTTGCCGAACGCCTCGCGCTGCGACGGCGAGACCTCTTCATAGGTGAGGCGCACGCCCGTCTTTTCGGCGAGCCGCTCGATGGCCTCCGGGAAATCGAGGTTCCCCAGCTCCATCACGAGGTTGAAGACGTCGCCGCCTTTCTGGCACCCGAAGCAGTGGTAGAGCCCTTTCGCGACGTCGATGGAGAACGAAGGCGACTTCTCTTGATGGAACGGGCACAGGGCTTTGAAGCGGCCCGAGCCGGCCTTCCGGACTTGCATGTACTCGGAAGCGATATCGACGATGCTCGCGCGGCGGCGGATCTCCTCGATGTCTTCCGAACGGACGCGGCCCTTCATGGCTAGTCGTCGTCCTCCTTGTCTTCCCACGCCGCGGAGACCGGGACGCCGGTGATCGCGGAGTGCGTTCGTATCGCGTATCCGTCTGTCATCCCGGCCACGAAGTCTGCCACGCGCGTCGGCGTGTCGCCGGGGATCGTCTGTTCCTCCGGCGGAAGATCCTCGGGGTGGTCGCGGTAGTGGGCGAACAGCTCGTGGATGATCCTCTCCGCGCGGTCGCGGTCGGACGCGAGCGACGGCGTCAGGTAGACGCGCTCGAAGAGGAACTTCCGCAGCGCGTCCATCGCCCCAAGGATTTCGGGCTGCATCTCGACCGTGGCCGTCCCGAGGCTCACATCGATCACGCCGGACACCAGCGTGGAGATCCGCTTGGAGTGCGAACCTCCAAGGGCGCTCGTGATCTCGCCGGGCACGTCCGCCGCGGTGATGACGCCGGCCCGGATCCCGTCGTCGAGATCGTGGTTCGTGTAGGCGATCCGGTCGGCGAACCGCACGATCCGCGCCTCGAGTGTCGCCGGGTCGGGCTGCGACCAGGTGTGGTTCAGGATGCCGTCGCGGACCTCCCAGGTCAGGTTCAGCCCACGGCCGCCGTACTCGAGCAGCTCGACCACGCGGGCGCTCTGCTCGGCATGTTTGAACTTGCGGCCGAGCTCCTTCGAAAGGATGCCCTCGCCGAGGTGCCCGAACGGCGTGTGCCCGAGGTCGTGGCCGAGCGCGATCGCCTCGGTCAGGTCCTCGTTCAGCCGCAGCGCCCGCGCGATCGTCCGCGCGACCTGCGCGACCTCGAGCGTGTGCGTGAGCCGGACGCGGTAGTGGTCGCCTACCGGCGCGAGGAAGACCTGCGTCTTGTGCTTGAGGCGCCGGAACGACTTGCAGTGCACGATACGGTCGCGGTCGCGCTGGAACTCGGTGCGGACGGCGTCCCTGTCCTCGGAACGATCACGGCCCTTGGTCTCGCCGGCGAGGGTCGCGTGGGGGGACAAGATCTGACGCTCTATCCGCTCCGTCTCTTCACTGATCGTTGCCAACAAGCACCTTCTGGCGGGCGTATCGTTCCGCCGCGTTCAGCGTAGCGGCGGCCAACGACAGTCACGGAGGGGAGGGCCGGCGGGATGGTAAAGCCCGGTCCGGGACCGGCGCAAAGTTGTGAAGTTTCCTCGCGAGAACCTCGAACGGAGCAGGAGTTCCACGAAGAGGGGCGAATCGGTTCGTCAGACGCCCGACGATGGGGATGAGCCGCCTACCGGTTCATCCCCGTCTCGTTTTTCGACGCGGCGTTACGAGCAGAATCCGCTCCCACCGGTCTGGGCGGACGCCCACGTCCCGGCGTGCGCACCATCCGCTTCATTGATGATGGCCGGCCAGATCACGACGAGCCCGCACGACGCGTCGATGGTCAATCCGAAGTTGTCGCTCGCGCGCGGACACAGCAAGCCTTGTTGGATCCCCGCGAGGGGTCCGGAACCGCACGCCCCGGCGAGCTCTGTCGCGGTGCCCGTGTAGCTCGGGAAGGAGGCCAGGGTGAGCTGCGTGACGTGGGGCGACGGCGTGAGCCCGTCGATCGTCTGGGCTGCTGTGGCGAACCACGCGGGAGCGGCGCCCGGGCGCTCGGCGCCGGCGAGGTAAGCGAAACCCAGGCGGCCCGGCGAGCCGGCTACGACGTGGACGGTCAGATGCCCGGCTCCTCCGGGAGCGGCGACCGTGACCGGCGGCGACCAGTGCGCCAGGCCCGGCGGAGTCCAGCGGTATTTCACGGCTGCGCCGACGTAATCGGGCCACGGGTTGGGCGTTTCGGGGTAGGCGAGGTACACATTGCCCGCGGTGTCGACCGCGAGCGACGCGAACAGCATGCCGAGCGTCTTTTTGGTCTTGCTTTCGTCGACGGCGAGCGACGTGCGCCACGAGCCGGGCGAGCCGTCCTCCGACGTCGCCACCCAGATCCGCGTCGAAGGCTCGACGCTGAAGCCGATCGCTCCCGGAGGCACGGAGTCCCCGCACGTTCCCAGTCGCGGTGAAGTCCTCGAGCCCCACGCCACGTAGATCCGACCGGTCGTGCGATCGACGGCGATGCCGGAGGGTCCGCTCGATCCGCCGCACATGAGGTCGGGGAACGCCGGATCACCGGGAACGACGATCGGCACCGGCGGTCCGAACGTCGCTCCGCCGTCGCGCGAGGTCGAGACGAACATGTCCGTGACCGTGAATCCGGAGAAGAGGTTGTGGAAGAGCAGGTACACGCGCGGCTGGTGGGTGCTGGGATCATCGGGACCGACGGCGAGCCACGGCCGGTCCTGGTCCACCAGCGCCGAGCCCTTCGACTGCGTCCACGTGGCTCCGGCGTCGTCGGAGTAAGAAACGTGCGCGGCGAAACCGGTTGAAGTCAGTTCGCTGGCAACGATGCGCCCGGTGCGGGTCACGGCGACGTCCACATCGGGTGACGGCTGCAGGACGTGCGGGAACGCGGTACGGCGCCACGTCGCGGCGTCCACCGAGGTGAACACCTCCGGTTGGCCGCTCAACTGATTCGTGATCACCCACAGCCGGCCGTCGGGCCCTCGAGCGATGCGAGGCTCGGTGCCGGCCGGCAAGCCGGTGCTTCCTTCAGACGACGCGGTATCGAGACGAACGGGCGGCGCGAAGGTCGGTGCATCGATCGGAACGGCGGAGGCGACGAAGGAGATCAACGCGACGGCGATCGCGGACGCGCATGCCCACAACGAGCTTGCTCGACCACCTTGCCGCATCCCGGACCCCCGGATCCATGACGAACCGGACCCTCAAGGATGCAGTCTGTCACTCGCGAAGGGTGGCGTCGATTCTTCCGCGCTTTACGCGGCGACGGACGTGGTGCGCGATGCGGCCATCGGGCGGAGCAGGAACGTGCCGGCGACCAGGAGCAGCGCTCCGGCGGCGAAGAAGACGATCTGGGTTCCGTCCAAGCGGAACGTACCAAGCACGCGCTGCTGCGTCCCGAGCATCTTCGCTCCCCAGGCAGCCAGCACGCCCAGGGTGACGGCGCCGACCCGCAACCCCGAGTGCGCGAGCGCGAACGCCCGGCCGCGCAGTGAGTCGTGCACGCGCTCCTGGATGATCGTGATGCCGCCGAGGAACGTCGCGACGAAGGCGCCGCCGAAGACGAAGCCCATCCCGAATCCCATCGGCGTGGACGGGAACAGCGCCATCACGAACAGGATCCCGCCCATCGAGGCGACGCCGAGATGGAAGACCTTGTGGAGGTGCTTGCGGTTGCGCTGCAGGCCGACGACGCCGGCGACCGCGCCGAAGCAGAAGGCGGTGAGCAACCCGCCGTAGGCGCCGGGTCCGGCGTGCAGCGTCCCGCGCACGTACGCGAGTCCGAGCGTCAGCACCGCGCCGCCACCGGTCGCGGCGACGACCGCTCCGATCGCGACACGCTTGAGGACGGGGTCCGCGGCGAGCAGCTGCCGGAGCGCGCGGATGCCTTCGCGGAACGAAGCCTTCTCGTGATCAAGTTGATCGGTCGAGCTGCGTTCGGCTCGCCTGCACGCGGTCGCGTCGACCCGGCCGATGAGCAGCGTCGCGCACGCGACCATGCCCGCCGCGACCATCAAGGGAAGTCCGACGCCGTTGATGCCCGCTTGCTGCTGGACCCAGGTGAGCCCGGCGAACAGCCCGGAGCCGACCGGCATCGCGCCGAACGCAGAGGCCATGGAGACCGCGTTCGCCGTCGGGAGCGACCCTTCGGGAACCAGCCGCGGAAGGACCGCGTCTCGGGCGGACATGTAACAGATCGTGCCGACCTCGGCGAGGAGCGCCAGCGCGAGGACCGGAGCGAGCCCGCCGACCAAAGGAAGCGCGCCGTAGATGCAGGCGCGACCGGCGTTGCACGCGACGAGGACGCGTTTGCGGTCGAATCGCTCCGCGAACGAGCCGAGCCACGACCCGACGAGGGCCGCGGGAAGGATACGGAAAGCCAGAACGACGCCCGAGGCGATCGCCGAGTGGGTCTTCTCCCAGACCAGAGCGATCAGAGCGAGCGTCGCGAGCCACTCGCCGAGCCCGGCGAGGAGCTGGCTGCCGCACAGGGTCCGGAAGTCCCTCGAGCGGTTCAGAGCGCGGATCGATGCGAACTTGCCCGAAAACCGGCTCATGAGATCCTTCCGAGAGAGTGGTGACGTCTGCTTTTTCATCGGCGCAAGGGGAGATTCTCTTGACCCCGAACGCGCTCTTAAGCAGCCGTTTCCGACGCTATCAACGGAAGATGAGCCGCGCGTGAGGCAGATGCCCTCTTGTTCGGATCAGGAGTCCTAGTCCGAACGACCTATTCTTCGACGCACCGCCACCCAAAGCCTGCCTCGGCACGTCTGCAGATCGGTTGCTTATTTCGAGGCCGACTCGGCGACGCCGAGCGCCGCCTGGCCCGCAGCGAGCCGAGCAGTCGGGATCCGGAACGGCGAGCAGGAAACGTAGTCGAGCCCGATCTCGTGACAGAACTTCACCGACGCGTCCTCGCCGCCGTGCTCGCCGCAGATCCCGAAATGCATCTCCGGGTTCGCCGCGCGGCCGCCCTCGACCGCCATCCGCATGAGCGCCCCGACGCCCGGATCGATCGTGACGAACGGGTTGGCCGGGACGAGCTTGCGTTCCTCGTACTGGGCGAGGAACTTGCCGATGTCGTCGCGCGAGAACCCGAACGCCATCTGCGTCAAGTCGTTCGTACCGAACGAGAAGAAGTCCGCCACCTCGCCGACCTCCTGAGCGGTGACGGCCGCACGCGGGACCTCGATCATGGTCCCGAACAGGATGTGCAGCTTCTGCCCGGCGACCTTCATCGCTTGCTCGGCGACAGGTTCGAGCTCTTCGCGCATCTGTGCGAGCTCCTCGCGCGTCGCGACGAGCGGGATCATGATCTCGACCACCGGCTTGCCGCCTTCGGCCTTCACGCGGCACGCGGCCTCGACGATCGCGCGCACCTGCATCGCGTAGAGGCCTGGTTTCAAGATTCCGAGCCGCACGCCGCGAAGCCCGAGCATCGGGTTCGTCTCGTGCAGGCTGTTCACGGCAGTGAGAAGCTCCTTCTTTTCGGAGAAGTCCTTCGGCTTGATCCGGGCTTTCTCCGCGAGTGCCACCTCGACGGCGAGCTGCACCTGGTCCGGAAGGAACTCGTGAAGCGGCGGATCGAGCAGCCGGACCGTCACCGGCAGGCCGTCCATCGCACGGAAGATCCCGACGAAGTCCTCGCGCTGAAGCGGCAGCAGCTCCTCGTACGCGGTCTGCTCTTCCTCGGCGGTGTCGGCGAGGATCATGCGGCGCACCGCTGCGACGCGTTCCTCGCCGAGGAACATGTGCTCGGTGCGGCACAAGCCGATGCCCTGCGCGCCGCGGCGGCGCGCGTTCGTCGACTGGTCGGGCGTGTCGGCGTTCGCGCGGACCTTGAGACGCCGGGCCTGGTCGGCCCGCGCCATGAACCGTTCGTATGCCTTCCACAGCTTTGACTTCTGCGCGTCCTTGTCGCCGTCGAGCGCGCGTTCGAGCACGCTCGGCTCGAGCGGAAGCTGACCCGTGTACACGGTTCCTTCGGTACCGTCGATCGTGATCCAGTCGCCCTCACGCACGACGATACCCTTGACCAAGAACTGTTTCGCCTCGCGATCGACGCGGATCGCGTCGGCGCCGCAGACCGCGGGGATGCCCTCGCCGCGCGCGACGACCGCCGCGTGCGAGTTGGTCCCGCCGGCCGAGGTGAGGATGCCTTGCGACGCGACCATGCCGTGGTAATCGTCCGGCGTCGTCTCGCGACGGACGAGGATGACCTTCCCGCCTTCTTCCGCTCGGCGCTTCGCCTCGTCGGCGCTGAACACGACCTGACCGACCGCGGCGCCCGGCGACGCAGCGAGCCCGGTGGCGATCGGCGTCGCTTTGCTCTTCGCCTCCCGGTTGATCACCGGCTTGAAGAGCTCGTCGAGCCGGTTCGGGCCGAGGCGCAGCACGCCAGCGTCCCGCGTGATGAGCCGCTCGTCGGCCATGTCGAGTGCGATGATCCATTCGGCCTGCGCGGTGCGCTTGCCGACGCGCGTCTGCAGCATCCAGAGCGTGCCCTGCTCCACCGTGAACTCGACGTCGCACATGTCGCGGAAATGCTTCTCGAGCTTGGTGAGGTGCTTCACGAGCGCCCTGTACGCCTTCGGCTGGATCTTCTCCATCTCCTCGACCGGGAGCGTGTTGCGGATCCCGGCGACTACGTCCTCGCCCTGCGCGTTCTCCAGGTAGTCACCGGTCGGCCGCTTCTCTCCCGTGGAGGGGTCGCGCGTGAACACCACGCCGGTCCCCGAATCCGCGCCGCGGTTCCCGAAGACCATCGTCTGCACGTTCACCGCGGTGCCGAGGTCGTCGGAGATCTTGTTCTTGCGGCGGTAGTCCTGCGCGCGCTTGTTGTCCCACGAACCGAAGACGGCCTCGATCCCCATGTGGAGCTGCTCGATCGGGTCCTGCGGGAAATCGCGGCCGGTCTCGCGGCGGATGATGTCCTTGTACACGTCGACGAGCTCGCGCAGATCGTCGGCGTTGAGGCCGGTGTCGACGGTCGTGCCGGCTTTCTTCTTCTCCGCGTCGAGCGCGTGCTCGAAGAGGTCGCCTTCGACGTCCATCACCGTCTTGCCGAACATCTGCAGCAGCCGCCGGTACGAGTCCCACGCGAAGCGATCGTCGTTCGTCTGCTTCGTGAGACCCTCGACGCTCTCGTCGTTCAGCCCGACGTTGAGGACCGTGTCCATCATCCCCGGCATCGAGAACTTCGCGCCCGAGCGCACCGACACCAGCAGCGGATCGTGCGCGTCGCCGAGCCGGCGGCCCATGCGGTTCTCCAGCGAACGGAGGTTACGCGCGACCTGTTGCTCGAGGCCCGGCGGGAACTTCCGGCCGAGTTTCCGGTACGCGTTGCACGCTTCCGTGGTGATCGTGAATCCCGGCGGAACCGGTAGCCCGAGCCGGGTCATCTCGGCGAGGTTCGCTCCCTTCCCGCCGAGCAAGTCCTTGAGGTTCGTGTTGCCTTCGGAGAAGTCCCAGACCCACTTGCGGCTTCTCGATGTGCCCTTCGCGGGCGCTTTCCGCTTGGCTGGTTTCTTCTTCGCAGGCACGTCGATCATCCTTCCAAATAGGGTCGGCGAAGGCAGTTTCGCACAATCAGCCGGTCCGAGCAGATACGCTGCCCGTTCCATATGACGCGGCCGAAACTCGTCACGCCCACGTTCGTGCTGGTCGTCGCGTCCACGTTCGCCTACTTCCTGTCCGTCGGGATCCTCCTGCCGACGCTCCCCCGCTTCGTCGAGGGGCCGCTCCACGGAAGCGACCTGGCCGTGGGCATCTCCGTCGGCGCGTTCAGCATCTCGGCGGTGCTGCTCCGTCCGCTCGCCGGGCGCGCCGGGGACCGGCGCGGCAGGCGCCCGCTGATCGTCGGCGGAGCCGCGATCGTGACCGCGTCGGTGATCGGCTACAACGTCGCAAGGTCGATCCCCATCCTCGTCGTGTTCCGTGTGATCTCAGGCGTTGGGGAGGCACTCTTCTTCACCGGCGCCGCGAGCGCCGTCACCGACCTCGCGCCGGAGGAACGCCGCGGGGAAGCGGTCTCGTTCTTCTCTCTCGCGCTGTACGGCGGCATCTCGTTCGGGCCGTTCATCGGGGAAACGGTCCTCGGCCGCGGGCACTTCGCCGCGGTGTGGTGGCTGGCGGCCGGCTTCGGCATCGTCGCGACGCTGCTCGCGCTGATGGTCCGCGACACGCGGCCGCCGCAAGGCACCGAACCGCGGAGCAACCGCATCATCCACCCGGCCGCGTTCCTGCCGGGGACCGTGCTCGCCTGCACGGTCTGGGGGTTCGCCGCCTTCGGGTCGTTCGTCTCGCTGTACGCGCTGCAGCTCGGGATGAGCGGATCGCGCTACGTGTTCTTCACGTATTCGTTCACGGTGCTGTTGATCCGGCTGTTCGGGGCGCGGTTGCCCGACGTGCTGGGCTCGCGGCGCGCGGCGTCGATCGCGACGTCGACGGCTGCCGCGGGGCTCGCGATCATGGCGCTCTGGGGATCACCGGCGGGTCTCTACGCGGGAGCGTTCGTGTTCGGCGCCGGTCAGGCGTTCGCGTTCCCGGCGCTCATGTCTTTGGCATTGTCCGGCGCGCCCGACAGCGAACGCGGCGCCGTGGTCGGCACGCAAACCGCGTTCGTCGACCTCGCGTTCGGCGTCGGCTCGGTTTCGCTCGGCGCGGTAGCGCACGCGGTCGGCTACCGCGGAACGTTCGGAGTGTCGGCGGGCGTCGCGCTCGTCGGGCTGGTGCTGCTGCGCACGCGCGTTCCGATCGCGACCACGGAACCAAAGGGCGGAACGCAGGAGATCGACCCGGTTCTCTAAGTCTCGAGCCGCTCTTCGAGATAGCCGACGAGCTCGTCGATCTTCAGGCGGTCTTGTTTCATCGAGTCGCGGTCGCGCACCGTCACGGCCTTGTCGTCGAGCGTGTCGAAGTCGACCGTCACGCAGTAGGGCGTTCCGATCTCGTCTTGCCGGCGATAGCGGCGACCGATCGAGCCGGCGTCGTCGTAGTCGACCATCCATCGCTCGCGCAGCGGTTCGGTCACCTCGCGCGCGGTCGGTACCAGCTTCTCGTTCCTCGATAAGGGCAGCACGGCGACCTTGATCGGCGCGAGATCCTTATGCAGCTTCAGCACGACGCGCTTCTCGGTCTTGCCCGACGCGGCCGGCGCCTCCTCTTCGGTGTAGGCGTCGATCAGGAACGCGAGCGTCGCGCGGTCGGCGCCGGCTGCCGGTTCGATGACGTACGGCACGTAGCGCTCGTTCGTCTCCTGGTCGAAGTAGGTCAGGTCCTGACCCGAGAACTCGCTGTGGCGTTTCAGGTCGAAGTCGGTGCGGTTCGCGATGCCTTCGAGCTCGCCCCAATCGGTGAACGGGAACGCGTACTCGATGTCGACCGTGCGCTTCGAGTAGTGCGACAACTCGTCCTTCTCGTGCTCGCGGAGGCGGAGGTTCTCCTCACGCACGCCGTAGCGCGTGTACCAGTCCCTGCGCTGTTTGATCCAGTAGTCGTGCCATTCCTCGTCGGTGCCCGGCTTGCAGAAGAACTCCATCTCCATCTGCTCGAACTCGCGCGTGCGGTAGACAAAGTTCCCGGGCGTGATCTCGTTGCGGAACGACTTGCCGATCTGCGCGATGCCGAACGGGATCTTCTT
>Ga0070708_100001025_pt1 | contig 21256 bp, 17 predicted proteins | sample KBSK5503metaG_FD_65469 | JGI IMG/M metagenome (GOLD analysis project Ga0070708, IMG submission 65469) | Corn, switchgrass and miscanthus rhizosphere microbial communities from Kellogg Biological Station, Michigan, USA - KBS K5-50-3 metaG | ecosystem: Host-associated > Plants > Roots >... | reverse complement strand
TCTTCGGCAGGTGAACGGTATCTCTGTAATCCATCCAAGGCCCGGACGAGAAAAGGCATTCGCCTAACACGCGAGACCGGTAGAGGCAACGGCCGCGGCCGCCGGAGGCGGCTTAGCGGCCGCGCTTGAATCCGGTCAACTCCATCTTCGCGTTGTAGGATACATTCCCGCGGCCACGATGCCGCTCGAGATCCGCCCGGTCGAGTCGAAAAAGGACTTGGAGACGTTCCTCCGCGTGCCTTGGACCCTGGGGATGAAGTCGGACCCGAACTGGGTGCCTCCGCTCCTGGACGATTACCGGCGGTCGCTCGATCCGAAGAAGAGCCCGTTCCTGAAGCACGGGGAAGTGAAATGTTTCGTCGCGTTCGAGAACGGGACACCGGTCGGGCGCATCTCCGCCCAGATCGACACGGACTTCGACAAGCAGTGGCCGAAGGACACGGATGTCGCCTTCTTCGGGTTCTTCGACAGCAAGGAGGAGCCCGCGGTGGCGCGGGCGCTGTTCGACGCCGCGTCCGGCTGGGCGCGTTCCAAGGGGCGCCGCCGCTTGCGCGGACCGTTCACGCTCGACTCGAAGGGTGAAGTGGGCGTGCTGATCGAGGGGTTCGACACTCCGCCCCGCATCGGCATGCCGCACAACAAGCCGTACGTCGGGCCGTTGATCGAGTCCGCCGGGCTGGCCAAGGCCAAGGACTTCTACGCCTGGTGGTACACGTCCGGGCATATCGACGAGCGCACCCGGAGGATCGCCGAGCGCACCCTCCAGCTTCCCAACGTCCGGGTCCGCCCCATGGAACTGCGACATTTCCGCCGCGAAGTCGACATCGTCCGCGACGTCTACAACTCGGCCTGGGCGGAGAACTGGAACTTCACCCCCTTCACTTCCGACGAGCTGGAGATCGTCGCCACCGAATACAAGATGTTCGTGGACACCGAGATCGCGCTGGTGGGCGAGGTCGACGGCAAGCCCGCGGCCATGTGCTTCGCCATCCCCGACGTGAACGAGATGGTGAAGGACTTCGACGGCGAGCTGATGAAGCGCCCGCTCAACCTCGCCAAGCTGCTCTGGCGGCTGAAGTTCCGGCGCCCCCGCCACGCGCGCCTGATGCTCCTGGGAGTGAAGGAGGAGTATCGCGCCTCGCACAAGTACGGCACGCTCGCAGCCGCCCTCTACGTCGAAGTCGCGCGCCGTGGCGCCGCGCGCGGGTACGTGGGCGGCGAGCTCTCCTGGACCTTGGAAGACAACGTGATGATCAACCGCGGGATCGAGCGGATGGGCGCCCGCCGGTACAAGACGTACCGGGTCTACGAGAAGTCGATCGCTTGAATCGTAACGGCACGAGGCTTGCTCATACATCCGGGCAAGAGGGCGTATGCCGATGGGCCTCGGACGGATGTGGCGGCGGGTCCGGTCGCTTGCTGAGCGGCCGCACAACCTGCTTGCCATCTCCGATCTGCATCTCGGCTGCGACCTGCGCCCCGGGAAAAAGCTGGACCGGCCGCGTCCGACGGACGCCCCCCTCACCCAGTTCATCGATTGGCACGCAACGCACCGGGACGGCGGCAAGCCCTGGCGTCTGATCCTGAACGGCGACATCGTCGACTTCGTCGCCATCACATTGGTCCCCAAGGAGCCGGTGCCCTTCGAGATTTCCGTCGAGGAGCGCGCCCTCGGGCTGGCGCCGACGGAGCCGAAGTGCGTGTGGAAGCTGCGTCGCACGGCCGAGCGCCACCCGGCCGTCTTTGACGCACTCTCCCGATTTGTCCATCGGGGAAATTCTCTTCACATCATCCGCGGAAACCACGACTCCGAATGGCGCTGGCCGGCCGTGCAAGAGGAGTTTCGCCGGATCCTGGCCGAGCGCAGCGGCTGCCCCCGTCGGAAAATCGACAGGCTCGTCGACTTTCACGACTGGTTCTACCTGGAGCCGGGCTTCTTCTATGCCGAGCACGGGCACGCCCACGATCACTATTCGGTCCAGACCGACTTCTTCTCGGCCCACAACGACGACAGCGAGATCGAGCTGCCCTTGAGCTCCAAGGTGTTGCGCTACTTCGTCAACCGCTACACCGAGCAGGTCGAGGTAGCGGACGACGTCGATACCTGGGGCGTGAAGGAGTACCTGGATTGGGTGCTGCGCGCGGGCAATCCGCTGCGCGTCGCCGCCGACTACTTCGTGATGGTGTTCCGCGTCATCTACCCGATCATCCGGCAGTCCTTGAGGATCTCGCGGGCCTTCGCCCGCGCGGCGGACAAGGCGCTGTCCCCGGCGGTCGACCGGAACGTGCATGTCCGCCAGCTCCTGACGCGCTTCCAGGGAACCGACAAGCAGGCGCAGCAGCTGGCGGAGATCGCCTCGCGACCCGCCGAGCACAGCCTGTTCGATTCCATGCAGCTCTTCTATCTGGACCGGATGCTGCTGGCGGTCGCCTGCCTCTTCCTGGCCTGGACGCTGGCGCGGAGCGCCGACGGCTTCTGGGGAACGAGCGCGGTCCTGACCTGCGTCGGAATCCTGTTCGCCGCCCTCAACGCCATGCTCGGCAAGCGCCGGCGGACCGATGCGCACCCCATGCTGCAGGGGGCTGCGCGGCGCGTCGCCCAGATCTTCGACGTGAAGTACATCGTGATGGGCCACAGCCACCGCGCCCTGGAGGAAGCGGTGGGGAACAGCACGCGCTACTTCAACCTCGGCTCCTGGACGCCCGGGCGCTCGAACGACGGCTTCCCGCACGTGGTGGTGTCGGGCGGGTCCGCGGAATTGCGGCGCTGGAAGGGTCCTCCAGTGGTCGAGCTGCCCCGGGCGGAGGAAGTGAAGGCCACCGTGCCCGTCCCGGCATAAAATAGGGGCATGACCGGGGAAGGCAGGCACAAGCCGGCGCTGCTCGAGGCGGCGGCGGCCCTCCGCGAGGTGCACCGCGCTCTCGTACAGGCCGTGCGGGCAGGCTACGAACGCGAGTTCGGTCCGGCCGGCGGGCCCGGACAGTTGCTCCGGCTGCTCACCGAACATCCTTACTTCGCCTGGCTGCACCCGATGAGCGAGCTGATCGTCGATCTCGATTCGCTGCTCGCGCAGGAGATCCTGCCGCCGGGGACCGTGGCGGGCGTGCGGCAGGAGATCGACCGGCTGACGCAGGCGGGGGGATCGCCGTTCTGGGACAAGTACGCGCCGCTCTTGCAGAGCGACACCGACGTGGTGGCGGCGCACGGGCGGCTTCGGCGGGCGATGAATGCGCTGCCGGAGAAGGCGGAGGCCGTCCATCAGCGGAAGGAGTGGTCGGCGCCGCGGGTGCTCGCGAAGCGCAGCCGGCGCAGTTAGCCGACCGCTTCGACGATGCTCTCGAAGAGCCGGCGGCCGTCCTCGCCGCCCAGCACGCCTTCGGCGAGCCGCTCCGGGTGGGGCATCATTCCCAGGACGTTGCCGCGGGCGTTGGTGATGCCGGCGATGTCGGCGAGCGAGCCGTTCGGGTTCGTCCCCGAGACGCCGCGAATTCCGGCCACGTCGACGTAGCGGAACGCGATCTGTCCCTCTCCTTCGAGGCGGCGCAGCCCTTCGGCGTCCACGTAGTAGTTCCCGTCGCCATGGCCGATGGGGATGCGGATGACGTCGCCCTTGGCGTACTTGCGCGTCCAGGGCGTCATGGCGTTCTCCACCTTGAGGTGCACGTCGCGGCAGACGTACTTCAGCGAGTCGTTGCGCCGCATCGCGCCGGGCAGCATTCCCGCCTCGAGGAGGATCTGGAAGCCGTTGCAGATCCCGATCACGTGCCCGCCGCGCTGGGCGAACTTCCGCACCTCCTCCATGATGGGTGAGAAGCGCGCGATGGCGCCGGTGCGCAGGTAGTCGCCGTACGAAAACCCGCCGGGGAGCACCACCACGTCGGCGCCGCGCAGATCGCGGTCCTTGTGCCAGACGTAGCGGGCGGCGCAGCCGAGGACGTGCTTGGCGACGTGGTAGACGTCGTGGTCGCAGTTGCTGCCGGGAAAGACGACCACCGCGAAGAGCATCAGCGGATCTCCTCCACCCGGTACTCCTCGATCACCGTGTTGGCGAGGAGCTTCTCGCACATGTCCTGGACCCGCCGCTTCGCCTCCGCGGGATCCTTCGCCTCCAGATCGAGCTCGATGATCTTTCCCAGGCGGACGTCCTTGACCTCGCTGAAGCCCAAAGAGCCGAGGGCGCGGCCCACCGCCTGGCCCTGCGGATCGAGGACCGACTTCTTCAGGGTGACGACGACGCGCGCTTTCATCCGGTTTCTCGCCTCCGAAGGCGCGGACCCTAATGCCGCCGGGCCGCCGTTACAAGCGGCTCTACTCCGCGTGCAAGTCGACCGAAAGCAAAAAAGCATCGCGACGACACGAATGCATCGGACTCGGCCTGATCGGTGAACGCCGGCGCGACGGCCGTCGGCGTCGAGCCAGTCACCAGGATGTTCCCCGCGGCATCGCTGGCCATGTCGTTGACGCCGGTGCCGTTCGACGCGGACGCAAGCGCACCCGAGAAGTCGGCTCCGCTTGCGGTCAGGCGCGATCCCCAGACCTGCTGCCCCACCGCGTCCAACCTGCGCGCCCAGATCCCGGGCTGCGTCCCTCCATGATTTGCTCCGGCCACGGGCAAGCCACCGTCCGCGCCGGAATCAGCGCCAAGGCCTCGTCGTCGGCCGGCGTCCCCCCTTGGGCCGCAAGCGGTGCGGCGCAGGAATCCGAAGGCGAACCAGGAGCTTGCGAGCCTCCGCAGGCCGCGAGGAGCAACCGGGCGAGCTTGCGCATGCCCCCTCCTGGTAGACCCGGGCGAACGTCGCAATTCCATCTGATCAACGCGCGGCGCAAAAGGCCCGTTGGCGGCGACTCCGCCGCCGACTACGATCCGCGGTCAATGCTGGAGCTCCTGGCGGCAGGCGCCGCTCTCGCAGGCCGTGCCTTGTTGCAGGCCGCCGATACGGCTTTGCTCGCCGTCGGAGAGGACGACATCCGGGCGCTGGAGCGAGACCAACCGCAGCGGGTGCGCTGGCTTCTCAAGCTGAAGAAGGAACCGGAGACGACCGCCGCGGCGCTGCGCGGAGTCTCCTCGGCGCTGCTGGCGTTCGCCGCCGTGGCCTGTGCCATCTGGGTGGGCGAGATCCTGCGGCGCGCAGGCGTACACGCGAGCTCCCGGAGCACGCTCCAGCTCCTCGCTGGCCTTCTGGCGGGAGCGGTGGCGCTGGTGATCGATCTCGCTCCCCGTTCGCTCGCCTCCGCGAGACCGCTGGGATGGGCGCTGGCGCTGGCCGGGCCGACCTACATGGTCTGCCTGGCGCTGCGCCCCGCCGTGCGGCTGATGCTGAAGATCTTCGACGCGCTGCTCTTGCGGAGGGGAGCGACCGCCAGGTACACGCCGCCGCATCCGCCGCTGCAGGAGATCGAGAGGATCCTCAGCGAGGGCGCTCGCGGGGGCGGGCCAGGCGCGCCGCCGCCCGAGTTGGTGCACGGCCTGTTTTCCTTCGCCGAGCGCACGGCCAAGGAGATCATGGTGCCGCGCACGCGCGTGGTGGGCGTGCCGATCGACGCCAACCCGCAAGCGGTCATCGATCTGCTGGCCGAGGAAGGCCACACCCGCATGCCCGTGTACGAGGGAGACCTCGATCACATCAAGGGCGTGCTCCACGCCAAGGACGTGATCCCGCTGATGGCGCATCCGGAGCTGATCGTGCTGCAGGACATCGTCCGGCCGGCGCTCTTCGTCCCCTGGACCAAGCCGGTGGGCGAGCTCTTGCGCGAGATGCAGGAGAAGCGCTCGCTCCTGGCCATGGTGGTCGACGAGTACGGCGGGTTCTCGGGGATCGTCACGCTGGAGGACATCCTGGAGGAGATCGTCGGCGAGATCCGCGACGAGCACGACAAGGAGGGGCCCGCGCCGCAGTTCGGCCCCGACGGCACGGCGCTGGTGCGCGGCGAGGCGCGGCTCGAGGACCTCAACGAGTCGCTCGGCGCCAAGCTGCCCGAGCAGGGTGACTTCGAGACCCTGGGCGGCCTGCTCAATTCCACGGCGGGCGCGATCCCCCAGACCGGCGACCGCTTCTACATCGGCGGCCTCGAGCTGACGGTGGTGCAGCGGGACGACCGGCGCGTGCGGCTGGTGCGGGTGGCCCGGCCCAAGTCCGCTCCTCCGGCGGCGCGGGCGAACTGACCGAAAGCCTCACTCCCGGCGGCGTTCCATCAAGAGGCGGCGAGCGGTCTGGCGGAAGCCTGCGGAGCGGTAGAGCGCGCGCGCAGGCGCGTTCGATTCGCTCACCGACAACACCGCACCCTGCTGGTTGCCCAGCGCGTGCGCGAGCAACGAGCGGCCGATCCCCATCCGCCGGAACCGCGGGAGGACCGCCACTTCCTCGACGCCCAGCGTCCGCCCGAGCTGGACCGCGGACAGGTAGCCCACCGGGCTGCCCCCGGACTCGGCGACGAGGACCAGCCGTCCTTCCTCCGCGAAGAGCTGAGCGATCTCGTCCGCGCGGGAGAGGAAAGCATCGGAGGCAGAAGCCCAGGACTCGTCGGAGAGCGCTTTCAGCGCCATCTCGTCCCGGCGCCCGGCGCGCCGGATCCGCAGCGCGGGCATGGGCGGCGCCTGCACGGGAGCTCCGCTCCACTGCAGCGAGAGCTGCGCGCCGGTCTGCGTGAAGCCCGATGCGCCGAGGAAGGCCCGTCCGGGGAGGGCGTCGTCGCGGACGCGGGCCCGCAACGTGGCGGAGCCGGCGACGGCGGGCTCGCTGAGGGCGCGCGCCAGCCCCTGCCGCCGCAGCGAAGGGTGCACGGCCGCGTAGAAGTCGTACAGGACGCCCCGTTCCGGCTGGCGCGCCGCCGCGAACGCGAGCCCGTACACGCCGCCGTCCTCTCCCGCCGCCACCCGCCAGAGATCGAGCGCCGCGCGAGGTCCCCTGGCGATGAGCCCGAGGCGCTGCCCGAACGGCTCCACCGCGGGATCCAGCGCCCGGACCGCTTCGGAAAAGCGCGCCGATGCGTCCAGGTCGGACAGCAGGAACTGCCGGACTGTGACGGCGCCGCTCAAGGCAGCGACTGCGCGACGAGCTCGGCGATGTCCTTCGCCTCCATCTGCTCGGCGCGGCCGGTCTCCCCGATGCCGTCCTTGATCATGGTGAGGCAGAACGGGCAGCTGGTGGCGACGGTGCCCTTCCCGCCCAGCGTGCGCGACGCTTCGTCCACGCGGTTCTGGTTGATGCGTTGGCCGAGCCGCTCCTCCAGCCACATCCGTCCGCCGCCGGCGCCGCAACAAAACGTTTCCGTGCGGCTGCGCTCCATCTCGCGCACGCGGATCCCCAGCGAGACCAGCGCCTGCCGCGGCGCCTCGCTGATGCCGTTGTGCCGCGCGAGATAGCAGCTGTCGTGGTAGGTGACCGGCTCTTCCAGCTGAGCCTCGCCCGGGCGAAGGCGGCCGTCGGCGACGAGCTGCGCGATCACCTCGGAATGGTGCAGGACCTTGAAGTGGCCGTTGAACTGCGGGTACTCGACGCCCAGCACGTTGAAGCAATGCGGGCACTGGGTGACGATCTTCTTGAAGGCATAGCGGTTCAGGGTCTCGACGTTCTGCTGCGCCAGCGCCTGGAAGAGGTACTCGTTCCCTAGCCTGCGGGCGGAGTCGCCGTTGCAGGTCTCCTCCTCGCCGAGGATGCAGAACTTCACGTTGGCGGCCTTGAGGATCTTCACCAGGGCGCGGGACACCCGCTTCTGCCGGTCGTCGAAGCTGCCCGCGCAGCCGACGAAGAACAGGTACTCCACCTCCTGGAGCGCCGCGGGATCCATCGAGGCCGCGACCGGGACGTCGAGATCGGCGCACCACTCCGCGCGCCGGTTGCTTCCCATGCCCCAGGGGTTGCCCTGGGTCTCCATGCCCTTGAACACCCGCGCCGCCTCCTCCGGGAAGCGGCTCTCCATCAGGACCAGGTTGCGGCGCATGTCGACGATGCGAGGCAGGTGCTCGATGAAGACGGGACACGCCTGCTCGCACCAGCCGCAGGTGGTGCACGCCCAGACGGTCTCGTCGGGGATGATGCCGTTCTCCTCGCCCACCAGGGGCGGGATCTGCTCCATCAGCTCCGGCGGGAGCTGCAGCGAGCTCTGGGCGAACGCGCCTTCCGAGCCGGTGGCCGCATCGGCATGCGCAGGGCCGTTCCCGTGGCCGCCTTCGGCGTGCCCGCCGCCGGTCACTTCCGGAATCCGGTTCAGCCGCCGGGCCAGCTGCGAGAGCGGCAGCGGCAGACTCCTGGCCAGCTGTTGCGCGTGGTGGCGGATGGCGCGGTTCACCTCCTTGTGCGTCAGCGGCTTGCCGGTGTCGTACGTCGGGCAATACGTCTGGCATCGGCCGCACTCGGTGCAGGAGTAGGTGTCGAGGATCTCCTTCCAGGAGAGATCGGTCAGCTTGGCGACCCCGAACTTCTCCCCGTGCTCCAGGTCGAGCTTGGAGAGCTGGCCCATGGGCGTGAGGCGCTGGAAGAACACCGTCGGCAAGCCGGTGATGATGTGGAAATGCTTCCCCATCGGGAGGAAGTTGAGGAAGGCCATCACGATGGCGATGTGGAACAGCACCCCCGCGGTCATCGTGCTCGCCGCCGTTCGCGGCGAGATCCCGGAGAGGAACCACTCCGCCACCTTGCCGGAGACCGGCAAGTACCAGGGGACCTCGCCGGCGCTCTTCGCCAAGAGCGCCGCGTCGATCAGGATGTCCGTCCAGAGGACGCCCAGGATCATGCAGAGGATGAAGACGCCCTCCCAGCTGAGCGTCATCCGCTCCTTCTTCTGCACCAGCCGGTAGTAGAGGAAGACCGCCACGCCGGCGGTCCCCAACAGGTCGATGACGTCCTTCGTCCACAGATAGATCTGCCCGGCGCGGCTCTCGTGGGCCAGGAAGGGCAGATGGAACCCGGCGTCGTACGCCAGCCCGAAGGAGGTGAGCGTGCCGAGCTGGGCCACGATGAAGGCGAGAAAGATCCAGATGTGCGCGACGCCAGCGGGCCGATCGGGCTTGGTCGGCATGCGTCCTTGGCCGAGCCCGTAGATGAGCAGCCGTTCCGTGCGTTCGCCGGGATCGTCCCAGCGCACGTCCGCGCGAGCGAAGAGGAGCGGGCGCACGCGGTAGGAGATGACCCAGGCGAAGAGCGCAAGCCCGGCGAGGATGATCAGCGAAGCGGGGACGGGTGCCATTGCGGCGCGAGCATAGTCGCGTCAACGGCGCCTTGAAAGCTTGCAGTCAGTGCATGATCCGAAGCTGGGCCGCGGCGACGCGTTCGCTCAAGTACTTGTCGATCACCTGCCGGTACTCGGAGAGCTCGCGGCATCCCTGCATCAGCCACTCACCGCCGATCACCAGCGCCGGAACGCCCCGGATGCCCAGCGCCTCCGCCTCCTCCACCGCCTCGTTCACGTCCTGCTCGAGCCGCGGATCGTCGAGCTGCTCGACGAAGCGCCCGAGCTCCAGTCCCACCCGCGACGCCAGCTCGAGCTGCACGTCGCGGCGGGCGACGTTGATCCCCTGCAGGAACGCCGCCCTGCGCATCGCCCTGAGCAGCTCGCGCTGCAGCTCAGGCCCCTGCGGGAGCGCCGCTTCCAGCGCCACCAGTGGCGGCACCGAGCTGGCCGGCGGATCCTGCCCGGTCCAGAGATCGGGCTTGACGCCCTTTCCCTCCTGCTCGCGCCCGAGCCTGCGCAGATGCCGCGCCAGCACCGAGCGCTGCTTCTTGTCCGGGAACTGGTTCTCCGGGCGGAGCGGATAGGGGCGCAGGCTCCAGCGCAGCGCAGGGCCGTACTCGTCCCTCAGATAGTCGAGCCGGGCGTCGGCGACGTAGCACCAGGAGCAGAGGACGTCGTGGTAAAGCACCAGCTCCACTTCGGCCGGAGCGCCGGTGTGGGCCGAGTGCAGGCGCTGGAAAACCGCGCCTTGGGCGGGCCGGGTCGCCATCGCGATCATCCTGACCCGGCGGCGGCGGGCTGAGCAAGAATGTTTTCGACGTCGAAACTTACCCACGCCGGGGGCCTGCCCGCTCGCCTGCGCAAATCGCCGGTTTCCAAACATGTGGGTGGATCACAGAGCCATCGCACGTCGACCACCTTCTGCCACCTGCCCCGCGAACGCGACGATCTCGGCTGCGATGTCCAGCCCGGTCGCGCGCTCGAGCCCTTCGAATCCCGGGCTGGAGTTGAGCTCCACCACCTTCGGCCCTTCACTCGACTCCAGGAGATCGACGCCGGCCACGTCGAGCCCGAGAACGCGGGCCGCGCGCACGGCGGTCTCCGCGTGCTCCGCCGGGAGCTGCACGGCGGTGCCGAATCCCCCGCGGTGGAGGTTGCTGCGGAACTCGCCCCTGCGAGCTTCGCGCTGCATGGCGCCGACGACGCGATCGCCCACGACCAGCGCGCGGATGTCGCGCCCCCGCGACTCGGCCACGAACTCCTGCAGGAGGATCTCCTGGCCCAGGTCCCAGAGGGTCCCCAGGATGCTCTCCACCTCGGCGGCGCTGTGGGCGATCATCACGCCCACTCCCTGCGTTCCCTGGATGAGCTTGAGGATGGCGGGAAGACCGCCCACCTGCGCGACCAGCTCGCGCACGTCGAACCCGCCGCGAGCCAGCACCGTGCGCGGGATGCGGACTCCGGCGGCAGCGAGGTGCTGCAGGGCAGCGAGCTTGTCCCGGCTCCGCGCGATCGCGGAGGAGCCGTTGACCAGCGGAACCCCCATCGCTTCGAGCTGCCGGACGACCGACAGCCCCACCGCGGTGACCGAGGCGCCGATGCGGGGGATGGCCACGCCGATCCCGCGCACCTCCTTCCCCTTGTGGTACAGGCGCGGGTTCCCCGACTCCAGGGCGAGGTTGCAGCGGAGCACGTCGACGATGCGGGTGCGGAAGCCGCGGGCCTTCGCCGCCTCGATCAGCCTGCGGGTGGAATAGAGCGTCTTCTTCCGCGAGAGGACGGCGAGCACCGGCCTTCGCCGCGGGCGCCGGATCTTCTTCACCGCCCCGGCCATGTTCAGGCCGCCGGGTCGGGGCGGAGAAGGCGCTCGACCACGTCCTGCAGCTCCTCGAGCTCGAACGGCTTGCGCAGCGACGCCTCCGCGTCGAGTTGCCGGGCCTTTTCCCGCGTGTCGCGATCGGCCGAGAAGACCACCACCGGTACTCCCTCCGCCACCTTCTCCTCGCGCAGGCGCCGGATCAGCGTCCAGCCGTCCATCACCGGCATCATCAGATCGACCAGCATCAGGTCGGGCCGCGCGTTGCGCGCCAGCGAGAGCGCGGTGAGGCCGTCGCGGGCCTCGTCCACCACGTAACCCCACTCCCGGAGGATCTGCCCCGTCACCTCGAGGATCTCCGGATCGTCGTCGACCAGCAGCACGCGCGCCCGGCCCTCGGGCTCCGTCCGCTCTTGCTCCAAGGCGGGAAGGCAGATGGTGAAGGTCGAACCGGATCCGACCTCGCTCTCCACCTCGAAGCGTCCTCCGTGGCGCCGGACGATCTCGTTGGCCACGAACAGCCCGATGCCCAGCCCGCTGTAGTTCCGGGTGGTGGCGTTGCCGGCCCGGAAGAACCGCTGGAACAGCCTCGCCTGCTCCTCCTTGGGGACGCCGATGCCCGGGTCCTTCACCGAGACCCGGGCCTCCTGGCCGTCGCGGCGGACCGCGACCCTGATCTGCCCGCCCTCGGGGCTGTACTTGATGGCGTTCTGCAGGACGTTGACCAGCACCTGCTCGAGGCGCTCGGCGTCGCCCTGCACGAACACCGGAGCGGCGGACCGCTGGAAGACGATGTCGTGGTTCCGCGTCTGGGCGCGGAAGTCGGCGACCACGTCCTCCGCCAGCTGGTTCATGTCCACGTCGCTGGAGGCGAGATGCATCCGGCGAGACTCCAGCCGGGAGACGTCGAGCAGGTCTTCGACCAGCTTCCCCAACCGATCCACCTGCCGCCGCGCCTTGCCCATCAGGTCGAAGTCCACGGCCTGTCCGCGCGCCACCCGCCGGTCGATGCTCTGCAGATACATGGAGAGAGGAGTGAGCGGCGTGCGCAGCTCGTGCGCCGCCACGGTGAGGAAATCCGAGCGCTGCCGGTCGAGCTCGCGCTGCTCCGTCACGTCGGTGTAGACGACCAGGCGGCCCAGGTACTCGCCGTCCACGCTGCGGACGGGGACGCTGGTGCGCGTCAGCCAGCGGTGGTGGGGCCGTTCCAGCTCGACCTCGCCCTTCGAGGTCGCATCGCGATCGGCGAAGATCGCGCGGACGCGCGCCAGCATGGCGTCCCGATCCGCCGGCGCGGCCTGCGCCAGCTTGCGCCGGTAGATCTCCTCGAATCCGAGGCCGTACATGGCGCGCAGCGGCAACCCGAAGATCTCCTCGATCTGGTGCGACGCCATGCGGAGGATGCCTTCGGCGTCGAACAAGGCGATGCCGTTCGGGTCCCAGTCGAAGACCGCCCGCAGCTCGGCGAATCGGCGATCGGCTTCCAGCCGCTCCAGGCGCTGGCGGTCGCGCTCGGCGGCGAGCTCGCGGACCAATCGGGCATTGCGCACCGCCAGCGCCGCGCGGCCCGCCAGCGTGTAGGCGAAGTCGACGTCGTCGCTGGAGTACCTGCGGCCGCTCCCGATGCTGGCGAGGAGCATCGTCCCCAGCGGCTGGGGGCCGTCGAACATCGGCGCCACGACCGCCGAGGTGAGACCGACTTCTTTCAGCGTGAGGAACGCTTCCTCCGAAGACACGGCGACGCGCAGCATCTCGTCGGTGATCTCCTCGGTCACTACCGGCCGCTTCTGCAACAGCGCGTTCCGCTCCGGAGGCGGCGCGTCCCAACGCCTCATCGGCAGCGATGCGTTCAGCTTCTTCTCCAGCTCGCGCTGCCGCGCATCGGGATGGTAGGCCACGACGTTCTTGAGCGTTCCGTCGGGCTGCACCAGCGCGAAGGCGCACCAGTCGTTGCCCAGGGCCTCGCTGACCCGGCGGACGATGCGCCGGAGCGGCTCGAGCTCGTCGGGGCCGACGTAGTCGAGGAGCTCGCGGGACACGTCGGAGAGCAGCCTCTGGCGCCGCTCCGCCTCGGCCAACCGCGCCCGGTCCTGCTCGAGCCGGTCCTGGTCCATGAGCGGCCCATCGGAACGCGAGCGGGCGAAAATTGCAACCTGGAACCGCCTCGGATGGCGCGCGGTCTGGTATGGTGCGCGCCCCATGGCGGCCCTCACTCCGCAGATCGTGGCAGCGCACGGCCTATCCCAGGAGGAGTACGCGCGGATCCAGAAGGTGCTCGGGCGCGATCCCAACCTCGTCGAATTGGGGATCTTCTCCGCCATGTGGAGCGAGCACTGCTCGTACAAGTCCAGCCGGCGCTTGCTCAAGCACCTGCCCACCAAGGGACCTCGGGTGCTCCAGGGCCCGGGCGAGAACGCCGGCGTGGTGGACGTGGGCTCCGGGCTGGCGGTGGCCTTCAAGATGGAGAGTCACAACCATCCCAGCTACATCGAGCCCTACCAGGGCGCCGCCACCGGCGTGGGCGGCATCCTCCGCGACGTGTTCACGATGGGAGCGCGGCCCATCGCCTCGATGAACGCGCTGCGCTTCGGCGACCCGTCCCATCCCAGGACCGCGGCGCTGCTCGAAGGCGTGGTGGCGGGGATCGCGGGGTATGGCAACTGCATCGGAGTGCCCACGGTTGCCGGCGAGGTCGCCTTCGACCCCTCGTTCAACGGCAACTGCCTGGTCAACGCGTTCACGCTCGGCCTCTTGAAGTCGAACAAGATCTTCCGCGGGACGGCGAGCGGCGTGGGGAACCCGGTGATCTACATCGGCGCGCGCACCGGGCGGGACGGCATCCACGGCGCCACCATGGCCAGCGCCGAGTTCGACGAGGAGAGCGAGAGCAAGCGGCCCACGGTGCAGGTCGGCGATCCGTTCATGGAGAAGCTCCTGCTCGAGGCCTGCCTCGAGCTGTTCAAGACGGATTGCCTGGTGGGCATCCAGGACATGGGGGCCGCGGGGCTCACCTCGTCGTCGGTGGAGATGGCGTCGCGCGCGGGCAGCGGCCTTCTCCTCGACGTCGACGCGGTCCCCCGGCGCGAGACGGGCATGACCCCGTACGAGGTCATGCTCAGCGAGTCGCAAGAGCGGATGCTCCTGGTGGCGAAGAAAGGCCGCGAGAAGGAAGTGTTCGACATCTGCGACAAGTGGGATCTGGCCCATGCCGTCGTCGGGCGGGTGACCGACAGCGGAAAGCTCGTGGTGCAGAGCGGGGGAGCCACCGTCGCGGAGCTGCCCATCGCGCCGCTGACCGACGAGGCGCCCGCGTACGACCGCCCGCGTGCCCGTCCGCCCTGGCAGGACGAGGTCCAGCGGATGCCGGAAGTGCCGCAGCCGAAGAACCTCGTCGCCGCCCTGAAGACGGTGCTCGGCTCTCCTTCGCTGGCCTCGAAGGAGTGGGTGTACCGGCAATACGATCACATGGTCCGCATCGGGACCGCCGTTCGCCCCGGCCAGGGCGACGCGGCCGTGGTGCGCTTCACCGGACAGCGCGAGGGCGGAGTGGCCATGTCGGTCGGATGCAACTCGCGCTGGGTCTACCTCGAGCCGCGCCTCGGGGCCGCGCACGCGGTGGCGGAGACGGCGCGCAACGTCTCCTGCGTCGGCGGCGAGCCGGTGGCGGTCACCGACTGCCTCAACTTCGGCAATCCCGAGCGCCCGGAGATCATGTGGCAGCTCGAGCAGGCCTGCCTGGGCATCGCCGACGCCTGCACGGCCCTGCAGACGCCGGTCGTCTCCGGCAACGTCTCCCTCTACAACGAGACGGAAGGCAAGGCGGTGTTCCCGACGCCGATGATCGGGATGGTCGGCTTGATGGACGACTGCGCCAGGAATGCCGGCAGCGCATTCTCGTCCTCCGGCCACCGCGTCGGCATCATCGGCGGAACGGGCAACGGACACCTGGGCGGAAGCGAGTACCTCAAGGCGGTGCACGGGAAGGTGGCCGGCATGCCGCCGCCCCTGGACCTCGCCCGCGAGAAGGCAGTGCAGAAAGCGGTGCGCGAGGCGGTGCGAGCGGGCCTGCTCAGCGCCGCGCACGACGTCTCCGACGGCGGGCTGGCGGTGGCGCTCGCCGAAATGTGCTTCGGCAAGGACCTGGGCTGCCGCGTGGCGCTGCGGTCGCAACTCCGGCCGGACGCCCTGTTGTTCGGGGAGGACGCCTCCCGGGTGGTCGTCTCCTATGCGCCGGGCGATCGCGACGCGATCGAGGCGGTCTGCAAGGCGGCGGGTGCGCCGTTCGAGGAGATCGGACAGGCGGGCGGCAACGCGCTCGTGATCGAGGGCATCCTGGAAGCCAAGGTGGCGGACCTCAAGGACGCGTGGAGCAGCGCGATTCCCAGGATCGTCGGAGAGGGAATCCACCATGCCGCCCTCGAAGGCGTTCCGTGAAGTGGAGACCCGGCTGCTCAGCGCGCGGTCCCCGGCGGACCTCGACGATGCGGCCGCGCTCTTGCGCCGCGGGGGGCTGGTCGCCTTTCCCACCGAGACGGTCTACGGGCTCGGGGCCTTGGCCCTGGAGCCTCTGGCCGTGCGGGCCATCTATGCGGCCAAGGGAAGGCCTTCCAGCAATCCGCTGATCGTCCACGTGCTCGGCGAGGACGAAGCGCGGCCCCTGGTCTCGCGGTGGCCGCTGGAGGCCCGGCAACTCGCCGCGCGCTTCTGGCCCGGCCCCCTCACCCTGGTGCTGCCGAGGACCGCGCTGGTGCCCGACGAGTGCACGGCCGGCGGCGACACCGTCGGAGTCCGGGTCCCCTCGCACCCGGTGGCGCGGGCCCTCCTCGAGCGGGTCGACGCGCCGCTCGCGGCTCCGAGCGCGAATCGCGCCGAGCATGTCTCGCCCACGGCCGTCGCGCACGTCCTGCGCGACCTCAACGGCCGCATCGACGCCGTGGTCGACGGCGGCCGCTGCCCGGTCGGCATCGAGTCCACCGTGGTCTCCCTGGAGGGAACGCCTCGCCTGCTGCGGGCGGGGGCCATCCCCGCACCGGAGATCGAGGAGCTGATCGGTCCTCTGGAGACCGCGCCGCTCGGCGGGATCGTGCAGTCTCCCGGTCAGCAGCGCCGTCATTACGCCCCGGCCGGCATCGTGCGGCTCGCGTCCCCGCCCGAGCTGCAATCGGTGGCCTCGCGGCTCCCGGGGCGCGTCGGAGCGCTGGTGCGGGGCGATACGCCGTCGCCGCCCGCGATCGCCGTCGCGCGCTTGCCGGAGGACCCCGCCGGCTACGCCCGGGGTCTGTACGCGGCGCTGCGCGATCTGGAAGACGCGGACTGCACCGCGATCGTGATCGAGCAAGTCCCGGCTGGACCGGATTGGGACGCGGTCCGGGACCGCCTCACGCGCGCCGCGGCGGCTTAGCCGCGCCGTCCGACGCCGCGCGCGCGATCAGCGCCGCGATGCGCGCGTTGTTCTCCAGCAGGTCCAGATTGGCCGCGCGCGTGCGTCCCCCGGTGGCTTCCGCCAGCGCCGCGAGCAGGAACGGAGTGATCTGCTTTCCGGGCAGCCCGCGCGCCGCGGCCTCCCCCAGCGCGTCCGCGAGCGCGGCCTCGACTTCCGCTCGCGGAACCGGCGCAGGCGGCGGCACCGCGACGACGACGCCGGACGCGCTGCCGAGCACGTCCCAGTGGACCCGGAGGGCCGCGGCGGCTTCGCGCGGGTCGTCGAACCGGTGCTCGAGCGGAATGCCGCTCGAGTCGGTGAAGAACGCCGGCAGCTCGCTGGTGCCGAATCCCCAGACGGGAACGGCCAGCGTCTCCAGCATCTCGGCGGTCGCCCGGAGGTCCAGGATCGCTTTCGGCCCGGCGCAGACGACGCACACGCGCCGCCGGGCGATCTCCGTCAGGTCGCTGGAGACGTCCGCCGCCTCGGAGGGATCGGCCCGTCGATGCACGCCGCCGATTCCCCCGGTGGCGAACACGCGGATCCCCGCGCGCTCCGCGATGACGCAAGTCGCGCTGACGGTCGTGCCGGCGTCGAGTCCGCGGGCGCAGATGGCGGCGAGATCCCGCGAGCCCGCCTTGGCCGCATGGCGCGCGGGGTCAGCCAGCCGCTCCAGCTCCCGCTCGCCTGCGCCCACCAGCAGCCGTCCCGCGACGACGGCGACGGTCGCGGGGACCGCCTGCTGCGCCCGCACCGCCGCGGCGCATCGCCGGGCCGCTTCCAGGTTGGCGGGCGGCGGCAGCCCCTGTGCGATCACGCTGCTCTCCAGGGCCACCACCGCGCGGCCCTCGCGCAGCGCCGCCGCCACTTCCTCGGCGATCTCCAAAGTCATTGCGGCGCCGACCATAGCCCAAGCGAGCGCGCCAGGCCCGGGCCGAACCAGGTGCGCGCCGCCTCGCCGTCGCCGGCCGACCAATGCTCCGGCGTCTCGACATATCCGGAATACCCGTCCGCGAGGCCGACCAGGACGTCGGGCGCCATGCGCCGTCCCAGCTCACCCACGGGCTCGCCGGGAATTCCCACCAGCGTGAGCGGACCGACCCTGAGGCGCGTCTCGATCGCGGTGGGCTCGCGCACGAGCGTCACCGCGTTCGCGAATGCGCGCCTCAGCAGCCAGGGGATGGCCGGCGACGCCTGCGGCGGCGGCAACGCCACGAATCGGGCCTGGCACCACATCTGGACGTGCCGTACCGGCTCCGCCTGCCGCAGCAGCTGTTCCGCTTCCGCGGCGATCGCCGCGGCGGCATCCTCTTCCCGATCCCAGGTCGTGTTCCCACCGGCGCCCTGGACGACCAGGACAGGCGCGCCCTCCAGCTTCGCCGCCACCCGTCCGGGCCAATCCGCCGAGAGCCGCCGCGAAGAGCGCGGCTCGGTGGTCGGATGCATCGGATAGTCGATCAGCGTGGCCACGTCGCCGCCCGACGGCCTGCGCACGCGCAGGGTGACCAGCTGCGGATCGATGGCGCCCGCGCTGCGGGGCCGGGCCGGGCCTTGCGGCCAGTCCTCGCGCGCGACCAACAATTCCGCCGGGCCCAGCGAAGCGATGGCCTGGGTGAGAGCGTCCGCCGCCGCCTGGGCCATCGCGTCCCGCTGCCCCTGATCGAACGGGCCCGCGCCCGACCAGCCGGCTACGACGCTGTCCCACGCGCCACCCGGGCCCGAATGCGTGTGCGTGGCGGCGAGCAGCAGACAGGTGAGCGGGGGCAGCCGGGCGCGCTTGAGCACTTCCTCTTCCAGCGAACCCGGCACCAGCAAGGTGTCGATGGAGGCGACCAGCGCGCGCAGCCCTTCGACCTCCAGCGCGATGGCGCGGGCATGGACCGCCTCGCTCGCGTCGACGGCGCGCCGCTTCCCGGGATATCCGGCGAGGACGGGGTGAGCGCCCAGCTCGATGCGCGCCTTTCCCGCGCCCGCGCGCAGCGACCCGACGCCGAGCAGCTCCAGCGCCACGCGGCCGTGGACGGTGATGCCGGGGAGCCGCTGCGCGGTCCGGAACGGGACGGCGCAGAAGATCGCGGCCGCGGCCAGCGCCAACAGCGCGCAGGCGAGGAGCGCCTTCCTCAGCGCACCACCCGCCGCGCGCCCAGGTACCTCGCCTGGAACCACTCCTCGTCGAGGTTGGCCTCGACCACGCCGTTGGACGAGCTGGCGTGGATGAACCGGCGCTTCGGCACGTCGATCATCATTCCCACGTGGGAGACGCCGTTTCCGGAGGTATCGAAGAACACCAGGTCGCCCTCGCGCAGCTCACCTGCCTTGACCGGCCGGCCGGTGGCGAACTGCTGGCGCGAGACGCGCGGGATCCCGACGGACACCTCGCGGTAAGAGGTCATCGTCAATCCCGAGCAGTCGATCCCGCGATGGCTGAGCCCGCCCCAGACGTACGGCGTCCCCAGGTAGCTGCGCGCGGCGCGCTCGAGGCCCGGCCAGATCCGCAACTGTTCGGGGAGCGGCGCCGAGGGCTCTGGAGCGGCCGGCGGAGGCTCGCGCGAATCCTTGGAGACGACGGCGGGCGTCCAGACGACGCGCGGCGGAGGAGCGACCCTGACGTTGAAGACCCCCTGATACCCGGGGTCCGGCAGCCTCGTGTTCGCGGCCTTCGCCGCGGAGAACCTGGCGTTCAGCTCCGCCTGCAACGCCCCCGGACGCTTCGGGTCCTTGCGCATGCTCCCCAGCATGTATGCCGCGTAGAGGCGCGCATCCCAACCCGATTTCACGGCGTCGACCAGCGCCCACTTGACCGCCTTGAACGAGGCGTCGGACCAGTTGCCCGCCATCGCCTCGTGAACGGCGTCGGCCATCACCTCGCCGGGAACGCCGCCCTCGACGCCGTCGCGATAGCCGTTGGCCCAGGTCGCGATGGAGTCGGCGGGAATCCGCTTCTGGTACCCATAGAGGGCGATGCCGTCGACCGCGTCGGCCGGAGCGCCGCGCCAGATCGCGCGATACGCGGCGAAACCGACGTCGGCGATCCGGGCGGGATCCGCTTCGTCGAGGATCCCCTCGGAGACGACGTGCAACAGCGTGCGCACGTCCTCGGGCTTCTGCGGGTTGACGACGTTGAAACCGTAGTTGGCGAAGCGATCCTTGATCGCCCTCTCGATGGCCTGCCGTCTGCCCGCCCCGACCGATCGGTCCTGCGCGAGCTTTTCGTGCACGTACTCCAGGACGTTCTGGCGCGCGGCCGCCCAGGAGGAGGAAGCGAATAGCACCGCTACGAGTAGCGATCGTTTCGCCAGGGATGCGCCGTGTTGGAGTAGCCGCGCAGCTCCCAGAACCCGAGCCGGTCCCGCGTCAGAAGCTCGATTCGATGGATCCACTTGGCTCCCTTCCACGCATACAGCTGGGGAGTGATGACGCGCGCCGGCCCGCCGTGCTCGACGGGGAGCGGCTTCCCTTCCGCGGTGTGCACCAGGAGCACGTCATCCTTGAGCGCCTCTTCCAATGGCAGGTTGGTGGTGTAGCCGTCGTAGGCGTGCGTCATCAGATGCGTCGCTTCCGGCTTCGGCCGGGCGAGCGCGAGAACAGTCGAGAGCTGCACTCCTTCCCACTGGACGTCCATCTTCGACCAGGTCGTCACGCAGTGGAAGTCGCTCACGTCCTTGACCTGGGGGAGCGCGAGGAAGTCCTTCCAGGAGAGGCGCAATGGCTCCTCGACCGCGCCGTCGACGATCAGCTCCCACTTCGAGACCTGGACGTTGGGCTGGCGCCCCAGATCGAGCACGGGCCACCCGCTGGTGACGGTCTGTCCTTCGGGAAGCCTCGGCATCCCGTGGTGGTTCGGCGGACCGCTGCCCAGCGGGCGCAAGTCCGAGGCGGCGGGGGTCTCCTTCATCTTCGCCTGGAATCGCTGGCGGAGCTTCATCCGCGCCTCGACGATCCGGGCCTCTTTCTCGTCCATGGAGCGATTGTACGCGCGCACCCTCGGAAGGGTTCCTGCATCTACGGAATAGCCAGCGATGTCGCGGTGTTCTCAGTCGGTTGCCCGATCCTGCCGGCCCCTGTACCCTTCAGGCTCCAAGATGCGACTCCCGATCCTGAGCGAGGACGACAAGTTCCACGACGAGTGCGGCGTCTTCGGCGTGTTCGGGCATGCCGAGGCGGCCAACCTCGCCTACCTCGGCATCCATGCCCTGCAGCACCGCGGACAGGAGTCGGCCGGGATCGCTTCCTGGGACGGCAGCCAGATCCACCTGCACAAGGCGATGGGCCTGGTGGCAGACATCTTCGACCAGCAGGCCATCGCCGGCCTGCCCGGCAGCTCGGCGATCGGGCACACGCGCTATTCGACGGCGGGGCAATCGAACCTCGCCAACGCGCAGCCGATGGTCGCCCGCACGCCGGTGGGCCAGGTGGCGGTGGCGCACAACGGGAACCTGGTCAACGCCGAAGAGCTGCGGGCCCAGCTGGCCGATCGAGGCGCGCTCTTCCACGGGACCAGCGACACCGAAGTGATCGTCCACCTGCTCGCCCACCAGCGAGAGGGGACCATCGAGGACCGGATCCGCGGCGCGCTCGCCAACGTGAGGGGCGCCTATTCGCTGCTCTTCCTCACCGAGCGGGGCATCATCGCCGTGCGCGATCCGCTGGGCTTCCGGCCGCTGGTGCTCGGCAGGCTCAAGGACGGCGCGGCGGTGTTCGCCAGCGAGACCTGCGCGCTGGACTTGATCGAGGCGGAGTACATCCGCGAGATCGAGCCCGGCGAGATGGTCGTCGTCGACGCCGACGGTCTGCGCACCTTGCAGACCCTGCCCCGGCAGCGATCCGGCAAGTGCATCTTCGAGCT
>Ga0070708_100001024_pt1 | contig 21275 bp, 18 predicted proteins | sample KBSK5503metaG_FD_65469 | JGI IMG/M metagenome (GOLD analysis project Ga0070708, IMG submission 65469) | Corn, switchgrass and miscanthus rhizosphere microbial communities from Kellogg Biological Station, Michigan, USA - KBS K5-50-3 metaG | ecosystem: Host-associated > Plants > Roots >... | reverse complement strand
AACTCGCCACGAGAGACGATCGTATCGCCGTCGCCGGACAGCACTGAAAGAATAAGCAGGGCAGCTGCAGCGCAATTATTAACAACGAGCGCATCCTCTGCACCCGTCAGTTGCGTAAGAAGAGACTCCACGCGAGCAGCACGTCGTCCGCGAGTGCCGGTTACTGAGTCGTATTCGAGTGTGCAGTAGCGCGCAGCTTCCACCGTCATAGCCTCGCAAGCAGCTTTCGATAAGGGCGCTCTCCCGAGATTGGTATGGAGCACAACGCCGGTGGCGTTTATGACATGCTTAATGCCTGTCAGACTGTCAGACTTGGCCTTATTTTCTATGAGTCGAACAGCTTGAGCCAGAAGTGTCGCCGCAGTGCGATTGCTTGAGACGGACACCGCATTCTGTTCTGCCTGAACCAGGGCGCGGATTTCCGCGATGGCCAAACGTGCGATTGCGGTCAACCGGCGAGTCCCAACAGATTCTCGTAGGGCAGCCGCAGCGTCAGTTCGTAGCAGTTGATCCACCGAGGGAACAAGCCGCAGCTGTGATTCCCCGGCCTTTTTTGGCTTAGGCATAAGAAGTTAGAAGGATTTCAACGCGGCGAGCAGAATAGCGTTTCGTCTGTCTCCAATCAAACCCGGGCGACCAGAAACTCCATATTGCACGCGTTTTCAATAATTTGTTGACACTCGCCTTTTGAAAACTCTAGACTGCCAAGAGACGCGTTGCCATCGACGCACCCGCCTCTACCCTCTCATCTGGAGAACGATTTGTGGCAATTCGAGACAACAAACTGGCACGTTCCCAATCCCAAGCCAAGGCAAAGAATCGCAATGTTGGAGAGGATCAACCTACGATTGAGGAGCAACTTTCTCGACTGGAAGAAGATATTCGTCGTCTAAAAATCGAGTTTGATATTTATTTCAACGGAGCCTCGAAACGCCCACCATACGATACAAAAGGTAGAGTTGATACGCTGATTAAGAGAGTGGCCGACGATCGCACGCTGACTTTTGCGCAGCGTTATCGCTATAACTCACTGGCCGCGCGTTACAGTTCCTTCCGAGACATGTGGCGGCGCACAATGCAAGGACGCGAAGAAGGTCGTGATGCTGTATCCGCGGCCCGGGCCACGGCGAAAGAAGAGATCAGAAGTGAAACGGAAAGGGTTTCATTTGTTTGTTTGGACGCCGGTAAAGAAGTGCAAACGGTAAAGAACCTCTACGATTCTCTACTCGAGGCCAAGCGCCGGTGTGGAGAGCCGACAGAAGACTTTTCATTCCCTCGATTTCATCGCTTGATTGCTTCAAAAGCTGAAGGACTCAAGGAGCGACTCGGCTGCGACAAAGTTAAGTTTTCAGTGGCTATAGAGGCAGGGCATGTAAGCTTCAAAGCGAGAGCAGCGAGAGAGCAGGACGAACAATAAAGGCGACCACATGGTCGCCTTTATTCTTGTGAGCTTGCCGGACCCAAGACCGGAAGCAGTCAGTGGCTTTGCTTAAGCAAGCCGGGGAGACAGTCACACCTTCGTTACTTTTTCGGCCTGTGGTCCTTTCGGGCCTTGCGTTACCTCGAACTCAACTTCCTGACCCTCTTCAAGAGTCTTGAAGCCGTCGCCTTGAATGGCGCTGTAGTGAACGAAGATGTCTGAAGAGCCTGGCTGCTCGATGAAACCATAGCCCTTCGAGTTGTTAAACCACTTGACCTTACCGGTTATTCTAGACATAACAACGAATCCTCCTAACGATTCGGTAAAACGTGGCAAGACAGCCTAAAGCCCTCTCACCCACCTAGGTTAATGCTTGTGAGCCGGATACGCTTGGACAGCGTTTACGGAACACACAACCAACAAAAAATGCATGATGGAAAGCGCGCGAGCGCGCAATTCCAACATGCACATACTTACGGGGGCAAAACTTCTGAAACTCATTGCTGTAAAGCTGGCGGATCGGAAATGCGGGTAGCTATCAAAGGCGGCCCAGCATTGAAACGACGGCGCATACTAAGCGATAGCCAATCAGGCTGTCAACCAAAAAAAACAAGTTAAATCGAGGTTTTGTTGAGCTTACAGGCTCCGTTATGACATCGGAATAAGATACCCCTTTTTCTAAGGGCCCTATTGCTTCGGGCTCGTCAGCAGGTATTGCAGGGGATTGACCGCCTCGTCGTTGATGCGCACTTCATAGTGCAGATGTGGACCGGTCGAGCGTCCAGTGGATCCAACCCGAGCAATGGATTGACCTCTCGATACCGTTTCGCCCTGGGCAACGTCAATATGGGAAAGGTGCCCGTAACGGGTAGTAAGGCCGCCGCCGTGATCGATCACGACTAATTGCCCGTAGCCGTTTTGCCAACCGACAAAAGTAACTTTTCCGCTGGCACCCGCAACGACGGGACTGCCCCAAGCAGCCTCAATGTCCTGGCCCGAATGGAATTCGTACCCGCTGCCGCCAAAAGGATTTCGTCTGCCGCCAAAGCCACTTTCGAGTTTTCCGTCCACTGGCCAAATTGAGGGCGTGTAGCCGCGCTCGCGAAGGACCTTCTCATAGTCGCGCATATCCCTTTCGAGACGATTCATTTTTGCCTGGAGCGTAGCGAGACCGTTCTTATCAAGAGGCAGTGCCGGTCCGCCAGTACCCGGCATAGCGGAGTTGTTTTGCACCACGCCTGATTTCTCGGCCAGTTTCCGCGACGTGTCTTCAACCGCTTCGACTCTATGGTTCAGTCGGTCCAATTCCTGACGCTGCCGATCGGCCTCCGCGCGCAACTGTTGGTTCTCGATCTGCGTCCGGAGATGAGCTGCTTGTTGGGTCAATCCGTAAAAGCCGTATAACAAACCGGCTGCCAAAACTACCGCAAGGGCACCGAAGATTCTTAAGGCTTTCTTGTCAACACAAACACGTTGAATGCGAGAACGAGAACGGGAGGTGTGGGCAATTATGAATGCGTAAAACCGGTCATCTCTGGCCATGTTGAGTGCTCCTCGTTGCCTTGGCGCAGAACGGGGGCAGCGCAGCAACTAGAAAGGCACAAAGTCGCTGAAAAGCGACCTGTGCAATCAAAGTTTTTAGTTTTGTTACTGAACCTGCTTGAAGAATTTGCAGCGGATGAATTGAAACCTCATGGTCCCTCCGAGGTGAAATTCATCCGGCCGGTACTGCAAAAGTAGGGTGACCCTATCATAGGGTTCCGGAAACTTGCAACTTCACGAGGAAGTGTCAATGGAAGACCAACAAGGTCGATTAACCAAAGGGTGGGCTAAATCCGAACGCCTACGCCGTAACTAAAGTTCATCGAAGTCACGACGTTTGCGCGAACGATCTCGAAGAATTGCCAGAACAATCAAGATAAGGAGTGCGACGAAGACCACCACGATGGCAATCTTAACGGCGGCGAGAAGGAAGCCTACCAAAAGAATGAGCTGGCGAAGCAACGCAATGATCAGAAATATTAAGGCGAAGATGCCGCCAAATCTGCCGAAAACCTTAAGAATGCCTAACATAAAATAAACCCCATTTTAGAATTACTAAGCAATGCTCACGAGCGTCGTTCGAACGGCAGCGGAGTGACATCACGTCGTGCGAATTGAGTTGTCTCGCCAGTGCGAAAGCCCGCTGGATCTGCGGGACGTGTCGAAACGACTGATGGTGGTGGCCGCCGAGAATCGAAGCGAATTATGCGATCTGACGATCTTCCGCGCCGAAGGTAGTCAAAGAGCATATATGCACCGAGTGCTACGAGTGCGACAGGCAACAGTTCCTTGATGGGAAGCTGGACCCCAAGAAGCGTGTGCAGGAGAAAAAGCGTGCCAATAACTATTAGTGTCAAGCCCCAGGCAAAAGGATTACCGTAGAGACGCCGCGCAATGACGTCCTCTTCCGTCTCAGTTGCCAGACCTGCCCGCATCAATTGTGCCGTGCGACAGGCGTCTACAGCCGCAAACAGCCACGAACCAAGCACACCTAGAATAAAGAAGTGGACACCCTGAGTAAGAACAGCCATCTGAAAGAAACTCGCGAAGATAGCGAAGTGAACAATTGCTTTGGAGGTTTGGCCGTTATAAGCGGCACCGAGGCCTGGCACAAACGAAAGCAACGTCGCCACAAAAGGCGAACTTTTTCTCCTCAGGATATGAGAAGGGTTCGCATGCGCGTGATGGCGTAGCAACTCGACCCCGGCCACGATGCAATCCTGGCAAAAAGGAAACCCACGCACGCGATGATCGCAGGCCGGACATAGCCAACGAGCACACTGATTGCACTGAACGACCGCCGGATTTTTCGCATGGTAGGCGCAGTACATCACGTGGCTAACTCATTTCCTCAGCGCTTGTTTTGGCCATTCTTGTTTTGCAAACCAGCAGGTTTGGCCTGTTCCTTTTGCTGATCCGTTTCCTGTTTCTGGGGAGCAGCCGGAGGCTTCTGATTTTCCCCGCTCACCAACTCTTTGAGCCCGTTCGTGATTTCCTCTATTTCACCATTGGAATTTCCGCTTGTTTGTTCTGCAAGCCGAAGACTAGCGTGATAAACCCCACTAATCGAGCCATCTGCGGAAACAGTATTAGCCAACACAAAGACTGCAACCAGCAACATAGTGGCTACTGTAGCTAGTTGAGGAGAAACAATCGGGTCAAGCCATCGGCGCAACCAGGAAGCCAACCGAGATGTCCAGGGAGCCCTAACATCTTCGGGTGTAATGGTTCCGAGTGTTGCGTGCAGGATTCTTTCGTTCAATCCAGCCGGTAGCGGTCTTTCCTCGGTGATATAGGTATAACAGGCTCCAATCGCGCGAACCACTTCGCCTGGGAGCTCGGTACACCGATCACAAAGAGCCGCGTGTCGTTCCCACCGGTGATACAAATGCGCTGGCAAAAAGCCGTCGAGGTAGTCAGTAAGGAAGTCCTCAAAGTCCTCGCAACTCATTGCCGCCGTAGGTATCGTCTTTTGCAGGATCCGCGCTTCGAATTCTCTCGAGGGGGCCGGCACCACAGCGACGCGACAAGCCTCCATGGTGTTTCTGACCGCAATTAAGGTTTCATGGCAGATGGGGCAACGCATAGCGTGCTCGGCAAACAGTCGATTCGTATCAGGTTCGAGAGCACCCTCAACGTAATCAGTCAATTGATTCTCAAAATCAGAACAAAGCATTTTTGTGATCGCTTCCTGCCCCACTAGTTTCGACTCAACCACTGCTGATTAACCACCCCCGGAAAGGCCAGCTTCTTTTCTCAAGTCTCGCTCATCGCTACCACTTTCATTCGTCTCAGAATCTTCGCCAGTTCGATACGGCCCCGATTGATCCGCGATTTTACGGTACCCTCCGGTATTTTCAATAAGTCCACTATCTCTTGATAGCTAAGCTCCTCTATATCTCTCAATATCACACAGGTTCTCAAATCCGGAGAAAGCTTATCGATACCCGCTTGCACTTGCGCCCCCAATTCCCGCCGTTCCATCTCCTGTTGCACCGTATTTGACCTGGTGTGGAGGTGATAGCTGTGGTCGGCGAGATCATCTGCGTGATTGTCATGCGGGGTACGCTGTCGTTTCCGGTAGTCATCGATGATCAAGTTACGCGCCAGGCGCATCAGCCAGTTTTGCAGGTCTCCCTGCTTTGGGTCGTATTGATCTAATGAGCGATACACCCTCACAAAAACTTCCTGCGTCAAATCCTCCGCGGTATCTGCCCGCGAAGTAAAACGGTAAGCGAGATTGTAAATTCGCCGGGAATAGTTTTGGACAATCTCTTCCCATGCCGCACCGTCACCGGCGCGACACTTTCGAACCAGCTCCGCTCCTTCGCTGGTAGCCAAAGATTTTACAGCCCCCACCTATTTTTCTCCGGCTCTCTCGTCTTTCAACCCGAGCAAGGTGAAAACCCCTGTCAACAGCGGATTACGACGAGGCTGAAACTAAAGTTCCGGCCAAACCTCGAGTCCCTTATTCTTCAGCGAAGCCAGCTCTATCGACTCCATTGGAGGTCGCTGCTACCGAGATGCACAGCTTGCGACTTCGCATTCTTGCTCTAACAACTAAGCTGTAGTAGCCTTTGCCGACGGCCCAATATGTTGTGGTTTGGTATCTCGGAAGTCAAGTTTGATTTTCCGAACGGATAGCACATTAGGAATCTTGAAGTCGCATAATTATCGGAAGTACATCGAATTTGCCGCGCTTTGCTTGCTCGCAGTGGCCATTTTGTGGTGGTTTGGACGCAAACTGAATTGGGGCGAAGTGCGCCGCGCTGTCAGCCACTCAAATCCATATTTTCTTGGAGGGGCGATAATAGTTGTTTGCCTGTCTTACCTTTTTCGAGCATATCGCTGGGGTGCTCTGTTAAGACCCCTTGGTCCATCCAAATTGAGCGATCTCTTCGCCGCTACAACAGTCGGTTTTGGTGCAATGTTTCTAGTCGGACGCGCGGGAGAGGTAGTTCGCCCCGTGGTTTTGCCAATGCGCGATCCGGGAGTGAGACCGAATGCTTCTTTTGTCACCATCATGGTTGAACGGATTTACGACACAATGGCCGTGGTCCTGTTGTTTGCAATCAACCTGATATGGTTCAAGCCTCCGCCTTCACTGATGACTGAGTTTGCGCGAGTGCGCATTGTTGGCGTCGTCCTCTTGCTGGGGGCGATCCTGGGAGTAGCGGGACTGACCTGGTTCAGAAAGCGTTCGAAGGCCGCGGTCGATGCAGTATCACGGCTTTTCATGCGCTGGCGCTTTATTCCTGCGCGGCTCGCCAAACTAATTCTAAGCACTCTCGAACAACTCGCCCGCGTATTACGAGTGTTGGTTGACGCCAGGGAGTTGGCGGAAACCATTGGCTGGACTGTCATGATCTGGACCGTGATAACCATCGCCAATCTACTGGTTATCCGGGCTTTCGGACTACCGTTCGGCATTTCCGCAACAATCTTTGTGCTTGGCTGGTCCTTAGTAGGTTCATTGGTGCCTACTCCAGGCGGCGCTGCTGGCGCGTTTCATGCAGCAACCGCCGCCGGTCTGATGTTTCTAGGCGTAGCACGGGAGACTGCCGCCGCGATCGCAATCGTCATGCACTTTGTTGATTTTGGTCCGAGTTTACTTTTTGGACTCTTCTATTTTATCCGTGGCGATTTGAATCTCGAACGGCTCAAGTCGCTGGCGTCGCCTGAGGCTGTGGAGCACGCAGTCGAAGATGAAGCGCTGGAACCTGATGACATTCCAAATAAGCCGGCACGTATAGGGGATGCCACGGCGGTAGACGCAAACTCAGATAAGCCGTTGGGAGTGCAACTTAAATGAAATGTCCATTTTGTGGTTATCTCGAAGACAAGGTGGTCGACTCGCGTGAGTCGCGTGAAGGCGAAGCCATTCGGCGCCGGCGAGAGTGTCTGCGCTGTGAACGGAGATTTACGTCCTACGAACGTATTGACGAGATACCGTACATGGTGGTTAAGAAGGATGGTCGACGCGAAACCTTTGATCGCAACAAAGTGATGGCGGGGTTACTCCGCGCTTGTGAAAAGCGGCCGGTGCCATCATCCAAACTTGAGAGTATAGTTAATGCGATAGAGAAATATGTGCAAGAATCTTCCGAGCGCGAGCGACCCACCAGTAAAATAGGTGAAATGATCATGAGGCGACTCAAGGAACTCGACAAAGTTGCTTATGTTCGCTTCGCGTCGGTCTACCTGGAGTTTGAAGACGTATCGGAGTTCATGACCGAACTCAAACATTTGGTACGCACGCGAGCCAGCGGACCAGGGAATAGAAAAGCGTAGCCCTGAATGCGCGCCGTTTCGAGTCAGTAAATTTCGCGATGATTAAGCCTATTCGTGCAACCGGATTGGAACGGCTCGAACTGCAGCGGCTTCGCGATCGCGTGGGCCGCCTCTTCGCCGCTTTGCAGGAAGCTACGGAAGCCGAGAACCCACTTGCTTCTGGCGCGTGGGCCCCGCCGGTCGATCTCTGCGAGACTCAGGAAGCAATCTGGGTGCGCGTTGAACTTCCGGGTGTGACTTCAGAACAAATTAGAATTGGTTTGTGTAACACAAAACTGAGAATCTGGGGTGAAAAGAAACGCCGGGCAGCGGGCCGGCGAATTGTGTCGCATCTTTGTTCCGAGCGAAGCTACGGCAAGTTTAGTAGGGTTGTGCCGCTGCGCTGGACGATAAGCGTTCGCGACGCCACGGCTGAGCTAAAAAATGGAATTCTTCGCATCCGCCTTCCGAAGATTGAAGATCGACGGGGAGGCGAATTCAGCGTTACTGTGGAGGACGCAAACGGCGAATAGTAGTTTTTCGATAGTCCAAGAGGTAGAAGTTACAAAATGGCAATAGTAAAAGAACCGGAATTTAGCGAAGCAATCGATACGACCGACAGCGAGCAACAGCTGCAAATCCCAAGCGAGTTACCAGTGTTGCCGCTACGCGATATCGTCATCTATCCATTTATGATCGTGCCGCTGTTCGTGTCGCGGGAGAAATCCATTCGCGCAGTGGACGAGGCACTTGGTGAGAATCGTATGATCCTTCTGGCCTCGCAGAAGGATCTGGATAAAGAGGAGCCAACTGCGGACGACCTCTACAAAGTAGGCACGGCTGCAGTGATCATGCGCATGCTTAAGCTGCCGGATGGTCGCATTCGCATCCTCGTGCAGGGGCTTGCGCGTGCCCAAATAGAATCGGTTGACACCAGTGGTGAGTATCTGCGTGCTCGTGTGAGCGTGATGCAGGAAATACTTCCACCTGAGCGGTCGCTGGAAGTAGAAGCATTGATTCGCAATGTCAGGGCTTCAATGGAGAAGGCAATAAACCTGGGAAAGAACATTTCGCCTGAGGTGATGGCGATCATTGCCAACCTTGACGATGCCGGACGATTGGCAGATCTCTCAGCTTCAAATCTCGAATTGAAAGTCGAAGACGCGCAATCCGTGCTTGACATCGCTGATACCACAGCGCGTTTGCGGCGAGTGAACGATCTTCTGAATAAGGAGATCGAGGTCTTGACCGTACAGCAGGAAATAAACACCCAGGCTCGCGCTGACATCGATCGATCTCAGCGTGAGTTCTATCTCCGCCAGCAGATGAAAGCGATTCAGAGCGAACTGGGAGAGGGTAATGAACTCGCCGAAGAGATAGCCCAGTTTCGCGAGAAGATTGAAGCGGCGAAATTGCCAAAGATTGCGGAGGAGGAATCACTCCGCCAGTTGAAAAAGTTGGAGCGGATGCATCCGGATGCCGCGGAAACGGCCACTCTGCGAAATTGGATGGAGATCATGACAGAGCTTCCGTGGTCGAAATCTTCAGTTGATAATCTGGATCTACAAAAAGCCGAACAGGTCTTGAACGAAGATCACTACGGCCTCGAGAAGGTGAAAGACCGGATCATTGAAGCGCTTGCAGTGCGAAAGCTGAAGGAAAAACCGAAAGGGCCTATTCTGTGCCTTGTAGGCCCTCCAGGTGTCGGCAAAACATCTCTTGGACGCTCAATAGCCAGGGCGCTTGATCGAAAGTTTGTAAGACTGTCGTTAGGTGGTGTGCATGACGAGGCAGAGATTCGCGGCCATCGCAGAACCTATGTCGGAGCCATGCCTGGCCGGATAATTCAAGCAGTTCAACAGGCCGGCACAAACAATCCCTTAATCATGTTGGACGAGATCGACAAGGTGGGCGCGGATTTCCGTGGCGATCCATCTTCAGCCTTGCTCGAAGTGCTCGACCCTGAACAGAACAATAGCTTCAGGGACAACTATCTTGGTGTCACGTTTGATCTTTCGAATGTGATCTTCATGACCACGGCAAATGTTCTGGATACGATCCAACCTGCCCTTCGTGATCGCATGGAAGTCATCCGTCTCGCAGGCTATACCGAAGAAGAGAAACGCGAAATTGCGATTCGCCATCTGCTTCCCAAGCAGATGGAAGAAAACGGAATTAGCCCCAGGGATCTGAATATTTCCAAGACTGCTCTCACGACCATTATCCAACAGTACACACAGGAAGCAGGCTTGAGACAGCTGGAGCGCGAAATTGGCCGGATTAGTCGGAAGGTGGCGAGACGAATCGCCGAGGGCCATAAAGGTACCATAAGAGTTTCGCTCAAGAACCTACACGAATTTCTTGGCGCCCCGAAGGTGATTCCAGAAGAAGTTTTGAAGAAGGATCAAATAGGTGTCGCCACCGGGCTCGCATGGACTGCCGTAGGAGGGGACGTACTCTTTATCGAAGCCCTACGAATGAAAGGCAAGGGGGCCCTGGTCCTCACCGGGCAGCTCGGTGAGGTAATGCGAGAGTCGGCTCAGGCCGCCTATTCCTATGCGAAATCTCGGGCCAAAGATCTCGACATCGCTGAAGAAGATTTCAGCAACTACGATCTCCACATTCACATCCCGGAGGGAGCCATACCGAAAGATGGTCCTTCGGCCGGCATCACGTTGGCAACGGCGATGGTTTCAGCGTTATCGATGCGCGCCGTTCGCAAAGATGTAGCCATGACGGGCGAGATAACCCTGCGCGGAAACGTGTTGCCGGTTGGCGGTGTGAAAGAGAAAGTTCTCGCGGCCCGCAGGGCCCGCGTTTCGACCATTATCTTGCCGCTGCAAAACCGTAGAGATCTCGACGAAGTGCCGAAGGAGCCTTTCAAGGACATACGCTTTGTTTTTGTAGAAAACATGAGGCAGGTTTTCCGGGAGGCGCTCAAGGAGAAAGTGTCGCCGCCAGTTACTACGGGAACCCGCCCTCAGCGAATGCCGCAGGCCGCCAATGCTCGACCAGTCTAAAGAGTCAAAAGAGTCGACGAAATAGGGTATATAAGCCGACGATTTAGGGTATATAATTTAGCCATTCTTTGGGAAGTTTTTCGGCACTCGCTTGCAACCAAGAGGGAGCTCGGAGAATCTCAGTTCAGGTTTTGATATAATCCTCGCGACACCCGATAGTCGCTTTGAGTCCGCCGCAAAAGCGGTTAGGACGTGCACCGACAAACTGCCCAAACAGGGATAAGAACCTCGCTAACGCAGCCCGATTATTGTTAACCCTAGGAATTTGTCCGGTCCCCGGATCGTAAAGGAGTTTTTGATGAAAACGATCAGACGCAACTATTCTTTTGTTCTGCTATCTCTCGCGCTGGTACTTAGTTTGTCGGGCAGTGCCTTCGCCACTAAGCATGTAAAGTTTCCCAACATTAAGATTAAGAATTTCGGCCAGATGGATGACCGCTTCTATCGCGGAGGTCAACCGAATGAAGAAGACTACAAAGATTTGGCAAGCCTCGGAATAAAGACTGTTATTGATTTACGCGACGACCCGGAGTCGTATGAAAAGCGAGATGTTGAAGCACTCGGAATGCGGTACGTGAACATTCCGATGAGCGACAAGGATTACCCCAAGAATAACGTGGCAGAGCAGTTCCTGAAGTTGGTAGACGATTCGTCAACCGGCAAGTTCTTCGTACATTGTGCCGGAGGAAGACACCGGACAGGCGTAATGGGTGCCGTCTATCGTTTCAACCACTACCATTGGAATCTTGACCAGGTCTACGCCGAGATGAAGGACTACGACTTTTACACGCGATTTGGACATGGAGAAATGAAGAAGTTTGTGGAAGACTACTCGCAGCATCTTCAGACCGCCCCTGTCGTGGCAGTTCAAGGTGCGGCTACTTCCGCTACGAAGCAGCGCTAATTCTCGATCTAAACTGGAAAAAAGATCCGCGGAAGCCTGAGCTGGCATCCGCGGATCTTTTCTTTTTATCGCGCCTGGACCGTTAGGGGGTCGGCTAATTTGTCTTCGTGAAACTGAATCTCGTGAAGTTCGGCGTACAGCCCACCTTGCTTCATTAGTTGTTCATGCGTTCCCTGTTCGACTATCGATCCCTTGTCCAAAACAAATATTACGTCGGCCTTTCTAACGGTGGTCAGACGATGAGCAATCACTATTGACGTTCTGCCTTCCATCAATCTGCCCAGGGCCTCAAACACCAGCTCCTCTGAAGCTGCATCCAGATCCGAAGTTGGCTCATCCAGAATCAGTATCGGTGCATTACGGATGATCGCTCGCGCAATGGCGATCCGCTGACGCTGACCGCCGGACAGAGTCGCACCACGCTCGCCCACCATCGTGTCGTAACCTTCCGGCATTTGCACGATAAACTCGTCGGCATTTGCAAGTTTGGCGGCGGAAATAATTTCAGCTCGAGAAGCTTCAGGTTTTCCGTAAGCGATGTTTTGCCAAATGGGCGCGCGGAAAAGCACGCTCTCCTGCAATACAAAAGCGATCTGTTGGCGCAACGACTTCAACTTGTAAGAACGAATGTCGTGGCCGTCGATTCTGACTTCTCCTTTGGTTGGATCATAAAACCGGGCAACCAGACTTGCGATCGTAGACTTGCCGGCTCCAGTAGGACCAACGAAGGCCGCGACCTGTCCTGCTTTGATCCGGAAATTCAAGTCGCGCAGTGTTTGGGAGTCAGAGCTGTAGCCAAAATCAACATGAACGAATTCAATATTGCCCTGGAACCGCGGCGCCGGACGCGCCCCCTTCAGATTTCTTACCTCGCGCTCCGTTTCGATCACCTCGCGGAGACGCTCGTATCCTACGGCAGTCTTCGACAACGTATCGGACATCTTCGAGAGCTCGCGCATGGGCTTGTACATCTTGCCGAGATAGATCAGGAATACTAACAGCGAACCAGTAGATAACTCGCCTGCGAGAACCAGTCGGGCTCCGTACCAAAGGACGAGGCAGGTACCGACGGCGACTATGACTTGAACTACGGGGGCTAACTTGGCTTTCAGGCTGCGGGCTTGGAGTGCCGTCTCGACGCTTTCAAGACTTTGCCGTTCGAATCGTTGCTGTTCGTAATCTTCGCGCGAAAAAGCCTGGACTACACGGATTGACGAAAGCACTTCCTGAGCTACCGAAACAATCTCGCTTTCCTTCTTTCGTACGGCGCGGGATGCCTGCTTGATGCGTCGTGTGTAAAAATAGACAACGGCGAAAAGTGGCGGCGCAACCGAAAGGGCGATCAAAGTGAAGCGCCAGTCCAAATAGAACATTACGGCCAGCATCCCGACGAGTGTTAGCGCGTTAACGACGATGCCGAGAAGTGCCTGCGAAATGAAATCCTGAATCGCATCAATGTCGCTTGTGATTCGACTGATTAAATCACCGGTTCTTCCTTTGTCGTGAAAAGAAAGCGACAGCCGCTGAACGTGGTGATAAACGCTGCGACGAAGATCGTGCATCACCCATTGGCCCACCGAAGTAGTCAGATACTTTTCGAAGTAAGAACTGATCGCACACACCACTGCAATCACGATGACAGCGAGCGCAGCAAAATAGAGAACGGAAATCTTCTGACGGCCGACTGTTGCGGCAACCATGCTGGAGAGCCACGACGGCATCTTCTTCGAACCCAGCACGTAATCGATCACTACCTTCAACGGCCAGGGCTCGAGCAGATCTGTTGCGCTCTCGCCGAGGACCGCGATAAACGCTACCGTGAGAGTTTTCCAATGCGGTCTCAGCAGATAGCTAATTTGAATCTTTCTACTCATAAGCGAGTGTGTCGCAACACGGCCCGTCAACCGAAGAAACGAAGCTTTTCACGCGCGAGCCAGGCAAGCCTTCCCAGGGAGTGAACATTTTCACCGGTAGAGATAAGAGAAGCTTTTCTTCTGCGTCCATTCAATACCTTCGATGTTTTGTTCTTCGAAGGAAAGAATGTCCTCGCTTAACTGATCCGTGGTGACGGCCGGACTTATATCCACAGTGTAAACAACACTCCCCAGCGCCTCGTCTTCCTGGGACATTGCTCGTAGTTCCGAATCGAAGTTGTGTTTTTTGAAGACCTGCCGCAACGCGCGTTGGGTGGAGGCGATATTCTTCGTGGTTACCTTCACTTCCATTGCGCGAAAGACGAGCGCAGGTTCGCGCGACTCCAGTACCCACAAGACAACTAAAGCGAATGCGGCAAGGATGAGAGCGAGGTCCCATCGGCCCACCCCAGCGGCCAAACCCAAAGATAGACTAATCAGGAGCACAGTGATCTCTTTCGGATCGCGGATATTCGTGCGGAAGCGGACCACCGAAACGGCGGCAAAGATACCAAAGGCCCGCGCTGCATTGTCTCCGACAATGATCATCAAAGCTGCAGCTACTACGGCCAGGAGAATTTGGGTTTGGCTCACATAAGGATTGCGTTTCAGAACCACAATACGTCTCCGTGGACGGAACGCCAGAGCCGCGCCAAGTAGTGTTGCGAGGAGAAGTCTCAGTGAGATCCTGCCGACATTTTCAGCCCAGCGCTCGCCGTTGGTGCGGATCTCACCTCGATTGGCGCCAAACAGCCTATCCATGAAGTTTTCCTCTCCAGCGCTATTGGACGCAGAACGACGATCCGAGGGAGTCGAGTCTGGAGTTACTACGCCGGCTTGCGGGACTTGCCGCGAGTTATCAGCGACGGATTGTCTGCCGGCAATGAAATAGACCGCGAGCGCGCTAATCGTTAGCACCAACAGGAAGACGACGACCAGGGTGACCAGTTCTTTCTTCCCTTTAGGAATGAGATTGAATTTCATCAGTTTCCTTCGCTTACAATTCGGGGGGCGCGGCAAATAGCCATCTCCGATTTGGGTGCGCTGACCGCGGGCTGCTACAGCGCGAAGGTCACGACAAGGAGGCTTTGCGGGCCATCTAATTGGCGCAAAGCGGAGGGGCTCTATTGGGGGAAAACTTAGACTAAAAGGAAACGAAACTATTCAAGGCTGTTCGAACGGCCGATAAAATAGGTTTGGCTCAGAAAGTCCGATCCTGTGTCCGCGGGAATGCGGGAGTATGTACCATCCGGCCGAAGTTCACGGGCCTTCACATTATCGCGAAGATAAGCTCCAAGTACCACGTCTTTCAAGTACGGTTTGGAGTCCGGATCAGTAACTGGGGCCACCACCTCAATTCGATGTTTTAGATTTCGGGACATCAGGTCGGCACTACCGACATAGAGATCGTCGTTTCCTCCATTTGCGAAATAGAAGATGCGACTGTGTTCGAGGAAACGACCCACAACGCTGCGCACGGTGATGTTTTCAGACAGTCCCGGAATGCCAGGTCGCAACATGCAAATGCCACGCACTATCAGGTCGACGCGCACTCCCGCTCGCGATACCTCGTACAGTTTGTCGATAATCTGCGTATCCGCCAACCGGTTGAACTTAGCAATTATATGAGCTTGCCGGCCTGCTCGCTGATGTTCGATCTCCCGATCAAATAGAGCATTAATCTTTTCGCGCAAATTGACGGGAGCAACGAGAAGCTTTCTGTATTCCATTTGTCGCGAACAACCCGTTAGATAGTTGAACAGCTCCGTCGCATCTCTTCCTATCGCATCGTCGACAGTGAATAAACCGAGATCCGTATAGGTGCAGGATGTAGTCGGATTGTAATTCCCCGAAGCCACATGGACGTATCGTCTCAACGAATCGCCCTCCTTTCTGACGATGAGAGTGAGCTTGCCATGCGTTTTCAGGCCCAAGACGCCATAAACTACATGCACGCCGGCTTCATCGAGTTTGCGTGCCCATTCGATGTTGTGCTCCTCATCAAACCGAGCTTTGAGTTCTATCATCGCAGTAACCTGTTTCCCCAACTCGCTGGCGCGAATCAATGCGGGCGGAATCGGAGAATCTGGGCCGGTCCGGTAAAGACAAATCTTGATTGCCAAGACATCAGGATCGTCCACTGCTTCGTTAATGAACTCTGTTACGCAGTCGTACGAGTGGTAGGGATGATGCACCAAACGATCCCGCTCTTTGATAGCTTCAAAAATCGAGTCGTGCGTCTGAAACCAGTCGGGAACGACGGGCGCAAAAGCCTCGTCTTTCAACTCGGGTCTATCAAAGTCGTATAGGGACATCAGATCTTGCATCCGGAGAGGACCATCGACTATATAGACATCTTCTTCAACCAAACCGAGGGAGTCAGTCAAATACTGAATCATGTCCTCAGGCATCCCGGGAGAAACTTCCAGCCGAACCGGCGCGCCGAACCGGCGCTGGCGCACCTCTTCCTGAATTAGGCTCAGAAGATCCTTGGCCTCTTCTTCTCGAATCTCAATGTCAGCATCTCGCGTAACGCGAAAGCGGTGGCTGCGACCGGGAAGCATTCCCGGAAAGAGCGAGCAGATGTGCGCTTCGATCAGGTCCTCGAGCAGCACAAACTTGGAGCCGGAGAAGCCGACCGGCACGAGTCGCGGTACCACCGAGGGCACCTTGATTCGGACAAATCGCGGCTGGCTCAGTTTTGATCCATCAGCAACGGAAGACCCTTCAGGCGTATCGACCAGCAAACCGAGATTGAGGCTGAGCGGCGAAATGTAGGGAAACGGATGACTGGGATCAACCGCCAACGGCGTCAGCACTGGAAATACCTTTTCCAGGAAATACTCTTTGAGACCCTGCTTTTCATGACGCGCCAGCGATTCGTAGGTTGTTAGTTCCAACCCGGCATCCTTCAGCTGAGGAATAATCTCCTCTTTCAGACATTTAGTTTGCTCGGCGACCAAAGGCAGCAGTCGTCGTCTGATTTCTGATAGTTGCTCGGCGGGGGTCATTCCATCGGGAGATAAGGCAGTAACGCCTAAGTCCACCTCCTCCTTCAACCCGGATACACGGATCATGAAAAACTCATCCAGGTTCGATGAGAAGATTGAAAGGAACTTCAGTCTTTCAAGTAGCGGATTGCTGTTGTCCCGAGCCTCTTCCAGGACTCTGGCGTGAAATTGCAAGAGGCTCAGTTCTCGGTTAAAGAACTGCTGAGTGATTGGGGCCTCAGACGTTTCCATGGCGAGGTGTCGTTGCGGAAACTCGCGAACTTCTGCTTCTTTCTTTACGACTGTTGACATAGCTTTCCTTGTGCTGAAGATTTTCCTAACGGACTTCTAGGATAGCCGCTATTCCTCAATAGTGCGACCCTCAATATTTCCCGAACGTACGCTAGGGAGAGATTATCTGGGAACTGATTCGGCAAGGCCCGTTCCATCCGCAAATTGGGAGGGCGCGGCACGCTTAAGGGTTGCTTTCAGGAAGGTTAATCATTTTGTTACGAAAATCCAATCGACGTGTTGCTGTACGAAATCAATGCTCTATTGCCTGGAAGTCGCATCGGAAGAATCAGCCGGCTCTCGGGAGTCGTAAGCCTTTGCAGCCTGCACGCTGATGAATTCTCCTGTCTCAATAATGTGAGCAGTCAACCGATTGCCGTATACGCAGCCCGTGTCAAGACCAATAGCAGACGGACCGCGACGTGGTTCAGCCGCAGGCCAGTGTCCAAAAAGCGCTATTTTGCTATCTGCATAAACCTCATACCAGGGAAGCCCTAACCGCGATGTACGATCGGGACCGAGTGTGCGCAACTCGGTCAGGTCTTCTTCTGACTGTTCTTCGAGAGGAACGCCGGGCCTCAATCCAGCATGGACGACAACGTGTGAGCCCAGATCGGCCTTGAATGGCAGGGCGTTCAGGTATTGAAAATATTGTTCTCCGCCTTGTTCGAGTTCTGTCCGTGCGGCTTCTTGAGAAGACTTGAGGGAGACCATTTCACCGCGCCAATATTTTACGAGGGCCAGGTCGTGATTGCCGATAACGGAGGAGAACCGATCATCTTCACTGAATAGATCCAAGACTTTTCTACTCTTTGGGCCTTTTACGGTCAAATCCCCAACCGCGACCACGCGGTCGCTAGCCTGCACGTCAACCTTCTGTAGGAGTGCGATTAACTCGTCGTAGCAGCCGTGAATATCCCCGATGACTATTGTTCGCTTCATTCGTTGGGACTAATTATCAGAGCTTATTTGCCGCAGGGTTTGTGATTTCTCACATTTTTGCAACGGAGCGGCCGGTCTGGCGTTTCAGTTGAGCCAACTCAGAGTGACGCCGAGCTGGAGGATGAAATTGTAAATACCGATTGGCGCAACCTCTGGGAATTGTCCGGCATCTCTAACCCCTGGATGCCGATGGCTTTGGTGGAAAAGTTCACTGTTTCGACGTATATCTTAGGTTAGGATTGTTTGACACCCCAAAAAACCGTGTGGTAACCTCCATGAGAGTTTGGCCTTTCGGTGTCAAATCATACTGTAGTCATTTAGACAACTCGCAATTTAGTGGATGCTGATGTGACTCTTGCACGCTAGTCGCTCGGGGATTCGCACCAACCTTTGAAGGAGTACGATTATTGATGTCAGCGAGCTTCCCTCGTTCGATGGCCCCTTTGGCTCTATTTGTATTGTTTGTCGCTTCGGCGGCTAGCAGCTCTGCCCAAATACCTGCGGCTTCATCTGCGCGCTCCATACCTACTGAGGTTGAACAGTCTGATGCGCGTGTATCTCAGATCATAAAGAAGGCGGAAGATCATTACCGTCATGGAAAGCTTAATCTGGAGGACAACAAGCGCCAGGAAGCCCGCGAGGAGTTTGATAAGGCTGTCGATTCTATTTTGGAGTCCGGTCTTGACGTCAGGGCCAGCCAGCGATTGCAAACTTTCTACCTGGAGTTAGTAGAGCGGATTTATCGTGAGGAAGTGCCCTCACAGCAGAGTGCGCCTACGTCACACGTTACGACCGTCGTCGCGCAAAACGTTCAAACGCCGGATGCTCCGCAGCAAAAGACTCAGCCGGCACAAATCGGTTTTCGTGAACAGAAGTTTGAGCCGTCGCCGCTGGATGAGCTTAGCAAATTGGTTCTGACTCCAGATGAGCAGAATGTTTCTGAAGCAGATGTTTTAGCTCTTGAACAAGCCAGACAGAACGTCAACTTCGCATTCACTCTCAATCCGCTAATTCAAGGCTACATCAATTACTACCAGGGACGGGGCCGTTCGACTATGGAGTCTGGGCTTCGTCGCTCCGGCCAGTTCATGAAGCTTGCACGCCAGATCTTCGCTCAGGAAGGCGTGCCCGTTGATGTGACCTGGTTGGGCCAGGTTGAAAGTGCCTGGAAACCAAAAGCGATGTCATGGGCCGCAGCCTCGGGTCTGTGGCAATTTGTTCCGGGTACCGGTCGCCAGTATGGTCTAAAACAGACCGCATGGATTGATGAGCGCAATAGTTTTGAACAGGCAACTCGTGCGTCAGCGCGTTACCTAAAGACTTTGGCCGCTCACTTCAATGGCAATTGGGAATTGGCAATGGCCGCCTACAACACTGGCGCCTCAAATGTTGACCGAGCAATCTCCCGCGCTGGTACTGCGAATTTCTGGTCCATCTATCCTTATATCGCGCAAGAGACACGTAATTACGTTCCCAATATTCTCGCTACAATCCTGATTGCCAAGAATCCTGAAAAGTATGGATTCAAGGGTATTCGCCCAGAAGCACCGATGTCGTACGACGTTGTGCAGGTTCCCTCGGCAACGAGTCTGCAGTTGGTGGCGGACGCGACCGATAGTAATGTGGACTATATTCGAAGCTTGAACCCCGAACTAAAGCGAGACGTCACACCTCGTGGCGAGCCTTATAACGTTCGTGTCCCTGGGGGGAGAGCAAAACAATTTGTAGCCTTGCTCAAACGAGTTCCGGGCGAGAGACGCGATACGGCGCGCGTGATTTCGGTTGCTCCGGGAGAAGATCTTCAGAGCGTTGCCAGTCGTACGGGCGTGAGTGTTTCTCAGTTGCAGGCAATGAACAACGGCGTAGACCTAAAGTCGACTACGAAGCTCGTAGTTCCCAACAGCAATGTGAAGCTGACGAGGTGGGTAAGAGCAAAGCCTGGTACTGAGCCTGAAGCACCAACCGCCGGACTAACGAAGGTTCGCGCGCGAAAAGGCGACACGATTGCCAGGATCGCCGCAGCGCACAATGTTGACGTCAACGAAGTAGCGCGCATCAATGGCATTACTGCAGATACAGAGTTGCGAACGGGCCAGGAAGTCCGACTGCCCGCAACCGCTGCTGCACCTTCGCGCCGTCGTTAAGAATCACACGGCATAGTTAGGCCGTCTTAACGGACAGCATCACGAGCGCGCTTTCGATTTTTCGCAAGCGCGCTCGAATGTTTTAGAACGCTTTTCTGAACTACGTTTCCTCATCTTCAGTTTGGAGCTTCCTCACATGCTCTTTCGTACCCTCTCCGCCGCCGTTTATGGCATCGACGCTGACCTTGTCGATATCGAAGTCGACTTAACTCCTGCTCGTGGCGAGGCTGAGTCTCCTAACTCAGTCACTATCGTTGGTTTGCCAGACGCCGCAGTGCGGGAATCTCGCGAGCGCATACGTGCGGCCATAAGCAACTGTGGGTTCTTCTTTCCCTTTCAAAGAATCACTATCAATCTCGCTCCCGCAGATGTGCGGAAAGAAGGAGCCAGCTTCGACCTGCCGATTGCCCTTGGCATTTTGGGAGCGAATGGCGATCTTGCCGAAGAGAACAACTTGATTCACGTTCTCTGCGTGGGCGAGTTGTCTTTGGATGGTCGTGTTCGTCCAATCAAAGGTGCATTGCCTATCGCAATCCTTGCGCGTGAAGGACTGATTCGTCACCTGATACTGCCTGACGAGAATGCGAAGGAAGCCGCGGTCGTCTCCGGCGTAAATGTTTATCCGGTGACGGACCTGCGAAGTGCGGTTGAACTGATTGCCGCCTTACGTTCCCCTGATCCACCTGAGCCGCTGAAAGTGGATCCAGCTGAGATATTAGGGAGAACTGAGCACTACAGCGTGGATTTCAAGGAAGTGCGCGGACAGGTTTCAGCAAAGCGAGCGTTGGAAGTTGCCAGTGCCGGTGGACACAACATCCTCCTGATTGGACCCCCTGGTTCCGGCAAGACAATGCTCGCGAAGAGGCTGCCGACAATTATGCCTCCGCTGGAATTTGAAGCAGCGCTGGAGCTGACTAAGATCCATTCAGTTGCCGGCTTGACCGGCCGAGCGGGATTGGTTACCGAGCGCCCCTTTCGTTCGCCCCATCACACCATCAGCGACGCAGGTTTGATCGGGGGAGGAGCTGTTCCGCGCCCTGGTGAGGTCTCACTGGCTCACCAGGGAGTGCTCTTTCTGGACGAGTTGCCGGAATTCGATCGTAGTGTATTGGAAGTCTTACGCCAACCTTTGGAGGACCAGAGAGTAACCATCAGCCGTGCAGCGATGTCGTTGACTTTTCCTGCTTCGTTTATGTTAGCCGCCGCGATGAACCCGTGTCCTTGTGGATTCTGGAATGATCCCACACGCGAATGTCGCTGCAGTCCGTTGCAAATTCAGCGCTATGTTGGGCGGATTTCAGGACCATTACTGGATCGCATCGATATTCACATCGATGTC
>Ga0070708_100001023_pt1 | contig 21283 bp, 17 predicted proteins | sample KBSK5503metaG_FD_65469 | JGI IMG/M metagenome (GOLD analysis project Ga0070708, IMG submission 65469) | Corn, switchgrass and miscanthus rhizosphere microbial communities from Kellogg Biological Station, Michigan, USA - KBS K5-50-3 metaG | ecosystem: Host-associated > Plants > Roots >... | reverse complement strand
TCAATCTCTACACTAAGCGGATGTGTCGCATACTATTGATAGGAAAGGTTAAGGGCAAGCAAAAAACTTTCCGCGACCTCTGTCCTGAAGAATCCGCCGGCTACGTGTTTCCAGCTCCCAAATCGTTCGGCTGACGGTTACTACGGTAACCTCGGTTTCTTCCTTTCCCAGTCTAGAATCGCTTGAAAGGATTGGTTTTGTTAATGCATTCCAAGCTTTGGAGCGCAGTCGCCATCACCTGTTTAGGGGCCTTGGTCGTGGCTGCGCTATTGCTACCTCAATCCTTTCTGCTAACCGCGTTCAGCGATCTGATTCAATGCCTACTGCTGATCTCGGGCACACTCTCGTTCATGCCTCATGTGCTGAAATCTCAGGGAAGAATGCGTTTGTTCTGGGCGCTCATGACCGCGGGCATTGCCTTCTGGCTTTTCTACCAACTACTGTGGACTTACTTCGAGGTAGTGCTGCGTCAGGATGTGCCTAACGTTTTCGCGGGAGATATCGTCCTGTTCCTGCATATTGTTCCATTGATGGCAGCTCTGGCCCTTCGCCCCCATGTACCCCAGGATGAATATGCAGCCCGGCTGGGACGGCTTGATTTCGTCCTGTTGACCCTGTGGTGGATTTATCTTTACATCTTCATTGTGATCCCTTGGCAATACGTGGTCACGAATGAAGTGGCCTATGGCTGGAACCTGAATGCCGTTTACCTATTTGAAAAGTTGGCTTTCCTCATGGCGCTGAGCGGCGCCTGGATCAGGAGCAAAGGGCGGTGGAGAACCTTCTACGGCCATCTTTTCGGGGCCAGCCTTACCTATGCCGCCGGCTCCTATGTAGCCAACTGGGCGCTTACCCGGCAGGCGTATTACAGCGGCAGCCTCTACGATATTCCTCTCGTCGCCTCGATGGCCTGGATCACCTTGATTGGGGTCTGGACTCGCGGCTACGAACCGGACCCGGCATCCAAAACAGCCTCCACCGCCTACGGCGTATGGGTACCGAGGCTGGGAATGATCGCGGTTTTCTCCCTGCCCCTTTTCGCCGCCTGGACTCTGTCCCATGCCGCGATCCCTATGCGTATAAGCTGGTTCCGCCTGGGGTTGACGCTGGGAGCTGCCCTGGTGATGGGCATCATGGTGTTCGTACGCCAGCATTTTCTCGATCGCGAGCTGGTTCGCCTGTTGAACCATTCGCGGGATTCGGTTGAGAATCTGAAGCAGCTGCAGGCGCAGATTGTGGAATCAGAAAAGTTGGCATCTATCGGACAACTTGTTGGCGGCGCGGCACATGAATTGAATAACCCCATTACGGCCATGCTGGGATACTCCGATCTGTTGGTCGGCACCGCCCTAAACCCCGACCAGCGGGCGCTTGCGGCAAAAATAGGACAGCATGTGAGGCGGACCAAGTCTCTGGTCAGCAGCCTGCTTAGCTTTGCCAAGCAAACCCCTCGAACCAAGACCCCGGTCAATTTGAACACCCTGGTGCGTACCGCCCTGAAACTTTCTCAACCTCAATTGCAGCCTCTGCAAATTGAGGTTCGCGCGGAACTAGAGGCAGGACTGCCAGCGGTTGCGGGAGATTCGAACCAGCTCCTTCAAGTTTGTCTGCAAATCATCAGCGATTCATTACACAGGATAGGTGATCAGGCTGGCGGTGCTCTGATGGTCACGACCCAGCGCCAAGGAGACATGGTCATTTTCCAGGTCTCGGAGGACGAGCATCAATCGCGCCAGGGCGAGGCTGCACAGTCTTCCCACTCGGATTGGGCAGAACACGTCACGGGGCAAGGTCTCAGCGCCTGTCACGGCATCGTGCAGGAACACCATGGGCGAATCCTTTGCGAGAACCGTAAGGACCAACCAAAAACGGTTCGGGTGGAGCTGCCGTGCCACTCCTCTGCCGCGAGCCGGACTACCACATCTGCGATTCCATTGCTGGCTGAATCTCGACCGTTCGTTTGAGCTGGCCGCAAGCCGCATAGATATCCCGGCCGCGCGGACGCCTTACAAAAGCAGGGATACCGGCTTTTCTCAGAATCTTCTGGAATGTTACGACGCGTTCGTCGGCAGGCGTAGCGAAGCCGATACCAGGGCCAGGGTTGAGCGCGATCAGATTCAGTTTGGCTTGGATTCCCCGCAGCAACTCGACTACCTCGGTCGCATGCTCAGCCCCGTCGTTCACCTCGCTTAGAAGCACGTACTCGAACGTAATCCGCTCCCGCGGCCGTAGCGGGAAGTCGCGGGCTGCGGCCAGTAATTTTTCCAGATTCCATTTCCGGTTAAGCGGCATCAGCCGCGAGCGCAGCTCATCATTCGAGGCATTGAGCGAAATGGCTAGTTTGGGCCGCGTCGGTTCTCGACCGAAGTCATGGATGCGAGGCACGATGCCGGCGGTGGATACCGTCATCCGTGGCTCGGCGATGCCCACATACTTCACCAGCAGACGCACCGCTTTCATGAAATTGTCATAGTTGAGGAACGGCTCCCCCATGCCCATGAAAACCAGGTTTATGCGATCCTCTGGCGGCGATACCTTCTGATCCTTAAGGACGGCACAAACTTGACCCACAATCTCGCCGGCGGTCAAATTGCGCTGCATGCCGAGTAGTGCGGTGAGGCAGAACTGGCAATCCACGGCGCACCCCACCTGGCTGGAGACGCAGATGGTTGCCCGGTCCCAAGTGCGAGCTCGATTGCCCTCGGCGACATCTCCCGCCTCGCTGCCATCGCCTGCCTCTCCTCCGTCGCCTTCGGGCATCCACACGGTTTCCACGCTCTGACCGTCGGCAAATGCGATGAGATAACGCACCGTCCCATCTTCCGACACAAACTTCTTTTCAATCCGAGGCCAGCCCACTGAGACCCCCTGGCCCTGCAAATCTTGGCGGAATGGTTGTGGAAGTGTGGAAATCTGCTCGGCTGATTCCACCTTCTGCCGATACACCGCGTCCACAATCTGCTGTGCGCGATAGGCCGGCTCGCCGGCTTGTTCGACCAACCGAGCGATCTCGTCATGCTCGAGACCAAGCAGCGATATATTCGATGTTCTAGTCACCATTTCTCGCGACAGCTCTCTTGACAGCCGGGCCAGCTCGCCTGAAAGAACCGACTGGAACCTATTGATTCTAAACAACTAACTATTTTCGCACAGGCAGAGGCGCTATGTCAGAATAACAAAGGTCTCATTTATAGGAATTCGCCTTTCTCACGGAAATTATATGGTCCAGGAAGTTCGCAATATTCGCCGCCAAGTCTTGCCTCATGGCCTGATCGTCATCACCGAGCAGATGCAACACATCCGCAGCGCCTCCATCGGAATATGGTTGGAGACGGGTTCCCGCGATGAAGATGCGCACTGGAATGGCATCTCGCATTTCATCGAGCATATGGTCTTCAAGGGGACCAAACATCGCACGGCCGAAGAGATTGCCAGGCAAGTGGATTCCATCGGCGGCAACATGGATGCCTTCACTGCCAAGGAATGCATCTGTTTCAACGTCAAAGTACTCGACGAACATGTTCCTATCGCCCTTGAGATTCTTAGCGATCTGGTTCTCCATCCAGTTTTCGATTCTCAGGACATCACTCGCGAACGTGGAGTAATCCTGGAAGAGATCAAGATGGATCAGGACAATCCCGACTACCTGGTCCACGAAATATTTACCCAAAACTTCTGGAAAGACCATCCCTTGGGCAGGCCCATACTGGGAACCAAGGAGACTGTGAAACGCTTCGAGCGGCAACCTGTGCTTGACGCCTATGGGCACCATTTCTCTCCCGGAAACATAATCGTGTCCGCGGCGGGGAATCTCGATCATGACCGTTTTGTGGATCTCGTGATCCAACACTTCGAGCACATGAAGCCGGTCAAGAACGGATTACACTCCGCCGCACCGAAGGTTGTGCCTCGCATCGTCCTGCGCAATAAGAAGGCGCTGGAGCAGGTGCAGCTCTGTATAGGAGTTCCTTCGTATGCCATCGCACACGAGAAGCGGCATGCCTCCTACATACTGAACACACTGCTGGGAGGAGGAATGAGTTCGCGTCTGTTCCAGAATATTCGGGAGCGGCAAGGATTGGCCTATTCCATCTACAGTGATCTGAACCCCTACCGTGACACCGGATGCCTTGCGGTTTACGCCGGAACATCGCGGGAGTCGGCAGCCAAGGTTGTCCAGTCCGTGGTCAGCGAATTCCGCAAGTTGAAGGCCGAACCAGTACCCGAAGAGGAATTGCGCCGCTCCAAGGATCAGCTCAAGGGCAGCCTGATGCTCTCTCTCGAATCAAGCAGCGCCCGCATGTCGAACCTGGCGCGCCAGGAAATGTATTTCGACCGCTTTTATGATCTCGATGAACTCATTGAGAGGATCGAAGCCGTCACCACCGAAGATCTGCAAAGCCTGGCCAATGAATTCTTTCACACGGAACTGATCGCCGTGACCGCCCTGGGCAATCTCAGTGGGCTAAAGATTTCACGCGATCAGCTTGCCTGCTGAAAAGGAAATCCTTCCTGGGTCGCTCGCTCTTGTAACTTCCGGGGAGTCCCCTCATCTCATTTCTGCCTGCCACGTTAGGTTTGCGGGCGACATAAATCGACATTCCATTTCAGGAGAAACTATGGAAAAGATCCTGGGGACCTTGATGCTCACCTGCGCTCTGGCAACTTCCATGGCCGTCTTTGCTCAGTCTGGCGATCAGATGAAGCCAGACGCACCCAAGCCAGACAGCATGAAAAATGACCAGATGAAGGACGAGATGAAGAAGGAGAAGAAACCGAAGAAGGCCGCCAAGAAAGATCAGATGAAGAAAGACGACACCATGAAACACGACGACATGAAGAAGGACGAAACCAAGAAAGACGAGATGAAGCAGAGCTAGCCGCCATCCGCCGCTTTTCAGTCGCGGGCAATCTACCCGCGCCGCTTATTTTCAGGAACAACTCCCCCGAGTCTCAGCGCAGCGCTGCCCGGATTTCTCCTTCTGTCGCATCGTCATTTTCGGCATTTGCCTCGGCTCGCCGCGCCCCGGCTACATTGAGATATTTCCGCATACAGCGCAGGCATGGAACATAGCCTTCGCGCATCGCTTCCTTCGCCGTTAGAGTTCTCTGTTTATCCTTGTTGTGAATCACCTCGCATCCCGGCACGTGAAAAAGTTTTGTCCCCTCCGTGACCACCACCACCATGTCCGGAGGAATGCCGTGACCAGACTGTGCGTGTTCGGACTTCAACGGCCGGTTCGGCGTCCACGATCTCGCCAATGTCAAACTGCTGGCGACAAGGACCGCGGCCACGGCCGCAATCAGCCAGCCCGGCCATGTGCCTCGGCTGACCACCACATTTCGGGTTAGCCATCGTTCCATACGGCGGCTGAAACCTGAGGGAAGTTCAAACATCCTGTCATCCCCGTATAGCCGGATCAGGTTACGGGTGCCTTCGAGCACGGCGGTGCAATGCTGACAAGACCGGAAGTGCTCTTCCATCGCCGACCGCAGGCCGGGATCCATGTCATCTTCCAGATAGTTCGAGATTTCGCGCCAAACCTCTTCGCAGCTCACTACCATGGCTTGCTTCCCTTCTCGAAAGGCAGGCGGCTAAACCAGCCCCGCTCCCAGCCTGCAGCCAGCAGGTCACGCAGCATAAGCCTCGCCCGCAACAGTCGTGTTTTCACCGAAGCGGTAGAGATTCCCAGCGCCTCGGCCGTCTCCTGGATATTCCAATGTTCCATGTCGCGCATCACGAACACTTCACGATATTTCCGGTCAAGCGTAGCCAGGGCTTCCGCCAACCTCTGCCGCACTTCCTTTCGTTCCAGCGCTTCCGACGGAATCTCGCGCCAGTCGGCGAAGTCTCTTGGCGTGTAATTCCCTTCCTCGTCGGGACGCTCCGCAAGTCCTTCCATGACTACCGTCCGATCTCTGCGTCGGCGCATGAGAGCCTCGTTCACCGTGATCTGAATCAGCCAGGTGCTGAAGCGCGCTTCGGCCCTGAATTGCTGAATATGGGCGACCTTCAGCACCTTCAGCATCGCCTCTTGACAGACATCCTCAGCGTCCGCTTCATTCCGCAAGATGGCGAAAGCGGCGGCATAGACGCGGCGTTCGTAGGGCCGGACCAGCTCATAGAACAATTCCCGCTTGCCCTGCTGCACACTCGCGATGAGCTGTTGCTCGCGCGTCATGGCCGGCCGCGGCGAATTCTCCAAGACTAAGTTTGGTTCGGGCATTCCTGTCGTTCAACCCGACTTCTCCGCGGCGTCCTAACGCGGGTGGTATTCGGGATCTTTTTTCCATCCCGACAGCATCGAAACAAAGTTGTTCCATCCGTGCAAGATCACCATCACCAAATGTCCGAACACGAACAACAAAATTGCCCACATGATCGCGAAATGCCACACCCGCGCCCAGTGAAACCCTCCCATCAGATACGCCAGCCATGAAAACTGCACCGGTTTCCAGATTGCCAGCCCGGTCAGCACCGATAAAACACCCAACGCAAACACGCTGGTATAGGCGTGCTTTTGGAGAGGGTTGTAAGCTTCCTTTACCGCCGGCTTGGCGCCGAAGAAGAAATAATGCTTCACCATCGGCCACACATCCGGAAGGTCGCGAGGCAGGAACAGCACTTGCCGGTAATTGCCGCTGAAGATCTGATAACCGAGGTAGAACAGCCCGGTAGCGGTGTAAATCCACATGAAGGTCAAGTGCCACTGGAGCGCGCCGCCCAGCCAGCCGCCTATGGCCAGAGACTTTGGCCAATGCAGCAAATCTTTCTGCGGGATCTTCGCGCCAAAACTGGGAAACGCGCGAAAGATTTGCAGCCCACTTCCTATCAGCACAAACAGCGCTACAGAGTTCACCCAGTGGCACAACCGCACCGGCAGAGGATGCTCATAAACCGCCCGCGCGGTTTCATCACTCTCCTCACCCTTCGCGCCTTCGATCTCGATCAGTGCACCGCTCATGCCCTAACCTCCCGCGGAAAATTACAACCCGTAAAACCACGAATATCCCTGGTCTTCCCAGTAGCCCACGCGGTCGAGTACGCGCGTGACTTTCAGTTCGGTCAAATACTTGGCCTGCTTGTATCCGATCTTGGTCGGTATATTTAAACGTAACGGCGCGCCGTGCTCGCGGGTCAGCGGCTGGTCGTACATCTCATAGCAGAGCAACGTCTGCGGATGCAGGGCCGTCGCCATATCCAACGATTCGTAGTAATCGTCGGCACAAGAAACCGTGATAAAGAGCGCCGTCGTGTCCGCGCCAATCAGTTTCATAAACTCCGAGAGCCGGGTGCCGCCGAAGCGGCCGATCACATCCCACCCCTCGACGCAGACGTGGCGGGTGTTCTGCCGGGTTCGAGGTAAAGCCTGGATTTGCGACAGACTGTACTCACCGGGTTTCTGAACTTCCCCACTCACGCTCAGCGTCCAGTTTTCGAAAATCACCCCCGGATCATCAACGTCGTAATCATTGATAGGAAATTTCTCAAATGGAGTCACCGCCGAGTCCGCAAAGGTGGGCGCCAACTGGCCGGAGCGAAAGAGTTTCCCAGAAGCCCAATCGCTGAAGCGGAGTCCTTGCTTCAGAAGGGGCTCTCGCAGGGCGGGAATGGCAAAGGCTCCCAGAGCAATGACCGGCGTCAGCTTTAGCAACTCCCGCCGGTTCATCTGCCGAAACCTAGGCTGGCTGACCTTTGGGCTAACGTTTCTTGCCTCTGCGTCCTTTGCGTCTACGATCTTCGCATCCCCGCTTGCCGCATCCGTGCTCTTCGAATCGAGGTTATTCGCGTCGCCGTTCTGAGGCTCCATAGCCCTCCTACCCACTAGACACTAGACCATGGGATTCGCCCAAGTCGCGAAAGTTTCGCCCAAGATCCGCCTTTTGGCCACAGAATAATCATTCGAAGCCTCCCGCCAGTGGTCACAATCTTTTGCTGGTCTTCGACGGCTTTTCGAGGCATACTATGCGGCAGAGTTTCTCCCCCCCAAGGAGCAGTCCCAGATCCCTGCATGTTTAATTCAGAGAGTTTAGTCCCGAAGACCGACCACAGTTTGGTAGCGGAGCGTCCAGCGCGCGAGCAGCTATCGGCGTACGACACTAGGCAGCACCGGCTCATGGTTATTGCGCTGACCCTGCTACTGGCTGCGCTGGGTCTGAGCATCTACACCAACCGCGACTTCTGGTTCGAGGATACGCAAGAGGCCGACTCGGACCAACCGGCGGAGGTTTCGCCAACCGCGACTGCTCCGGTCCAAGCATCCCCACTCGAGGCTAAGGCGGCCACCCCCGCCAAGCCAAAGCACCGCGCAGCACCGGAAGCAAACTCTGCCACGCCCGAAACTACTTCCGCCCCGGTCGCCGCGACCACGAATCGAACGGTGCTCCCGCCGCTCGAGGTAGAAGTTGTAGCCGGCGACCAACACAGCACGATCCGCCCCGGCACAAATTCGGTCCGGGTTGACCTTCAGCCTGGCGCGCCAACGCAAACCGCGTCGGATACTGTTTACGCAGGATCTCCCTCTAAGGCTGCTGCGGCTGTGACTACCGACGCCGCTGAGCGCGTGGAAATGTCCGCCGACACTGCCGAGGTTGTAAGCCGTCCCGTCGGGCCCGGATATCCGCTTTTGGCTCGACAGATGAAGGTGCAAGGATCAGTGATACTGCTGGCTCTCATCAGCAAAGACGGTGTCATTCAGGATCTGCGCGTGGTCAGCGGTCCTCCGATCCTGGCAACCGCTGCGCAAACCGCGGTCAGACAATGGCACTTCAAGCCGCACTTTCAAGGCAGCGAGGCAGTCGAGACTCAAGCGAAGATCACGGTGAACTTCACCATTTCAACCAATTAAGCGGCGGTTTCTGCCCTCATCCTCTTAGATCGGCCGGATCAGACCGGCTCTAGTACACATACGCCTTGAGGAACACGAAAACCACCACGCCGGTGATCGAAACGTAGAGCCAAATGGGAAACGTGAAGCGTGCGATTCGGCGGTGCATCGCGAACCGGCCGGTCAACGAGAAAAAGAAGGTGGTCAGCACCATCGGCAGCGCGATGACGGAAAGGATTACGTGGCTGGCTAAAATGGAAAGGTACAGCGTGCGCACCGGGCCGTGGCCGGGAAAAACCGTGTCGCCGTGCAGTGCGTGGTTCACGATGTAGCTGAGGAGAAAAACGGAAGAGAACGCGAAGGCCAGCAGCATGCTCCTGCGATGCGCTTCCCGGTTGCGATGTTTGATGAAATACAATCCTACGCAGAGCGCAACCGCGCACGATCCATTCAGAAGCGCGTTGAGGGCCGGCAAAAACATCCAACGGCCGGCGAAATCAGCCGAAGCGTGATGCACGTAAACCAGCCACAGCAGGAATGACACGGCGAGGCCGCAGACCACGACGATCGCTCCAACCACCGGGCGCGAACTAATTTCAGCCTGCCCCATGCTGACAATTAAATCACAAAAATCCATGAAGAAGTCATACAGAGTCCCTGCCGCAAGGGCGGCCGCATGATTTAGGAGTGTGCCGCAATCCGGAAACATTGTGGTCGGCAACACGGGAAGCGATTTCCGTTTGCCCTCATGCCTGGAACCGGGAGATTGGCTCGCGATTGGCGAAGTCCCCAGCCGACTAACGACCATTTAAAAGCGCACCTAGGGGATGATTAGATCAGTGCTGCGCCGCGGACGGGCTGGCCAGCGGACTGGAAGCAGCCATGCTTAGGTAATTTTCGCAAATGGGGATGACTGAGGCGCTGTGAACTATCGAGGCAGCAGGGATCGGGGTGAAACAAGTTCCGGCCCAAAATTAACGAGCGTCCCGACTCTTTCGAGTCTGGGACGCCCGGGCAGCCCTCCCCCAGAACTGCTCACTTGCGAAGGTACCCGCATCGCAGAATTTTTCAAATGGCACTTCGGTGCCCTTACCTTACCCAAAAGTGCCAATGGCAACTTGATCATGCTGGCGCAGGAATTGGGTAATCTGCCTAATAAAATTTCCGTCGAGGGCCACACCGACACCAAAGCGTTCGCAAATCCGGCAAGTACGGCAACTGGGAACTCTCCTCCGGCCGCGCTAACTGCGCGCGCCGGCTTATGCAGAGTGATGGCCTTGGGTCGAACCAGGTTACGCAGGTTCGAGGCTTCGCCGATCACAGATTGCACAAGCTTTCGAACCCACTCGACCCCTCCCACCGGCGCATCTCGCTCATCGAGCAATACATCGCCAAGAGCGACGAAGAGAGGGCGCCCCCACATCCTTCGCTGTAACTGAATCGAGTCCCGGAGAAAGTAGCGCGACGAAGCCACCAGCCGGCACAGCAAAAACAAATTAGGCGCGGTGTATAATCCTCGGTTTTCACTGTTCTTACATGCGGGGTTCCGCAATGTTCACTACAAAAACGTTTATCACAAAAAAGAAATCAGTCGCCCACGTGCTGATCATCTTGCTGGCGCTCCTCTGCGTCATTCCTGCCTGGTCCCAGGAAAAACTCGACCTCGAAACGATCTCTCGCATCCGCTACGAGGGCTTTCGCGACTCCAAAGTCATGGAGTTCGCCACGGGCCTCATGGATTCCATAGGCGAGCGACTCACCGGTTCTCCCAATATGAAGCGCGCCAACGAGTGGACTCGCGACCAGCTCACCGCCATGGGTCTGAGCAATGCGCATCTCGAATCCTGGGGCCCGTTCGGCCGAGGCTGGGCTAATCAATACGTCAATGTGCGCATGACCTCGCCCGACCTCGCCCCGCTCATTGCCTACGCAGAGGCGTGGACGCCCGGCACGAACGGCGTGATCCAGGGCAGGTGCATGCGCGTCACTATTGAGGACAAGAAGGACTTCGAGAAGTACAAGGGAAAGCTGGCTGGAATGATCCTGATCTTTGGCCCCGACGCCGAACTGAAACCGATTACCGAGGCTCCCTTCAAACGCCTGAGCGATGATGACCTGGCCAAGATTGGCGAGTATCAAATCCCGAGCGAGCATCCCCCTTTTCGCTTTGCCGATTTCCTCAAGCGCCAACAGTTCATCAAGGAACTCAACCAATTTTTCGCCGACGAAAAGGCGCTGGCCGTAATCGACCACAGCCGCGGGGCCGCCGGCGGTGGCACGGTTTTTGTTCAGTCGGGCGGGTCTTACAAGCAGGGAGAAACAGCGACCGTTCCCAAGATCACCATTGGGTCAGAACACTGGACCCGCATCGCCCGGCTGCTGCAACAGAAAAAAGATGTGACGCTCGAAGTGAATGTCGCCAACACTTTTTATGATGACGATGCCATGCAGTATGACACCCTCGCCGAAATCCCCGGCGCCGACAAGAAAGACGAAGTCGTCATGCTGGGCGCTCACCTCGACTCATGGCACGCCGGCACCGGCGCCACTGACAATGGCGCTGGCACCGTGGTCATGATGGAAGCAGTGCGCATTCTGAAAGCGCTCGACATCAAGCCGCGCCGCACCATCCGCATCGCTCTGTGGAGCGGCGAAGAAGAAGGTCTCCTGGGATCGCAAGGATATGTTGAGCACCACTTTGGTTCGCGTCCGCCCATGGACGATCCTTTGATGAAAGGCATGCCTACGTTGCTGCGGCGCGAAGCTGGTCCGGTCTCGGTTAAGCCCGAGCAAGCGAAGGTCTCGGCCTATTTCAACGTCGACAACGGGACGGGAAAGATTCGCGGCATTTATCTACAGGAGAACGCGGCGGTGGCGCCTATTTTTGAAGCCTGGATGCATCCTTTCAAAGATCTCGGCATGACCACACTTACCATGCGCAATACCGGCGGCACCGATCACCTTTCCTTCGACGCGATCGGCATTCCCGGCTTCCAGTTCATTCAGGATCCGATTGAATACGAAACCCGCACCCACCATTCCAACGTGGATGTCTACGACCGGCTCCAGCCCGACGACCTGAAGCAGATGGCCGTGATCGTGGCCAGCTTCGTCTACGACGCTGCCACGCGCGACCAAATGCTGCCGCGCAAGCCGGTTGAGAAGCCGCTTCCTAAAGAACCGGAGAAGAAGGAAGAACAGTAGGTTGTCAGATATCCCGTGGTACGCGATATCTCACAGCTAACCCGCTTGTGCTCGCAATTGTACCGAGCACTGAGGACCGAACTGGCAAGTGAGAAGTAGGCGGAACGGGACGGTTGCTGTCGAAATCAAGCCATCAACAACAACCAATGAATCTAGAACGAGATACGGCCCGACACCTGAATATTCCTCGGCGAGCTCACGCCTCCATTCCATTTTCCAAAGTCTGGACTCGCGACATCGGTGTTGAATGCACTGCCCCCCGACCCGCCTGACTGAATAAAAGTCCCAACGTTGTTAAAGTGGTGCGCATTGAGAACGTTAAATGCGTCTCCACGCAGTTGGAACCTAAAACGCTCGGAGATTTGAAACGACTTTTGCAGACCGATGTCAAAATCACTATAGCCCGGCTGCCGGAAGTTCTGCACCCGTGGTCCCCTGCCTGTATAGAAGTTAAAGCCAGCGGCCGGTTCGAACGAGTTCACGTCTAACACAGGATTATTCGGGTCAAAACCGCTTGGTGATTGCAGGAATGGGGATCGACCAGGCAGCAATGCTGGCGAACAGAAGTTAATAAACTGCGACGGTACGTTGCAATTCGAAGACGAAATCTGGAAAGGAATTCCGGACTGAACGCGGTACACTCCGTTGAATGTCCACCCGCCGAGCACCGCGTTCAATAAGCCGCCCTGGCTCAACCAAGCCTTGCCACGTCCGAATGGGAGTTCATAACTGTATGCAATATTGAGCGCCTGCGGAACATCTTCGATCGCGAGCGATCTATTGCGGGACCGCTCGAAAGGCGAAAAGTACGTGGGACTCAAAAGGCTTTCCGCGAAATCGGCGTTGGTGATCAACTTTGAATTGGTGTAGGACAGCAGGGCCCACAAACCCTTGGAAAAACGGTGCTCCGCCTTCAACTGGAAGGCATGATAACTCGAGCTGCCCTGATTTTCGTTTAGGCCTGGGATGGTGTTGCAATACTGAGGGAAGGGTCGCAGTGCCTGCGCAACCGATGGGGCGCATCCGGTCACGACGGTTGCGAAATCCGGAAATGGCGCGGGCACACCATCAAGCACGGCTTGGCCCGGCTGGAACGTGTCGTTCAATTGCGTGCCTAGCGCGAGAAAGCGTGGGTCCACAACGTTGATCGGAGCGATTTGCGACAACAGACGGGTTCCCTTGGTTCCAACATAGGACGCCGACAGATAGTCGCGGCCCGTGAATTCATGCTCAAGCGTCAGATTCCATTGTTGTCCGTAGGGAAGCCGGTTGGCGTTCCGAGGCCGATAGACGGCAGCGTTCCCTCCGTTGTCAAAGGTTGGAACCAGGTTCGGCGGCACGGGATGATTCGACGGCAAACCGTTACTCAGGACAAACGCCGCTTGCGTGCCGCCCTGTGAACTGCCGAACACGGCAGTGGCATTGTAGCCATCCTGTGAGATTCCCCCAGCCCAACCAGGCATGTTCGCATTGTCGTAAAAGAGCCCGTATCCGGAACGGACGACGGTCTTAGCGGTGAGAGCATATGCCAAGCCGATGCGAGGCGCGAAGCCGCCATACCAGGTGTCCTCGGGAAATCTTCTGCCGGAGCGTCCCGCACCATGGCCGGCAAAAGCAATGGCGCCGGGTAGATTGCCCGCGCCGGGGTTGGGCAGGTTCGGGTCGAAATACGAGAAATGGTCCCTCGCGTCGAGCGGCGGTGGATCCACCTCCCAATGAACGCCCGGCGAAATCGTCAGTTTAGGGGTTACGCGCCAAGTGTCGCCTGCAAACAGACTGAAGCCCTTGGTGCGGGCGTCGATGTTGGTTGAGGTATAGAAGTTTGTCGAGGCCGAATCCACCTGCTCCAGCAGAAAACTGGCGATCGGGCTGCCACTCACCACGCTGGGGAGACCGGTTTCTCCGCGCGCGAAACCGAAGGATCCCGACTGGCCCCCCAGAAAGATCGCTGAGTTCTGAGCAATTCGAATCTCGCCGCCAAAGGAAATCGTGTGCTTCCCTCTCGTCATGGACACTGCGTCGTTGACGATGTACGCCGGCGCCAGCCACGGCTGAATGTTTGGATCACCCGCTCCCGTGCCAAACGTGGCGAAGCCGTCGCTGAAGAATACCTGTGGAGGATATGCGTGGCTGGCCACGCCAGGAATCTGGGGCAACTTGCCGGCAAAATCACCGTCGATTCCGCCACCGTAAAACTTGTCATCCTGAAAACCAAACGCCAGATGATTCACCAGCTTGGGACTGAAAGTGTGGTCCCAGGTGACTCGCACCACTGAGGTGCGCTTGAAGGATGTGCCACTATCACTGATGGTTACCGGAAGAGACGTGAACGTAGTTCGCGGCAAGGACTTGTAGTAAAACATTTCCGCGATGTGATCCTTCGATCCTAGGTATTCGTCAATCTTCTCGGTAATGGTGTACGCGTCCGTGCCTAAGAAGGCGGGCGCGGCGGGCGCCAGATAGTTGTTCAGCGCACCCGAGGAAGTCAGGGTTGGCAGGTATTGGAACCATTGTTTGGCAAGCGAGTTCTGCAAGCGGGGATCGGAGGCACAGATTACGTTCGGAGTGTTGCCAGCGCAGCCCATGAACTGCTGCTTCGTCGCTGGATCGTAAATCGGAATTAATTTACCCGTTTGCGGGTCGATCCAATCGCGAAAATCTCCTTGTTGTTCCGCAACCGAGGGTAAGGAGAGTGTGGGCCGGAACAAGGCACCCCTGATCCTGAAGGCTTCAAAGTTGGCAAAGAAAAAAGTGCGGTGATTTCTATTCTTCCAGAAAGGCAGTTTCAACGGGCCGCCGAAATTGCCCCCGAAATCGTTTTCAACGTCCTGAGCTTTTTTACTGCCCCATTGCGTGGCATTGAAGGAAGAATTTCGGTTGAATTCGTAAGCCGTACCGTGAAAAGTATTTGTTCCCGACCTCACGTTTTCGATCGTGACTCCTCCCGCGCTTCCGTACTGTGCGTCGTAGTTTAAGGTGAGCACCTGAAATTCGCTGATGAGGTCCGGGGATTGCGGAAAATCAAGAACCGCTCCCGTGAGTCCTTGTGTACCAGAGGAGTTGTATAAGGCGACACCGTCGAGCACCACGATGCCGGTCTGCGACTGACCGCCGTTCACGTGCGCGCCGGCAACGTCCCCAGAACCACGAACCACGCCAGGCAGGAGCGAAGCAAAGTTGGCTGCGGAGCGGATCGATCCGGAAACCAGCAGAGGAACCTGCTCGATCACTTGCGGATCAATACTGCCGCGGAGTTCTGCATTTTCGAAATTGAGCGGAGAGGCATCGGCACTGACTTCAACATGTTGGGTAGTGCTCTCCAGCTTCAATGCGATGTTCTGCCGTATGGGGTAGCCGACGCGCACGATAATGTCGTCCTGCACGTACTCGCCGAAACCTTGCGCTTTCACTTTCAACTGATAGGTACCGGGCACGACGTTCCGGAAAGAGTAGAGCCCGTTGGCGTCTGACACAAAATGGGACGATACGTTCGTGTCCTTGGACTTCAGATCCAGCGAAGCCCCTGCGACCACCGCTCCATTCGGGTCTGTGATTTCTCCGTCGATGGAAGCATTGCTGCTCTGGGAGAGCACCAAGGGCGCGGGTCCCAACACCAAGACCCCAAGAATGCAGACGGCAACTCCTCGCGCTAGGTTGAACATGTGCGGCTCCCTGTCACTCTGAATTTTGTGCCTGCCCGCGACCCGCTCCGTCATTGGCATCGTGGGCGCCACAACTCTTCCGATCCTTCATGCGCGTTTGTGAACACCTTTCTTGAAATTGTTTAGCATGCGATCACACGTGCGCATGGTAAAGGCGACGATCGGCATCGTGGTCGTCTTGTCCGTACAGTTTGGGAAAATGCTTGCGTCACAAATGTAAAGATTGGGAACGTCATGGGTCTGCGCCCACTTGTTGGTAACCGAGGTCTTGGGATCATTTCCAAACCTGCAGACTCCGGTTTCGTGCAAGCTGGTTCCGGGGCGGTTGGGCTGATCGTCGACGCCCCACAGTTCTCCGCCCATCGCCTTAAACAGATCAATCATCACTTGTTTTGAGTGTTCCCACATCAAGAGCTCGTTCGGTCCCCACTGAAAATGAAATCGCAGTTGAGGGATCCCGAATATGTCGTTCTTGTCCGGGTCAATGTCGACATAGTTGTTCGGGCTGGGAAGAGTTGGCGCCTGGATCAGGGCGCCGATTGTAGTTGGATAGTAGCGCTTTAGATCGCGCTTGAATCCCGAGCCGAAGCCTTCAATCTGCCCGTAATACCCCGGAAACTCTCCACAGCCGCCTCCCATGTACACCGAGTAGCCCCGGACAAATTTTTCTTCCCGCGGATTTTTCAAATTCTGCCAGCGCGGCATCCAGGCAACAGTGGAATCGGCAATGTTGTCAGGCGTCGCAGGCTGGCCCAGAAGCCGCGGCAGATAGCCATAGCCCGGACTGCCGTACAAGTGCTCGCACAGGTTGCGGCCGAGCTGTGCGCTGGAATTTGCGATGCCCGTGGGCCAGTGGCGGGACTTCGAATTCAACATGATGTGCGCGGTCTCGACGCAGGAAGCGGCTAGCACAACCACCTTGGCGTAGACTTCCACTTCTTTTCGGGTGGCGCGGTCGACATACGCGACACCTTTCGCTATGCCGCTGTCGTCAACCAGGACGCTTCGCACCAGAGAATGGGTAAGGAGAGTGAGGTTCTTGGTGGCTTCGGCTTCCGGGATGGTAAACCAGGTGGGGGAGAAAAAAGATCCAACATCACAGCCGCGGCTGCAGTTCCCGCAGTAATGACAGGCAGGATGATTGTTGTGGTCCGTCGTGAGCTGAGCGCAGCGGTCGGGCAGGTACGGGACGCCGATTTTTTCGGCTCCCTTCTGGATGATGTAATCCATACAGCGAAAGGGCAGGGGCGGCAGGTACTCGCCATCGGGATTACTGGGCCGATTCTGAATCGTGCTGGCCACGCCCATGTATCGCTCGGCCTTGGAAAACCATGGCGAAATCTCCGCGTAATCTACCGGCCAGTTTTCACCCACCCCATCCAGATCTGCGGCCTTGAAATCGATGTCGCCGAAGCGCGCTGAGGAGCGCCCCCAAAAATTGGCTTTGCCGCCGGTTGCCTTGCACCGCTTCCAGTACCAGTCGGTGCCCGGGGCGTTTGCATACGCAATGTCGTGCTCGAATAGATCGCTTCCCTCACTGTATTCGGACTCCTCGACTGAATAAGGCTCCTGGTGCGCTTTGCCCTTCAAGCGCAGTGGATCGCCGTAGCCGCGATACTTCAGGTCGTATACCTGCCGGTGATTGCGATAGTCATTCTCCGGGTCTGTACGCGGCCCCGAGTTAATAGCGCAGACCTTGAGACCTGCTTCGCACAGAATTTTCATGGCGGTGGCGCCGCCGGCGCCAGTTCCCACCACAATCGCGTCGTATACCTTGGCGTCCAAAAAGTCCTCGCTAGTTCTTGCTGGGCTGGGTCGAGATGTCCCTGCTCGCTGGTTCACGAAGGTTCGCGTGTTCCGGATCGTCGGGATGGGCACACCCCGGCATCTTTGGCCACACCACGCGCAGCCCGGGATAGCCGATACTTTTCAAGCCAATTTCGGTCGTGTAGTAACCCACGACGGTGTAGTCCCTCATCATCTGAAAAAATGCCCGTCCGCTTTCCGTCGTGGGCTTGAATTTCGCTTTGTAGGCAACTTCCTCCATCAGAGTGTTCTGCTGTTCCGGCGTACAGTCCATAAACTCTCGCCCGAATTCCGAGCGGCTGCGCGCGTTCATCCAATCAAGCCCTGCAAGAAATCTGTTTTGCGCATCGTTTCCGGCTGCAATTGCGTCATCGGTCGAGCGAATGTCGCGGGATGTGCTCACCGGAACGCGGTTCGCAACCATGAAGTCAATAAACTCAGCCACCCCGGCTTTTTTGGCTCCCGGGCTGTCATCCTCGGGAATGATCATCTCGGCGAGGTGCTCCACCATCCGGTAATGCTGCGGAGAAAAGAACAGCGGTTTGTACGCCCCCGAACTGGCTGGAGGAGATGTCTGGGGATGATTCTGCGGGCAGGCAAAGGCCCATTGGCTGAAGCCGGGAAACGAGCCCGCCACCGCAGCGATTCCAATGTATCGGAGAATTTCCCGGCGCTCGATCCCTTGCCCGCCCACTTACCCCCTCAATTCATGAAACCGCTTTCTGATAGCGGTTACATAGGTTGCGTTTTTAGCACCGCCGGAAATGCAGTGTCAAGCACTAAAAACTGGACAGGCTTGCTTCCGTTGGCCGGATGGAGTCAATTTGACGCTTACAGCTGGCCGTGTTAGAGATCATGAGATCGCTCTCAAACCCGCAGATCACGCGATGAAGGCATGAATCGTTCACCCCACAATCCACGCAAATCTGAGCTTTACGCAGTGGCCATCTGTTTGTTCGTCATTACAACTGGCAATTCCCTGAGAGCTCAACAGTCCTGGCGTGCTCTGTTTAATGGGAAGGATCTCGATGGCTGGCAACAAGTCGGTCCAGGCTCGTTTGTCATGAAGGATGGAATGATGAAGACCGAGGGTGGAATGGGCATGCTTTGGTACGCTCGAGAAAAGATTCAACATGCCACCATTCGCGTTGTCTTCAAACTCACCGCGAAGGAATCCGACTCCGGCGTCTTTATTCGCATACCGGACAAGCCTACCGAGCCGTGGATGCCAATCAACCGAGGTTATGAGGTCGAAATTGGCGACTGGCCCGACGACTATTCGTGCACCGGCGTGCTTTACACATTTACCAAAGCTTTGGCGCGCCCGATTAAACCGATCGGCGAATGGAACACGATGGACATAACCATGGATGGGCCGCGCACAATCGTGTATCTGAACTCGATAAAAGTCACGGACTTTACAGAGGGACAAACCGTACCGCCGAAACCTCCTGGCTCTCATGATCCTGATAGAGGGCCGCGTCCGGACTCCGGCTTCATTGGCCTGCAGAATCATCCGGGATCCGAGGTTTACTTCAGGGAAGTATCGGTCGTGCCCTTGCCGCAGTAAATTCCAAATGCAACTCTACTTCGTCACCTGCTCAACGATGCGGTGATAACGGTTGATCTCCAACGAAGACGCGACTTGCGTCCCCCCATTTGGCCAGGTGATCGCAACGTCCACAGTATGGCTCGCGGTCAGCTTTGCCAAACCAAATAGAATGCGTTTGTCATGGGAAGAGAGATAGCTCGAACCGCCAGTCAGCCAACGTGTCAGTTTCTTATCGCCAACCCGAAGCGTCAATTTCGCTCCGATTGCGTCCCGATTGCTCTTGACGGCGACCAGACGCATTCCGATCCAAGAATTTTTCTGGCCTAGGTTATTGCGCAGCAACACGGGACGGTCGCCAATGCAGGTGAAGATTGCATCCGGCGCCCCATCGTTGTCCCAATCTCCGATCGCCAGCCCGCGCGCCAGATAGGGTTGGGAAAATGCGGTTCCTGCCTTGGAACTCACATCTTCGAAGACGGCGTTGCCTGAGTTGTGCAGAAGCAGGGGTTGTTCCCTGTACTTCACCTGGGGTTGCAACGATTCGATCGCCTCATTGACATGGCCGTTCACAATCATCAGGTCGAGAAGTCCATCATTATCAAAGTCAAGAAAGTGCACGCCCCATCCCACGTCCAATCTGGTGGAGCCAGCTAAGCGTGAAGCTCGTGTCCAATCTTCGAAAGGGAGGTCTCCACGATTGAGAAATAGGGAAGGGTATTCGAAATTGAAATTCGTGACCACAACATCCGGACGCCCGTCGCCATTTACGTCGCCCGCGTCCACGCCCATTCCGGCCTTGGCATTGCCATTGCTGTCGAATGCGACTTCCGCCTCTAACCCCACGTCCACAAAAGTACCGTCATGTTTGTTCAGCAGCAGAAGATTGGGTGAGGCATCGCGGGCCACGAATAGATCCGGCCAGCCATCAGAATCGATGTCAATCGCGACGACCCCCAGCGCTCGTCCGACAAACCGACCCAGGCCCGAGGGTCCGCTGACGTCGGTAAAGCTACCATTGCGATTGTTGTGGTAGATGGTTAGAGGCATCCCTTTATAGACACGCTGCTCACAGTAGGTTCGAACCTGGACAAACTGGCAGTTCGGGGCGATACCCTCGAACGACAACTCCGCATAATTGCAGACGACAAGATCTAGAAATCCATCGCGATCGTAATCAAACCAGGCAGCGCCCGAGGCCCATCTACCTCTGTTCTGAAGCCCCGCATCTGCCGTGACATCAGTGAATGTGCCATTGCCGTTATTGTGATACAGCGTGCAAGCGGGAAATCCAGTGATGAAGATATCCTGGTGGCCGTCGTTGTCAAAATCCGCGATCGCGACTCCCATTTCGTAGTTCTTGACCAGGCCCAGTCCCGCTTCCGCAGCAACATCAACAAACTTTCCGTTGCCCAAATTGCGATACAGTGCATTTTGCAAGGGCTTCACGCTTCTGCCTCGAGGCGTCTCACCCCCATTCAACAAGAAAATATCCAACCAGCCATCGTCATCAAAGTCGAACAGACCGACTCCTCCGCCCATGGTTTCGATCAGATAGCGATCCGGCGAAATGCCGTTGAACTGTCGCCATGTGATACCCGCCTCGGCAGTAACGTCGGAAAATATGGGCCTCGGACGTGCGTCAGATCCAATCAGTTTGGGAGGAAAGAGCTGAGCAATTGTGGCAACTGAGAGTGCACCAAGGAAGTGACGTCGCGACAAAGGGGCGGGCAGTTGATCCGGGCTGTCAGCTCCTGTGCGCAAGACGGGGGAAGGCTTCATGGCTTTTCCGCCGCCGTCATCCCAGTGGTCATTCCGCTTTCTTCCACTTGCTTTAGGTTCTGATAGAGTGCAAATTCCTTAGTCGCATGGTCGGTCTGTCCCATCCTTCGGTAGACAACTGACAATGCAAAATGCGCCCTGCTCCGATCAGGATCCGATCGCACGGAGAGTGACAATTCTGTTTCTGCATCCTTCAATCGACTCTGCTGCATGGCCAATTGACCAAGCAGATAGTGACCTTCCGCCGATTGCGGCATCAGTTTCACTGCTTTTTGTAGCAGACTTTCCGCCTGCGCCTGCAGCTTAAGGGAATCGGGTGAGGCCAATAACATTTCCGCACACGCGACATAGAACCGTGCATCGTTCGGAAATCGGACGATGCCAGCCTTGTACTCCGCAATCGCGGCGTCGCTCTGACCAGTGGCGAAATAAACGGCAGCGACGCCAATTAT
>Ga0070708_100001021_pt1 | contig 21313 bp, 19 predicted proteins | sample KBSK5503metaG_FD_65469 | JGI IMG/M metagenome (GOLD analysis project Ga0070708, IMG submission 65469) | Corn, switchgrass and miscanthus rhizosphere microbial communities from Kellogg Biological Station, Michigan, USA - KBS K5-50-3 metaG | ecosystem: Host-associated > Plants > Roots >... | reverse complement strand
TCGCCGCTTACACCGATGCCAAGGCCCGCATTTTCGAAAATCAGCAAGCTGAAGATTTCGCGGTCTTAAACGCTGATGACCCGACTTGTGTCCGGCTGGCAAGCCGCACTCGGGCGCGAGTCTTCTGGTTCAGCCGAAAGAAAGAAGTCAAGCAGGGCGCGTACGTCCACGACGGACGGGTTTTTTTTCGCGATGCCAGCGGTCAGCGCGAAATCATGCTCGTTTCCGAGATCCCGCTCAAAGGCGCGCACAACGTGGAGAATGTTTTGGCCGCAGTCTGTGTTGGCGCGCTCATGCGCTGCGAGCCTGAGCGCATTCGCAAGACGATTCGCGACTTTAGGGCGGTGGAGCACCGGCTGGAATACGTGGCCACGATTCGCGGCGTGGAGTACTACAACGACTCCAAGGCTACGAATGTAGATGCCACCATAAAGGCGCTCGAATCGTTTCCGGCGAACGTCCACCTAATCCTCGGAGGCAAGGACAAAGGCAGCGACTATACCGTGCTTAACGACCTGTTGCGGCAGCGGGTGAAGCGGGTGTACACCATCGGCGCGGCGGCGGGGAAGATTGAGTCACAGATCAAGGGCACGGTGGAGATCGTCCACGCCGAGACGCTCGAGGCTGCAGTCAAGCGCGCAGCGGCAGCGGCCCAACCCGGGGATATTGTGCTGCTTGCCCCGGCCTGCGCCAGCTTTGACCAGTTCCAGAACTATGAGCACCGCGGGCGAGTGCTCAAAGAAGTAGTGAGCGGGCTGGCAGCAGAAGCCAGATCTTGAAATTGTTGGTTGTTGATTTTTGATCGTTGAATGAAAACTGCCTAGAGTTTTCTCCCGCCCGAACCAAGTTGGCCAATCAACAATCACCCATCAACAATCTAAAATCCCCTTGGCTCGGTGTCTCTGTGGCTAACGAAGCTTTATGGCCAAGCGCGTCAGCGTCGATGGATGGCTGTTCACTGTCACCTTGCTCCTGGTGTTCGTGGGGCTTGTGATGGTGTTCAGCGCCTCGGCCGTGCTGGCCAAGGAGCGCCACGGGTCTGGCTACTATTTCCTGCTACGCCAGCTTGGCTGGGCGGCGGGCGGAATCGTGGCCATGCTTGTCGCGATGAGAGTGGATTACCGCCGCTATAAGCATCCCGCGGTGGTGTTTTCGCTGTTAGGCGTCACCACGTTGATGCTGATTTCGGTTTTCTTTCTCGACCGCGCGCACCACACACATCGCTGGCTTCACTGGGGTGGCTTCTCCCTCCAGCCCTCGGAAATGGCCAAACCGGCGCTGATCCTTTTTCTCGCCTTCTTCCTGGAGAGCCGCACCAGATCCATGAACGACTGGCGGAACACCCTGCTACCTGTGGCTATCCCCACACTGGCTTTTCTCGCGTTGATCGTCCTCCAGCCCGACCTCGGTACCGCCATCGCCTGTGCCGCGATCACTGCCTGTGTGATGTTTGTCGCCGGACTTGACTTGCGCTATCTTGGCTACGCATTTGTCGCATCTTTGGTCCCACTCTATTTCCTGATCTTCCACGTGGCCTACCGGCGGGACCGCATCCTGGCCTTCCTCGATCCCTATTCCGACCCGCAGAGAAGCGGCTTCCACATTATTCAGTCGATGATAGCCGTGAGCACCGGCGGCATCACCGGCCTGGGGCTGATGGAAGGAAAGCAAAAGCTCTTTTATCTGCCCGAGCCGCACACTGACTTCATTTTCGCTGTGACCGCGGAGGAACTGGGGTTAGTAGGTTCCTTCGTCGTGGTGTCGCTGTTTGCCATCTTCCTATGGCGTGGCATTCGCGCGGCTTTGCATACGCAGGACACGTTCGGACGTTTCCTGGCAGCGGGAATTACCAGCATGGTGGTGGTGCAGGCCTTCATCAACATCAGCGTGGTGCTCGGGCTGATGCCGACCAAGGGCATCCCGCTGCCCTTCATTTCCTATGGCGGATCATCTTTGTTCGTGACCCTCGCCTGCGTCGGTGTGTTGCTGAACATTAGCAAGCAAGCCGACTGATTCGCGACTTGGGCGGCAAAACTGGGCCAAGCCGTCGTCCAGAAGCGGAACTGAGATGTTAACTCCCTTCCAATTTCACCTCTTGCGTTTGATTTATAGTCACTGCATGAGGGCCATTCTGGCGGGAGGCGGGACCGGCGGACACGTCATCCCTGCGCTCGCCATCGCCAAGGAACTACAGAAGCTGTACGGCGCTGAGGTGCTGTTCATCGGGACCGCACGAGGCATTGAGAACCGCCTGGTCCCGGCGGCGGGGTTTCCGCTGCGTCTGATTCAGGTCGGCGCGCTGAAAAATGTGAGTCTGGCGACCCGGCTTAGAACTGTGTTCGACTTGCCGCAGGCGGTGTGGAAAGCGCGGCGGATTGTTTCCGAGTTTCGTCCCAACGTTGTGATTGGGGTGGGTGGATACGCTTCCGGTCCTACGATGCTGGCGGCGGCACAAAAGCGTATTCCAACTGTGGCGTTTGAGCCCAATGTGGTTCCGGGTTTCGCCAACCGCCTCATCGCACCCCTGGTTTCAGCGGCGGTCGTGCACTTCCCCGAGACGGTGCGCTACTTCCGTCGTTCTGAAGTGACCGGCGTGCCCGTCAGGCAGGCTTTTTTCGAGATCGCGCCCAAGAGTGGCGGAAGCAACAAACCGACGCTGCTCGTTTTTGGGGGGAGTCAGGGCGCGCATGCCATCAACCAGGTAATGATCGAATCGGCGGCCACGCTGCGGGCGCGTGTCCTCGAGATTCAGATCGTCCATCAGACCGGAGAACGTGACTATAATGACGCCCAGGCGGCGTATGCGCGTTTGGGCGGGTGGATCGAGGTCTATCGTTTCATCGACGATATGCCCGGTTTCTTCGCGTGGGCAGACTTGCTCCTGTGCCGCTCCGGCGCCAGCACGGTCGCCGAGGTGACTGCGGCGGGCAAGCCTGCGATTTTTGTGCCATTTCCGCGGGCGGCCGACGATCACCAGAAGCGCAATGCGGAGGCCCTCGAACGAGCTGGCGCCGCCGTCATGCTCGAAGAATCGAAGCTGAGCCGCGAAAGCTTGATGGAAACGGTCGGCTCGCTGCTGAGTGATCGGGCCCGCCTGGAAAGAATGGGCGAAGCTGCGAAGAAGCTGTCGCACCCAAACGCCGCACGCGATATTGCTGTCATGGCGGCGCGGCTGGCCGGAATTCAAGACTAGCCACGGATTTGCACGGATCTCAAATCTTTTTTTCTTTGATCCGCGTTTATCCGCGTAAATCTGTGGCCAAGAGTTGACCTAGGATGTTTGCCAAAATACAGCGCATTCATTTTGTCGGGATCGGCGGCATCGGCATGAGTGGTATCGCCGAGGTGTTGCTCAACCTCGGCTATAAGATTTCCGGTTCCGATCTGAAGAGTTCGACGATCACCCAGCGCCTGGCCAGCCTAGGTGCAACCATCTTCGAGGGACACCGGGCGGAAAACATCCAGGGGGCGGAAGTAGTCGTAACCAGTTCGGCCATCGGGCCGGACAATCTGGAGATCGCCGAAGCGCAACAGCTCCATATTCCCGTAATTCAGCGTGCCGAGATGCTGGCCGAGCTAATGCGCTTGAAGTACGGCATCGCCATCGCCGGGATGCACGGCAAGACTACCACCACATCCATGGTGGCTGCAGTGCTGGCTGCCGGGGGCCTTGATCCCACCGTGGTGGTGGGCGGGCGCGTGGATGCCATGGGCTCTAACGCACGCCTGGGCAAGTCCCAGTACCTCGTGGCTGAGGCAGACGAGAGCGACCGTTCGTTTCTGAAGCTTTCGCCCATTCTGGCGGTGGTCACCAACGTCGACCGCGAGCACATGGATTGCTATCGCAACATGCGCGACGTGAAGCGTGCATTCCTCGACTTCATGGATCGAGTGCCCTTCTACGGCATGGTGGTGGTCTGCAACGACGATCCGTTACTGCGCCGCCTGTTCCCCCAAATTCGCCGCCGGACGGTGTCCTATGGAACGCGGCGGGGCTCGGATTTTCAGATCAAGATTGGCGAGCCTGCGTTTAATGCCAGTGAGGGCCAGCCCATCAGCCGTTTCCATGTAACATACCGCGGACAGGATCTAGGCGAGTTTCGACTCCACGTGCCCGGAGTGCACAACATTCTGAATGCCACGGCGGCGATTGCGGTGGGAATCGGCCTCGACATCCAGATCGAGCAGATCCGAGCCGCGCTGGAGAATTTCCGCGGCGTGGACCGCCGCTTCCACTTGCGCGGTCAGGCCGCCGGAGTGAGCGTGATCGACGATTATGGGCATCATCCCACGGAGATTCGCGCCACCCTGGCCGCAGCCCGCCAGTGCGCTTATCGCAAGATCCACGTGGTCTTCCAGCCGCATCGTTACACCCGCACCCAGTTGCTGATGGACGAGTTCGCCAACGCCTTCGAAGGCGCGGATACGCTCTTCATCCTGGATATCTACGCAGCCAGCGAACAGGCGATCGAAGGAGTTACGGGTGAGGTTCTGGCGCGACGGATCTGCGAAAAGGGAAGCCGGACAGCGCAGTACGTCGGCTCCTTCGCGGATGCCGCCACAACCGTAGCGGCCGCGGCCCAGGAGGGAGATATGATCCTAACCCTTGGAGCCGGCAGCGTGTCGCAGCTGGGGCCGATGATCCTGGAAGAGCTACAGGCCCGGGAGGCGCAGGCCCCCACTGCTCCTCAATCGCTTGCCACCGTCCCGAAGTAGGCTAAAACCCTTTACCCTCCAGTTCCCCGACCTCGGCGGTGGGTGGATCCTCGCCTGACGTCATCTCACGCCTGGACTTCCTGTCGTAGCGACCAACGACCGCCGGCCACTGCCCTGCCCTTCTGTGCAAAACGAACCAAATTTTGACTATCTCAATTCACGAAAAGCAGTTATATTGTTCGCGCTGGCGATTCACTGACGACAACTGACCTGGGTTGATGGCGCGGAAAACCGGTCCCACCATCCCGCAGGAAGAGTTGTACCCACTGGCTGACGAGCCTGCGCGCGAAGAACTGGACGACACGCGGCTGCTCGACTTGGACGTGGAACAGGAATCGCCCTTCCTGCGTGGACAGAAGCGCGTATCCGTCCGCCGTGGTTCCCTCCCGAGGAAAACCGCCACCCGCCTGGCTTGGGCCGCGATTGCATTAGGCGTTGCCTTGCTGTGCGTGGTTGCGACCGGGGCTTTGTACCACTACGGAGAGCGCTCGTGGCGCTTCCGCGTAATTTCCAGCGATGACATCGAGGTCACCGGACTAGGCAACGTCCCCCATTCCCAAGTAATGGAGGTGATGGGCGGCGACATTGGCCGCAACATCTTTTTCGTGCCGCTTGGGCAACGCCAGAGACAATTGGAGCAGATTCCCTGGGTCGAATCGGCCAGCGTGATGCGGTTCGTCCCCAATCGTTTGAAAGTGGAGATTCACGAACGTACTCCAATCGCCTTCGCGCGTGTGGGCTCCAAGATTCTGCTAGTCGACGCCGTGGGCACGCTCATGGAGCTGCCCGGCCGGAAGAAGTACTCATTTCCGGTGATTCTCGGGATGAATTCCGGCGAGCCACTCTCCACCCGTGCCGCGCGCATGCGGATCTATAAAGAGGTAGTGAGCCAATTGGATTCGGGCGGGGCGCGCTACTCGCAAGACCTCAGCGAGGTCGACCTCTCAGATCCCGGTGACGTAAAAGTTCTGGCGAACAATCCCCAAGGCGAGGTGCTGGTGCACCTAGGGTCCTCCAATTACCTCGACCGCTACAAAGTGTACGTGAGCCACGTCCAGGAGTGGCGCCAGCAATTTGACAAGGTCGAGTCCGTGGATCTGCGTTACGACCGGCAGATCATAGTCAATCCCGACTTGCAGGGCACCATGAAGCAAGCGCCGCTTTCGGCGTCCGCGGCCAAAAAAGCCATGGCCGCCGGAGTGAAGCCTGCCGCGCTCATCAGTCATGTCGCGGTAGTACCGAAACCGCCCCCCACTGCGTCGGCAACACCCGCGAAGACGCCATTGAAACCGGCCACGAAGAAGACCGTCGTAAGAAAGAGACGAAGTAAGCGAGCGGCCAAAAGAGCAAAGGCAAAAGCAAAGCCCAGCGCCTCGCCCGCTCCAAAGAGCGTGGCGAAGCCCTTGCCTCCGCAGGGCGCAGAGGGAAAGCCAAGTTCAGTTGCGTCCCCGAAAACTATGAGTGACGCAGTCAAAGCAGCAAAGAAACCGAGCCCGGCGATTGCCAAGGAACAGGAACATCCATAAGCATGGCGAACCAGTACGAGTACCTTCTGACGGCAATTGACGTGGGCAGCGCCAAGACCTGTGTGCTGGTGGCGGAGATTACCAATAGCGGACTGCGCTATCGCGGGCACGGTATGGCTGAGTCGCGTGGATCGCGCAAGGGCGTGATCGTGGATCTGGACAAAGCGGTGGGCTCGATCCAGAAGGCGGTAGAACGGGCGGAGGACACGGCCGGCACGCCCATCGAGCATGTGCTGCTGGGTGTGGCTGGAACGCATGTTCGCGGCGTGAACAGTCACGGCGGCCTCGGCTTTGGCACGCGGGCACGCGAGATTACACGCGATGAGATTCGCCTTGCCGTTGACAAGGCGCGGACCATCCCGCTTCCGGCCGACCGCGAGATCCTGCACTTGCTGCCGCAAGAATTTATCCTCGACGATCAGAGCGGTGTGCACGATCCGCTGGGCATGATGGCGAGCCGCCTGGAAGTGCGGGTGCACATGGTGACGGCGGCTTCCAGCGCCACCCAGAACGTGATCACCGCGGTGAACCGTGCGGGCGTGCACGTGGACGATACTGTTTTTGAACCGTTGGCCTGCGCCGAATCCGTGCTGCGTGCCGACGAACGCGAATTGGGCGTGTGCCTGGCGGATCTTGGCGCAGGCTCGACCAGCCTGATCGTGTTTCAGGAAGGTGCGGTGGCACACAGCGCAGTGATTCCGATTGGCGGCGATCACTTCACCAGCGACCTTTCCTTGGGCCTGTGCACACCGCTCGCGGAGGCGGAAAAAATCAAGAAGCTTTATGGCAATGCCATCGTGACGCTCATCCCGGAGGGCAACGAAGTGGAGGTTCCCTCGGTCGGCGATCGCCCTTCGCGGCTGATCTCGCAGCGCACGGTGGGAGAAATCCTTGAACCGCGGGCGCGGGAACTGTTTGAGATGCTGCGCGACAACCTGCGCCACGCCGGGATGCTCGATTTGTGCATGGGAGGCGTGGTGCTGAGTGGGGGTACCTCGCGTTTGTCTGGAATTCTGGACATCGCCGAGTCCGTATTGCGGCGTCCGGTGCGCCTGTCCTGGCCCACGCCGCTGGCGAAGATGCCATCGACGCTGGCCGAGCCGGAGTACGCGACAGTCCTTGGCATGGTGTTCTATGGGCACCGGGCGCGTATTGCTCGCGGGATCCAGGACGAGCGCTGGAGTTCCCGCCTGAAAGCCATGTTTGCCGGAAAGGGCGCGTAGGGAGAAGAGGAAATTCGGGAGCGGACAAAAGTCGAGAGGACAGACGCGAAAGGGCAGAGCCGGGAAGGTGTGGTTCCTAGCCGCAGAATCGGGGCCGAAAGACACAGAGCTTTAGCCCCAGGGTTTGGAAAGCAGCAAGAGCAAGGAAATTCACTGAAGGCGGTGGACATGAAAAAAGAAAGCGATATTCGCATCAGCTTTAACGAAGAGGCCCGCAATGACGCCAAGATCAAGGTCATCGGTGTGGGTGGAGGCGGCGGAAACGCCGTGAACCGCATGATCGATGCCGGCATGGAAGGCATCGAATTCGTAGTGGCGAACACTGACCTGCAGGCGCTGCGTATGTCGCGTGCGGCGATGAAGATCCAGCTCGGCGTCAAGCTCACCAATGGTCTGGGCGCGGGCGCCAATCCCGAAGTCGGACGCAAGGCGGCGCTCGAGGATTCGGACAAAATCATCGAGGCGCTCGAAGGCGCCGACATGGTCTTCGTCACCGCCGGACTGGGCGGTGGCACGGGAACTGGGGCAGCCCCCATCATCGCTTCGTTAGCCAGCGAGATGGGTGCGCTCACCGTGGCGGTTGTCACCAAGCCGTTTGCCTTCGAAGGCAAACGCCGCATGCAGCAGGCCGAGCGCGGCATCTCTGAGTTGATGGAATCGGTGGATACCACCATCGTCATACCCAACGAGAAGCTGCTCGCCGTCGCCCAGGACGCCGGATTCTTCGAGTCGTTCCGCGTGGCGGACGACATCCTGCGTCAGGGCGTGCAAGGCATCTCCGATATCATTACCATCCCGGGGATCATCAACCGCGACTTTGCCGATGTGAAGGCGATCATGGCCGGCATGGGCTATGCGGTGATGGGCACGGCCAGCGCCAACGGGACGCGGCGTGCGACCGAGGCGGCGCAGAAGGCGATCGCCTCGCCGCTGCTCGAAGCGGGAGCGATCGACGGCGCGCGCGGCATCCTCATCAACATCACGGGTTCCAGCTCGCTCAAGCTTGCCGAGGTGCAGGAGGCCTGCACCATCATCCAGAGCGCCGCGCACGAGGATGCCAACATCATCTTCGGCGCCGTGCTGGACGACAAGACCAAAGATGCGGTGAAAATCACGGTCATCGCCACTGGCTTCAAGGAGTCAGACATCCGTCGTCGCCAGCAGGAAACGCGCGCCGGCTTCGCCGTTTCGCGAGCTCTTCCCGAGCTTGAGTCCGAATCTGAATCTGAGCCGGAACCTCCTCCCATGGTGATGGAACGGGCAACAGCGACGCAGGCGGGTACCGCGAGCGAGGTGATCTCGCTCGATAGCATGGCGAACGCCATGATCGCCAACTTTGAGCAGGCGGATCTCGACGTGCCGGCGTTTCTGCGCAAGCGCGGGGAAACGATGTAGGACCAGAGATCAAGAACCGCAGAGGGCTGAAGGCAAAGGAAAGAGCGCGACGGGGAGAGGTTCGGCTCGCTCAAGAGTGCTGTCATTCTGAGTGGCCCTTAGCCGCTAAGAATCTTGCGTGCGGAAAGGCCAGCCTCGACTCACTCCGTGCGCATCGTGCCGGCCCGCGCCAGATCCTACGGGACCTGAAGTCCCGCAGGACGACGCATTGCTGCTATTGCGCAGGTTTCGCGCCGGTGGAGTGCTCCATCTCCCGGATCCGGCGGTCCATCTGATCCAGTAGCGTCTGCCACATGTCAATCTCCAACTCGAACTGGTGTTTCAGCGGGGTTTGCGTGCTCTGCACGAAGGCCAGGTTCGTGCGCATCTGATTGAGGATCACGCGCATTTTCTTTGAATCTGCCTGCATGGCCAGCAATTGGTCTGTGTTCGCTGGATGTTCTTCCAGCGAACTCTCCGCCGAAGTTTGAGATTTGCCTTTCATTTGTGATTTCGCCGGAGTGGCCGGAATGCTCTGAGCGGCAAAAGCTACACCCAGAACCGCGCTGAGAATGAGGCCGGTGGAAAAGCGATTCGCGTATGGCATAATCCCTCCGCAGGCTTTTGGAATTCCATTCTAGGCCGGGCGAGGCCGCTTGAGTAAAGGCTCGACGGCAAAGCCGAAGCCGCAATTCTTTTCGTTTTTTTTGGTTCTCCCCCGTCTAATCGGAAGTGAGGAACAAATCCAGGCCGTTGCGCCGTATCAAGACTGAGCGGAGAGGCCACAAGGAGAACGAACGAAGATGAAACAGGCTCTACTGTCGTGCATAACAGTTGTTGTATGTTTGGGATTGCTGCTGGCAGCAGCTTCCGACTCGCCGTCCCTGCCGCAATATACCAGCGACAATCAACTCCTTCGGCCGGAGGGTTATCGAGAGTGGATATATCTTTCTTCGGGTTTGGGCATGAACTACAGTCCCGTCGCGGGTCACGAGATGTTCACCAATGTCTTCGTTCCCCAATGGGCATACCAGGAATTTCTCAAGAGCGGAAAATGGCCGGACAAGAGCATGTTCGTGGTCGAAGAAAGAGGGTCCCAAAGCAAAGGCTCCATTAACAAAGCCGGACACTTTCAGACAGACTTGATGGGCATGGGCGTCGAAGTGAAAGACAGCCGGTTTCCGGACAAGTGGGCGTATTTCAACTTCGATGAAAACACCAAGGCGGCAAAGGCCAACCCCAAGGCTGGCTGCTGGCAGTGTCACGAGGATCATGCCGCGGTCGAACACACTTTCGTGCAGTTTTATCCGACGCTGAAGCCGGTGGCCAAGAAGTTCGGAACGTACAAGCGGGGTACGGAAAACGGGGCCAAATGAAAACACGGATGGAGTAGGTGCAGCGCTGCTGCGATCACGCGCCTAGTGGCGCTGCGCGAGAAGAAAGGGGCCTACGCGCGCTCTTCGTCTGGTATCCAGACTTACCCGGCACCCATGTCATCCTGAGCCGGCAAGCCTCGCGCACCATGACCGGGAAACGGCACAGTGCAGGCGTCGCCACCCGAAACGCGGTGCCTTTTCAAAGACGACTTGCATTCCCGCGTCTGGAGTATTAGCCTTTTCCACACAGAGTCACGCAAGTTCCCCCTGCGCGTTCTCCGAATCTGTTTCCACAAAGGAGAAAGCTCATGCCCCCATCAACCCCTATCCAAATTTCAGTTATCAACGCAAGCACCGTATTAGCGGACGATGATATTCGCCCTGTCGTCGCCGCGCTGCAACAGCAAGTCAATAACGACTTCCTTCCCGCTTGGGGAGTTGGTGCCCAACTCACCTTCATTCCCGGGGGCTCCCCGCCTCCGGCCGGCACCTGGTGGTTAAGCATCCTGGATGATTCCGACCAGGCGGGCGCTCTGGGTTATCACGACATCACCCCGGACGGGCTTCCCCTGGGCAAAGTATTTGCCGGCACGGACTTGAAATATGGCTATACGTGGTCGGTGACGGCCAGCCACGAACTGCTTGAGATGTTGGCCGACCCGAACATTAACCTCACCGTGTTCGTGCAAAGCGACCAGAGCACCGGGATCCTCTATGCTTATGAAGTCTGCGACGCCTGCGAAGCCGATAATTTCGGGTACCAGATAGGCAACGTGCTGGTCTCGGATTTCGTCTTTCCGTCCTGGTTTGAGAGTTTCCGGGCAGCGGGCTCAACCCAATTTGACCAGGCCAGGCAGATCCAAAGCCCCTTGCAATTGCTTGCGGGTGGCTACATTGGAGTGTTCGACGTCAACTCCGGCAGCGGGTGGCAGCAGGAGACGGCCGAGAAAAAGCTTTCCGAGACATTCAGTCGAGGAAATGTCGGCAGCCGTCGCGAGCGCAGGCGCACGCCGCGCCTGCAGTGGGTCGCAAGTCATCCCCACAAGGAAATCATCCGCCGTGCCGAGCAATACCGTCAGCGCGTGCAACTCAGCCGCGTGCGCAGGCCGGCCGCCTGACGCTCGATGGATTCAGACAGCCTCGCGCCCCGGCGCGGGGCTTTTTTGGTTTTGGGGAACCAGAAAGAGGAAACTGAGGAATGAGGTCAACTGCTAACGGCCAACGGCTAACCACCAACCACTACACCCCCAGCTTCTTCACTTCCTCGTTGTAATACTTGCGGTACAGGATATCCCACTCCTGGCTGCCTTCGAGGATGGTGCGCTTCTGATTCTCGATCTTCCGGCGGGCGCTTTGATCGATCTTCTCTTCCTGGTTCAGCAGGTCTTCGAGGATCTTGCGCACTTCCAGGCGGATGGTGTTACGGTCCTCGACAAAGTCCACTGCATCCATCTCAGCCAGCGCATCGGTGATGACGTGCGCCACTTTGTTGACCTTGTCGCGGCTGATTCTCACAACACCGCCTTATATTTGCGCACGAGTTCGTTCTTCACCTTGCGGAACATCTCCTGGTAGTTGGCGCCGGTCTTGCGCATCTCTTCGGAATAGGCTTCCAGGATCACGCGCACTTCGTCATTAATGCGGTCCTCGAGCGATACCTCCTCCAGCATCGAGGCGTGCACTTTCTCCCGCACTGCGGCGACGTCCTTGGTCTCGATAAATTCGCCGGCAATCAGCTTTTTTGTGACTTCGCGGGCCAGATAGCCCACATATTCTTTCGACAGAAGCATGATGCCTGAGTATGGAAGCGGTAGTGTAGCACAGCAGCTGCAGTCGTTAGTCGCTAGTGGTTAGTCGTTGCCCAAACCCGAGAAACCGCCATGACCCGCGATTCCCACAGCGGTGCGGCTGACGACCAGCGACCAAGGACAAACGACCAAAAAAAGTCATACAATGCTGGATTAACCAGAGTCCCTCTTATGTCTCCCGTCACAGACGACCTGGCCGGCCTCAAAGACGATATGATCGCCTTCATCGAAGGCCATGGCATGCGACGCTTCCACGGCTACGTGGACTACGAGGAAGTGCAGAGCGTGCTCTGGAAGACCGAGGACAATCCCGACAGCTGGAAAGATTTCGTGGAGCTGGCCAAGGCGGCGGGTGCGCCTTTTCTTACCATGGACTCGTGGCGGCTGCAACGGGAAGAACTCGACGACATGATTGAGCGCCTGGGAAAGGCCGAGTTCACCAACGACGAGGACCTGGAGGACGCCCGCTGGCTACGTACCTATGTGGGCAAGACCGGCCTCGTGCAGTTGGGGTTCGCCCACCAGGGCGTCATGCTGGTCTACGAAGCCTCCACCGAGTGGTATGACCGCTACCAGCGCATGCTCGAGTTGTCGGAGGACTTCGGCGGCATTCCTATCGACGGGCCTGACCAAGACGACGAAAGCTAACGGTGGTTCATCGTGTGGGGACGGGCGCCCTCGCCCGTCCAAGCCGAGCGAAGCTTGGCCGCCAGCACCGACTTAATTTCTCTTCCTGGGAGACTCACTGAGTCCGTATGAAATGGGTAATCAAGTCCGCCGACTCAGCCCAGGCCGACCTTCTCGCTGCAAGCTTGCTTGCCAACTCCGCGCTTCGGCCGAACGACGCTCGCGCGGCTCGCACGCTCGCCCATCTTCTCGTGACGCGAGGGATCACCGAGCCAGAAGCCGCCGAACGTTTCCTTACTCCCTCTCTTGCACACCTGCACTCGCCCTATCTCATGACCGGCATGAAAGCTGCCGTCGAGCGCATCGAGGCCGCCATTGAGCGCCAGGAATCCATCCTGATTTACGGCGACTACGACGTGGACGGCACAACTGCCATCGTCATTTTGAAGACTGCGATAGAACTCTGCGGCGGCTCCGCTGATTTTCATGTCCCGCACCGGATCCGCGACGGCTATGACATGCGTGATGACGTGATCGAGTGCGCTGCCGCGTCGGGTATTCTTCTGATCATTAGCGTGGATATGGGCATCCGCGCCTTCGCTCCGGCCGACACCGCCCGGCGGCTCGGCGTGGACCTGATCGTTACCGATCATCATTTGCCCGGGCCGGATGGCGTGCCAGCCGCGCTGGCCGTCCTCAATCCCAATCAACCCGGGTGCGACTATCCCTGCAAATCGTTGTGCGGAGCGGGAGTCGCGTTCAAGCTGGCCCAAGGCCTGATGGAACGAAGGCTCCCACAGAGCGATCAGTCGCGCATGCTGATGTCATTCACAAAAGTGGTGGCGATAGCGACCATTGCCGACGCTGTACCACTCACCGGCGAAAACCGTGTCTTCGCCAAACTTGGACTGGAAGGTCTGCGATCACCAGTGAATCCCGGGCTCAAGGCTTTGCTGGAAGTTGCGCAACTTGGCGGACGCCCCCTGACCTCCGGAGAGGTCGCGTTCCGCATTGCGCCGCGCATCAACGCCGCCGGGCGTATGGATGTGGCCCGCGATGTCATCGAACTGTTCAGCGTGAAAGATCCCGGCCGCGCCCGCGAGATCGCCAACCGCCTCGATCAACTCAACGCGGATCGGCAGGAGGAGGAACGCCGCATCCTGGAAGCGATCCAATCCCGCTTCGAGCAAGAGCCCGCGCTGCACGATGCTTTCTGCATGGTGATCGATGGCGATGGCTGGCACCGCGGTGTCATTGGCATCACCGCCACACGCGTGGTGGAACGCTACGGCCGGCCGGCGCTGGTGGTCTCCCGCAATGGCGACGAGGCCCACGGCTCGGGCCGTTCCATCTCCGCATTTCATCTGTTGAACGCGCTCGAGTCCTGCGCCGGCTTGTTCACCCGTTTCGGCGGACACGCGCACGCCGTCGGCTTCTCTCTTCCCGCGTCACGTTTGCCTGATTTGCGTACCCATCTGGACCAATACGCCCGGGCGCGTTTGACTCCGGCCGACTTCGAACCCGTTCTTGAGTTCGATGCCGACCTCCCGCTCGATCACGTAACGCCCGAGTTGTTTCAGACCCTGCGGCGCCTCGAACCGTTTGGCGTGAGGAATCCCGAACCTGTTTTCATCGCCAAAGACGTGCGCCTGGTCGCGCCGCCGCGCGTGATGAAAGACAAGCACGTAAAGCTGAAGCTGGCTTCGGCAGCCCAGTCTCCGTCTGAAGACTCGAAAAGGGAATTAAGCGATGTCGCCATCCTGACCACGCCTCGGTGTCATCCGGATGCCGCGGCCATACGCCGACGCGACGCGGTCCCTCGTGCTGACAACCGGCAACTGACACCGGGCAACTGGCGGAACGCCATCACCCTCGACGCCCTTGGCTGGCACATGGCCCAGCGCTTTCAACAGACGCAACTCCTCCCCGGCGATACTCTCGACATCGCCTTCAGCCTGGATTACAACGACCATCCCGAATTCGGCGGATTGGAATTGTCGCTTCGAGACTTCAAGGGCAAGAACGCAGAGGACGCCGGGAATGCGGAGGGGAAAAAGGCAACTGTTAGTTCTTGAATCCCACTCCGCCCACCAACTGGCCACTATTCTCAAGCCGCCGAAGCGCCAGATCCCCCGCCAGCGCTAGTCCAGAGCAGTCTTCCTCCCGACAAGCCACGCTGGGAAAGATGGCATTGAGCATGAAGGTGACCGATCTGCAGGGCAACCGGATTTCGTTCGCCCGCGCCACCGGCCGCCACTTTGCCAAGTACATATCCGCGATGATTCTCTTAATCGGTTACATCATGCGGGTTTCACCGAACGCAAGCAAGCGCTGCACGACATGATCACCGGTACACTGGTGCGTCGCACCTGACTCCGGCTTCTTCCTGACCGTCATGCCGTGACAACTGACAGCCGGTTACCAGCATCCAGTAAACTAGTCCACAGATGCCCCTCCAGGTATCCCGCCTGCGCCGCTGGTTTGCTCTTGCCGCCATCGCCCTGAGCCTGGTGGTGGCCGGAGTGTACCTCTATGCTCGCTGGCGAGGCCGCAACGCGCTCCAGGAAGTTCCCGGGAAGATCGGCATTGAGGTCCAGCAGAGTGCGCAGGGCTTCACTGTGTCCCGCTCCGAACAGGGACGCACCCTCTTCAAGATTCAGGCCAGCAAGGCGGTCCAATTCAAGCAGGGTGGGCGTGCCGAGTTGCACGATGTAACCATCACGCTGTACGGGCGCGACTCCAGCCGCTTCGACCAGATCTACGGCGCGGATTTCGAATACGACCCGCAGTCCGGCGACGTCACCGCCAAAGGCGAAGTGCAGATTGACCTCGAAGCCAATCCCGAAGGCCTGACCAAACCGGATCAAGCCCCGCCCAAGGAGCTGAAAAATCCCATTCACCTGAAGACCAGCGGTTTGCTGTTCAATCAAAAGACGGGGAACGCCTCCACCAAGGAGAAGATTGAGTTCAGCATCCCGCAGGCCACCGGATCGGCAGTGGGAGCGAGCTATGTTGCCGCAGACAACGTGCTGACCCTGCAGTCGCAGGTGAATGTCGTCGTCAACGGCCCGGCCCCAGTGCGGCTGACAGCGGTCCGCGGGACCATCAGCAAGAATCCGCGGGTAGTCATGTTCGAACATCCGCGACTGCAAGGGGAGGTTTACCGAACCGGGGCTGACAGAGCCACTCTTGTCCTGCGCCCAGATAACACCCTGGAACGAGTGTTGGCCAGCGGCGATGTACAGGTCGAATCACAAGGCGCCCACCCGACACGGGCGCGAGCGGCGCAATTGCAACTGCTCATGGCGGAGCGGCGAGACGCGCTGCGCACGGCCACGTTGTCGGGGAATGTCCAGATGGAGGCTGCCGGGCCTCAGCCCGTGCAGGGCAACGCCGGCTGGGTGGTCCTGAATTTTGCCGGAAAGAATCTATTGACGACGGCGCACGCGGGAGAGAACGTGAAGCTGGTGCAACATCAGAGGGCGGTCACGGGATCGGCGATTGCACAGGACCTAGAACTGACCGCACCTGTAGTGGACTTCTTCCTCGCGGCCGGGCGCCGCCTGGATCGCGCCGAAACTTCCGGGGCCGCGCAAATTGCAATCCATCCTGCAACTCCAGGCACGGGGCAGACATTGATTACGGCTGGCAAGTTCCAAGCTCGCTTTGATGATCTGGGCCAGCTTTCGTCCGTGCACGGTGCACCTGATGCTCGCGTCATTTCCAGCAACCCAACCAATCGTCCCGGGCAACCCGATCGAGTCAGCACCAGCAACATGCTTGATGTAACCTTCCGCAGCGGCAGCGGGATTGAGTCTATTGTGCAGCAGGGACGATTTGCCTACGTGGATGGCCAGCGCAAGGCCTGGGCGGATCGCGCCCGCTACACGCCCGCCGACCAAATGCTGTTACTCACGGGCTCACCGCGTGTGGTCGACGGCGGCATGACCACCACAGCTCGCGCCATGCGCCTCAACCGCACGACCGGTGATGGCTTTGCCGAAGGCGCCGTCAAGAGCACGTACAGTGACCTCAAGCCGCAGCCCGGCGGCGCGCTCTTGGCTTCGTCCGACCCCATCCACGTTACGGCTCGCGCCATGACCGCTCACCACACCCCAGCCATTGCGCTGTACACCGGGGACGCCCGCCTGTGGCAGAACGCCAACGTGGTCGAGGCGCCCTCGATTGAATTCGATCGCGACCGCCGCTCCGTGCTTGCCCGCGGATCACCCACCCAATCCGTCTCCACGGTACTGGTCCAGATCGACAAAAACGGCAAGGCCACGCCCGTGACCATTACTTCGGCCCGACTTGCCTATGCCGATAACGAGCGCAAGGTCCACTTTGAGGGAGAAGTGCAGGCGAAAGGCGCTGATCTCACGATCACCGCCAGCCAGATGGACGTGTTCCTGCTGCCTCGAGATCAATCGACTGCAAGTCAGTCGCCAGCAGGAGCCGGGAGAGTCGATCGCATCGTTGCGCAAAGGCAGATTGTGATCACCCAGCCCGAGCGCCGGGCGACGGGGGATCAGCTCGTTTATACAGCCGCCGATGACAAGTTTGTCCTGACCGGAGGTCCGCCTAGCATTTTTGATGCCGAACATGGCAAGATTACCGGGGTTTCGTTGACTTTCTTTAGGCACGATGATAGGGTGCTGGTTGAAGGAAGCGATTCATCCCCTACCGTCACCCAAACGCGAGTGGCACGATAAATGCGTACTCTGGCCACCGACGAGATCGGCAAGTCGTACCGCGGTCGCCGGGTTGTAAATGGAGTAAGCCTTCGCGTTGGGCAGGGCGAAGTCGTTGGTTTGCTTGGACCTAACGGCGCCGGCAAGACAACCACCTTCTACACCATTGTTGGCCTGATACCCCCTGATACAGGCCGGGTGTTGATCGACGATGAAGATATTACAGACGTGCCCATGTATGTGCGGGCGCGCCAGTACGGCATCAGTTATCTCCCCCAAGAAGCGTCGGTATTTCGCAAGCTGACCGCGGAGGAAAACATCCTCGCGGTGCTGGAGGCGCAACCCATTTCCTGGCATGAACGCCGGGAAAAGATGGAGAAGCTGATCGATCAATTAGGACTGGAGCACATCCGGCAAAATCGCGGGTACGCGCTCTCCGGCGGAGAGCGGCGGCGCGTGGAAATTGCCCGCGCTTTGTGCATCAGCCCGGCGTTTATCTTGCTGGACGAACCGTTTTCCGGGATCGACCCGATCGCCGTGCTCGACCTGCAGAAGATCATCAGCGATCTGAAGGCCAGCGGGATCGGTGTTCTGATCACGGATCACAACGTGCGTGAAACGCTCTCGGTCACGGACCGGGCGTACATCATTAATGAAGGACGCATCTTCCGCCAAGGGACGCCGGAGCAGTTGGGCAGCGACCCCGAAGTGCGGCGAGTGTACCTGGGCGAAAGCTTCTCGCTGGTGTGAATTCAGTCGTTGGCCGTTGGTCTTTGGCCGTTGGCCGAAAAGCGAACCAGCCAGCGGCTAACGACCAACGGCTAACGACAGACGACAGGATTTAGGTCGAACCATGGTGTTGCTGCAACCCAAGCTGCATCTGAAAGTCACGCAGAGGCAGATCCTCACCCCTGGCCTCGTGCAGATGGTCAGCGTCCTGGCGCTCAACAAGCTTGAGCTCCGCGACATGATTACTGCGGAGATGGTGGAGAACCCGGTCCTGGAGGAACTGGAAGATGCCGTTCCCCTGCTCGATGATGCCGCCCGCCGCGAGGAAGACCGCGAACGTCCCGCGACGGAAGAAAATCCCATTGCTGCCGTCGAAAAGAAGGATCCGTTCGAAGAGATCGATTTCGGTTCCTTTTTCCAGGACTACCTTGACCCCGGCTACCGCAGCCAGGGCGAGATGGAAGAGATCGAACGGCCGTCGTTCGAAAATTTCCTCTCCAAACCCAGTAACCTGACGGACCACCTCACCTGGCAACTGGGCGCCCTCCCCACGAGTCCCAAAGTGCGCGAGGCTGCCGAACTGGTAATCGGTAACCTGAATGAGGATGGATATCTGATCGCCAGCGACGAGGAATTGTTGGGGGTTGCGCCGCCAGCCCCACCCGAGGCCGATGCCACAATCGTAGAGAATGTCGTCAAGGAGGCTGCGGCCCTCGGTCTTGAGACGGCGATGGACGAAACCGGAAGCGAGCCGGCTTCCGACTGGAGCGGCGAGGCGGATCAGGGTTCAGACGATGCGGGCAGCGCCATAGCGGCCGCTGTTGCGCCCGCTCCGGCTTCACCGGCGCCGGAACCGGCTCCTGCTCCCCCGCCCCGGCCAGCATTTCAGCCCAGCTTTAACCTTGACGAGCTCCATGAAGCCATCGAACTGGTGCGCCAGATGGATCCGCCGGGAGTCGCCTGCCGCGACCTGCGCGAGTGCCTGCTTTATCAGTTGCGCTACCACCAGCAGCACCTCGCGGTCCATAAGAACGGCAACGGGGAAGCTACTGCCCAGGTGCTCTCGGATGCGATTGCGATCGTGGATCAACACCTGCGCGCTTTGCAGAACAAGCAGCATAGAGAAATCGCCAAAGCCATCGGCCGTCCCATTGAAGCCGTGCCACAGGCATTGGAGTACATCAAGACGCTCGATCCGCGCCCCGGCCTGCGCTACAACAAGGCCCAGCCACGGCTGATCGAGCCGGACGTGGCCTTCGTGAAGCACGGCGACGAGTGGCTGGTAGTGATGAACGAAGAGGGAGTCCCGCAGCTGCGCCTGAACCCGGCTTACAAACGCCTGTTGAGCCGCGATACCAACGACAAAGATACGCGCAATTACGTCAAGGAACGTTACAAGAGCGCCATTCAGCTCATCAAGAACATCGAACAGCGCAAGCAGACGATCACCAAGGTCTGCTATGCCATCGTGAGCCGCCAGGAAGATTTTCTGGAAAAAGGCATTGATCAGCTAAAACCCATGATGATCAAGGAGGTGGCCGAAGAAATCGGCGTGCATCCCTCCACCGTGAGCCGCGCCGTGGCCAGCAAGTACGCTCACACTCCACAGGGCGTATTCGAACTGCGTTACTTCTTCAGCGAGAGCGTAAACGGCCCCCAGGGCGGCAGCACTTCCCTGCTGATTCTGAAGCGCCGGGTCAAAAAGCTCATCGAAGAAGAAGACCCCACCCGGCCGTTGACCGACGAGCAGATCACCCGCATCCTCCAGTCGCAGGGCATCCAGGTCACTCGCCGCACGGTCGCCAAGTACCGGGAGGATATGCGCATCCCCAGCACCCACCAGCGCAGAGTAAAGAAATAGTAGCGCCGGCGTCCCGCCGGCTACCGGAATGTAGAAGTAAGAAGTAAGAGTGCACAAGTAAAACCGCGGAGGTGAGGCAACGGCATGCAGGGCACGAGAGTCCTTTAATTCTGCATTCTACCTTCTTACTTCTGACTTCCCGAGGCGGTGCCCAGGTCGTGGCAGCAAGCAACCCAGGAGGGGCGCTCATGAACGTGGAATACACCGGCAGGCAATATGAGATCAATCCCGCCATTCGCAAATCGGTAGAAACCGGCCTCGCCAAAATCCGCAAAATTCTCGGTGACAAATTCGATACCAAGGTGATCCTGGCGGTGGAGAAGCACCGCCACAAGGCCGAGATCACGATCAGTCCACGCAACGGAACTCTGGTGGGCCTGGCGCAGGCCGGCGACATGACCGCTGCCGTCAACGAAGCGCTCGAACATCTGGAGAAGCAAGCCGTCAAATACAAAACGCGCTGGCGCAGCAAGAAACGCCATGAGCACAAGAAGTGGAACGGCGAAGCGGCGCAGGAAAAGCTGCAGACCGCCGTCGGACTCGCGGAAGCCACCAGCGTCCCGGTGGTGGTGCACAAATTCCCGGCAGTGGCCAAGACCACGGAGGTCCACCTGGTGCGCTCCGATGATGCCGTCGCCATGCGTCCCATGACGCTGGAAGAAGCAATCAAGGAAGCCCACTTCCGCGACCGCGACGTGTTCGTCTTCCGCGATCCCAAGGGCAAAGTGATGGTGCTGCACCGCACCCGGGACGGAAAGATGGAGCTGATCGAAGCGCCCTAGCCGCCTTGCTCGTGTGGGGACGCCTGGGAGGTGACCGATGGAAATCCGGCTTGAACATGCGAACCTCTGCGTACGTGACATCGAGGCGATGGTCCGTTTTTTGAAGACAGCGTTTCCTGAGTTTCGGGCGCGCGGCGAAGGCAAAAGTCGTGACGGCACACGATGGGTCCATGTAGGCACCAATGACACCTACATTGCCTTGGGTCAAGCGAAAGCAGATTCCGAGAGACATTGGATGCCGTACAGTGGCCAGCCCGGAGTGAACCACCTCGCCTATGAGGTGGATGACGTAGAGTCGCTGCGCGTGAGGCTCAAGGCAGCAGGATACCGGGAATCAACCGTCCCCAACGCGCACCCCCACCGCAAGCGCGTCTACTTCTACGATCCCGACGGGAATGACTGGGAGTTCGTACAGTACTTCTCCCAGGACCCTGCCGAGCGCAACGACTATGAGTTGCCCGATTCCTGAGGTTTGTGCATGACAACGCCTCCGCTCTTATCGGGGGGCACGCGGCAGGAGGTCACCCTAGAGGCGCACTGGCTCGCAGAAAGTCAAAACCCCAAAGACGTTGGACGCTGGGGAAGACAGGCGACGGCGCC
>Ga0070708_100001019_pt1 | contig 21339 bp, 21 predicted proteins | sample KBSK5503metaG_FD_65469 | JGI IMG/M metagenome (GOLD analysis project Ga0070708, IMG submission 65469) | Corn, switchgrass and miscanthus rhizosphere microbial communities from Kellogg Biological Station, Michigan, USA - KBS K5-50-3 metaG | ecosystem: Host-associated > Plants > Roots >... | reverse complement strand
CCGAAGAATGCCGGCGCCAGCGGATACGGCGGCTGGGCCAGCGCGATGCCGATGGCGTCGCGCGCACGCCGCGCATCGAGACCACCGAAGCGCGCGCCGATGCACGCGCCCATCAATGCGTGGATGTACGTCCACATCTGACCGTTATGCGGCCCGAGCAGCAGGGCGGCTCCCAAGCGGCCGCCGACTTCGTTGGCGGCGACGAGCGACGTCATGACGTCTTCGCCGGAGCGGCCGTCTCGTTCGCCGAATGCGAGCGATGCGATCACGGCGGAGTGACCGGTGTGTCCCGCGAAGAGGTAGTCGTCGAAGTCGTATGCGGTGGACGCAGCGGCGTTCACGTAGCACGCGGTGTGCAGCGGTGAGCGAGGGCCGCTCGGGATTATCGACGCTTGGTCGCCACGGCCCCACCGTGACGCAGCGCGCACCAAACGAGGATGGAGCTCGCCGCGGGAGGTGGCCAGGATCGCGCCCAGGACGCTGGCCACTTGAAGGCGCGCGCGCACGAGCACCGGCGCCGGGATGTCTTCGTAGCGCAGCGTGGCCGCCCACGCCGCAACGCGTTCCGTTATGCCCGGTTCCAAGAGCACACCACCTCGCTGGGGAGTCTATCCAGGCCGGCCATAGGAGGAGGAGGGAAGGAGCACGGAGGCCCTACGTAGAATCCTTCGGCGAAGGCTCACCGACCGATGGACCCTCGCCGCCACGATCGACCTCGTACCCGACAGGCCCTGACGCTTGGGGCTGTGGGACTCCTTCTGTCGTCCTGCGCGGCGTTCCATCCGCAACGCATCCAGGTCGCATCCCGAGTTACGAAGACCCTGCCGCCTGAAGCCGTGGCGCCGGGGAGCAGCGGCGCCGCCATCCCCGGGAGCGGTTCTCAGACGGTCTTCGTCCCCGGCCGCAGCGGCGCGCAAGGTGGCAAGGCGAATTACGCGAGCTCGCCGGGAGTCACCGCAAGCACGATCAATCTCGGCATCATCGTGCCGCTCGACGGGCCGGCCGCGGAGCTTGGCCGGCCGCTGTACCGCGCGACGCAGGCCTACGTGAACGCGCTCAATGCGCGCGGTGGGATCCACGGCAGGCTCGTGCAGCTGTTCTTGCAAACCGCGTGCATCAACTGCGAGGACGAAAACCTTCTTGCGGCCAAGGCGCTCGTCGAGCAGAAGCACGTTTTCGCCGTCGTCAACACGTACATGAACACGTACGCGTTCGGGGCCGCGATCAACTACCTGAACCAGCAGCACGTCCCGCTGATCCAGGGGTGGACGGGCATCGGTCCCGAAAGCGAAACGTGGTCGGCGAACCAAACTCCGTGGAGCGTCTACTACACGATCCGGAACGAAGACGCCGTCGAGGTCTACGCCGACTGGCTCGACACCGTGATGAGCCACTGGGCGCAAGCGGGGAAGCTACCCTTCCCCGGCAACCCGCACTGGGTTGCGACGGTCGGCCTCGATGTCACGCAGGACCGCAAGCGCGCGGCCGAGTTCAAGCGCGTCTGGGAATCCCGCGGTGCAGGCTACAAAGTCGTGACCCAGCAGTACGTCGCAGCGCAAGAAGAAGTTGTGACGCGGATGGACTCGTTCATCTCGGCGATGAAGAACGCCCAAGCCAACGGCGCGTTCAGCGCTTCCAACATCACGATGGTCTTCGGGATGCAAGCGGCGCGGCGGAACAGCTGGATCGTGCCGTGGGTGTCGAAGTCCGCATGGGGGAAAGCGGCAACCGACAACTGCGGAGCAGCCTGCGATGGCGGTTTCACCGACAACAACGGATGGGGCTGGTCGGGGATCCGCACGCCGCAGATGATCCAATACCTCGCAACGATGCAGCGCTATTACCCCGAAGGGGCGACGTACGCCGACGCGCAGACGCTCGGCGGATGGATCGGGATGATGGCGTTCGAGTACGCGGCGACCCAGCTGGGCGCGGACCTCACGCGTCCGGCGTTGATCAACATCCTGGGGAACCTCCACAACTTCGACACCGGGATCGGCGCCCCGATCACGACCTCGTCCGCCGACCATCTCGGGATGGGCGAGATGATGATGCTGCAGATCTGCAACAACCGGTTCTGGCGCGTGACCGGCTGGCTTTCCGCCGGCGGTCCGATGAGCCGCGTGGCGAACAACGGTGACTGCGGGTGGGGGTACCCATCATGATCGCATTCAGTCCCTCATTGCTCGCGCAGGACGCGGCCAACGGCGTGTTCCTCGGTGCGATCTTCGCTTTGCTCGGCATCGGGGTCGTGCTGATCTACAAGTCGTCGGGCGTGTTGAACTTCGCGCACGGATCCATGGCGATGTTCTGCACGTACATCTACTTCCAGATGGACAGTTGGTTCCACCTTCCGGTCATCGTGTCTCTCCTTATCGCCGTCGCCTGCGGGGTCGTTCTGGGCGCGGCGACATACCTCGGCATCTTCCGCCGGATGCGCAACGCGGGATTGCTCGCCAAAGTGATCGGCGCGCTCGCCGTCGCCGGGTTCCTGCAAGGCGCGGCGGCGTTCTTGTGGCGAAACGCTTCGCAGGTTCGTCCGCCCCAGCAGTTCTCGCAGCGCGTGGTGCACCTCGGGTCTGTCGGGCTGGACTGGCAACACATCGGGACGATCCTGATCACGATCGCCGCCGGCATCGGCGTCATCGCGCTCGTGAAGTACACGACGTTCGGTGTTGCACTGCGCGCGACTGCGCAGAACCGGCTGGCGGCGAAGCTGCTCGGGGTCAAAGAGGACCGAGTAGCGGCACTCGCGTGGGGGATCGGGGGCGGCTTGGCCGCATTGGCCGGTGTGTTGATCATCCCGACATCCGCACTCACCGTGTACTCGATGACCGGCTACATGGTCAGAGGCTTCGTCGCCGCCGTCGTCGGGGGGTTCGTGAGCCTTCCGGCCGCCCTCATCGGCGGATTCGGCCTGGGCGTCGCGCAAGAATCGTTGCTCGCGACCTCGGTGCAGAGCCTTTCGAGCGTATTCGCCGGGCTGGCCATCGTCGTTCTTCTGTTGCTTCGCGTCGAGAGGTTCTTTGCGTTGGAGCAAGAGTTGCGCGCGCTCGAGGAGCTGGGCTGATGGCGAAGGTCATGAAGGCGCCGCCTGCGGCGGTCATGGACGAGCCGATACTGGTCGAGCCTCCGGCAGGGCCGCGCCGTTGGAACGTCCAGCGCGCAGCGCTTCCTCTTGCGGGCTTCCTCGCCGCCGCGATCCTCCCGCCGCTGATCCTGGACGGCGTGTGGAACTTCACGCTGACCCTTGCGTTGATCTACGGGCTCATGGGGCTTTCGATCGTGGTCGTGACCGGATACGTCGGCCAGCTTTCGCTGATGCCTGCGACGTTCGTCGGCGTCGGAGCCTTCGCGAGTGCCGGACTCGTTGTGCGCGCGGCGACACCGTTCTGGTGGGCCGCTCCGCTTGCTGCGTTGGTCACGGTCCCCGTCGCGTTGGTGATCGGCATGGTCGCCCTGCGACTCAAGGGCTTGTACCTCGCGATCATGACGCTCGTGTTCGCGGATATCGCCGAGCAGTTCTTGTTCCGTCAGGACTGGTTCACCGGTCAAGGTGGATCGACACCGGCGCCGCGCCCGCACCTGTTCCACCTCGTCGATTTCCAGAGCGACAAGAGCTACTACGTACTCGTCGTCTGCATCGCCAGCGCGTTCCTGCTCTTCATGTGGAACTTCTCCCGCAGCCGTTCCGCGCGCGCATGCTTCGCCGTCCGCGACAACGAGAACGGCGCGTCGGCGATGGGCATCAACGTCGCGAAGTACAAGCTGATGGCGTTCGCGTTGCACGGCTTCATCGCAGGAAGCGCCGGTGCTTTGTATGCGCACTGGGCGCAAAACGTTAGTGCCGGTGGCCAGCGGCCTGCGTTCGGGCTCGAGGTTTCGCTCGCGATCGTGTTCCTGACGATCCTCGGCGGTGTGCGCTCGATCTGGGGACCGTTCATCGGAGGAGCCATCTGGGTGATCTTGACCAAGAGGCTGCTCGCAGGAAGTCCGAATGGACAGAGCATCGCCTTCTCGATCTTCGGCGTACTGGTGCTCGCAACCATGCTGTACCGCCCGGCCGGATTGGTTGGGGTCGGGCGTGACTCGTGGCGCGCGCTTCGTCGCCGGCTCGGGGGGGCGAGCGGCTGATGGCCTTCTTCGAGGTTCGCGACATGACGATCTCGTTCGGAGGGCTCGTCGCGAATTCGGACGTCACGATCGAAGCCGAGGAAGGCCAGATCGTCGGGTTGATCGGTCCGAACGGCGCTGGAAAGTCGACGCTCTTCAACGCGATCAGCGGGCTGATCCAGCCGCGCGCGGGCCGCGTTGTTTTGGAGGGCGAAGAGATCCTTCCCCTCCTGCCGTATGAGCGTGTCGCGCGCGGCATCGGCCGAACGTTCCAGAACTGCAGGCTGTTCCCGACGTTGCCGGTGTACGACAACCTGCTGATCGCGTACCACTCGCGGATGCGCGGGGGTCTTGTTGCCGGGGCGCTGCGGCTGCCGTGGGGATCGACCAGCGAACGCGCCGCGCGCGCGCGGGCCGACGCAGTCATGGAGGTCGTCGACCTCCATCCGTACAAGAACCGCAACGTCAGCGATCTCAGCTACGGAACGCTGCGTATGACCGAGCTTGCGTGCCTGCTCATGCTGCAGCCCCGGCTGATCTTGCTGGACGAACCGGCGAGCGGCATCGCGCAGAAGGAGACCGAAGCGCTCGGGCCGCTGTTGCGACGGATCCGCGATCAGCTCGGCGCGACGATCCTTCTGATCGAGCACGACATGCCGCTCATCATGGGATTGTCGGACGTCATCTATTGCCTCGACCTCGGTCGCGTGATCGCCAAGGGAACACCGGAAGAGGTGCAACGCACGCCCCAAGTGATCGAGGCATACCTCGGCGCGCGCGCGGCCGAGCAGCTGGAAGCGGCGCTGGCTGCTGAAGCGACCAAAACCAACAGTAAGCACGCGACGTCCAAGGGTTCGAGACGCGTCACGACGAACGGTGCGAAACGCCAGCCCCGATCGAAGAGTGCAACGCGTGCACAGCCGGCGGGGAGGCGTCGTGGCTGATCGTCCGCCGATCGGCGAGCAGATCCTGGTCGCATCGGACCTCGACGTCTTCTATGGGAAGGTCCAGACGCTCTACGGCGTGGACTTCGAGGTGCGCGAGGGCGAGATCGTTGCTCTCCTCGGCGTTAACGGGGCAGGCAAGTCGACGCTGCTGCGCGCGATCAGCGGCGTGCTTCCCGTCGCGCGCGGCGAGATCGCGTTCCAGGGCGCGCGCATCGACGCGCTGGGGTCCGATGAGATCGTGAAGCGCGGCGTGGTTCAGGTCCCAGGAGGTCGGGGAACGTTCGCCGGACTGACGATCGCAGAGAACCTGCGTCTCGGCGGCTACATCTTCCGGCGTGATAAGGCCGCACTCCGTCGCGAAACCGAGCGCGTCCTTGAGTACTTCCCGTGGCTTGCCGACCGCATGGGTCAGCACGCCGGGACGCTGTCGGGCGGTGAGCAGCAGCAGCTGCTGCTTGCGCGCGCATTCATGAGCCGCCCGAAGCTGATGATGATCGACGAGCTTTCGCTTGGACTGGCCCCGATCGTCGTCGAGCAACTCTTGGCTCTGGTGTCCGAGATGAACCGGCAAGGCACCACGATCGTTATCGTTGAGCAGCACGTCGACCTGGCGCTCGAGTTCGCGGATCGGGCTTATTTCCTGGAGAAGGGCGAGGTCCGGTTCCACGGGCCCAGCGCGGAGCTGCTCGAGCGTGACGACCTATTGCGTTCGGTCTTCTTGGCCGGCGTCTCGGAGGCGCAACTAACGTGAACGTGTTTCGACGGGTCTCGATCATCTGCGGCGTCGCTGCGCTCGCTGCTCTAGGCGCGGCGCCTGCCAACGCGCGGAGCGCGGACCCCGCCGTCCAAACGCAGAAGCAGATCAGCGCCGACGGAACCGGTATCGCGTTCGCGATCCGGCCGGGCGTGGATCAAGGCGGCGCGGCGCCGCTGAACTTCTACATCGGGTATGCGGAAGCGAATGCGTCGATGCCGGATGCAGAAGCAGACGGCCAAGCCTCGTGGTATCAGCTCGGGATCGCGGAAACCGCGGCCTTCCAGCCACCCGAGAACTGCACGCCGCAGAAGAATGCACAAGCGACACTCGACGGCATCGGAGATCTGCAGAGTTGGGCGAGTGACTACATCCAGAGCACCGCGAAGATCATCTCCGCCGGCGGTACACCACAAGCACCCGGGGTACCCGGCTTCCGTCACGCGTGCACCGAGCGGTTCCCCGGCTTCGCGCAGTCGCGCTTCCCCGCGACGCAAACGATCCCGACGCAAGCCACCGACGACTACCTGACCAAGCCGTCGTACGCGAACGCCTGCCGACAAGACCCGACGTCGCCCCTGTGCGCCGCGTATAAGCAGTTCTGGCCGGCCTTCACCAGCACGGGGGGCAAGATCGTCCGCGACGGATCCTTCGCGGCCACGGCTACCGATACGCCATCGCAGACATCGGACGGCGTTCTGATGGGCGCCGGTGACGGAACCGTGATCTCGATCGGGTTGTCTCGCAGCACGGCGATCGCGCGCGTCGACGGGTCGACGCTTACCGTCGATTCGACTGAATCGCTGAACGACATCTGCGTGATGGCTACGCCGCTGGGCTGCACGATCTCCATCGATTCGATGCAACAGTTCGCACGCGTCATCAAGACGGCGGGGGAGAAGGCGAAGACGACGACGAGCACGATCATCAGCGGCGTCCACGGCCTCGGTCCTGCGGTAGGGGTGACTGCGCAGCAGCTGCAGCTCGGTCAGGTGCCCCAGCAGCTCGGAAATAACCTCGAGCTCGGCGCCGTATCGCAGACGCATTCGTGCGATACGGGAGCCTCGGATCCCGGAGAGCTCATCGCCGACGCGGGTGGTCTGATGCTGTGGGGGCGGCAAGCGAATCCCGGTCCGGGCGCCGGCATCATGATCGGCGGTGCATGCGCGCGCGCGCGCATCGAGGCGAACGACATCTCGATCCCCACCTTCTCGCCCGGCGTCGGCATCCCCGGAGTTCCGCCGTCGTCGCTCGTGATCCCAGGTTCCAAGGGCGTACCTTGTCTCGGATGCGGCGTGCCGAGGATCCTCGCGCCGCGCGTGGTCTCGAGCCTCGTCACACACGACTACTTGCGGAGCCCGTTGGCGTGGCGCACCGCGCCGTATTGGGGAAGCGTGCTCGGCGCGCTTGCGTTATTCGCCGGCCTCTCGTATCGCTTCCGGCGCCATCGAGCGTTCGCACCGGTCGCGCTCGCAAGCAGCCGGTTCGCGCGGCAATTCCTCCGGGGCTAACGCCCGGTATCCTTCTCTTTCATGTGCCGCGCGGTCTGGGTAATGGTCGTTGGTCCGACGACCGACGCATGCAAGGCGTTACGTCGAGCAGCCGGCCCCGACGCCCAAGTCGTCGCCATGGCCACCTCGGGCCCAGAAGCGCTCTCGCTTCTGGACTCGACGCCGGCGGACGTGATCGTGATCGACGCCGGACTGGACGGCGCGCGCGAGCTCATCCCGTCGATCCGAGACAAAGCTGCGGCCGCCGCCATGGTGTGGGTCGGCGAGGATCCGCCGGAGCAGGCGCATGCATCGGTGCCGGAGCCGTCGGATGCGCTCGAAGGTGCGATCACGCGCGGTCTTCTCGCCGCGCGCGCGGCTAAGGCTTAGCCTTCGCCGCCGATCTCCACGATCGGGTCCAGGATGACCAGCAGGTCCCTCTCGGCCCCGCACGCGGTGCAGATCCGCCGGGCGCGCGCGCGGTCGTAAACGAAGGTGCCCGGCTGCTCGAGCACGATGACCTTGTCACCGCACATGGGGCAGCGCTGGAGGTCGGCTTTGTGCAGGAGCCCGTGACGATCGAGAAGGTCGATCACCTGGCTGCGGATCGTGGCGCGAACGGCGCGGGCGAGGCCGACTTGCTCCGCCGATGTGAATCGCGGCTGCGTGCCTTCGAGGTCGATCACGGCGTCGGGGTCGCTCACGATCTCATCCTTCCCTGTTTGCGAGAACTGTATCGGGCGGGTGGGACGTTTCCCAGGGGACGGAACGGACACTTGCACCATCACGGTTTGCGCCACGCACCCGCCGGTGGCACCCTTCGGCCATGGACAAGAGCTTCTTTGAAACATTCGAGGAACGGAAAAACGAATTCGCCGGTCGCGCCGGCGAGGGCGAGGACGTCAAAGCCGAGCTGATCCTGGGCAACGGCCGGATCTATCAGGTCGATCGGATCGTCGAGACGACGGATACGTGGCTTCACGCCGACGTGCACGAGCCGGAAGACGACACCCGGCAGCTCTCCGTCGTGCTGCCCTATTACCAGATCACGCAAGTCCTCTTCGAGCGCCCGAAGCCGCGCATGCGGCATGCCGGCTTCAGTCGCTGATCGAGATTCCTTAGGCTCTTTGCCGAGCCTCGAACATCGCCGCGATAAGTGGCATCGCCTCGTGCTCGATCGAGGGATCGATGATCGTATTGATCACGCTCGGGCGCGAGTCGACGAGCGCATTGGTGATCGCGATCTCGAGCTGCTGAGGCGTCTCGACGCGGTCGCCGACCCCTCCGGCGAACTCGGCGAGCAGCTCGTACGGCGCGACAGGCAGGTCGCTGGCGAGCGCGCGCCCACGGAGCGCCTTCTGGAGATGGCGGACGATGCCCCACCCGCCGTCGTTCCCGATGACGGCCGCGACGGGCAGGCCGTGACGCGTCGACGTTTCGAGCTCCATGGCCGTGAACCCGAACGAACCGTCGCCGCAGAGGGCGACCACCGGCCGCTCGGGGCGAGCAGCCTTCATCCCGATCGCCCACGGAAGCCCCATCCCGAGCGCGCCCATCGACGAGGCCGACGACGTATGGAACGACGACCGGGCGCGCGCACCGATGGCATCGATGGCCCACAGCGCGAGCTCGCCGGCGTCCACGGTGACGATCGCATCCGGCGGCAGTTTGGCGGCAACCTCGGCCATCATCCGTCCCGGATGAAGGGGAGCAGATGAGATCTGCGCGCGCTTCGCCACCTCCGTGTTGCGCGCGTCGACTGCATCTCGCAAGCGTTTGACCCACCCGTCCGTGTCGAGCGGCTCCGTCCCTGCCGCAAGATGTTCGAGCGTCGGGCGCGGCGAAGCGATGAGCTCGATCTCCGCGCGCCGGCCTATCGCGAACGCCCCGGGATCGGCATCGACCCGGATGAGCGTGCAGCCGGGATGGAAGGCGCCGTTGCCCATCAGCACGTCGAGCTCTGCGCCGACGACGAGCGCAACATCCGCTTCGCCGAAGATCACCTGCGCCGCCGGCGCCAGTAAGTTCGGGAAGCCCATGCACAGCTCGTGATCATCGGAGAGCAGCCCGCGCGCGGCGCGCGCGGTGAAGACCGGGATGCGCGCGCTCTCCGCAAACGCGCGCAAGGCGTCGCCGGCGCCGTCCCAGAAGCAGCCGCTTCCGGCGATGATCACGGGCCGTTCCGAGCCGGAAAGAAGTCCCAAGATCTCCCCGACGTCGGGTGTCTCCGCAACTCGTCGTGGCGGGGTCAGCGAGACGGGTTCCGCACCGCGCTGCTGAACATCCAACGGCAATTCAACGACGGCCGCGCCGGGACGTGGTGCGAGGGCGATCTCGAAACCCCTGCTGATGAACGCTGCAGCGTCGTCAGGATGCTCCGCTCTCGCGGCCCACTTCGCCATCGAGCCGGCGATCGCCACTTGATCCTGATCCCCCGGATGACCCTTCCCTCGGTCGTCGAGGCCGACCCCGCCCGTGATACACAGCACCGGGATCCCCGACGTAGTCGAGTCCGCGAGCGCCGTCGCCGCGTTCGTCAAGGCCGGTGTGTTGGAGACGATGACCACACCGGGCTCCGCGGTCGCCAACGCCCATCCGGCCGCCATCCACGCAGCACCTCGTTCGTCGCGCGCATCGATGAGGTGGATGCCTTCGTCGTCGCAGGCTTCGAGGAGTGGGTTCGTATGGTCACCGCACAACGTGAAGACCGTTGTAACCGCGCGCGCGCGCAGCGTCCCGGCGACCTCCGATGCGCCCGTTCCCACGAGCCGCCGAGCTAGTGCTCGGTCCCCTCGACGACGTCGAGAGGCTCCTCGCCGCGCGCGACGCGATTGCAGTTCGCCATCGCGGCCTGAAGGATGCGAAGGAGCGACTCGGCGGTGACGCCGGCCATGTGAGGCGAAAACGTGACGTTCTCGAGGCCGAGCAACGGATCGTCCGGCGGCGGGGGCTCGGGATCGTAGACGTCGATCGCGGCTGCTCGGATGCTGTGTGAGCGGAGGGCTTCGACGAGCGCGTCATGATCGACGACCGGTCCGCGTGACGTGTTCACGAGGATCGATTCTGATTTCATCATGTCGAGCTCGCGCGCGCCGATCAGCGCCTTGGTTTTCCCGGTCGCAGGAACGTGCAACGTAACGACGTCGGATTCTCGCAAGAGGGTGTCCAGGTCCCGGTACTCGACACCGAGATCACGCTCGACGTCCGGCGCCGGGCGATACGCGTCGTGGTACACGATCTTCATGTCGAAGCCACGTGCGCGCTTCGCAACCTCGCGTCCGATGCGGCCGAGGCCGACGATCCCGATGGTCTTGCCGGCAAGCTCGAACACGCCCGCTTGCATCAAGGTGACGTTGGCGAACTCGCCGCGCTTCAGTGCGTTGTGTCCTTCGGTGAGTCGCCGAGAAGCCGCACCTGCGATGAGGATCGCCCATTCGGCCACCGTGTGCGCTTCGGCACCGGAGGATGCAACGGTTGCAACCGGAACGCCGGCAGCGCGCGCGGCGTCGACGTCGACGTGCTCGAAACCGTGGCCCGGGACTTGGATCAGACGAAGCTTCGGACAGCGCTTGATGAGGGAAGCGTCCACGGGTGCGAGAGCCGCGAGGATGAACTCGGTTTCCGCAGCAACGTCGTCGGGCACGTCCTCCTGGGCGCCGAACCCTTCGACGTCCCACCCGTCACCGAGGAGATAGCCGAAAAACGTGCCGGCCATCGCCGGTTCGTGCGGCGGCTGCACCAACGCGATCGCCTTGGCCACTCCCGTTCCTCCTCTTCTCCTTAAGTGCAGGATAGAAGCGACCGGGTTCGCAAGGGAAACCGTATCCCGACGGACGGACGGTACGCTGGCTTGCTGATGGAGGACCTGGGAAATGCGCTGGCGCGCGCCCGCGACGGCGACCCGGAGGGCGTTGCCGAGCTCTACCGCGTTTATGCGGGTCCGCTGCTTGCCTTCCTCATCACACAGGTCCGCCGGCGCGAGGACGCGGAAGACTTGCTCGGCGAGGTGTTCTTGTCCGCGATGCGGGACCTCAACAAGTTCGAAGGAGATGTCGGGGGCTTCCGTGCGTGGCTATACCGGATCGCCACCAACCGGGCGGTCGACCTCGCTCGTCGGAACGCGCGCCGGCCCGAAGAACCCTTGGCCACCGCCATCGAGCGGCCCGGGCCGTCTGACCCTGCGTCGGAAGCACTCGGCAGGGTCGATCGAGAGCGTTTGTGGCGGGCTGTGATGGCGCTGCCCAAGGCCCAGCGCCAGGTGGTGGGGATGCGCCTGGCGGGGGGCTTGAGTGCGCCGGAGATAGCCGAGGCGCTGGGTAAGCCCGTGGGGGCGGTGAAGGCCTTGCAGCACCGAGCACTGGTAAACCTGACCAAGGCCTTCGAGGCGCCGTACCCAGGGGGACCTGAGAGGCGCTTGAAAGGACGTGAAGAGAACCTTGACTGACGCGCGCGAGCACGACGCCCTGGACGCGGCCCTGGACCGACTGGTCCACGGGTTGCCGACCGACGCTCCCGAGGGGCTGGAACCTTTGATCCAGACTGCTCGTGCCGCGCGCGAAGCGTTTTCCGTCCATGTCACTGAAGAGGTTGCAAACGCGCACCTCGCGGCCTTGGGCGTGTCCACGCTGGAGCGTCGACGGCCGCGCCATCGCGTTGCTCTTGTATTGATCGCAGCGGTGGTCACCGTTGTCCTTCTCGGTGGGGCGGCGGTCGCGGCGTCGGGCTCGGCGTTGCCGGGCCAGCTCTTGTATCCGGTGAAGCGCGCCACCGAGAGGATCGAACTCCTCCTCAACACGAGCCCGGCTTCTCGGGCGCGTCTCCATCTCGAGTTCGCTCAACGGCGCCTCACTGAGTTGAGCGATCTGCTTGCCCTGCGTCGCGCGGGACAGAGCGTCGACATCGGCGCTGCGATGAGCGCATATCAGCGTGAAGTCGGTGAAGCCCAAGATGCGATCGCGGCCGACTCGACCGATCCGAGTTATCAGGCTCTGCTGGGTTCCGTCGAGGACCAACTCCAAGGACACATCGTGGTCCTGTCAGCCTTGCGGGACAACTTTGCTGAAGGTCCGGCCCATACTGCGATCCAGAACGCGATCGATCGTGCGACGACGGCTCAGTCCGCCGTGTCGAACGCCGTGTCGAAGGCACGCGCAGGAGATGGAAAGCCACCTGTAGAGCCATCGAGATCCCCGTCGAAACGTCCGAACGACCTGCCGAGCCAAGCAACGTCACACAAGCCTTGATCGCGAGCGCTACGCGCGCGCGATGACCTTCCCTGCGACTTGTGCCATCTCACGAACGTAGTCGTCCAGCGTCGGTCGGCGGAGAAGATCTGGCCAAGCGGGAACCCGACCAGACCGAACTTCAGGTTATCCGCTGAGGTTCCACAGCCGGATCGCGTTCCCGGCAAGGATCTTCTGGCGTTCGGTCGGGTCGATGCCGACGAACGTCTCGTCGATCACCTTGCGACTGTAGGGCCAGTCACATCCATGATGCGGGTAATCCGTCGACCACATCATGTTTTCAACACCGACGGCATGACGAATCTGCAAGCCGATCACGTCCATGATGAAGGTCGCCGCGAAGTTCTTGTACCAGTAATAGCTCGGCGGCTCGTTGATATTGATCTCGCCCCAGCCACGGTTCCGCCAGTAGCGGTCGTCGAGCTGCTCCATGAAGTGAGGGATCCAGCCGACGCCGGTCTCGATCAGGATGACCTTGAGCTCTGGGAAGCGGTCGAAGATGCCTTGGAAGATCATGTTGCCGAGCGTCGGTGGCACCATCGCGAAGACGCCCGCCATTCCGCCGATCGCGCGCTGGTTAGCGTTCGGCGCGCCTTTCTTGACGCCTGCTGTCGCCGTGGAGCCCGCCTGTTGCGCCTTCATGCGCGTCTCGCGGCCGATGACGTTGATGTGGATCGTGACCGGCAAGCCGGACTCAACCAGCGCTGCCCAGAACTTGTCGTCCTCGGCGGAGAGATTCTCTTTGCCCGAAGGCCAGCATCCGATGACGACGCCTTTCGCGCCCTTCTCCTTCGCCTTCTCTAGGTACCGGATCGCATTGTCGACGCCCGTCGATGGGATCTGGTACATGGCGATCTGGCGCTTCGGGTCGACGGTGAACTCGTCGAACGCGAATGAGTTGTATGCATCAACGCCGGCGTGCACGAGGTCGTCGTCGGCGTTTCCAAGCCAGTGCCCGATCGTGCGCTGCGGCGGGAAGATGATCTCGGCATCGATCCCGTCGATGTCCATGTCTTCGAGCCGCGCCTTCCCGTTGAAGCACGCCGGCCGTACCGAATCGTAGGTAACACCGTGCCAGCGGAACTGGTCGAAGGTCTTCCCGGGCGTCGTCGTCAACCCGATCGGGTCTGGGTTCGCCGATCCCGCGTAGAGCCAGGCGTCGCCGCCTTCGTGGTCCTTCACGAGCTTCGGCGCGTGCTCTTGGTATTTCTCCGGCAAGTGGTTCTTCCAGATGTCCGGCGGCTCCGTGATGTGCACGTCCGCCGAGATGATCTTGTAGTCCATGAGACACCTCCGTTATGCGAGACTAAGAGTCACCTGACGGCGGTGTCAACGCGGATGGCGCACTCAGGAAAATGTCAGGGCGCCCTACGCTACGAGCGACGGAGGCTCCGTTATGAAATGGAACGGTTCGGTTGTCCTCATAACCGGTGCCTCGCGAGGCATCGGCCGTGAGATCGCAGTGGCCGCGGCGAAGCGAGGCGCGCGCGTCGGACTGATGGCGCGCTCGAAGGACGAACTGGTCGACGTGCTTGCCGCGTGCGACGGGAACGGTGCGGTTGCTGTTGGAGACATCGCTGAGCGCGCGCAAGCAGAGGGCGCGATGGCAGCCCTCCAAAGGGAGCTTGGACCCGCCGACATCTTGGTGAACAACGCCGGGATCGGCGCGTATGGGCCGGTCGTCGAAACGGCGGTTGACATGTTCGAGAAGATGATGAGGGTCAATTACTTCGGCACGGTCTACGCGACGAAGGCTGTGCTTCCCGGGATGATCGAGCGCGGCCGGGGCCACATCGTGATGATCGCGTCGATCGCCGGCCGTATCGGGGCACCGCTTGAGGCCGGCTACTCGGCGTCGAAGTTCGCGATGGTTGGTTTCAGCGAGGCGCTGTCTATGGAGATCAGGCGGAAGGGCGTCGGTCTGAGCATCGTCGATCCCGGTCCGGTGGATACGCATTTCACGGAGGCACGCGGGGTTCCGTTCGCGGCTAACACCCCGAAGCCGGTGAAACCTGAGGCCGTTGCCTCGCTCGTGATGCGAGCTGTCGAGCGGAACAAGGCTGAGAAGTTCATCCCCTCATGGCTCGGGCCTGCCTTCGTCTTCAAAACGCTCGTCCCACCGGCCTACAGGGTCGGGACCATGAAGACGTTCGGTGACCTTCTGAAATAGCTCAGGAGTTCGCTGCGCGCGCGCTCAAGAGCCGGGCGATGCGCTCGCGGTGGAAGGTTGCGTCGCCGAACGCAGCCTCGTTCGCTTTCGCGCGCTTGAAGTACAGGTGCATGTCGTGCTCCCACGTGAACCCGATACCGCCGTGGATCTGGATGCCGCTTTGCGCGACGCGACGATACGCGTCGGCGGCGAAGGCCTTCGCCATCGACGTTGCGAGCGACGCGTCGGGCTGGTCGCGCTCCGCCGACCAGGCCGCGTAATACACCGCGGAACGCAGCGACTCCACGTCGACGAGCATGTCGGCCGCGCGATGCTTCACCGCCTGAAACGATCCGATAGGCCGGCCGAACTGGGTCCGCGCCTTCGCATACTCAACGGCCATCTCGGTCACACGCTCCGCACCGCCCAAGCTCTCAGCGGCGATCGCAAGCGCCGCACGGTCGAGCAGCGTGTGGACCGACATGAGATCCGAATCACCGAGTCTCTGTCCAGGCGCGCCGTCGAATCGGAGGTGGGCAACCTTGCGCGTTGCGTCCATGTATCCGACCGGCGTGCGCTCGGTCGGTTCGCCGATAAAAAGCGCGGCATCTTCGTCGGGCGTATTCCCGGCCACCACGATCACGTCGGCGGTCATCCCATCCAGCACATAACGACTCTCGCCGAACAGCTTCCCGCCGTGCGCGTCGATCTGCGATTGCCATGCCCCGATCGTCGCGATCAGATCGCCGCTCGCGATCCGTGGGAGGTACGAGCTCTTCTGCTCGTCGGAACCAGCGTCCGCGATCGCTATGCCGGCGAGCACCGTCGACAGGTAGGGGCCCGGAGAAACGACGCGGCCCATCTCGGCGAGCAAGATGGCGAGCGCGATCGGCCCCATCCCGAGGCCCCCGTACTCGACCGGGAGAGGGAGGGCCAGCCAACCCTGCTCAGCCATCTGCTTCCACACGTCGTCGCGATAGCCGCGCTCGTCGTCCATCATCGCGCGCGCATAGCCGATCGGCGCCTCGCGATCGAGGTACCGCCGCGCGGCGTCGCGCAGATCGCGTTGTTCGTCGTTCAGGTCGAAGTCCATGAGCTCTCTTCCGATGGCCGGTCTTTTGTTGCTCGCGCGGCGCCGAGTATAACGTCGGGGCCATCGAAGATCGGAGGGAACGATGATCCGCGGCGAAGGAACCGAGGTCGTCCAAGGGGTAACTCCAAAGGAAGTGTGGGAGTTCGTGCTCGACCCCGCGCAGTACACCAAGGCGGACACGAAGATCATCTGGGTGACGAAGCTGGCCGATACCGACGACGGCATGATCGGGCTCGAAGAGGGCAAGTTCTTCGGTATGCGCGGGTCGGTCGTTACCAGGTACCGGTGGACGCCGGACTATCGGAGCATCAGCGTGACGCTCATCCATGGCTTGCTGAAATCGCTGAACGCGTACTTCGAGATCGACGAGGTGGACGGGGGAACGAAGATCCACCACGTCGAAGAGATGGAGATGGCGTTCGGGCCCTTCGGAAAGGTGCTCGAGATCGGTGCCGGCAAGTGGCTTGCGGATTCGGTGCGGCAAGAAGTCGCGGAGATCCGGCGCTTGCTCGAGTCCGGCGAACGTGGGAAAGGACCGTCGTGAGTGACATCCTCTTGGTCGAAGATCGCGATGGCATCCGGCGGCTGACGCTCAACCGTCCCGATCGCAAGAACTCCGTTTCCCCGGAACTGCGTGAAGAACTCCTTGCCGCAATCGACGAGACGCGCAGCGACGACGAGATCCGTTGCCTCGTCATCACCGGCGCCGGCGATGCGTTCTGCTCGGGCGTCGACCTCGGCCGCTCAAAGGTGACGAAGGATGCAGCTGCGGGGGAGCCGCGCGCACCAGACCTCCGTCTCGTGCGCGAGGCGATGAAGCGCGGCATGCAGCGCGTGATCACTGCCCTGTGGGAGCTCGACAAGCCCGTGATCGCATCGGTCAACGGTGTTGCGGCCGGCGGCGGCGCCCAGCTAGCGCTCGTGTGCGACCTGGTCGTCGCATCCGAGTCGGCGCGCTTCATCGAGATCTTCGTGAAGCGTGGCCTCGCCGTGGATTCCGGCGGGGGTTGGTTGCTTCCGCGTTTGATCGGGCTGGCGAAAGCGAAAGAGCTCGTCTTCTTCGGCGAGCCGCTCTCCGCGCGCGATGCGCTCGACATCGGGCTCATCAACCGGGTTGTGCCGGACGACGCGCTCGCCGGCGCGACGAACGAATGGGCCAGCCGGCTCGCTGCGGGCCCGACGCGCGCGATCGGCTTCTCGAAGCGTTTGCTGAACCGCGCGTTGGATTCCGATCTCGCCGCAGCGCTTGACGAGGAAGCAGCTGTTCAGGCGCTCAACAGCACGAGCGAGGACTTCAAAGAGGGCGTGCGCGCGTTTGCCGAGAAGCGGTCGCCGGAGTTCAAAGGGCGTTGAGCGACGTCGTCATCCGCCCGGTCGCACCCGGCGACGTCAAGGATCTGCAGAAGAACTGCTTCCCGCGCTCAACGCACGACGAGGTTCATCGCCTGGTTGAAGCGAGCCTGCGTGGCGCCCTTGAGGGGCGCTACGTCCACCTCGTGGCAGAAGACGACGGTGCGGTTGTGGGAACGATCGAGCTCGGCGCGCAGAGCGGGCGCGCGCGCCACCGTGGCGAGCTCTTCCGGTTCGTCGTTGCAGAGTCGCACCGTGGGAAAGGCATCGCGCGCAGGCTGCTCGAAACTGCGATCGCAGAGGCGAAGCGTATGGGCATCGAGATGATCGATGCGGCTGCGCGCGCGGAGACGTCGGCGGAGGACGCGTATCGCAAGCTCGGCTTCGTTGAGTTCGGCCGCCTCCCCGGTGGGCTCGTGATGGATCCGGATGAGGTCTACGACCTCGTCTACTTCTATCTGCCGGTCGACGAAGCTCGAGCAGCCGGGCCCTAGGCCTGCTGCCGCTGACCGAAGAGCGCCTCGTACCAGATCGCGGCGATCGTATCGATCACAACATCGCGCTTGAACGGTCCGCCTCGCACGAGCCAGAAGTAACAGAAGCGTTCGAGCATCGAAACGAGTGCAACTGCCGCTGTGCCGGGGTGAACGGGGTGGCGAAGCCCAGCGTCGACGCCGCGCTCGATCGTGTGCGCGATGCGGCCGGCGAACTGACCGAGAACCTCACGGCCCAGCTGGTCGAATCGGCTGTCCTCCATCTCTGCCGTGATCCACGCGTTGACCACGGGCGAATGGCGTTCATACGCGTCGACGAAACGTCCGACCCACGCGCGCAGCTGCTGGTAGCCGGCTTCTCCGACCTCGATCCCTTCGAGCTCGTCGGCAAGTGCGTACATATGGTCGGCCGTCTCTACGGCAAGCGCTTCTAAGACGTCTTGCTTGTTCGCGAAGTAGAGGTAGAAGGCGCCGTGGCTGGTCCCGGCTTTCTTCGTCACGTCATCGACGCGCGTTGCAGAGTAACCGCGCTCTAGGAAGACCTGGCGCGCGGCCTCGAGCAGCTTCACGCGGGTGCGCTCACCCTGCTCGCCGATCACACGTTCTTGCTGGACGGTCTTCGCTTTCCTCGCCACGGCGCCCATCATAGGACTCTGAGCAGGTTCCCCTGCGACTCCGAGCCGGGGTCTAGCCGAGCGACCCGATCAGTTCGTGTCGCGACACCGGGACCTACAGTAGCCTCACGTCGGTATGAACTCTGAGCTTCGCGGCTGGATCGAGCGGCACTTCGCGGTGCCCCGCGCCGGCCGCTCGAAGGTGATGGCCCTTGCAGACGCGATCGCCGACAACGTGCGTCCTGGAGACGCCGTTCATCTAGGGGTCACGCACTCGCGAGGCAGCGCGGCGTTCTGGGAGTTGATCCGTCGCTTCCGCGGAACCGACCCGCGGCTGACGTTCCTTGCCGTGCAGATGACCAGCCCGGAAGCGCCGCTCGTGCACGCCGGCCTCGCAACAAAGATCGTGACGTCGTGGTCCGGCGACTCGTACCTGTCGCCGGGACCGAACGGCGTCTATCAGCGCGCGTGGATGTCCGGTGGGATCGAATTCGAACACTGGTCGATCCTGACGTTCGTGCAGCGCCTCGCAGCCGGTGCGCGTGGACACCCGTGGGCGATCACGTCGTCGATCGCGGGGTCTTCGATGGAGAAAGACAACGACGTCCAGGTGATGGAAGACGGGACCGTCATGATCCCCGCGCTCACCCCCGACGTCTCGATCTTCCATGCACCGGCGGCCGACGAGCAAGGAAACGTGCTCTTCTCGCCTCCGTTGATGGAGAACGTGTGGGGCGCGCTCGGGGCTCGCCGCGGGTGCATCGTGACGGTCGACAAGATCGTGGACCAGTCGTACGTGCGATCGCACTCACATATGTCGCGGATCCCGGCGTCGGCCGTGCGCGCGGTGGTAGAGGCGCCGCTCGGCGCGCACCCCGGTGGGCTCTTCCCGGCGGGACTCGACGGGATCATGGCCTACGGCGAGGACTACGAGTTCTGGGCCGACATCAAGAAGGCGTCGCGTGAACCGGGCGCGATGGACGCCTGGATCCGAAAGTGGGTCCTCGAGACCGGATCGCACGAGGCCTACTTGAAACGGCTCGGGGCCGAACGAGTGAACCGGTTGCGCCGTCGCGCGGACCCTGACGGGTACCGTGCAGAGCTCGAAGAGTCGCTGGTGACAACCGGCATCGATGGACCTGCTAGCGCGATCGAGTGGGCGATCGTCGCGGCCGCGCGCGAACTACGTGGCCGCGTCAGAGCCAACGGCTATTCGGCGATGCTGGCCGGCGCCGGGATGGCCAACCTCGCAGCGTGGCTCGCCGCCTACGGTCTTGCCGAAGAGCAGATCCCGGTCGAGCTCGTCGCCGAGATGGGCCTCGTCGGGTACTGGCCCCGCCCAGGCGAGCCGATCCTTTTCAACCAAAGGAACTTCCCTACGTGCACGATGCTTTCCGACATCGACACGACGCTTTCGGTTCTCATGGGAGGCGCGCGCGCGCGCTCGATCGGCGCACTCGGCGCCGCTCAAGTGGATAAGTTCGGCAACATCAACTCGACGCAGGTTCCCGGCGAGACGCTGCTGATGGGGTCGGGTGGTGCGAACGACGTCGTCACGTGCGCGACTGAGTCCGTCGTTGTGGCGGCGCAGTCGAAGGGTCGTTTCGTCGAGCAAGTCCCGTACGTCACCGGTCCCGGCGATCGTGTCGGGGCGGTGGTTTCGACACTCGGCGTGTACCGAAAGAAGGACGGCGAGCTCATCCTGACCGGCGTTTTCGGCGACGATCCCATCCGCCAAGCGCGCGAATGCGTCGCCCGGTGCGGATGGAAGTTGCAGGTTGCTCGCACATTGGAAGTCGTCGAGCCGCCCTCGCGCGAAGAGATCCGTATGCTCCGGGTGATGGACCCGAAAGGCTGGTTCCGGAGCTAGCGCTCTTCGATCCCGCGGCGCAGCACGTACTTCTGCACCTTGCCGCTGAGCGTGCGCGGGAACGCGTCGACGATCTCAAGCCGTTCGGGCGTCTTCTGCTTCGCTGCGCCGCGAGCTTTGAAGTGCTCGAGCACCTCATCGAGCGTCAGCGTCTGACCGTCGCGCGTGATGACGAACGCGCAAACACGTTCCCCGTATCGCTCGTCGGAGACCGGCGTCACAGCAGCCTCTTGCACCTTCGGGTGCTCGGCGAGGATCTCTTCGACTTCGCGCGCGCTGATGTTCTCACCGCCGCGGATGATGATGTCCTTCTTGCGGTCGGTGATCGCGAGGTAACCGTCTGCGTCGAAGCGGCCGATATCGCCGGTTCGGAACCAGCCATCGTCCGTGAACGCCTCTGCATCCATCGCCGGGTCCATGTAGCCGAGGAACTGGTCGGGCCCGCGGCTGAGCACCTCGCCCTCGTCTCCTCGTGGGACGTCGTTCCCTTCGTCGTCGACGAGGCGAACCTCGACGTCCATCATCGGTCGTCCATCGGTGTGCGCGCGCTTGTCCAGCGGGTCGTCGAGCGTGCCCATCGTGATCGACGGATGCTCGGTGCAGCCGTACGCACGCATCGACCACCAGCCGGCCGCCGCAGCTTGCTCGACCAAGGTGGGCGGAACGCCGGCGCCGCCGAGCCCGAACGACTCGAGGGACGATGTGTCGTAGGTGGCGAAGTCGGGTGAGTTCAGCAACGTCGACAGGAAGAAGGTGGCACCGCCGGTGTTGGTAACCTTGTGCTCCTGGATCAGCTGTAAGGCCCACGTTGGATCCCAGCCGTCCATCAACACGAGCGTCCGGTAGCCGAGCAAGAAGGGCGCGATGAGCGCCGAGTAGATCCCGGCGATGTGACCGATCGGGTTCGGGCATAGGAACACGTCCTCGTCGTCGCCGCCCGACGCTGCAACGATCGCACGGAGTTCGGCGAGCAGCGTGTTGTGCGAGTGGACGACCCCTTTGGGGTCGGAAGTGGTGCCGCTCGTGTACGCGAGGATGTGCGGCTCGTCGGGCGAGATGTCGGGCCGCGGGAAATCGGGTGTCGCTCGCGCGGCCACATCGTCGAACGAAAGGCAATCATCGGGAACCTTCTCGCCGACGACGATCACGTGCTCGAGGTCGGGGAGGCGCGGCCGGATCTCTTGCACCATGGCGAGATAGTCAACGCCGCGCCAGTTGTCCG
>Ga0070708_100001017_pt1 | contig 21362 bp, 14 predicted proteins | sample KBSK5503metaG_FD_65469 | JGI IMG/M metagenome (GOLD analysis project Ga0070708, IMG submission 65469) | Corn, switchgrass and miscanthus rhizosphere microbial communities from Kellogg Biological Station, Michigan, USA - KBS K5-50-3 metaG | ecosystem: Host-associated > Plants > Roots >... | reverse complement strand
GTGAAGGCGCTTTCGGCCATCCCCAAGCAGGCGCTCCTCACCGTGACGGGGAGCGGGATGCTGGGCGTCCCCGGGATCGCGGCACGCACGTTCGCCGCGGTGCACCACGAAGGGATCTCCGTCTCGCTCATCAGCCAGGCGTCGTCGGAGCACTCGATCTGCTTCAGCGTCCCCGAGGAGCACGCGCAGCGGGCACGGGCGAGTCTGCTCGAGACCTTCCGGCACGAGATCGCCCGTCAAGAGATCGACGGCGTCGAGCTCCGCACGGGCGCGGCGACGCTCGTGGTGGTGGGGATCGGGATGGCCGGTACGCCCGGGGTCGCCGCGCGGGTCTTCTCCGCCCTGGCGGACGCCGGGATCAACATCATCGCCATCGCGCAGGGATCGTCCGAGCTCAATCTCTCGCTCGTGGTGGACGGAAAGGACGCGGGCCCCGCCCAGCGCGTGGTCCACGGCGCCTTCCAGCTGTCGAAGATCGGCGGCGGGACGGTGGGGCATCCGGAACGGACGGACGTGGTGCTGCTGGGCTTCGGACAGATCGGCCGGACGCTCGCGCCGCTCCTGGCGAAGGCCAAGCAGGACTCGGTCCGGCTCCGTGTCGTGGGTGTGATCGACCGCAGCGGTTTCGTGTTCGACGCGCGGGGCCTGCCGCCGCAGCGGCTCGCCGCGCTGGGCGCCGCCAAGGCGAAGGGCGTGCCGCTCGCCAAGCAGCCGGGTGGCGAGCGCGGTTCCGCGGCGGACGCGGTCACGTTCATCGCCCGCCACGCGATCACGAATCCGATCCTGGTGGACGTCACCGCGGACGACACGGCCGATACGCTCGCGGCCGCATTCGCGGCCGGGATGCACGTCGTGCTCGCCAACAAGCGGCCGATCACGGGCGAGCGGAGCAAGTACGAGGCGCTCAAGGCCGCGGCGCAGGCGCGCGGGCGCCAGCTCTTGCACGAGGCGACGGTCGGCGCCGGCCTGCCGATCATCGACACGTACTACAAGCTCGTGGACTCGGGGGACCGGGTGAACAAGATCGAAGGCTGTCCCTCGGGCACGCTCGGGTATCTGTTCGGCGAGATGGGCCGCGGCCGCCGCTTCTCCGAGGCGCTGCGGGGCGCCATCAAGAAGGGATACCCCGAGCCCGACCCGCGCGACGACCTCTCCGGCATGGACGTAGCCCGCAAGGCGTTGATCCTCGGCCGGCTGCTCGGTTTTCCGGGAGAGCTCGGGGACATCGCGGTCGAGTCCCTCGTGCCGAAGGGGGCCGAGCGGCTCGCAGTCGAGGAGTTCCTCGCGCGGCTCGACGACTACGACGCCGCGTGGGCGCGACGCGTGGAGGCGGCGCGCACGCGCGGCCGCGTGTTGCGCTACCGGGCGATCGTGACGCGGCGGCGCATCCGGGTGGGTCTGGTGGTGGTCGACGCATCGAGCCCGATGGCGTCGCTCAACGGCACCGACAACCAGTTTATCTTCACGACAATGCGCTACAAGAAGAACCCCCTCGTCATCACCGGGCCCGGCGCCGGACCGGCCGTAACGGCGGGCGGAATCCTGAACGACGTGCTGAAGCTCGCCGGGGCATGAGCGCTAGCTGGCAGCTCTGCGCCGGCTGCGCAGAGGAGATCCCCGAGACCGACACGCACGCCCGCTGCCCCCGCTGCCAGGGGCTGCTCGAGGTCCGGCATCGCGCACCCGCCACGACGGGCGCCGCACTACGGGCGTTGTTCGACGACCGACGGGGCGGGGCCAACCACCGCGGGCCATACAGCTCCGGCGTGTGGCGCTTCTGCGAGCTCGTGCTCCCCGCGGCGGCGGACTGTATCCTCACCTACCCCGAGGGGAACACGCCGCTCCTCGTCCGGCCGGCGGTCTCCGCCTGGGCAGGAACGCGCGAGCTGCTGCTCAAGCACGAAGGACATAACCCGACCGGGTCCTTCAAGGACCGCGGGATGACGGTCGGGGTGACGCAGGCGCGGCGCGTCGGGGCGACGGCGGTCGCCTGCGCCTCGACCGGCAACACGGGCGCGTCGCTGGCGGCGTACGCGGCGCTCGCCGGGCTCCCCGCCTTCGTGATCGTGCCCAAGGGTAAGGTCGCGGTCGGCAAGCTCGCCCAGGCGCTCGCCTACGGGGCCCGCACCCTCGTGCTGCGCGGCAACTTCGACCGTTGCCTCGAGCTCGTGGACGCGGCGAGCGCGAGGCTGGGCGTCTATCTCTTGAACTCCATCAACCCCTTTCGGCTCGAGGGGCAGAAGACGATCGTGCTCGAGCTGCTGCAGCAGCTCGACTGGGAGCCGCCCGACTGGATCGTCGTGCCGGCCGGGAACCTCGGCAACACCGCGGCGTTCGGCAAAGCCTTGAGCGAAGCCCGCGCGCTGGAGCTGATCTCACGCCTGCCGCGACTCGCGGCGGTCCAGGCCGCGGGCGCCGCGCCGTTCGCGGCCAGCTTTCGCGAAGGGTTCGCGCGCCGTCACCGGGTCGAGCCGCACACGGTGGCTACCGCGATCAACATCGGCTACCCCGCGTCGTATGACCGCGCCGTCCGGGCGATTCGCGAGACGGACGGCGTGGTCACGGCGGTCTCCGACGACGAGATTCTGGAGGCGAAGGCCGTGGTGGACGCGGCGGGCATCGGCTGCGAGCCGGCGAGCGCCGCGAGCGTGGCCGGCGTCCGGCAGTTGATCCAGGACGGCACGATCCGCACGACCGACCGGGTCGTCGCGGTGCTCACCGGCCATATCCTCAAGGACCCGATGACCGTGACCTTCTATCATCAGGAGCGCGAGCCCCCTCCGCCGCGCGCCAACCGGCCGGTCGAGATCGAGCCCACGCTGTCCGAGATCGAAAGAGAACTCCGAGCATGCCTGACAACCTGAGAAGCCGCACCATCACGGAGGGCGTGGAGCGCACGCCCAACCGCGCGATGCTGCGCGCCGTCGGCTTCGGCGACCAGGACTTCGCGAAGCCGATCGTCGCCATCGCGAACGCCCACAGCACCATCACGCCCTGCAACGCGAAGCTCAACGATCTCGCCCTCCGAGCCGAGGCGGCGATCCGGCAAGCCGGCGGGATGCCGCAGACGTTCGGCACCATCACCGTGAGCGACGGCATCTCGATGGGGACGGAGGGAATGAAGTATTCACTCGTGTCGCGGGAGATCATCGCCGACTCGATCGAAGCGGTGTGCAGCGCTCAGTCCGTGGACGGCGTGCTCGCGGTGGGCGGGTGCGACAAGAACATGCCCGGCGCGATGATCGCGATCGCCCGGATGAACATCCCCGCCGTGTTCGTGTACGGCGGCACGATCAAGCCGGGGCATTATCGGGGTGAGGCCCTGACCGTCGTCAGCGCCTTCGAGGCGGTGGGGAAATACAGCGCGCACAAGCTGAGCGATCGAGACCTCCTGGAGGTGGAGCGCCGGGCGTGCCCGGGCGCCGGAGCGTGCGGCGGGATGTTCACCGCGAACACCATGTCTTCGGCGATCGAGGCGATGGGCATGAGCCTCCCCTACTCCTCCACGATGGCCGCCGAGGACGCCGAGAAGGCCGAGAGCGCGGCGCGCTCGGGCGAAGCGCTCGTGGACGCAGTGCGCCGGCAGCGCCTGCCGGGGCACATCCTCACCCGCAAGGCGCTCGAGAACGCCATGGCCGTGGTTATGGCGCTCGGCGGCTCGACCAACGCGGTGCTGCACCTGCTCGCGATCGCCCGGGCGGCGGGCGTGGCCCTCGCGCTCGACGACTTCGAGACGATCCGCCGCAAGGTGCCGGTGCTGTGCGATCTCAAGCCGTCCGGCCGGTTCGTCACGACCGACCTGCACGCGGCGGGGGGCGTGCCCCAGGTGATGAAGCTCCTGCTGGCGCACGGCATCCTCCACGGGGACGCCCTCACCGTAACGGGCGAAACGATCTCCGAGGTGGTGCGGGACGTCCGCGAGGATCCGCGCGGGGACCAGGAAGTGATCCGGCCGTGGAGCCGGCCGCTATACCCACAGGGCCACCTCACGATCCTGCGCGGCAACCTCGCCACCGAAGGGGCGGTCGCGAAGATCACCGGGATCAAGCACCTGAAGATCACCGGGCCGGCCCGGGTGTTCGACTGCGAGGAGGACTGCCTCAGCGCCGTCCTGGCCGGCAGGATCGAGCCAGGCGACGTCGTCGTGATCCGCTACGAAGGCCCGAAGGGCGGGCCGGGGATGCGGGAGATGCTCTCGCCGACGTCGGCGATCATCGGCGCCGGCCTCGGCGACTCGGTGGGACTCATCACGGATGGCCGTTTCTCGGGGGGGACATACGGCCTCGTCGTGGGACACGTGGCGCCGGAGGCGGCCGTAGGCGGCACGCTCGCGCTGGTCGGAGACGGCGACTCGATCACGATCGATGCGGAGCGGCGCCTGCTGCAGCTCAACGTGCCTGACGCCGAGATCGAGCGGCGCCGCAAGGCCTGGCGGCCGCCGGCACCCAGGTACACGAGCGGCGTGCTGGCGAAGTACGCGAGGCTCGTGTCGAGCGCGAGCCTGGGAGCGGTGACGGACCTCCCGTAAGTGGCCCGGCTCAACGGCAGCCCGCAGCGGCTCTTTAACCCCGGGCCATGGGCCCTGGGTTAACGGACAGCAGCGGCGGTGCCCCGAGCTCAGGGTTACGGACCGGCGGTCAGTGGTCCGGGGTCGACGGCAGTCAGCGGCCGCCGCGCCGCCGGGCGCCGCAACAGCCCGGCAATGCGCTCTCCCATCTCACGGGTCCCGAGGCCACCCACGCCGGGGGGCGCGATATCCCGGGTCCGGCATCCCTCGGCGAGCGCGGCGCGGATGGCGTCGTCCACCGCGTCTGCCGCCTCTGGGAGCCCGAGCCCATGGCGCAGCAGCAGCGCGGCCGCGCCGATGGCGCCGATCGGGTTTGCAACGTTCCTTCCCGCGAGCGCTGGGGCCGAGCCGTGGATCGGCTCGAACAGACCCGGACCCGCGCCGAGGGATGCCGACGGCAACAGCCCCAAAGAGCCGACCAGGACCGCCGCTTCATCGCTCAGAATGTCGCCGAACATGTTCTCGGTGAGGAGCACGTCGATGGACGCGGGCTCACTCACGAGGCGCATGGCGGCGTAGTCCACGTAGCAGTGTTCGAGCGTCACGTCCGGATACCCGGCCGCGAGGCGCGTCACGGTGTCCCGCCAGAGCTGGGAGGTCTCGAGGACGTTGGCTTTGTCCACCGAGAGCAGGCGGCGCCGGCGCGTGCGCGCCAACTCGAACGCCACCCGCGCCACCCGCTCGATCTCGGCCGCGGTGTAGCGCAGCGTGTTCACCGCTGCGGCTCCCCCGTCCTCAGTCCCCCGCGGCTCGCCGTAGTACAGCCCCCCGGTCAGCTCCCGGACGATGACGAGATCGACGCCGGTCAGGCGGTCGGGCTTGAGCGGTGAGCAGAACGCGAGCGCGGGATGCACGGTCACGGGCCGCAGGTTGGCGTATACGCCGAGCAGCGCGCGCAGCGCAAGGAGACCGGTCTCGGGCCTCCTGTGTCGCGGCTCGTGGTCGAGCCTCGGGTCGCCCACGGCCCCCAGCAGCACTGCGTCGGACTCGAGGACGGCGGCGCGGGTCGCCGGCGGCAGGGGCTCTCCCGCCAGCGTGACCCCCGCCGCGCCCACGGAGTGGTGATCCAGCACGAACTCCAGCTCGAAGCGCCGCCCCACCGCTTGGAGAACGTGGACGGCAGCCGCTACCACCTCGGGGCCGATCCCATCGCCCGGAAGCACGGCGATGGTGTATGGCCGTCTCACGTTTCCCGTATCCCGTTTCCCGTTTCCCGGCTTCTCTCGTATGCCGCGATGCGGTCCGCCTCGAGCAGCGTGCGGTCGATCTCGTCCCGGCCGCCGAGCAGCATTTCGCGGCGGTATGGGTCCATGGCGAAGGTCGCCCGGAACCCGTGCCCGTCCTTCACCAGCATCGCCTCGAGGTCGACTGACAGATCGTAGACGCCGCCCGACCGCTGGCACCGGGCGAAGAGCTCGCGCATCTCGCCTGGACCGAGCCGGACGGGGAGCAGTCCGTTCTGACAGCAATTTGCGTAGAAGATGTCCGCGAACGATTCCGCCAGGACCGCACGGAAGCCGTACTCCTGGAGCGCCCACACCGCGTGCTCGCGCGAGGAGCCGCAGCCGAAGTTCGTGCCCGCGACGAGAATCGTCGCGCCCGCGGCTTCCGGGCGGTTCAGCTCGAATGCCGGGTCGGCCGAGCCGTCCGGCCGGTGGCGCCAATCGTGGAACAGGAACGGCCCGAACCCGGTGCGCTCGATCCGCTTGAGGAACTGCTTGGGGATGATCTGATCCGTATCGACGTTGGCGCGGGGCAGCGTGGCGACGCGGCCGACGTGTCGCACGAACGGCGTCAGGCCCATGCCCGCACGTCCACCAGGTGACCCGCGACCGCGGCCGCCGCGGCCATCGCCGGACTCATGAGGTGCGTGCGCCCCCCCCTGCCCTGGCGCCCTTCGAAGTTGCGGTTCGACGTCGCGGCGCAGCGCTCGCCCATCTGCAGCACGTCGGCGTTCATGCCGAGGCACATCGAGCACCCGGAGTTGCGCCACTCGAAACCCGCGTCCTTGAAGACCCGGTCGAGTCCTTCGGCCTCCGCGCGCGCCTTGACCTGCTGCGAGCCCGGCACCACCATGGCGCGGACGCGCGGTGCGACCTTGCGGCCCTGCACCACGCGGGCCGCGCTTCTCAGATCTTCGATTCGCGCATTGGTGCAGGAGCCGAGGAAGACGCGGTCGATCGCCAGGCCGGCAAGGGGGGTGCCGGGCTTGAGATCCATATACTCGAGCGCGCGCTCGGCCGCCCGGCGCTCGGCTTCTGAGGCGAAGGCGGCGGGATCCGGCACCCGCCCGGTGATCGCCGTCACCATCCCCGGGTTCGTGCCCCAGGTCACCTGCGGCGCGAGCGTGGAGGCATCGAGGGAGACGCCCGCGTCGTAGCGCGCTCCGGCGTCCGTGCGGAGCCCGCGCCAGCGGGCCACGGCCCGCTCGAAGCGCTCCCGCTGCGGCGCCCGCGGCCGGCCCTCGAGATACGCGAACGTCGTCTCGTCGGGAGCGACCATGCCGGCGCGCGCCCCCGCTTCGATCGACATGTTGCAGACGGTCATGCGGCCCTCCATCGAGAGCCGCCGGATCGCCTCCCCGGTGTATTCGATGACGTATCCGGTCGCGCCCGCCGTTCCGATCTTCCCAATGAGCCCGAGGATCATGTCCTTGGGCGTGACCGCGGGCGACGGCGCGCCGTCGAACCGTACTTCCATCGTTTTGGGCCGCGAGAGGACCAGGCACTGGGTGGCGAGCACGTGCTCGACCTCGCTCGTGCCGATCCCGAACGCCAGCGCGCCGAAGGCTCCGTGCGTGGACGTGTGGGAGTCGCCGCACGCGATGAGCATCCCCGGCTGCGTGAGCCCCAGCTCGGGGCCGATGACGTGCACGATCCCCTGCCGGGGCGATGCCAGGTCGAACAGCTCGATGCGGAAATCACCGGCGTTGGCGGAGAGGGCCTCCACCTGGCGGGCCGCGATCCCGTCCGCGATCGGCAACGAGCGGTCGCCGGTCGGAACATTGTGGTCGACGGTTGCCACCGTCAGGTCCGGGCGGCGCACACGCCGCCCTGCGAGGCGCAGCCCGTCGAAGGCCTGGGGCGACGTCACCTCGTGAATCAGATGCAGGTCCACATACAGGAGCTCCGGCCCCTCCGGCAGCCGGTGAACCACGTGGGCGTCCCACACCTTCTCGAACAGCGTGCGCGGGGAGCTCACCGCGCGGCCACGCGCTCCTTTGCTCCCGAGGGCTTCGATCCGGCCGGGCGGGCGGACGCGGCAGCCTTCCCTTCCTCGGACCACGGCATCATGGCGCGGAGCTTCGCCCCGACACGCTCGATCAGGTGGTCGTTCTGCTCCTGGCGCATCCGCTGGAAGTTCGGGCCGCCCTGCCGGCTCTCGGCGATCCACTCGCGGGCGAACGCGCCGCTCTGGATGTCGGCGAGGATGCGCTCCATCTCGGCCCGCACCGGCGCGGTGATCAGCCTGGGGCCGCGCGTGTAGTCGCCGTATTCCGCGGTGTCGCTGATCGAGTAGCGCATGAACTTCATCCCGCCGCGGTACATCAGGTCCACGATGAGCTTGAGCTCGTGCAGGCACTCGAAATAGGCCAGCTCGGGCGAATACCCCGCGTTCACCAGGGTCTCGAAGCCCGCCTTGATCAACGACGTCACTCCGCCGCACAGCACCACCTGTTCCCCGAACAGGTCGCTCTCGGTCTCTTCGCGGAACGTCGTGGGGATGACGCCCGCGCGGGTACAGCCGATCCCCGCCGCGTACGCGAGCGCGTTGGGCAGCGCCTCGCCGCTCGCGTCCTGCGCGACGGCGACCAGCGCGGGGACGCCCCGCCCCGCCTGGAACTCGCTCCGCACCAGGTGGCCCGGCGACTTGGGCGCGACCATGGAGACGTCCACGCCCGCCGGCGGCACGATTTCCCCGAAGTGCACGTTGAAGCCGTGGGCGAACATCAGCGTCTTCCCCGGCTGGAGCGCTGCGGCGACGCTCTCTTCGTAGACCGCCCGCGCGTGCTGATCGGGAACGAGCATCATGATGACGTCCGCGGCGCGGGTGGCCTCGACCACCGGCCGCACATCCAGCCCCTCGGCCGCGGCGCGTTGCCAGGAGGCGCCCCCGCCCCCCCCTCCCGGTCGCAGGCCCACGACGACCTTGACGCCGCTCTCGCGCAGGTTCAGCGCGTGGGCATGGCCCTGACTCCCATAGCCGATGATCGCGATGGTGCGACGGCGCAGGCGCCCGGGATCGGCGTCGGCGTCGTAGTAGACCAGCAGTTCGGATGCTGACATGAGCCGCTTTCCTGTGAAGGGTTAAGGAGCCGGGGTCGCGGCGCCCGCATCGGCGGAGACGCGCGGCAGCGCTACCGACCCGCTGCGTGCGACTTCGAGAATCCCGAACCGCTCGAGCGCCCGGATGAACGCAAGAACGAGAGACCCGGTGCCGGCGACCTGGACTATACCTGCGTCCGGAGTCTCGTCGACCACCGTGGCCTTGAACAGCTCGCAGACGTCCAGCAGCTCGGCGCGATGCTGCTCGGTCACGCGCACCTTGATGAGCGCCAACTCGCAGGCCAAGCCGTCGTCCAGGGGGAAGCGCTTCACCTCGCGGACACCGGAGAGCTTGTTGAGCTTTTTCGCCGTCATATCCGCCCCCGCCTCGTCGGTGCTCAGAATCACGGTCAAGCATGACATGCCGGGAGCCTCCGCCGGCCCCACGGCGATGCTCTCGATCGGCAGGTTGCGCCGCCGCAGCTCGCCGACCGCACGCTCCAGGACGACGAGCTCCTGGCTCAGGAGAATCGACACCGCCTGGGCCACGGGGCGCCCGCGCTTCAGTCGCCCGCCGTGGTCACGGGCTCCGCCTCGATCGGCTCGGAGAGCGTGGCGCCGGGCGGGATCATCGGGAAGACGTTCGCCTCCTGCTCGATCACGAACTCCACGAGCGCCGGCCCGGGCTCGGCGGTGGCCTGCGCCAGGACGGCCTCGAGCTCGGTGACGCGCTCCACACGCCATCCCGCGATCCCGTACGCCTCAGCCAGCTTCACGTAGTCCGGGCTCCAGATCGGGGTCGCCGAGTAGCGGCGCCCGTGGAAGAACTGCTGCCACTGCCGCACCATGCCGAGATAGCCGTTGTTGAAGACCGCCATCTTCACCGGGATCTTCTCCTGCACCATGGTGGCAATCTCCTGCAGGTTCATCTGAAACCCGCCATCGCCCGAGATCGCCCACACCGGCCCATGCGGCCGGGCGAGCTGCACGCCCATGGCCGCGGGCACGGCGAACCCCATGGTGCCGAGGCCGCCCGACGTGATGTGCGTATTGGGACGCTGGTAGGGGTACAGCTTGGCGACCCACATCTGATGCTGTCCCACGTCCGTGACGATCGTGCCGCGGTCGCGCGTGACGTCGTGGATCGCGGCGACGATGTGCTCCGGCGACAGGTCGCCGCGGTAGCGCTCCTGCCGCGGCCGCGCGTAACTGTGGATCTCCTCGAGCCAGGCGACGCAGTCGCGCGGCGCGACGGCGGCGAGCAGCGCGGTCACGACCTGGTGCGCGTCGCCCACGATCCCCATGGTCGTGGGCACGTTCTTCCCGATCTCCGAGACGTCGAGGTCGACGTGGACGATCTTGGCCCGCGGGGCGAAGCCCGCCGTGTTCCCCGTGACGCGGTCGTCGAACCGGAGCCCGATGCCCACGATGAGATCCGCGTGCTGGATCGCGCGGTTGACGTGGACCTCCCCATGCATCCCCGGCATGCCGAGGTGCAGCGGGTGCGACTCGGGGAACGCGCTGATGCCGAGCAGCGTCGTGATCACGGGGATTCCGGTCCGCTCGGCGAGCCGGCGCACCGCCTCGTACGCGTCCCCCAGGATCACGCCGTGGCCCACCATGAGGAGCGGCCGCTCCGCCGCGGCGATGAGCCGCGCCGCCTCCGCGGCCGCTTCGGACAAGGGCCGCGGCGGGGGGCATGGCGGAACCGACCGCGCCCGTCCCGGGACGGTTTCCCGGCCGGCCGGCTCGTAGCTCGTACGCTGGTTCTGCACGTCCTTCGGAACGTCGAGCAGCACCGGGCCGGGCCGGCCTTCGCGCGCCACGGCGATCGCCTCCCGCGCCCGTTGCGCCAGCTCGGTGACGTCCCGCACCAGGCAGTTGTGCTTGGTGATGGGCAGGGTGATCCCGATGACGTCGGTTTCCTGGAACGCGTCGCGGCCGATCATGGGGCGCGCCACCTGGCCCGTGATCGCGACCACGGGCGAGCTGTCCATGTGCGCGGTGGCGAGCCCGGTGACGAGGTTCGTCGCGCCCGGGCCGGACGTGGCCACGCACACCCCGATCCGGCCGCTCGCGCGGGCGTAGCCGTCGGCCGCGTGGGCCGCCGCCTGCTCATGGCGCACGAGCACGTGGCGCAGCCGCGGGTGATCGGGCAGTGCGTGGTAGAACGGCATGATCGCGCCGCCCGGGTAGCCCCAGATCACATCCACGCCCTCTTCGACGAGGACCCGGCACAGAATCTGGGCGCCCGTGAGGACCTCGGTCATCGTCACACGCCCCAGAGGTAGACGGAGTTCAGCGACTCGGACTCGAGCCGCTCGGCAAAGTGCGCCTTGTTGAGCGCGTTGACCAGGGCCCGCGCGCACGCTTCCACGATGTCGGTCGAGGCGCCGTGGCCCGACAGCGACTTCCCGTTCACCCGCGCCTGGAGCGATACCTGGCCCAGGCTGTCGCGGCCCGGCGTGACCGACTGCACCGCGAGGTTGGCGACTTCGATCGGCTGCCCGACAATCTCGCTCACCGCCGCGTAGGTGGCCGCGATCGGCCCGTCGCCGGAGCCGGCCGCCCGGCGCTCGCCCGCCCACGGCCCGGTCATCCGCACTTCCGCCGACGCGCCGACGGTCCCGCACGTGACCTGGAGGTGAGTGAGCTGGAACGGCTCGGGCGTGTCGGGGAAGCCGTCGTGCAGCAGCGCCAGCAGGTCCTCGTCCAGAATCTGGCGCTTCTTGTCGGCGAGGGCCGTGAACTTGTGATAGACCCGCTCCAGCGCTCCCTCGCCCAGCTCGTACCCGAGCTCGTGGTAGCGGCGCTCCAGCGCGTGGCGGCCGGAGTGCTTGCCGAGCACCAGGGTCGAGCGGGGTACGCCCACGGTCTCGGGCCGCATGATCTCGTAGGTGAGCCCGTTCTGCATCACGCCGTGCTGGTGGATGCCCGCTTCGTGCGCGAACGCGTTGCGGCCCACGACCGCCTTATTCGGCTGTGGGAACACGCCGGTCAGATGCGAGAGCAGCCGGCTCGTGCGGTAGATCTCCCGCGTGTCCACGTTGCAGCGGAAGTTGACCAGCTGCGGCCGCACGCGGCTCGCCATCACGATCTCCTCGAGCGCCGCGTTCCCGGCCCGCTCGCCGATCCCGTTGACGGTGCATTCCACCTGGCCCGCCCCGGCCTCGATCGCCGCGAGGGAGTTGGCGACGGCGAGCCCCAGGTCGTCGTGACAGTGACAGCTGAGCACGACGCGGTCCGCGCCGGGCACGCGCTCGCGCACGGCGCGGAACATGGCCGCATACTCGGGCGGCGTGGCGTAGCCGACGGTGTCGGGCAGGTTGACCGTGGTCGCGCCTTCCGCGACCGCGGCCTCCACCACGCGGCACAGGAAGTCGAGGTCGGTGCGGCTCGAGTCCTCGGCTGAGAACTCCACGTCGTCGGTGAAGTGGCGGGCGCGGCGCACGGCCGCGCGCGCCATCGCCAGGCAGTCCTCGCGCCCGATCTTGAGCTTGTGGGTGAGATGGATGTCCGACGTCGAAATGAACACGTGAATCCGGCCGCGGGCCGCCTCCCGCAGCGCTTCCCCGGCGAGATCGACGTCCCGCTCGACCGAGCGGGCCAACGCCGCGAGCACGGGGCGGCGCACCTCGGCCGCGATCCCCTGCACTCCCCGGTAGTCGCCCTCCGACGCGGCCGGGAACCCGGCTTCGATCACATCGACGCCGAGCGTGTCCAGCTGCCGCGCGAGCTGGAGCTTCTCTTCGGGGGTCATGGTGTTGCCGGGAGCCTGCTCCCCGTCCCGCAGCGTAGTGTCGAAGATGACGACGTCTCGGACCATGTGTGCTCTCCAATCTCTCCCCGCGCCGTGGCGCTCGGGGCGCAGTTAAGAAAACGAAAACGCCGCGAGTCTCTGGGGACTCGCGGCGTCGTCAGAGGTACTGCCTGTTTCAGCGATCCAGCATTCGGTGTCTGACCAACGCGCCGCGTTCCCCAGGTGGTCCGATAAGGACCAGGAGCAGGACCAGCAGAGAAATCAGCGCGAGGCCGAACGTCATAGAGTCAGAGCTTGAGATTAGCCTGGCAGCGCCCAATCGTCAACCACTCGTACGGCCAGAAGGCTAGACGTCTAGGCGTCTAGACGTCTAGACGTCTAGACGTCTAGGTTATCCCACCCGTACGGGTGGGTTATGACCCATCGCTCAGCCATTCGATAGGTATGCCTCGTCCCAGGCGACCTCGAACTCGCCCCGGCAGCGCCGGCACGTCAGGCGGCGTGGCCGGCCGCGCAGGGCGCTCCGCCCACGGCAGCTCGGGCAGACCCCGTAGGCCGGGCCCCAATCGGCCGGCAGGCGGGCGTCGCGGGGCCGGGGGACGACCGTCCAGCGGCGCGGCGGATTGGGCACGATCTCGATCAGGTACTGGGGCACGGCGACGGGGAGCCGGTTCACTTCGACCACGGCCCCGAGGCTCGTCACCTTGGCAACCCGGTACCAGGCACCGCGCCGTAGGGGAGATTTCACGTCAACATGCAGGCGGCCCCATCGCATTCCGGCCATGGCATTCCCTCTCGCGTTCTCTAGTAGGATTGATGCGATTGCACACCGCTCGAGGATTGCTGCGAATGCACACCGCACGGCAATCCTAACCCCGAACGGGGTTTTGGGACGTGACTCAGGCTACAAAGCGGTTGGCCTTATGACCGGTGCGACCTTCTTGATGCAGCCACGTCGCACCCTTGCTGCCGCAACGCTACACAGGGGAGAATGGGACTAGGTGTCTCGCCTCCGCCCCACGAATTGCGCCAGCAGCGAAACCCACAGCATCAACGCCAGCGCTGCGTCCTCGACCCAGGTCAGTTGAGCCCGCTTCATACTCGCCCTGCACGCCTGCCGTGTACACCGAGCATATGCACGACTCGTGCCACCGAGCGCGTGGGTGGTCCGGCACGGACTCGTCTCGGTGCCGCACTTCCCCTCTATGGCGCCCCCTACTTCACCCCCAGCTCATCATGGGTGTGGTAATTCGGGTACGCGGGCCGCTTGTACTGCGACGTGGGATGCTCTTTCATCAACTGCAGCACCACCTCCACCGCCTTCTCGAGCTGCGGATCATGTCCCTGTCGCACCGCCGCCGGAGTGAACTCGGCATCGTAGTCCGGAGCGATCCCGTGGTTCTCCACTTCCCATTCCCCGTTCAGTCCGTACAGCGCGAAGCGCGGCGCCATCACGTAGCCTCCGTCGATCAGCTCCGGATAGCCGCCGATCCCGACCAGTCCACCCCAGGTTCTCTGCCCCACCAGCGGTCCGGCCCCGGCCTTGCGGAAGTACCAGGGTAGGGCATCGCCGCCGGAGCCCGCCTCTTCGTTGATGATCATCACCTTGGGCCCGTAGATCGATGCCGACGGGCTGCTCCAGTCCGCCCCTTCCCGCGTCATGATCTTGCTCATGAGCGGCCGGTGCAGGAAATCCACCACCCAATCGGCGAGCTGTCCGCCTTCGTTGAACCGCTCGTCGATGATGACCGCTTCCTTCCCCACCTGCGCGAAGTAGTAGCGATTGAAGTTGCTGTAGCCCGCCCCGGCCGTGTTGGGCAGGTAGACGTAGCCCACGCGCCCCCCCGTCATTTCCGCCACCTTGCGCCGGTTGCCCTCGATCCAGGCGAAGCGCCGCAGATTCTCTTCGCTCTCCACCGGAACAACCGTCACGTCGCGTGACCCTTTGCCGTCGGCGGACGGCCCCACTTTCAGCACCACCTGTTTGCCCGCGGTTTCCTCGAAGAAGCTGTACAGGTTGTCGGAGGAGCGCAGCTCGCGTCCGTTGACCGCCAGCAGGTAGTCGCCGGCCTTCACGTTCACTCCCGGCTGAGTCAACGGCGCCTGCAGCCCGGGATTCCAGTTCTCGCCGTCGTACACCCGGGTGATCCGGTAGCGCCCGTTCTCCTGCGCGTAATCGGCGCCCAGCAGTCCGCCCTTCACCTTTCTCGGCTGCGGCAGCTCACCCCCGCCGACGAACATGTGGCCGACCGTCATCTCACCCAGGGCGTCTTCCAACAGGTACGTGAAGTCGTCGCGTGAGGCGAGCCCGTCCAGATACGGCTGGTATCGCGCCGCCACCTTGTTGAGGTCGAGCCCGTGGTGATGAGGGTCGTAGAAGAAGTCGCGCTCGATGCGCCACGTCTCACGATACATCTGCTTCCACATCTCCCGCGGCTCCACGTAGACCAACATCGAGTCCAGCTTGAGCGGGCCTTCCCCGGGCTTCGGCTTGCCGCCGGCCGCCGGCGGCTCGTCCGTTCCGGCCATCACCCACTGCTCGCCCTTGCGGTACAGCAGCTTCTCGCCGTTGAACGACACCGTGAAGTCGTTCAAGTCCTCGATGAACTTGTCGAGCTTCCGCTTCTCCAGATCCCATTTGTAGAGGGTCTGGGGGACGTTCGGATAGTCGTTTTGCGTGATCACCTGCGGTCCTTCGGCGATGAACAGGATGCCCGACTTGCCCGCCAGCATGTTCACGTAGTTCTTCGCCGGGATCGGCAGCGCCAGGATGCGCTGCGAGATCCCCTCGAGGTCGATCCTCACGGCCGGAGGCTCTTCCTTCTTGGACTTGTCCTTCTCGTCCTTCTTCTCGGCGTCGCCCTTCTCCTCATCGCTCTCGGGCGCCAGCGGCGAACCCTGGTCCTTCGCCAGCACGACCGTGTAGACGCTCCGGGTCTGGGGCCGGTTGTTGCTGGACATGTCGAAGCCCTCGGCAGACGGACCCACATCGGTGCTGGCGGTGAAGTACAGGTACTTTCCGTTCGCGTCGAAGGTCGCGTACAGCGCGTCGCTCATGCCATCGGTGATCTGGAAGGTCTTGCCCTGCTCCAGCGAATACGTCCATACGGCATGCAGGAAGCTCGGCAACTGCTTGGTGTACACGATCCACTTGCTGTCCGGCGCCCACTTCGCGTTGAAGCTCGCCCCTTCGTAGTAATCGGCATCGACTTTCACCGGTGCGCCCTTCTCCACGTCCACATACCAGAGGTTCAACCGCTTGTCGCTGTACGCGATCTTCCTGCTGTCGGGCGACCACACCGGGGAATAGAAGAACGACGGCGGATTCCCGAGGTTGATCTTCTTCACGTCGCCGAGCCCGCTCTGGTCGCGGATCTCGAGGTTGTATTCGCCCGACGCCTCCGAGAAGTACGCCACCCACTTCCCATCCGGCGACCATGCCGGATCTCGCTCGGCAACTACCGGCGTCCCTGTCAGGTTCCGGATGTCTCCCTTGTCCGACGGCACCGTGAAGATCTCGCCCCACGCCTCCATCACCGCGCGCTTGCCGCTCGGCGAGATTGCGAAGTTGCGGATCCGCCTGGGATCCACCTTCACGAAATGGGGCCGCACCTGCGGCAGATCCCCCGCCACCCGCACGTTGATCGTCCTGGTTTCGCGCGTCTTCAGGTCGTAGAGTTTCAGCGCCCCGACCTGCTCAATGACGATCGCCCCCGGCCCCGCCGACGCCGACTTGAAGTCCAGCCCGTCATTCCTCACGGCCTCGCTCACTTGCTTGCGCCTGGTGTCGTACGCAAACAGGCTCACCGCGCCGTTTCGGTCGGAGAGAAAGTAGACCGTGTCGCCCACCCACATCGGATTGAAATCGTTCGAATTCTCGCGCGGCACCTTCTCGACCTGCGAATCCTTCAGGTCGGCGATCCAGATCGGCGTGGTCTGCCCGCCGCGGTAGCGCTTCCAGGCCCGCTGCCATTGCGGGTGAGGCACGTAGGCGATGTGGGACCCGTCCGGTGACAGGGAAGCCGCAGCCACGATGGGCAGGGGATACTCGGTGGGGAACCCGCCCTCGAGCGGCACGGCGTACAGTTTGGCGTTGAAGCGGTAGTAGCTCGAGCGCGTCGATAGAAACAGCACACTCTTCCCGTCCGGCGTCCACCCGACCACCTCGTCCGCTCCCGGGTGATACGTCAGCCGTTTCGGCACGCCCCCCGCCGCCGCGACCACGAACACATCCGGATTCCCGTCGTACTCCCCGGTGAACGCGACCCACTTCCCGTCGGGAGAAAACGCCGCACCGTTCTCCGTGCCCGGGCCGGCCGTCAGCCGCTGCGCATCGCCGCCCTCCCGGCCGACGATCCACAGGTTCCCGCCATAGGCGAAGACGACCTGTCTCGCGCTGATCGCAGGCCGGCGCAGCAGCAACGGCGGAGCATTCTGGGACAGCCCCAAGGAGCCGCCGGACAGAGCGAGGCACAGACAGATGAGCACCGCGCGCAACGTGAACGGAGCGCTGATGTGAGTACGCAAGCGGGGACCTCCGGATGGGGATTCAGCGGATGTGGGTCTTCCGAGGTAACGTATGGTGCGCGCCTTCGACCGCTAGTGTGGCGTCCCGGGAGTGCTTTGATCATTGGCACGGCACCAGCACGACGGTGCAAAAGCGAACGGGCTGAAGGGGCCTAACGGACCTCCCTATCTCCTCCGTCACGATCAATCGCCACAAAGCTAAGAAAACTGCCGGCGAGAAACGCGAGGCCGGCGAGCGCAAGCCCCCTGTGAAAACCGGAGACGAAGTGCTCCGTCGCGGCTCGGCCGCGCGCCCCATGAGTTCCGATCAGTGCGCCGAGCAGCGCGATCCCCACCACCCCGCCGACCTGACGGCTGGCGTTCAACACCGCGGAGCCGATGCCCGCGCGCTCCCGCGGCGTATGCTCGATCACCGCGGCCGTCATCGCGGGCATGGTGAGCGCCGAGCCAACGCCGACGGCGAGCAGCGGCCCCATGATTGCGACCAGCGGCGCGCGCGGACCGGTGAGCGCGAGGAGAAGAAGACCCACCCCCGCGAGCGCGAGGCCCGCCACCATCGGCGGCCGCGGACCCCGCCGGGCGGTGATCCGGCCCGAGACGACGTTCATCACGCTCACCGCGGCCGTCTGAGGCAACAGCGCGAGGCCCGTCGAGAGCGGAGAGCGGTGCTGCACCTGCTGGAGAAAGAGGCTCATGAGAAAGAGCTCGCCGTAGAAGCCGAAGCTCAGAATGGCGCCCACGGCGGTCCCCGCCGAGAACGTGCGATCTCCGAACAACGCGAGCGGGAGCATTGGGTACGCGGCGCGCCGCTCGCCCCGATAGAAGAGCACGCCCGCGACGGTCGCAACGACGACCGTCCCGACGACGGGTGGCGAGCTCCACCCCCACACGCCACCCTGGATCAGGCCGAACGTGAGCGCGCCGAGCGCGGCGATGCCGAGCGCCTGGGCCCTGAGATCGAGGTGCCCCTCATCGTGCCGCGGTACGGCAGGGACCTGACGCAGTGTGAGCACGATCCCCGCGACGCCCACCGGAATGTTCACCAGAAACACGCTGCGCCAGGTGAACGCGTGCGTGAGAATCCCGCCCACCACGGGTCCGGCGGCGACGGCGACGCCGGTCGCGGCGGCCCACACGCCGATCGCCTCGGCCCGCTCGCCCGGATCGTGATAGTGATGTCGCAACAGCGCGAGCGACGCGGGCACCTGCACCGCGGCGCCCACGCCCTGAAGCGCCCGGAACCCGACCAGCGCCCCGATGCTCGGCGCCACCCCGCAGAGCGCCGAGGCGAGCGTGAAGAGCCCGAGCCCGGCGACGAACGTCTCCTTGTTGCCCCAGCGATCGCCCACGGCACCCATGGTGAGGAGCAGGCTCGCGAACACGAGCGCGTACCCGTCCACCACCCATTGCATCCCGGCCACTCCAGCCCCGAAGCCGCGCGCCATGTCGGGAAGGGACACGTTCACGACGGTCGCGTCGAGCACGGCCATGAAGTAGCCGAGGCAGACGGCGAGGAGGACTGCCGGGTGGCGGAGACGCATGGAGCGAATACTACGGTGCGGCCGCCCGGTTCCGCAGCCGGTTCAGTAGTGCCAGCGACCCGCCGGCTCTCTAGGCGGTGCTGCGCGCTCGATGGCCGCCGCCATCTTCTCGACCATCTCAGCCCACGTGAACGAGTGCCAACCGTGCCCTTTCATCGGGCGCCCGTACGTGAAGTCGGCGTCGGTGTGCGGATTGGACGTGCTGTCGATGAAGCTCTGGAAGTCGTACACGGCCAGGTTCAGATAGAAGTTGTCCATGTCTCCGGCGAAGAAATGGAGCTTGCCCGCGAGCTTCGGCCCGAGCGTGGACCAGTTCTGCTGTGCGTAGAAGCGCAGATCGTAGCCGTGGTCCCGCATATACTCGGCCACAGTGTGGTCGATCGTGCCCGTGAGCTTATCCCAAAGGGGAACGGGATAGCCATCGGGACCCACCGGACCGTACACGGCCTCCCACCCTTCCAACTGGTAGCCCGACCGCCCGTGGCTCCCGAGCACGGCCTCGAAGCGGCTCAGCTGGCGCGTCGTCAGCAGCACCTGCCCCTCCACGCTCCGCTGGAACGAACGCTCGATGGGGGTGAACTGGCCATAGGGGAGCGTGAACGCATTGGTGTCGGCGTAGATGTTGGTGAGCTGGTAATGGCGGAAGTCGATCGGGTCGGGCTGCAGGACCCACGCGCCGCCGAAGAAGTCCGGATGCTGCAGCTCGAGCGCGAGCGTCTGCCAGCCGCTCGTGGACGCGCCCTCCAGCTGCCGCGCGTAGGGCTTGCGGATGATGCGGAAGTGCTCCTCGAGGTAGGGAATCACCTCCTGCACGATCGCGTCGCCGTAGGGTCCGTCGTTCGCCGAGTTCACCGAGTACGAATCGGGGAAGTAGGGAGTCGCCTGCTCGAGCGTGATGGCGATGACACGCGGGAAGCCGGACGACGTCCAGGCCTTGTAGAAGTCGTAGCCGCTCTCGAGGCCGGTGGTCGGATTGATCCGGGCGCCGCGGCGCAGCTCGGTGGGATGCGGTTCGCCATCGCGCGCCTCCGCGGCGGAGTCGGGCGTGAACCGAAACGGGATGGGCGCATGGCCCAGGGGATAGACGCTCGGATAGTATGTGTCGGGGTGGCTGTCGTAGCCCAGCGGAAGGAGCACGGTGGCGTTGACGAACACGGGCCGTCCCCAGAACTGCGTCAACGACCGGCTCTGGATTCGCACGTGCTTGAGCCACTCGGTGTCCGCGGGACGGGGGCCGGCAGCAATGACGTGAGTGACCGAGAGCCGCACCGTGCCGCCGCCCCCGAGGTGGACCCGCTGGGGGTCGCCGTACAGATTGCCGGCCGCGAACTGGAAGAACTCTATGGTCCCGTCGTTCATGTGCACCCAGATGGTGTGCCCGTCCGCACGATGCACCGGCTCATACACGTTGACCACCGGCTGCACGAAGTACTCGCCCGGCGGCAGCGCGCCGAGCGACGCGGGGTAGCCGAGGGCGCCGGCGTCGACCACGACGGCGTGGTCGGGCGCCAACTGATCGACGTCGATGGCAAACAGCGCCGGCCCGCGCGGTGAGATGGTGAGCCGGGGCTCCGGCTTCTCCTGCTTCGCGACGACGACGACCACCCGGCCGGTGAGCGGCCCGGCGTGCGCGGAGGGCGCGATCGTGACTTCGAAGCGCCCGCTCTGCGCGGATGCGGCGGCCCCCGTGAACACGAGCGCGCAGCCCAGCGCGAGCGCGATCTTTGGGCTCTGAGGCGGGCGGGAGGTCATCGGGACGGCGCCGCCAGCGTGTCCAGCCCGGAGAGGCTCCGCGTTACGTGGCCCGCCGTATCCAGGAACTGAACGCTCGCCGCTCCAGTCGAGTCGACGGTCAACACAAGGCGCGGCCGGCCCTTCGGATCGCTCAGCCGTATCACGGCGCTCCGACTCTCATCTCGCCCGGCGAACAACCGCCGTGCCGCAAGGGGCTGTCCGTTGTTGTCCATGAACGCCCGCATCGCCGAGTCGCGGGCTGGGCCTTCCGGCATGCTTCTGATCGAATCGCGCTTCTCGAGCATCGTGGTGACCGGCATATCCGCCCGGTCGGTGACCATCAGGCCGTGCTGCCGGCGGCCCTCCCGTTCGTCGTAGCTCAAGGTCACCGCCTCGTCCTGCTCGTACCGGTCGAACGCGATCTCGCCGTACGCGCGCACCTTCCCATCGACCTTGCGGCCGCCGAAGCCGATGCCGCCGTCTTCCTCTCCTTCATCGTTGAAAAAGATGAGGCCCGCGCCCTTGGGGCGGCCGGGATACGGTTTGCCGTGAAACACCCACCCCGGCGAGCGTGCCGCGTCAGAGATCGTCAAGCGCAGCCTGCCGTCCGGCTCCACGATGTTGATCCGCTCGACGTCGATCTCCTGGAAATGCGGCCGCCGCGTGGCCTCGGTGAACGCGGCGAGCGCGAGCACGCAGGCGAGCGTGCTCAATGCGGCGAGGGCGGTCCGGAACGAGAACAAGCCTCGATGCGAGAGGGACAGTGTCGGTGTCATGGAGCCTTCCTCAAGCGGATACGAGAACGTCGCGCCTCACCTGGCATCGGCGTCTGCGAGGCGCTGAAGGGGACGCACGATCCGTACGCCGGCACGCGCGGCTGGATCGCCGCCGGCTTTGGCGGCGGCCACGGCTTCGTCATCGGACGGACCGGCGCCGTCGACGCGCCAGAGCCAGATGTAGCGGCCTTC
>Ga0070708_100001016_pt1 | contig 21366 bp, 23 predicted proteins | sample KBSK5503metaG_FD_65469 | JGI IMG/M metagenome (GOLD analysis project Ga0070708, IMG submission 65469) | Corn, switchgrass and miscanthus rhizosphere microbial communities from Kellogg Biological Station, Michigan, USA - KBS K5-50-3 metaG | ecosystem: Host-associated > Plants > Roots >... | reverse complement strand
GCTGCCCCAGCGGCAAGGTCATGGGTAGGTTGGGTCAGGGTAGTCGGTGCAGCCGACGTGATAGATGCCCTTGACGCGTGGCAGAAGCATCCCTTTCGGGGGAGACCTTCACCGGGACAGCATCGGAGCGGCTCCTTCGGGAGCCGCTCCGAACTTTTTCTCCGCGGACCGAGGCGGGGGATTCGCAAAACCCGAGAGCCACGTACCCTAGCCGGGTGACCTCCCCCGGATCGGACCTGGCCCTCTCGACGCGCGACCTGCGCAAGAGCTATGGCCGTCGCGTCGCCCTGGCCGGTCTCGACCTGTCGGTGCCGACCGGCGTCGTCTACGGCTTCCTCGGACCCAACGGCGCGGGCAAGACCACGACGATGCGCCTGCTGACCGGCCTCCTCCACCCGGATTCGGGCGCGATCGAGCTGCTCGGCCGGCCCTTCGCGCGAGGTGATCGCCAGCGGTTGTTCGAGGTCGGCGCCCTCATCGAGTCACCCTCGTTCTACCCCTACCTCAACGGACGACAGAACCTGCGCGCCCTGGCAGCGACCGGGGCGCCCGTCCCGCCCAAGCGGATCGACGAGCTCCTGGAGCTCGTGGGCCTCCGCGAGCGGGCGAAGGACAAGGTCTCCGGCTACTCGCTAGGGATGAAGCAGCGGCTCGGGATCGCGGCCGCGCTCCTGAGCGACCCGAAGCTGCTGCTTCTCGACGAGCCGGCGAACGGCCTCGATCCGGCCGGGATCGTCGCCATGCGCGAGACGCTTCGCCACCTCGCGTCGATCGGCAAGACCGTCTTCGTGTCGAGCCATCTCCTGGCCGAGGTCCAGTTGATGGCCGATGTCGTCGGGATCATCGCGGCCGGCAAGCTCGTCCGAGAAGGCACGCTCGACGACCTCCTGAACACCCAGCAGGTCGTCCGGGTCCGGGTCGCGCCGGCCTCGACGGCCGCGGCGCAGGCCGCCCTCGCCGCCATTGCGCCGTCGACGGTGAATGCCGCCGATGACGGCGACGACGTCTGGCTTTCGGTCCACACCGAGCCCAACCGCGCGGCCGACGTGAATCGGACGCTGGCCGAATCCGGCATCTACGCGTCCGGCCTGGAGTCGGGCAGCGATCTCGAGGCCCTGTTCCTGGAGCTCACGGGCGGCGGCGCCCCCATCGCGGGCTCCGAGGGAACCTTCCAGGGGATCACCAGCGCCGGCGGTGGGGCGGCCGCATGAGGATCTTCGTCTCGGGCCTTCGGAAGCTCGTCGGTCGACCGGCGTCGTTCGTGACCGTCGGTCTCCTCGCCGGCCTCCTCGTCCTGATCATCATCGCCTCGGCCGCCTCGGCCAACCGCTCGACCGCCCGCGGCGAGGCCACGCTCCTGCTCGTCACCTTCCCTGCGGCGTACGACTTCGTCCTGGAGTTCATCCTCGGGCTCGGCGGCCTGTTCGCCGTCATCTATGGCGCGGCGATCGCGGGTTCGGAGTGGGGCTGGGGCACGTTGAAGAACGCGGTCGCCCGTGGCGAGAGCCGGACCCGCTACATGCTCCTCACGTTCGCGTCGATCAGCGTGATGATCGCGGTCGGCCTGGCCCTCACCTTCGTGGTCGGCGTCGGGGCCGCCATCGTCGGGGCGAACATCGGCGGCGTCTCGACAGCGGGCCTCAATGATTCCGCGACCCTGACCCGCCTGCCACAGACCTTCGTCCGGGGCTGGTTCTCGGTGATCGAGGAGGCCTCGCTCGGGTTCGCGATCGCGACCCTGGCGAGGAGCCAGCTCGCCGGCATCGGCGCCGGCATCGCCTTCTACTTCGGCGAGACGTTCGCCCGCTTCTTCCTGCCGGACATCGTCAAGTACATGCCGTTCGCGGTCGCGAACGCATCGGCAACCGCCGGGGCACCAGCTACGCCGGGTGGCGACGGGGGGTCGACCCTCTCGTCCCTGCCAGCCGATACGGCCCTGCTCCTGGTGGCGGTCTGGTTGATCGGATCGCTGGCCGTCGCGATCCTCTTCACCGAGCGAGCGGAGATCACCGGCTAGGTCGCGCGCTCGTGGAGATCGGTGCGGCGCCGGCGGGACCGGGCGGGCCGAGGGCACCGGACGAGACCGCCATCGGATGGGACGAGGCGACGCGTGCCGGGATCTGGCCGTCCCGCCGCAGGGCCCGGTACCAGACGACCCCGGCGAGGGCCACCGCGAACGAGATGAACCCGCCGACGAACAGCGCCACCTGGGCTCCGGCGCCCGCCGCGATCGCGCCGACGGTCAGCCCGCCGACCGGCGAGGCACCCGCGAAGACCGTGGTGTAGACCGACATCACCCGCCCCCGGAGGACGTCGGGGACCGCGAGCTGGATCGCGGTGTTGGCCGTGGCCATCATCGAGATCGCGCCCGCGCCGGCCGTGAACATCAGGCCCAGGTCCACCACGTAGCTGCTCGTCCCGCCCATCACCATTTCGGCAGCGCCGAGGATGAGCGCGCCGAGGAGCATCCGGCTCGGCTTCGTGCCGCGGAACGCGATCAGAAGAGCCGCCAGGAGCGAGCCGAGGCCCGAGGCGGCCATCAGGAACCCGTAGCCGATCGGACCCACGCCGAGGGTCACGGCCAGCGGCGGGATGAGGACCGAGAAATTGATCCCGAAGGTCGCCACGACCGCGATGATCGTCACCGACAGGAGGACGACCCCGGTCCGCCGAACGTAGCCGAGGCCTTCCGCGAGGTTCTCGACGACGGCTCGGGCGCTGTGGACCTGGACGAGCCGGGGCGACGGCCTTAGGCCGGATTCGTCCATCGCGAAGAGCGCGACGAGCACCGCGAGGAAGCTGATCGCGTCGATGAGGAAGGCGGCGGCGACACCGAATGCGCCGATGGCCACGCCGGCGAGCGCCGGGCCGACGACCCGGGCCCCGTTGAACATCGCCGAGTTCAGCGCGACGGCGTTGCCGATGTCCTCGCGCCCGACCATCTCGATCGCGAACGCCTGCCGGGTCGGCATGTCGATGGCGTTCCGGACGCCCATCACGACGGCGAGCACGAAGACGTGCCACAGCTGGACCGTATGGGTCGCGGCCAGCGCGAACAGCGTCGCGCTGACCGCCATGGCCACGATCTGCGTGACGTACATCGTGGGTCGCTTCGGCAGGATGTCCGCGAGGAGGCCGCCGAAGAGACCGAGGATCAGCACCGGCGTGAACTGGGCGACCGCGAGGAATCCCAGATCGAGCGGGTTGCCGGTCAGCTGCAGGACGAGCCACGACTGGGCGACGGAGGTCATCCACGTCCCGACGAGGGACAGGCCCTGGCCCGCGAAGAACAGTCGGTAGTTCCGGTGGCGCATCGCCGGAAGGCTGCCACCGCCTCGACGGAGGCTCATCCCTGCGGGGTCCGCGCGGGACGGATGATGTGGACGTGGGTCCTGCCTTCCGCGCCGTCGATCGCCTCGATGCGGGCGGCGAGCTTCTCGCGGCGAACCCGGGCCTCCGCGATCATGCCTCGCATCCGGGCGATCTTGGCTCGCAGGGTCTCGATCTGGCGGTCCACCCGGGCGATGCCGTCAAGGGCGAGCGCGCGCCGCTCGGCGGGATCGTCCGATGCCTTGAAGCGCTCCCGATTGCGGACGCGAGCGGCCTCGTCCTCCAGCAGCTGGCCGATCTCGGCGAGGCTGAACCCGGCGTCATCGCGGAGGGCCTTGATGAACCGGAGCCGTTCGAGATCCTCCGGGTCGTAGAGGCGGTAGGCGCCGTCGCTCCGAACGGGCGCGAGCAGGCCGATCTCCTCGTAGTACCGGATCGACCGCGTCGTCAGCCCGACCTCGGCCGCGACCTCCTGGATCCGGAGGGGTCGCAGACTTGGGTTGGGCGTTTGGGTCGGCACGGCCTCATGGTAGCCTAACCTTCACGTAAACGTGAATCTTGGCGAAGCCAGGTCCCGGAGCGCCGCCCACCAGCGGCATACGATGGCGCGGTGACCCTGCCTGCTGCCCGGCGCTCGAGGTTCTGGAACCGTTTCCTCCCGATCGAGTACTGGCTCATCAAGCTCCTGGATCCGCTCGTCCGGACCTGGTGGAAGGGCTACGGGCTCGGCAACATCGTCGAGCTCCGGGTCGCCGGGCGGCGAACCGGGATGACCCGGAGCACCCTCCTCGGCCTGCTCCGCGACGGCGATCGGTGGTTCCTCGGACATCCGAACGGCGATGTGCCCTGGACCCGCAACCTCGAGGCCGCCGGCACGGCCGAGCTGTCGCTGCGCTGGCCGGGATCCTTTCGCGTCCGGGCCACCCGCCTGCCCGACGGCGAGCTCCGCGACCGCGCGATCCGGGCGACATCGCAGCACGTCTTCCCGGGCAATCTCGTGTATCGACTGGCGCGGGCCCACATCCGCGCCGTCGGGTCCTATTTCGCCATCGAGATCGAATAGCGTCCCGACATCGAGCGCAGGTGGGCCCCGGCCACGATCCCGGGCGGTCTGGGTCTGCCGACACCGAAACCGTCGGCTCGATTTCGTACGCCGATTGATAGGTCACGACTGAGCTGTCGCACATGTTCAAGGGTTGGGCGCGCCAAGGTACGCGATGAACGAGACGGGCCCGATGGGGACCCGCCCATCCGCCCTGACGAGGCCCAACCATGAGAACGGCACTCCTCGCGGTGACTGCCGCCGCGCTGATCGCAACGACCTTCATCGGCGGGGTCGCCGCACGAGGCGCCAGCGCACCCACGTACCAGCTGGCAAACGTCGGTCCGTACGGTGGCGAGCCATCGATCGTGTCCGATACGAACGGTCACCTCTACGACGCAACGCCGAGCGGCGGGACGTTGACCTACCTCTCGACCGACCGTGGCAAGACCTGGGCGCCGGTGACGACCGCCGACGCGAGCAGCGGCGACGACTGCCTCGCGACCGATCAGTCGAATGCGGTCTACCTCTGCAACCTCGCCGGCAGCGAAGGCGCGGCGCCGCTCCAGGCCGACGTCTGGAAGTCGGTGAACGGAGGCACGAGTTGGGCGCACGGCGCCGGCACGCTGCCCCAATGCGCCACGAGCTGCTCGGCGTTCGGGGTGGATCGCGACTGGGTCGCGGCGTCGATCCTGTCGGGCAAGAGCACGGCGAGGGCCGAGGTCGTGCTGATGTACCACGACTTCTACGGCCCGAGTCAGATCTGGGTCAACATCTCGCACGACGGCGGCGCGACGTTCGGGCAGCCGCAGGAGGTCCTCGCCGGACCGGCGATCACGCCGGGTGCCGTCGCGGGCACGATCGTCGCCCAGGGCTACACGCTCTGCAACACGGTTCCCGCTGGCGTCGGCATCGTGCCCCCGGGCAAGCCCCACGCGGGCCGGATCATCGTCGGCTGGATCGCCGCGGACCTGCCCCAGAACGCGACGGGCTGCAACGTGACGATGGCCCAGGCCTTCCACACGATCTGGATCTCGTACTCCGATGACGGCGGCCAGACCTGGACGCCGCAGCAGGCATTCGATGCCGGCGTCGGCCATGACACGTCCACGCCGTTCGTGGCGTTCACGCTCGACCGGCAGGGCAATCCGTACTTCGGGTTCGACGTGAACCTGAGCGCGAATCCGGTCACGTGCTCGGCCGAATCGACGGCGGGGACGGTCCAGTCGGACAGCTCCTGCGAGTACGACACCTACGTCATCTGGTCCAACGACGCGGGGGCAACCTGGGACGGTGGCGGCGGCCTCATCCCCGGAAGTGCGGCATCCGCCTACCGAGTCAACCCCGCGAGTGAGACCGGCACCCACTTCTTCCCCGCGATCGCGGCCGGTAACCCGGGCCAGGTCGACGTGGCCTACCTCCGTTCGACCGGGATCGTCCCGACGGATCCGCTGGGCAAGGCCGATCCGGGGGGCTGCGGCGGGCCGGGACCCGCCAACGGCAACCCGACGACCTATCCGCCGGCCTGCACCTGGAACCTCTATGCCGCGCAGTCATTGAACCTGACGAAGGGCGTCGGCGGTGCGACCTGGGCGATCAGCCAGATCACCACGACGCCGATGCACGTCGGCGACATCTGCAACCTCGGCATCTTCTGCGTGGCGCCGGCCTCGAACCGGAACCTCCTCGACTTCATCATGGAGGCCCTGGACAGCCGCGGCTGCGCCCACATCGCGTATGCGGACGACAACACGGTGAACCTGCTCCGGGTCGCGAATCAGACCACGGGGACGTGCCTCTGACGAGCATTCAGCGGGGATGCGTACGCCGCATCGACCTCCTGGAGCCCTGATACTCAGGAGCGTGGATACGAGCGCGTCCCGAGCTTGAGGCGGTGAGCGCGGGGACCAGGACCGTCCGTCTCGGGTTGCGTGCGAACCTCGGCCAGTTCGCGCTGCTCGTCGCGGTCAATGCGCTCGTCGGTGGGATGGTCGGCCAGGAGCGGACCGTCCTGCCACTCCTGGCGACCGACGTCTTCGGGGTCGCCGGGACGACCGCGATCCTGACCTATCTCGTGGCCTTCGGCGTCACGAAGGCCGGCGCCGATCTCCTCGCCGGCGCCATGGCCGATCGCTTCGGACGAAAGCCCGTCCTCGTGGCCGGCTGGCTCGTCGGACTCCCGGTTCCGCTGCTGCTCATCGTCGCGCCCACGTGGGGTTGGGTCGTCGTCGCGAACATGCTGCTGGGCCTGAACCAGGGGCTCACCTGGTCGATGACCGTGACCATGAAGATCGACCTCATCGGGCCCGCGAGACGTGGCCTGGCGATGGGCCTGAACGAGAGCGCCGGATATGGGGCGGTTGCCGTCACGGCATTGGCCACGGGCGCGATCGCGGAGCAGTGGGGGTTGCGCCCGGGTCCGTTCCTGCTCGGTCTCGCCTATGTGGGACTCGGGCTCCTCGGCTCCGGGCTGCTCGTTCGAGAGACGAGAGGCCATGCCGTTCACGAGGCAGCGCGGGGATCACCCGGGCGCGGGCGCCCATGGCGCGGGGTCTTCGCCTGGACGACGATTCGCGACCGGTCGCTCTCGGCCGCCTGTCAGGCCGGCCTCGTCAACAACCTGAACGACGGGCTGGCCTGGGGCCTCCTGCCGCTGTACTACATCGCGGCAGGCCTCTCGATCGCGGAGGTCGGCGTCCTGGCCGCGGCGTATCCCGCTGTCTGGGCGATTGCCCAGATCGGAACCGGTGCGCTGTCCGATCGGATCGGCCGGAAGGTGCTGATCGTGACCGGCATGCTCGTCCAGGGCGCCGCGCTCGGGCTGATCGCGATCGGGTCGTCATTCGGCACGTGGCTCGCGGCCGCGGCGATCCTCGGACTCGGAACGGCGATGGTCTACCCGACGCTCCTGGCATCGGTCGCCGATAACGCCGAGCCCGGCTGGCGTGCCTCGGCCATCGGCGTCTATCGACTGTGGCGAGACCTCGGGTTCGCCGTCGGCGGCATCTCGGCCGGCATCGTTGCGGACGCGGCAGGAATGGGCGCGGCGATCTGGGCCGCGGCCGCCCTGACGGCGGGCTCCGGGCTCGTGGTCCTCGCCCGCATGCAGGAAGTCCGCACGCGGCTTGACCTCGGCCCGGACAATGCGACCACGAGGTGACGCGCATGCCGAGACAGACGATCGGGGACCTGCTCACGGCCTCTCGGGCTCGATTGGATCGGCTCGACCCGGCAACCGCCAAGGCAGAGGCCGACGCCGGGGCGCTGATCGTCGACACCCGGTGTGCCGAGGCCCGGGCGGACAAGGGCATCATCCCCGGCTCCGTCCACGTCCCGCTGTCGGTGCTCTTCTGGCGGCTCGACCCCTCGTCGGGTCACGACGACAAGCGACTCTCGGACGTCGAGCGGCGGGTCATCCTGGTCTGTGCGGACGGATACAGCTCGAGTCTCGCGGCGTCGACACTCCGCGACCTGGGCTTCTCGCGGGCAACCGATCTGGTGGGCGGCTTCAACGGCTGGGCCGCAGCCGGGATGCCCGTCGAGCAGGCGACGAAAGACCGCTCCTGAACGCCCAAGCGTGAAGGCCGTCTATCTGGCCGAAGATCGGCATCCGCCACCGTCGCGAGCCCGCTTGTTGGAGGAACCTATGCTCGTCCATTCGCGACTCGGCAGCCGGCACCTCGCCGCGAACCTCCTTGGCGATCCGAGCGAACGAGACGTGTTCGTCTACCTGCCGCCTGGCTACGAGGCATCGGAACGCCGATATCCCACCGCCTACCTGTTGCACGCGCTCGGCGACTCGGCGGCGACCATGGTTACGCCCGATACCACCGGGCAGCGGTGGGTCGCTCCGATCGAGGACGTCCTCGACATCGCCTTTGGCCGACTGGGGGTGGCGCCGATGATCGTTGCGATCCCGGACGGCTGGTCGAGCTATGGCTGCGGCCAGTGGGTCGACTCGCCGGTGACCGGAAACTACGAGCAGTACGTCATCCAGGACGTCGTTCCCTTCGTCGACAAGACGTATCGCACGCTCCCGACGGCGGCGAGCCGGGGCGTGTTCGGCTTCTCGTCCGGCGCGTTCGGCTCCTGGAACCTCGCCTCGAAGCATCCAGACGTCCTCGGCGCGATGGCCGTCCTGTCCGCCGATTCATGGCTGGACATGACGCACAAGTACATGCTCTACAAGTATCTCGACAGCATCTGGCCGGAGGCGCCGAACGGCCCGGTCGCAGGCAATTTCTGGTCGGAGATCGTCTACAACTACTCCGCGACGTACTCGCCGAACGTCGACAACCCGCCATTCTTCGTGGACCTGCCGATGTCGTTCCCGAGCGGTGAGCTTCGTCAGGACGTCTGGGATCGGTGGCTTGCCTTCGATCCGGTCGTCAACTGGCGCGATCGGGTCGAGAACCTCAAGCGGCTTCGGGGCATCCTCCTCGACGCCGGACAGAAGGATGACTACAACCTCCACTGGGGCCACCGGCTGCTGAGCCACCACCTGACCGAGGCGGGCGTGCCGCACGTCCACATGGAGAATCCCGGCAACCACGGCGGCCGCTGGCCCGAGCGCTACCAGGTGGCGCTGCAGTGGCTCTCGGAAACACTCGAGCACTCGCCGGCCTGACGAGAACTCGGGGCAGGGGCTGGCGTTGCGGAAGCAAGAGTCGCCTAGCCTTGGCGAGAGCGGCTGCAGACGGCCGCCGCGGCAGCAGCAGCCCGCTCAGACGACCGGGCAATTGCGGCGCAGATGGGTCGTGTCTTTGTCCCGGCGTTACTTCCAGGCGGGCGCGGCGTCGGACGTTCCGTGTCCCCCGGTGAGGTTCTGTAATCCGGTGCCATCGATGTTGATGGTCGCGATGTAGTCCGTCGTGTCCCAGCCGAAGCGCATAGCCTCAGACATGGGCTGGGACATGAAGGCGATCTTGGTGCCGTCCGGCGAGAACACGGGATTCCAGTCGGCGCCGACGCCGAACGTGAGGCGGCGGACATCCGTGCCGTCGACCTTGGCGATGTAGACGTGACTCGGTCCGCACCCGCCGCTGTAGCAGTCAGAGTCGATCCACGTCAGCTTCGTGCCGTCGGGTGAGAAGGATGGGACGCCGTCCATCGACTCCAGCCAGGTGACGCGGCGGACGTTCGACCCGTCAGTGTTCATCAGGTAGATGGCTGCCTGGCGGCCGTGGTGGCCGTCGCGGTTGCTGGTAACCGCGATGGTGTTCCCGTCCGGAGACCAGGCGGGGTAGTTGTAGAAGACGCTCGGGTCGGTGTTGTTGGTGATCGGGTGCTGGTCGGACCCGTCGGCGTTCATGACGTAGAGATTCCTGATGCCGGCATCGTTGCTGCGATACACGATCTGGCTTCCGTCCGGTGACCACCGCGCGGTCACCTGGTTCACCGCGGCGGTGGTGAGCTGCTGGTACGAGCCGGGTTCGCCAACGGTGAGCGTGTAGATGTGGAGGTCACCGGCGTTGTAGTTGCCGGCCTCGAACACCAGGTGCACGTGGCCGTTCCCGTCGACATGGGCGTCCGCAATGACTTCGTCGGCGGGGGTGTTGGTGATCCGCTGGATGTCCGAGCCGTCCGGACGCATCGACGCCAGGTCCCAGTTGCCCCACCTGTCGGTGTTGAAGTAGATCCGGCCGCTGTTTGGAATCGCGGCAACCGATTGCGCCCCGATCCCGGTGACCGTGAGCACCGCCACGATCGTCGGTACGGCGACGATCAGCCGACGCTTGATCCCTGAAGCCATCGTTCGTACCTCCGTCGTGTCGGCGACACCGCCGCGTCATGACGAAGGGTCGGTCCGGCTCCGACGTCGCGCATCGGTCGAGCGACCGATAGAGTCTCGGCGGGGCGCCCGAGATTTAGCCCGTGGCCCGAACCGCTAGCATTGGTGACTCGCGCGCCTGTAGCTCAGTGGATAGAGCGTCGGCCTCCGGAGCCGAAGGTCGCAGGTTCGAATCCTGTCGGGCGCGCCACCACTCGCCGATGATTCGACCAGGGTTGCAATCCGTTCAACGTTGGCCGCGGCCCTCGCGCAGGCGAGCGACCGCCGCGTCGATCCGACGCTGACGCGTCTCCGGCGTCTTCGCGTCCTCGATCCCGAGCACGAACCACGATTGCTGGCTGTAGGACAGGCGATCGAAGAAGGCCCTCGCCGCGGGCCACGGCGTGAGCGCCGCCGCGAAGTCGGGCGGGACGGTCACGGTTCGCGGCGCGGTGTCGAGCTCGATATCGACGTCGACCTCGTCGCCGCCGGCGACCCCGGCGTTCGCCCGGTTCTCCGCGCTGACGCCGACCATGAACCGGCCGTCGATCGTGGCCACGGTGCTCCGGTATGTGTACCCACGAATCGTCACGCTGACCGCCGGCTTCCGGCTCGAGCCGAGCGCCGCCACGACCTCCGGCGGGATCACGATGCCGGCGGCCGTCTTGCCCGTGGTGAGAATCGTGGTTCTGAAGCGCATGTGCAGAATCTACGGCGCCGGCTTCGACGCCGTCACGCACAGAGAGAGGGGGCGCCGCGATGGTGACATGGGCCGAGTTCGCAGCCGCGGCTCCCGAGCTGGCGGCGGAGGGCCACAAGCTCCTGTACGCCCGCGGCCATGGTCAGGCGCTCCTCGCGACGGTGAGGGAGGGTGAGCCGCCGCGAATCCATCCGATCAGCGTCGGGGTCGTCGACGGCGGGCTGTATGCCTTCCTGCTCCGCTCCGCCAAGCGCGTCGATCTCGAACTGGATGGGCGATACGCGCTCCACAGCCACCTCGATCCGGATGCGCCGAACGAGTTCGAGGTCCGCGGCCGGGCGAGCGTCGTCGGCGATCCGGTCCGATCGACGGTCGCGGCCGGCTGGTCCTTCGAGGTCGACGAGGGCTACGAGCTCTTCGAGTTCGGCATCGAATCGGCCCTGCTCGGCCGGCGCCCCACGGCCGATGACTGGCCGCCGCAGTACACCACCTGGCGTCCCGCCGGGATGGGATGATCCGCGGACATGGAGGTCATCGGGCTCGTCGTCGGCGTCTTCCTCCTCGTCCTCACGTTGTGGGACGTGTTTCAGACCGTGGTCGTCCCGCGCCCGAGCCCCGGCACCTTCAGGATCGCCCGCTATCTCGTCCGCGGTTCGTGGCAGATCGTGCGGACCCTCCTCAAGGGACGAGCCCCCTCCACGCGTGATCGCTTCTTCGGCCTCTTCGGCCCGGCGGTCGCGATCCTCCTCCTGGGCACGTGGCTCGCGGCCCTCGTCCTCGGGTATGGGCTCGTGCTCTACGGAATCCGTGATCAGCTGAGCCCTATGCCGCAGAGCTTTGGGACGACGGTCTACTTCGCGGCCTCGTCGGTCCTGACCCTCGGTTACGGCGACATCGTGGCGACCGGGGCTCTGGCCCGACTCATCGTGATCGTCGCGGCGGCGACGGGTCTCGGCATCGTGGCGCTCGTCGTCACCTTCCTGTTCTCCATCTACGGGTCCTACCAGACCCGTGAGCTCGAGGTCATCCGGCTGCAGGCCACGGCAGGGGCGCCGCCATCGGCCGTCGCCCTCCTCGAGGCGTTCGCCCGCCTGGATCTGCGCGATCGTCTTCCGGCATTCTTCGTCGTCTGGCAACGCTGGGCCGCCGAGGTCCTCGACAGCCACGTGGCCTATCCCGTGCTGACCTACTTCCGATCGAGCCACGACAACCTGTCCTGGATCGGCGCCCTCGGCACGGTCCTGGACGCGTCCTGCCTCGTCCTGACCACGGTTCGAGGCGTGCCGCGCGGCGATGCGGAGCTGATGCGCCGCGTGGGCTCCCACCTCGTGGAGGACATCAGCAACCTCGGGTTCCGGGCCGGTGACACGGAACCGTTGGCGCGGGAGGCCTTCGACCTGGCCTACGCCCGGCTGGGAACCGTGGGCTACGACCTCGAGCCCGCCGACGATGCGTGGCCGCGCTTCGAGGCGGCGCGATCCCAGTACGTCGACCGGCTCGACACGATGGCGAACTACTGGGAGGTCGCCTCGACATCCTGGCTGGGCGAGGTCGAGGAGCTCCGGTCGGTCGTCCACCTGGCCGAGGCCGTCGCCGCTCGTTCGAGGACCCCGACGATCGACGGCTAGATCAGCCCGGCCAGAGCCGCTCGATCCGGGCCCGCGACTCCTCGAGACGCTCCCGGCTGATCCGGCCGGAGGTGACGTGAGCCTCGACGATATCGATCACGTGGGTGGCGAGATCCGGGTCGTAGGTGCCCTGGTTCGCGAACAGGAGCAGGTCGTTGCCGGCCTCGATCGCGAGCGCGATCGCCTCGGCTTTGCCGAACTTCGACGTGATCGCGACGGCCCCGAGCGAATCGGTCACCACGACGCCGTCCCAGCCGAGCTCGCCACGGAGCAGGTCCGTGACGATGGCCGTCGAGAGTGAGGCCGGGTAGGTCGGATCGAGGTTCCGGTTGACGAGGTGGCCGGCCATGATCACGTCCGCGTCCCCGGACTCGATCAGGGACCGGTACGGCTCCAGCTCGGTGCGGCGCCACGTATCGGTCACGTCGGACACGCCGAAGTCGGTGTTGACGGTCGCGCTGCCGAGGCCCGGGAAATGCTTCAGGGTCGTGGCGACGCCCCTCGCGTGGTGGGCCCCGATCTCGATCCGGGAGAGGTTCGTCACGATCGTGGGGTTCGCCGCGAACGATCGATCGAGGGCGCCGATCGCCGGGTTCGTCGGATTGACGTTGAGGTCGACGACGGGCGCAAAGTTCAGGTTGATCCCGGAATCGGCCAGCGCCTTCGCGATCGTCTGCCCCCACTTGAGGGTCGTCGTCGCGTTGTCTGCCTCGCCGATCGCGGCCTCGGACGCCATCGCCGGGTAGCCATTCGTCGGGTTCAGGCGGGCGACCTGGCCGCCCTCCTGGTCGATGCTGACGATCAGCCGGCGAGCCCCGGCGAGTTTCTGCAGCCCGGCCGTCAGCGCCTTCACCTGGGCGGGCGACTGGATGTTGCGGAGGCTGCCCTTGGCCTGGTCGCGATTGAACAGGATGACCCCGGCCAGCCGCTCCTTCGCGATCGAATCGACCACCGGGCCGGCCGTGGCAACGGTGAAGCCGCGGAAGCCGACCACGATCAGGCCGGCGATGACCTCCCGCAGGCTCAGGCCCTCGGTCGGGCTCGGGGCGGCCGGAGAGTCGGTCGGCGCGGGGCCGATCGACGGCGTCGCGGAACCGGACGGTGATGCCGGCCCAGGGCTGGTCCCGGGAGCGCAGCCGGCCAGGAACGCCGCGCCGACGGCCGCCGCCGCGCCGCCGAGGAACGTGCGGCGCGAGAGCCGTCGGGTCAGGGCCAGGTCCTCATCGGAATCGATGCTGTCACGGGTCGTGCGACGGCGCACGGCGGCCGTGTGCGACGGTGGGCCGGCTAGCGGCGGCTCGGGTGGGCCACCTTGTCGCCCATGTCGACCTCGATTCCGTGCCGCCGGGCAGCCGCGACGATCTTCCGACGAGCATCCTCCTTCTTCGCGGCGCTCTCGAAGTCGGTCTGGTTCCAGCGCGCCATCGCGTTCCGGATGTGGTTCTCGTCGTGAATCGGCAGGTGCCCCTCGCCGTCGCTATCGACGTAGGCGAACTCGTCCTTGCGGAGCTCGTCTCGATCGCTGGCATCGAGCTCGGGCATCGGATGCCTCCTCTCGCTTCGGAGGCTTAGCGTGCCCGGGGTCGCGTGTCGGGTCGTCTAGCGAGCCCCGCGCCGGGCGTGGCAATCACGTGCCAGCGCCGGGCGTCCCCTCTGCACGCAGCAGCTCCGTGCCGTCGGCCCGGGCGAGGCCGATGTGCCACCCGGACGGGTCGGTCCACGCGGTCGCGAGGACCGCGTCCCCCGGCTCGGCGGATGCCCGGTATTCGAGGCGAGCGCGTCGCGGCAGGGCCGACGTGGCGGAGGCCAGGCCCATGGCCCCGAGGACTTCCTCGATCCAGTCGAGGTATGCCGCGTTGTTGACGTGGCCCAGCGGGTCGAGATCCTGGAGTCGGACCGGGAGCTCTCGTCGGAACGCGTCCGCCGGGGCGCTCGGCGGTTCGACGCGAAGGATGTCCCCGCTGAGCTCCGGATTCGTGAAGGCCAAGCCGAAGTCCTCCGGGATCCGGACGAGCCGGGCGCGGTCATCGAGGATCACCCAGTCCGTGGTCACGGCGGCGGCGAGCGTGCCGTCCGCGAGGCGGCACTCGCCGAGACGTCGTGCCCAGATCCGGCGATGGCCAATCACCGCCGTCGCGAGGCGAAGCGTGGTTCCCATCGGAATCGGGGCGAGCACCTCGAGCTCGAGCGAACGGACGACCCAGGCCCGGCCGCGCTCGGCGTACCAGCGCCGGTCGAAGCCAAGGTCCTCCGAGTGGCGCCAGGCGACGTCCTGGGCGTAGCGGAGGAGGGCCGACGTCCGGACGCGGCCGTCGGGACCCGCCTCGTCGAACCGGACCCGGTACCCGGCGAGGAACCCGTTGTCGATGCCCTCGACGGGACGCGCGCCCGTGCCGGTGAGGCCCGGATCGAACCCCGCTCGCGCCTCCGGGTCCGGCTCGGGCCAGGCCGCCGGATTCGTCATGCCGGCACGGTCTCGGGCCGGCGGCCCGCGAGGCGATCCAGCGTTTCGAGGCTCACCAGCCGGAGGCCCTCGCGCGGGGCCGTCAGCCGCGCAAGTCGAACCTCGCACGACCGCCGGGCGTCGAATACGACGAGCACCGGCAGGAGCCGCTCTCCCTCCTCGGCAGCGTGGCGGCGGGCGTCGTCGAGCTGGTGGACGACGTCGGCATTGATCCCGCGGGCGCCCCACTTGCAGTCGTACGCCTCGGCCGCGCCGGGGCGTTCGACGGTGACGTCGTATGGGTGGATCTCGGCCGCGACCCCATCGAAGAGAATCCGTCGTTCCCGGCGGACGGCCTCGGTGCCGACGCGCCCGACCAGGAGACGCTCGGTCAACGCCTCGACGATCGCGCCGCGAAGCTGGGAGCGGGATTGGTCGCCGCGTCCCGCGACGGCGAGGGCCATCCCAAGGATCGCCTCGGATCGGGCGCGCTCGGCCGATCCCGGCTCGGCCGCCGCTGCGCCGAACAATGTTGGGAATGCGTCCTGCCAGCCCTCCGCGGCGGTGGACTCTCCGTTCATGACCGCGCGAGCGAGGATCCGCTGCGCCGGGCGCGCCTCCGCGAGGAGCTCCGCGGCCCGGGCCACCAGCGGATCCGCCTGGACGCCGGCATAGACGACCGTCCGCGCATCCCGGGCAGCGTCCTGGAATCTCACAGCGCATCCTCGCCGACCGCGACGAGCACGGCCTGCGGGAAGGTCGACAGCCAGTCGATCGCGCGATGCGGGTCGGCGATCCGGCCGGCCTCCCCGGCGAGCCACTCGACCGCCGTGTCGAGCTCAGCGCGACCGGGATCGGCTGCCCGTGCAACCCCGACCGTCCGGAGGCGGGCCGACCACACGGTCACGAGGTCGCGGACGTACTGCTGCTCGTCGTCGAGGGGTTCGGCGGTCTTCGCCAGGGTGATGAGGGCGTCGGTCGCCCGCTCCATCAGCTCCGGGATCGTGGCCGCCATGTCCGAAGCCTAGCGCGGCTCCGGCGCGTGGTCAGACGGTGCGCTGCAGCGTCCAGCGGGCGAGGAGGACGGCCCATGGCCGCGGCGACCGCGGTCGAACCTGGCCGGCGACCACGCGATCGGCGTGGATCCGGAGCGAGCGGAGGCGCCGCGACGCCTTCTCGTTCCAGGCGGCCGAGTAGATGCGGGTGGCCTCGGTCCGAACGCGTCCGGCCTCGACCCGGAAGCCGTGCTGCTCGAGGGCGGCCACGCGATCGAGGACGGCCCGATAGAGCTCGGGCAGCGATTCAGCGAGGGACGGCTCTTCCACGGCCGCAGCATCGTCCGCGACCGCGGACCACGGAATAGGCCGCAGGTCCGGGGTCCCGCCGCCGAACGGGTCATGCCGGACCGGTCGCGCCCGATCAGCAGGAACCGGCGGTCAGTCCCCGCCGTGCCAGCCCGAGCGGATCGAGAACCGATCGAATTCGCCGGTTGGGTCGGACCAGATCACCTCGACGCGATCCACGCTCGCCCCGGATGGGCCGTCCCGCAGGCTCGCGAGGAGCTGCTCGAGGGTTCCCGCCGGACCTTCGGCGACGCAGGTGACCTGCCCGGCGGCGGCGTTCGCCACCCAGCCGACGAGGCCGAGCTCGGCGGCCCGGTGGGCCACGAACACGCGAAACCCGACGCCCTGGACCCGACCGAGAACCGTCGCTGCCAGCCGGCGCCTCCCGGCTTCCGCGTCGGGCATGGTCAGGCGCTCCAGCGGAGCGCGAGGACATCGAGGACGAGCTCGGGGCTGACGTTGCCCTCGAGCCGCTCGCCCGCCACATCCAGGCGCCTGAGGTGCGCCGTCACCCGCTCAACCGGCATCCCCCGGACCGCTTCGAGATCCTCGAGCAGGTCGGTGTCCCGCACCGCCTCGCGATCGTCGAGCCCCACGAGCGTCAGGTCCCGCAGAACGCTCCGCCAGATCGAGACGAGTGCGATCGCCGCGGCGCGGCGCTCAGACGGGGGGACCCGGACCGCGGCGGCCGGGAGGTCGGACGGGGCGTCGGACTCGTCGGCCTCGACGACCGAGCGCCCGCGAGCCGGCCCTCCACCCCGGCCGGGTCCGGCACGGCTCGGGTCGTCCCGCTCGAGCGCCTTGACGAGCTCGGCGGCGCGGGCCGCAAGGTCGCGGATCCCGCTCAGACGAGCGCTCCGTGGCTCCCGCAGCAGGTCGAGCAGGGTCCGCGCGATCTCCGCCCGGATCCGGACCGCCTCCGGGGAGCCGGCGAAGACGAGCGCGATGCCGGGCCGGCCCTCGGCCGTGCGGGCCAGGCGGGCCGCGGTCGGTGCGTCGGCCGCGCCATGGTCGGCGAGGATCTGCTCGATGGCACGGCTGCCGGTCGGCCCGAGGCGAAGGCGGACGCATCGGGACCGGATCGTCGGCAGGAGCCGCTCCTCGTCGTCCGCGCAGAGGATCACGGTCGTCCCTGCGGGTGGTTCCTCGAGGGTCTTCAGGAACGCCGACTGGGCATCTTCGGTAAGGCGATGGGCCGCCTCGATGATCGCGACTCGCGCGCCACCCTCGACGGGGAGCAGCGCCAGCTCGCCGATGAGGTCGCGGATCCCTCGTTCATCGCGGCCACCGATCGGGATGACCGCGCCGGGCCCGACCGGCGCGAGCCCATGAAGATCCGGGTGGTTGCCGTGCTCGACGGCCCGGCAGGCCCGGCATTCCCGACAGGGTCGATCGTCCGGCTCCGGCGCCAGGCACAGGAGCCCAGCCGCGAGATCCATCGCGAGCGTGGTCTTCCCGACCCCGCCCGGTCCGACGAGCAGGATCGCGTGGGGCACGCCCGCCCGGAGCATCGCCCGAGCGGCATCGACCGCGGCCGGTTGACCGCGGGTCCGGAAGCCGTCCATCACGGGATGGCGAGGCGGCGCCTCAGGCCGAGGCGTCCGCCTTCTTGCGCGTCACGCGACGCTTCGGGGCCGCGGCACCCGCCTCGGGCGCGCTGGCCGTGGCCTCCGCCGCGTCGTCGCCCGCCCCGGTGGCGGGCTTTCGCGTGGTTCGCGAGGCTCGCGCCGGCTTTTCGGCCGTCGAGGTGGCCTTGGTGGTCGGCGTGGTCCGCGTCCGCCGCTTGGGGGCCTCGACCGCTTCCGGCTCGGCGCCGGATGCGGTCACCTTGGCGGCGGCTGGCCTTCGGGTGGCTCGCGCCTTCGGAGCCGCGGCGGTCGCCGGGGTCGCGGCGATGGGCTCGGCCATCTCGTCGTCGGTGTCGGCGGCGGGAGCCGGCATCGGGGGCCGGGCCGGTCGGTCGTCGCGCCGCGGTGCCGGCCGGCCAGGCTGGCCGCCACCGAGCTGTGCCCGGAGCATCGCCTCGATCTCCGGCGGGACCTCGCTCCAGGGCTCGTCGCCACTGACTCGGGGAGCCGGTCGAGGCGCGGGCCGGAACGACGGCCGGTCCGCCGGTCGGTCCGAGCGATTCGGAGCATCCCGGCGAGGGGCCGACTCGGAGAAGCGGCTGATCGTGCTGCCGCGGCCGCCGCCGAAGCGCTCTCGATCCATCGCGGCGGCATACGCGCCGCCTCGGCCGCGCGACGCGCCACGACCGCCGGATCGACCGGCGTCGCGCTGCCGTCGCTCGGCGATCAGGTACTCGGGGATCGGCGGCTCGTCGTAGTCCTCTTCGTCGTCGGTGGCCGGGGGGCGAGTCCCGCCCGTTGCCGCCGCGGGGATCCCGATCTGAGAATCCCAGACGGAACCGAACGTCGACGCCGCGGGACGTCTGGCCGGCCGCGCCGGCACCTCGGGCGCCTGCTCATCCTCCTGCTCGTCATCGGATCCGAGCTCGACGGCGCGTTCCGGCGTGCCCTCGGGCGCGGCGTCGTCGCGGGCCCGGCCCCGGCCACGGCCACGGCCGCCTCGGCGACGGCGTCGGCGGCGCTGGCCCTCCTCGCTCATGTCGAGCCCCTCGCCCGAGGCCGCGGCCATCGCGTCGGCGGCTTCGTCGTCGGCCGCGTCGGCCGCCGCCTCATCGAGCTCATCGTCGGCTCGGGCCGCGACCGCTGGTGCGGCTGCCGCGATCTTCGAGAGCTTCTCGCCCGGGAGCACCACGATCGGCACGTCCCCGGCGGAGGCCGCCGGAGCGGCCCGACTGGTGCGCGTCCGCGTCGCGGCCGCGACCGGCGCCGGCTCGGCCGGGCGGCGGGTGCGTCCCCGGCGCCGGCCATCGCCCGTGCCCTCGGACTGCTTGTCCGGGACCTCGGTCATCGACAGGTCCTCGTCATCACCGGCGACGCGCCGGCCGGAGCGCGAAGAGCCCTTCTCGACCTTGGCGATCTGGGTGATGTCCGTGAAGAGGTCGGCGACGTCCATGAGGTCCGACGACGTGTTGCCCCGGAAGCTCACGACCTCGACGCGGACGCCCATCTCCTGGACGGCGCGGATGGCCGGAGCGAAGTCGCCATCGCCCGACACGACGATCGCGATGTCCAGGTTCCGGGCGGTCTTCATCATGTCGACGACCAGCTCGATGTCGAGGTTCGCCTTGACCTTGCCGTCGCCGTATTTGCGGATGTCCTTGCTCACGACCTTGTAGCCGTGGCGCCGCAGGAACTCGTGGAAGTTGCGCTGGTTCTCGTTGTCCGGGTCGAGGCCCGTGTACGCGTAGGCGCGGACCAGATCCCGCCCGGCGCTGCTCGCCTTCAGAAGCGTGACGTAGTCGATGTCGACGCCGGCCGCCTTGGCCGCGTAGAAGATGTTCGCCACGTCAACGAAGACGGCGACGTTCTTGCTCACCTGTTCTCCTAATCCCTTGTGTTCATCGCGGGCGTCGCCCGGCTGGGGCGACGTCGCGTCCTAGATGCGGGCCCTGTTCCTTGAATCCGTGTCGCTCCCACCGGGTCCGCTCGGCGGGATCACGCGGCTGCGGCGCTTCGACCGTCGCGCAGCCCTTGTTGGCAGCCGACCGCAACGCCTCTTCGATCAAGGCGTCGGTCACTTCGTCCACCTCGCTCGCCGGGTCGACGACGAGGAGATCGATGGTGCCCACGTAGCCGCCGGCTCCGACGGATGGGCGAATGGCAAGGACGGCGCCGCCGGCGAGTTCACGTCGCTTCTCGGCGACGAGCACGGTGGCGTGCGGCAGGAAGACGAGCTGGCGAAGGATGTCGGCAGCCTCGGGCTGGCCGGACGCGCTGGCTCCCAACCGATCGCCGCTCAATGCGATGAATCGGTCGACATCCGTGATCCGGGCCGCTCGGACCCTGTACTCCACGCGGCGGTGTGCTCCCTCGCTGGCGATGACGCCGACTCGATTCGACCCGCCCCGACCGGGGCCGACCGGGCCCGGTGTTCGCTGACCGCACGGGGGGAGCGTGCATCGCTCCTGAACCATCCCGGGTGGCGAACGACCGGTGTTGCAATCGGTGCGCCGGGCCCTATCATACGCTATCGCTTCGGCGGCAACCTGCGCGCTGCCCGGAGCCGGCTCGACGAATCGCTGCCGCCGCGCACCTTTGGTCCCGCGTCCCATCGAACCGACCCCGATCCGGGGCACGGCCGACATCGGATCCGGGGCCGGGCGCCGGCACGAACGTTGGGGACGGCACTCGGGCAAGAGCAGGCAGGTCGACCGGGGATCGCATCCGGGAACCCGGAGCGATCAGTGATTTTGGAGGAGAGTGCATGAGGCTCAGCAAGAGTGTTGCGGTCGCGGGTATTGCGGTACTCGCCCTGTCCGCGGTCGGGTGCACCGGCGGCGGCGGCAGCAAGGCCGTCAAGTTCGCCATCGAGTTGCCCCAGCAGGGCAGCGAGAAGGCCGCTTCCGACCCGATCATCAACGGCATCAAGCTCGCGGTGAAGCAGGCCGGCGGCAAGGCCGGTGGCTACACGATCGACATCCCGACGTCCGCGATCAAGGACGACGCCATCAACGGCGCACATGATCCGCAGACCGGCGCGAACAACATGAGCCAGCTCGTCGCGGACGACTCGATCGTCGCGGTGATCGGCCCGCTCAACTCGAGCGTCGCCAAGGCCCAGATCCCGATCTCGAGTGCCGCTGGCCTGCCGCAGTGCTCGCCCGCGAACACGAACCCGGACCTGACCAAGGGCGATCCGGCCAAGGCCCTGCGCAACGGCAAGCCGAACAACTACGTCCGCGTCGTCACCACCGACGACGTCCAGGGCCCGGCGGCCGCGCAGTACATCATCCAGGTGCTCAAGAAGACGTCCGTGTACGTCATCGACGACACCGAGACCTTCGGCAAGGGCGTTGCTGACGCGTTCGACAAGGAGTTCAAGGCCGAGGGCGGCACCGTCGTGAAGCACGACGCGGCCCCCAAGACGACCCAGGACTACGTGTCGATCATGACCGCAGCGGCGTCCCTCAACCCCCAGGCGATCTACTTCGGTGGCGTCACGGCCACCGGCGGCGCCCGGATCCTGCTCGCGGCGGCCCAGG
>Ga0070708_100001015_pt1 | contig 21379 bp, 23 predicted proteins | sample KBSK5503metaG_FD_65469 | JGI IMG/M metagenome (GOLD analysis project Ga0070708, IMG submission 65469) | Corn, switchgrass and miscanthus rhizosphere microbial communities from Kellogg Biological Station, Michigan, USA - KBS K5-50-3 metaG | ecosystem: Host-associated > Plants > Roots >... | reverse complement strand
CCTTTCTGCGCCTACAACAACGTGGGGTATCGCGAACAGGCGCGCGCGCAATTGCAAGCGCGTGAGCGCCAGCGCAATCAGGCAAAGCGCGCGGGCGTCCCCTATGTTCCACAGCCCTTGCACTTCTCATTTGCACCAACTGCGCAGAACGGCACCCTTCACGTGGTGTCGGCAGTGAAAGGACCCGCTCATGAGTAGCCAGCGTGAGATCATCGGTGAGCGTGACGACCAGGCGGTGAAGTCCTGTTGCGCGAACGTGTACCAGAGCGAGTGGGCCAGGCTTCTGCTCGGAGAGTCCTTCCATCCAGGGGGAACGGCGCTCACCGCGTATCTCGGAGCGGTGCTGCGCCTGGGGCCAGGCCAGCGCGTGCTGGATGTGGCTGCCGGGCAAGGGACGAGCGCGATCCACCTGGCGCAGGCTTCGGCTGTAGCGTGCTGGGCATCGAGTATAGCCGTGCGTCCGTGGAGCGCGCGACCCAGGCAGCGCAGGCCGCAGGCGTCGCCCACCTGGTGACATTCGAGCAGGGCGATGCCGAAGAGCTGCCCGTGCCTGGGGACAGCTTCGATGCGGTGCTCTGCGAGTGCGCGTTCTGCACGTTCCCCAACAAAGCGACAGCGGCCTCGGAGTTTGTGCGCGTGCTCTCGCCAGGGGGACAGGTAGGGCTGAGCGATCTGACGCGCACGGGAGCGCTTCCCGCGGAATTGCAAGGGCTGCTGGCATGGATTGCTTGTATCGCCGATGCGCAGCCCCTTGAGAACTATGTAGAGTATCTGACCGACGTGGGATTGACGATCCAGCTTGTGGAACAGCACGACGAGGCGTTATTCGACCTGGTACGAGACATCCAGGGAAAGCTTCTGGGGGCGGAGTTACTGGTAAAGCTCAACAAGATCACCCTGCCCGGTGAGATTGACCTTGAGCAGGCCAAAACGATGGCGAAAGCGGCAGCGACCGCTATCCAGGCGCGGCGGTTCGGCTATGCCGTGGTTACTGCCACGAAGTCATAACGAGGAATCATCATAAGGGTGTAGGTACTCCTGGTGGTTTCTCGTTTAAAAGCCAGCCGGGAAGCCTCATAGCGGTCAATCCAGGATGCGATCTCCTCCGTTGTTCTCATGCTCTCTTGGCTTACCATACGCTGTTTCTCCTCGCCTCTCCGTGCCGATTTCTGGTAGTGGTGAAAAAGAGAATGATATGGTAGAGTAGGGTAGCATTGTGTTGAGAAGTTGAGGGTATCATGATCACTATCACGATTCATTGTCCGCATTGCGCGAGCGATGCCTTGGTGCGCAATGGCCGGGCCCCCAACGGCAAGCAGAAATACCTCTGCCGTGCCTGTCATCGACAAAGCCGAGAAGATCCGACTCCGCATGCCTACTCCCACGAACGCCGTGAGGAAATTTTGCGAGCCTATGAAGAGCGGAGCAGTCTGTGCGGGCTGGAGCGAACATTTAGAGTTTCACGCAACTCGGTCATCACATGGATCAAAAAAAAGCGGCTGAGCTTGCCCCGTTGAGCGAGACCCTGATGGCACCCGATGTCACCAATCCAGATTCGACGATCCTGGAATTGGATGAGCTCTGGTCCTTTGTTGCGAACAAGACGAACCAAGCTTGGATCTGGATCGCTTTGTGCTGCAAGAATCGTCAAGTGGTCGCGTATGCCATTGTAGATCGCAGCCAAGCCACTTGTCACCGTTTGTGGGAGGCCATTCCAGAAATTACGGGCTTGAAAGCCCCCGTCTTTTGAAGCGGGGGATGAAAAGCCGTTCCTTATTCGGGGCCTGGGGGATGGGTCGGCCTCGCGCACTTCTCGGTTATCCGTGGCGTTGTCGCTCAAGCTATCGTTGGATGGTCTCACTGCTGACAGTGCCTGCTGTGGAGAGAAAAGAGGAAGGGGACCACAGCGCAGGCAGGGTGCGCCAACGGGCAGGCGCTCTGTCGCTGGTTTTCTCATCGGCTGGATTGCCGCTCAATTCCTTCCATCTTCTGCTTGCTCAGAAAGAATGTTCTTCTAACACATCTGCGAGGAAAGGACGTGCCTAGTGCTGGCCTACGAGTACAAACTGGACGACAAAGAGCCTCGCTCTTCGACCCTCACCTGGTCATGAGCAGGAGCAGTGGGATGAAACGAGCGAAGACACCAACATTTCTGATCGAATTGCCCCTAAAGCTCGATTGGAGCAATGAAAAGCCGCTCCGTGCCCACCTGGAAGCGGCCCGGTGTCTGTATAACGCGCTGCTGGGAGAAGCCAATCGGCGCATGAGAGCGATGCGCACTGGTCCTGCCTGGCAAGCTGCACGTGCCATTCCTCGCACCAAAAAGGTCGAGCGAGCACAGGCGTTCTCACGTCTGCGCAAGCAGTACCACTTTTCCGAATACGAACTCCATGAGTTTGCCAAAGCGGCACGATGCTCCTGGATCGCCGACCACATCGACAGCACGATGGCTCAGACATTGGCGACCAGAGCGTATCAAGCGGTGAACCGGCTCTCGCGTGGGCAAGGCGAAACGGGTGCGCGAAAGCGCGTAAGGGGAGAGGCATCGAGAGTGTGGAGGGCAAACGCAACGATGTGGGGATGCGTTTCGTGTTCGATCCCAATGCCGGTGATGGCGGCTTCCTGGTGTGGAATAAGGAGGTCATCCCCGCCATCATCGATTGGCTCGATCCCGTCGTGCAGCATGGCCTGGGCCATAAAATCAAGTATGTGCGATTGATCAGGCGGAAGGCATCAGGCCCACAAGCACAGGGAGCCGACCAGGATGGCAATCGCTATTTCGTCCAACTCGTGTTAGAAGGTCATGCATGTCTCAAGAAAAAGCATGAGCAGACAGGCAGCGACACCGTAGGGCTGGACATTGGCCCCCAGACACTTGCGATTGTGCCGCGTGAGGCAAAGGCCGACTTGGTGACGTTCTGTTCTGAGCTAGCCCCCAATGCCAAAAAGAAACGACGATTGCAGCGCAAGATGGAACGGCAGAGACGTGCCAATAATCCCGACAACTACGACGAAAAAGGGCGAGTCAAGAAAGGCAAGAAACGCTGGAAAGAGAGCAAGCGGTACAAAGCGACCAGAAGGCAACATGCCAATGCCGAGCGCCGTCTTTCCGCCCATCGCAAGAGCCTGCATGGCAAGCTCGCCCACGATATCCTCAAGCTGGGGAACACGATCCACATCGAAAAGACTTCCTTCAAAGGTTGGCAGAAACAGTATGGCAAGAGCATGGGACTTCGCGCACCTGGGATGTTTGCAGCGCATTTGGCCCGCAGAGTTGCAAAAACTGGCGGCACCCTCACCGAAGTTTCTGCTTTCAAGACCAAACTGTCACAGTACTGCCATCACTGTGGGCGGTATGTGAAGAAACCGCGATCGCAGCGCTGGCACAGGTGCTCATGTGGATGCGGGCCAGTACAACGCGATTTGTACTCGGCCTTCCTCCTGGCCTACCTCGAACCAGAACAGATTATCCCCTCTGTCACCCAGTCCATCTGGGAAGGTGCGGAGCCGCGCCTGCGAGCCGTGATAGAGGGGCTCCAACAACGCGCGAATGAGGGGCAGACCTTGCCCCGAAGCATGGGCCTGTCGGCTTCTGGCAAAGCTGCCCGTGCTGGAGTGCGTCGGCTCGAAAGTCCTCCCTATCCTCAACTAGAGCCTGCTGATTCTCACGAACCAGCAGGAAGCGTTGGGTGAGTAAGAGGAACCCCCGCGCATTTATGCCGGGGAGGTTTCAGCACAGACGAGCGAGCCTTTCTCCTTCAGATGATTTCTACAGGGAAGGCAGCAGCGCGCAAACTGCTGCACGCGCGCATTTTGCTCAAAGCCGATGCCAGCGAGATCGGACCAGGCTGGACGGATGAACACATCAGCCAAGCCCTGGAGGTGAGCACCACGACGATTGGGCGAGTGCGCCAGCAGTTTGTCGAGCAGAGCCTCACCGCAGCGTTGGAGCGTCGTTCCCCCAGTGGATACCGACCGCGACGGATCGACGGAGAGGTTGAAGCTCATCTGATCGCTCTCGCGTGTTCACCGGAGCCAGCTGGGCACGTTCATTGGACCATTCGCCTGCTGGCTGACAAACTGGTGGAACTGGGCTATGTCGAGCACGTGGGACGTGAAACGGTGCGAAAGGCTCTGAAAAAAACGAACTCAAGCCGTGGCGGACCGAACACTACTGCATTCCTCCTGAAGCCAATGCTGCCTTTGTCTGCCAGATGGAAGAGGTCCTGGACATCTACACGCGTCCGTATGATCCGCGCTATCCGCAGGTCTGCCTGGATGAAACGAGCAAGCAGTTGGTCAGCGAAACGCGTGTGCCTCTCCCGGCTGAGCCTGGACAGATTGAGCGCTATGACTACGAATATGAGCGACAAGGAGTCTGTAGCCTGTTCATGTGCTTTGAACCACTCAGGGGCTGGCGGCATGTGACAGTGAGTGCCCATCGCACCAAGCAGGATTTTGCTCACGTACTGCACGACCTCGTTGATGTGTATTACCCAAACGCCGAGAAAATCGTGCTCGTGCTGGATAACCTGAATACGCACGATTTCTCCGCGCTCTACGAGGCGTTTGAACCGGAGGAAGCCTGGCACATTCGCGAGAAACTCGAGATCCACTACACACCCAAGCATGGCAGTTGGTTAAACATGGCAGAGATTGAGTTGGCTGTGGTGAGCGGGCAATGTTTAGATCAACGGATCGGAGAGGAAGAGATGCTCCGGCAAGAGATAGCAGCCTGGGAAGCTGAGCGGAATACTCAACAGGTCAAGGTGAACTGGCGCTTTACCACCCAGGATGCGCGGATCAAGCTCAAACGGCTCTATCCTGTTCTTGAGGCGGAGTTGGAGGAGACAGCCTCTGTGTAGCTTTTGGAAATGCCTGCCCACGGTTTGTGCCACGAGTTTTCCTCCAGCGGTCATCCCACGACGCGCGCGCAACGAGATGGAGAGGAGATCGGCATCAGACAGGGAAATGGCGGGCGAGCCGCCACCTCCCAATCTGATGAGCATGGCTTCTCTTGTCACCCCTCGGTGTAGGTAATCATCGGGCGGATCTCAACTGAGCCGCCCTTCGCATAGGGCATTTTCGCTGCCCAACCAATCGCTTCATCGAGGGTCTTGCAGTCGAGCTGAAAGTATCCCTCCAAGTGTTCATCCGTTTCAGCAAACGGACCAGGAGTGGCGACCGTCTCGCCATTCTGAACGCGCACCGTCGTCGCGTTGGTGACTGGGGCAAGTCCATGATTCAAGAGATACACTCCGGCAGCTTTCATGTCTGCCAGGAGGTCAAACCAGCTTTGCCTTGCAGCTGAGTGTTCTTCAGCGGTAAGGTGTTTAAAGTGTAGTGCTTGAGAGTCGTTTCCGTAAAACAATAGCATGTACTTCATGAGTTTGTTCTCCTTTTCCTAAAACCTGGACGTTACTGGCCGCGGTCTGGCCGCGGTTTCGATCTTACTTGACGAGATTGCCCACTCGATCTTCCCCTTCGAGCTGATCTGCCGATGAGAGCGGGGGAATTGCTCTGGTCACTCCTTTGACGGAAGACGAGGAAGAAATGTGACCGATGGAGGAACCCGAGTGGGTGGCAGCGTCCGATGACGCCGAAGACGGCCCGAACCTCAACGGCTCCCTCCAATCCGCTGGCCAGTGGGTCAAAGCTGCGATGACTGCCAAGACCAGCTCTATCGGCGCCGCGATGCTGTCGGCAAGCGAATCATGATCGACAATGTGCGTCGTCACCGCCCCCGTCAGAATGGCTACCAGCATCACGGCACCCAGGAACCGCCTGCGCGGCAAGATCAGCAGTACTGCGGCCACCAGCTCGCTGGCCCCGATGACAGGCGAGAACCAGGCGGGATAGCCCCATTTCACAAACTTCTCGAAGTACGATGGCCACCCAAGGACCCCGACTGGAGAGAACTTGAACGGCGCGAGGAAGAAGCATTCGACGGCGATGAACCAGCACAGGCCCGTCGACAGCCGTCGAGACCAGAGGCGAGTCGGTTTCATCTGTGTGTGCATGATCACTCTCCTTGTGCGTGAATCTGAAATGGTTCATCTCGGTTGCAACCGAGACGTTGTCGCTTACTTGCGTTCCAGGGGAGTTCATCTCCCTGTCACATACAATGGGTTTCGCCCGTCACTCTCTTGACGGAACGCGACGAGGAAAGGCGACCGATGAACGAATGGTCACATCGGGGAGGTTTCACCCGTCAATAGAGTGACGGAACACACCGAAGAAGTGTTACCGCTGAGCTAAAGAGAAGATGAGGAATGGAGAAAAACGACTGGCTGGCCGCACAATTTGAGGCTGAACGTTCCCACCTGCGGGCAGTCGCCTACCGCATGCTCGGCTCGCTCCCCGAAGCGGAGGACGCTGTGCAAGAGGGCTGGCTCCACCTCAGCCGTTCCGACAAGACCGGGATCGAGAATCTGCGCGGATGGCTGACGACTGTGGTGGCGCGGATCTGCCTGGACATGCTGCGCTCGCGCAACTCGCGCCGTGAGGAGCCCACAGGATTGGTGGTGCCAGAAGGGGGCGTTGACTACCAGGACAGGATCGACCCTGAGGAAGAAATGGAGTTGGCCGACTCGGTCGGCCAGGCGCTGCTGATCGTCCTGGACACGCTTTCGCCCGACGAGCGCCTGGCTTTCGTGCTCCACGATGTCTTCGACATGCCCTTCAACGAGATTGCCCCCATCGTCGGGCGCTCGGCGGCAGCGGCAAAAAAGCTGGCGAGCCGCGCACGTCGCCGAGTGCGGGAGGCCGCGAGGGGAAAAGAAGCTGCTGATCTAGCAGGCCGAGAAGTGGTCGACGCCTTCCTCAAGGCGTCGCGCGAGGGGGACTTCGACGCGCTGCTCACGCTGCTCGACCCGGATGTGGTCCTGCGGGCCGACCGCGCCGCCGTGTCTGTAGGCGCGCCAGGCGAAGTCCGCGGGGCAAGAGCCGTGGCCCGGCAGATCTCCGGGCGCGTCAGAGGGTTGCAACCGGCGCTGGTGAACGGAGCCGTGGGAGCCGTGGCCCAGCGTGGGCAACAGGTCCTCGTCTTCAGGCTCACGATCACGAGCGGCAAGATCGTCGAGATCCATGTGGTCGCCGACCCCGAGCACCTTCGCCATCTCGATCTCGTGATCCTGGACTCAGGCGTTGAGCGGGCTCCCTAGACCGCTGAAAGGGAGTGAACCTGGCGCGCGCCTCGATCGGGGTGGGTGAGGAAAGGCTCTCGCTTGCCCGGGTTCGACATCTGTCCACTTCGGCTCTGCACTACGTCACGTGTCACCAGATGTATGATGTTCGATCCTCATGACCCAGGTGACACGTGACGTAGTGCAGAGCAAAGGTGACGTGAAACCACGCTGGGAAGAAGAAGCCATCGTGCTAACGCTCACACGATGGCTTTGAATGTTGACTTTTGAACTTGTCAAATTTTGGTGGTCAGACCACTAGCATGCTTATGTAAGCCACTACCAAAAATTTATGAGAAAACGCAAGAAGTCCTTGACTCTCACGTTAGGTGATACCTTATACATAGAAGTGTCTAGCAATGATTGGGGGTGACCATGTTTTTCACAGGTGAATTCTCTAAAATTTCTCGGGTTTCCAAGCGTTTGTTGCATTACTATGATGAAATCGGGTTATTGAAACCTGCCCACATCGACCCGCAAACGGGCTACCGCTACTACAGTGCCAAGCAATTGCCTCGTCTGAACCGGATTCTGGCATTGAAAGACTTGGGACTCACTCTGGATTCCATTGCAGGGATGATGCAGGCGGATGTCTCGGACGAGGAAATTCACGGCATGTTGCTCATGAAAAAAGCCGAGGTGGAGCAAACGGTACTGGAAGAGGTGCAGCGCTTACGTCGGATCGAGGCCCGGCTCCAGCAGAATCAGCTATCAGACAATGCGCTTGATGTGGTGGTCAAGTCCATCCCGGCTCAGCTCTTCCTCTCGATCAGGGCAGTTATTCCATCACCGGAAGAGATGCTCCAGCTCGTCGAGCAAGTGCAGCGCGTCCTCCCGTCGAGAGTCGATCCTCGGGTCCTCGGCCCGTTCGCAGGTGTCGTCTATACAGACGGATTCACGCTCAGGAACAACGATGTCGAGTTTGGCTACCTCCTCAAAAAACCAGTGGAAGACCCGATTGCGCTTTCGGAAGAGTACGTGCTGCGGATGCATGAACTGCCTGCCATACAGACCATGGCAACCGCAGTTCAGACCGGAGGTCCCGACCTGGTCTTCGTCGCACTTGGCAGGATTGGACAATGGATTGAGGCGAATGGGTATCGGATAGCGGGTCCGTATCGCGAAATCGGTGTCGAGCTTCCCGGTTCCGCTCCGTTCGATGAAATGATCGTTGAAGTGCAAATGCCTCTCGAGAGGATGAGTGCATCCTCCGACTTCTTCCTCACCATTCGTGAGTACCCCCAGCGAGCAGAGAAAGGAGCACATCATGCATCTCCAATTGAAAAACCACATTACGATCAATGCCTCTGCGGAGAAAGTCTGGCGCGTCCTTGCTCATGATTTTGCCAACATCGGGCAGTGGGCAAGCTCGATCCCAACGTCTCAGGCCATTCCCGATCTTCCTGCTCCAGCAGGAGCTGAGGTCAGTGGACGAGTTTGCTCTACCGCAGTACCGGGCTTCGGTGATGTCCAGGAACAATTCACATATTATGACGAACCATCTATGCGCTTCGCGTACCAAGCAGCCGAAGGACGTCCTTGGTTTCTCAAGCACGCCGAGAACCACTGGATGGTACGCTCACTCGGACCAACGGCATCTCTGGTTGAAGCACGGGCCGAGATAGACGTGAGTCTTTTCCCCGGTCTGTTCTTGGCGCCTCTTTTCAAGCTCCACATGGGACGAACTGGTGTTCAGTCGTTCGAGGAACTGAAGTACTACGTTGAACATGATCAACCTCATCTTCGAAAGCTGAAAGCGCAGCAAAAACAGGTGCAGAAAGAAGCTCCCGTAGGAGCGAGACGCTAAGGAAAGGATTATCCGTGTGTGCCGTCGGAAAGCAACAGGAACCACCAAGAAGCGACCTTTGCGCTTGCGTCGGTGCGCGGGTGGGTCGGTACGAATGATCACGAACCACTCCACAGAACCAGCTTCCCAGAGTTCCTGCTGAGGAGATTGGTAAGGATGCTGATAAAAGCGAGGATTCCCTACCCGTGCGAGGTGCCGCTCGTCTGGTTGCCACTCGACCGAATAGCGCGAGAGCTTTTCCTGCTGGTGTTCCAGCGTGAGCAAATCCTGGAAAATATTCACCACCGTTTCCTGCCCGGCCAGGCCGCGCTCGCCATAGAGCAAAAAGTTCCGAAATTTGGCATAGTCTGCTTTGTTCAGCCGACGCGTTTCACAGATAGCCTCAAAGACTTGATGCACCAATGTTGGTTCAGGTTGCACGCCTTTGATCCAGCCGAGTACCTCGGCGGGGCTATGACAGCCATCTTGCCGTTCCTCATGCGCCATGCGCCGCTGGAAATTGTAATCAGTCATCCATTTGTCGTGGACGGCGAGCAAATCTTCCCAGGTGTGCGCTTTTTCAAAACTCCAATCCGCCATACGCCTTTGGACACCAATTATGTGGAATTGACCGAGCACTTGCAACTTTTCAAACTTCCAAACTCTTGTCTAGAGGAGAAACCGGCTGTTGTACGGAAAGCGTGAACTCGGGCTCCCTGTCCTGGCTACACGGGCTATCCGTTCGCAAAAACGGCGTTTGAAAAAGCCTCGTGATCATTGCCAAACAGGCTCATAGAGAACATCTTTCCCAAATTGCTTGCATTCTTGAGAAGAAGAGGGTATGATGGGAGGGAAAGCAGATAACCATCTGCCTCCCAACGCGCGCGACCCGCATTGCCTCACGAAAATCTTCCTTTCTCCGCTTCAGGCATCTCTTTTCCTCCGATTCTGTACTGGTCTCTCCTCCAAGCCCGCAACTTCGCTCATCCGCTCTGGAGCAGGAGCAGAACAAGGCATACGTTAGAAAGAAAGAGGAAGATTCTTCATGAGGCAAACAGGGGGAGTAGTCTGTCACCTCCGCATGCCGGTCGCTCAATGCACGTTTCCAGAGGAGAGAAGAGTGGAACAGTCGTTGAGTTTTCAAGCCAAACGGGAAGTGCTCCAACAGATGGCACCACACTACCGCCAGGCATCAGCGTCAGAGAAAAGGACGCTGCTTGAGTCATTTATCGCAATCACCGGCTATGTGCGCAAATACGCCAGGTGGCTCCTCAACCATGCCGAGAAGGTGCAGCAGACCCATGGGCGCTCACATCTTCGCCACTATGGACCAGACGTCCAACACGCGCTGTTCCTGGCGTGGCACGCAGCCAACCGGATCTGCGCCAAACGCCTCATCCCCTTTCTCCCTACCTTAATAGAAGCACTGGAGCGGCATGAGCACCTCCACCTGACAGAGGAGTGCCGAAGGCAGCTGCTTTCCATGAGTGCGGCGACAGCGGATCGCCTGCTGTCCTCTCAGCGCAAACTGGGTCAGCGCGGCCTCTCCACGACGCGAGCAGGTACGCTCCTGAAACAACAGATTCCCATCCGCACGTTCCAGGAGTGGAAAGAGACCCAACCCGGCTTTCTGGAAGCGGATTTGGTGGCCCATTGTGGTACCGACATCGAGGGCGGCTACCTCTACACGCTGACGCTCACCGACGTAGCAACCGGTTGGACCGAATGCCTGCCCCTCTTGCATCGAAGCCAGGAGGCGGTCCTGGCTACCCTCCAACGTGCACGCACACTTTTCCCCTTTCCGATTCTGGGGATCGATACCGACAACGGTGGAGAATTCATCAATGAAGTGCTGACCGCCTATTGCGAGCAAGAACACATTTCGTTCACGCGGGGTCGTCCGTCTCTGAAAAATGATCAGTGTTTTGTCGAACAGAAAAATGGAGCGATTGTGCGCCAGGTGGTGGGCTATGATCGCTTCGTTGGGGAACACGCCTCTCGGCAACTCACCGAACTCTACCGAGCGTTACGCCTGTATGTCAACTGCTTCCAGCCCTCGATGAGCTCCAGTCAAAGCAACGGGACGGGAAAAAAGTGCGCTACGTCTACGATCCAGCCAAGACTCCGCTGCAGCGGTTGCTCCTGTCAGGGGTCCTGCCTGCCCAGAAGCAGCAGGAACTGCTCGAGGTGGCACACGCGCTCGACCCCATCCGCCTCTTCCAACAAGTGGAGCAGTTACAACAGGCCGTCTTTCGCTGTGCCGCCAGTTGCTCTCCTTTCGTTCCAAGCATCCCTCCTGCACCTCTCCGCGTCTTTACCGTGGAACGATGTATAGCAGGAGACGTTCTTGCCGAGAGGAGTGTCCCCGATCCGGCAGTAGGGCTCTATACCCTGTACCGAGAGCAGGAGCAGAGAAAACGCGTCTTGGGCTAGCGGCGTATCCACAAAGATCCCTTCGAGGGAGAGTGGGAGCAGATCCTGTCCTGGTTAGGTGCCAATCCCGAACGGAGCAGCGGCGATATTTTCCGGGAGCTGCAGCGCCGCTTCCCCGGTCGCTATCAACCATTACAAATCCGCACGCTCCAGCGTGGGATGCAGAAAATACGAGCCCACCTCCTGGAAACCTTGGAGGAGCAATGGCAAGAAGAAGTGATCCACGGACGATCGCCTGCGTCAGTATTGCCAGCAGAGAGGACAGCCAGGAATTCCTGACTGCCAGTTGAACACTCCGCCGGGTAAGATTTTTGGTGGAGCAATGCATACGCAAAAGCGAGTATGAAAAGCTCCTTAACCAAGCTTTCTTGGGATACAATGCAAGTAGGAGTATGCTTACTGGATTTTTAAGAGAGGAGCTTCTATCATGCCACCATTGCTCTCTTTGCCCGCTGTCGATGGAGTTGAAATAACCACCATCATGGATAATTCGCTTGATCTGTTGATGTCCTCAACGCCAGTGGCTCGACGTTTCCCGCTGCCGCAATATGGCTTCACGCGTCCTCAGTTACGTGCAGAGCATGGTGTCTCGTTGCTGGTCACCGTAATTGACCAGGGAAGGCGCGAGACGATTCTTTTTGATACCGGAGTGACGCCCGATGGAGCATTACACAACCTGGCGGTGCTGGGTATCGATCTCAATACCATCCAGGCGATTGCCCTGAGCCATGGTCACACTGACCATACGCATGGACTGGATGGCTTCCTCGACAAACTTGGCAAACGGCGGATGCCTATCTTGCTCCATCCAGATGCTTTCCTCAAGCGCCGTATCATCTACAACGATACTAGCATCCTGGATTTACCACCTCCTTCATTGCATGACCTTGAACGAGAGGGAATAGAGCTACTGGTAGAACGCGGCCCATCGTTTGTGATCAATGGCAAACTGCTTGTTACAGGACAAATCGAGCGGACCACTGATTTTGAGCAGGGATTGAAGAATCAGCAGGCGGAGATCGATGGAACCTGGCAACCTGATCCGTGGGTCTATGATGATCAGGCGATTGTCATCAATGTTCGCAATAAAGGCCTGGTGGTAGCGACCGGTTGCGGACATGCAGGCGTAATTAACATTCTCCGGCAAGCGCGTACGCAGACAGGCATTGAGCAAATCTATGCCTTGTTAGGAGGATTCCATCTCAGTGGGGCGCTCTTCGAGCCAATCATCCCTCAAACGGTTGAGGCATTACAGCAGATCAACCCGGCGGTCGTTGTGCCTGCCCATTGCACGGGATGGCGCGCTACGCAACGGATTGCTCAAATGATGCCGGATGCATTTATGCCCAATAGTGTCGGGACCACCTTTGTGTTCATGGGGTAGTACCGGTATCGCATCCTAGATGAGCCCAGTTGTTTTTACGGGAGTGAATTTTCTTGTGTGGGAGGGTGGATGTGTTCAAAAGCAGTACGAGGAAAAGCCACAATCGGGCCAATGAGTAACGGCGCCGTTATTCATTGGCCAAATTTTTCGAGAGCTACTCTATTCTTATCCTAGGGAAGAGGTGGCATGTCATGATCATAGCGGCAGCTAGCGGAAGCAAAAGAAATGTGACCTCGCTGTGAGGTTTTCAGCCTCTGCTGTGATAGTTTAGTGATCTCATCCTTCTATATTAATGGTATTGAATGAATATTCGAATAAACGCATAAAAGGAGCAAATGAATGGCTGAGCAGATGAGTGCCACCGTGAGACTGGAGACAGGGATGCGTTTCGACGCCGAGGCTGGTTCCGGTCATCATGTCACCCTTGATGCAGCAGAACACGGCGGAGGACACAACGCGGGTTTTCGCCCCATGGAGCTGCTGTTAGTTGGCTTGGCTGGCTGTACCGGCAGGGATGTCATCTCGATTCTGCGCAAGAAGCTCCAGCAGGTGACCGGTTATGCTGTGCATGTCGTGGGTGTATGGGCAGAAGATCACCCGATGATGTTTGTCGAGATCAACGTTGTGCATATTGTTACCGGGCACCAGATTCAACCAGAAGCGGTAGCACGGGCCATTCAGCTTTCGGAGGAACGGTACTGCGGGGCGGGTGCGATGCTCGGGAGGGTCGCTCACGTAACCCATACCTTCCGCATTCTTGATGCCACCGAGACGCAGGCCATCACTATTGCGGATACGCGGGCGATTACGGCAGCGGTTCCATAAACACAAAATGCTTCAGTTGTACTTATCTGAAGCCTTGAAACACATGAGTAGCTGAAAAAAGATCGTAGCCGGTATGATATGAATTTCAGGTATCCATCAGCCACGCCTCAGCCCCGACTCAGAAATGAAGGCTATGCTGGGCGTATTTAGGCGCAACTCCGGCCCGTGCAGTGTGCGCCAGTTCGAATTCTCTTTCACAAGTGCAAAGAGAGAGCATTTCTCAAATGGTGATTAAAAAGGAGAGAAGTGGGAAGATGCCGAAAATCCAGCAAGCTCGTCAGCCGCTTGATGAGCAGGAGGGGCGCCAGGTGCGCCGGCTTGCGAGCAGTCGACACGGTCCATTTGACTGGGTCCTGCGCGCTCGCATCGTCACCAGGAGTTGGGATGGGGAGCGGGTGCATGCCATTGCCTCCCATCTGTGTTGCAGTGCACAAACAGTACGACGCGTCCTGCATCGCTTCAATGAGGAAGGCTTCGAGGGATTGGGGGATCGCCCCCGACCAGGGCGCAAGGCGCGTCTGACCGAAATCGAACGCCATCGGATTATAGCCCTGGCCCGCTACTCAGCTCCAGGCCACCAAGATGGACACACTTCTCCACAGTGGAGCCTGGACGCATTGACGGAGGTGGCTCATGCAGCAGGAATCCAGGTACAGCGCAGCCAGATCCGGCGGATTCTGCAGCGTGCGGGAGTGCGCTGGCGTCAAGAAGCCTAGGTGTAATGAGCAGAAGCCGCATGTTCCTCTACAAAGAAGGGCCGTCTGCATGATCTACACCAGGCTTTCCACAGGAGCCAGGACGAGTCGTCCCGTGCGCGTTTTTACCCCGTCCGCATCGCCGCCTTTTTCTTAACTGCATTTAAGGCACGGAGCACTGTTGTGCTATACTTATCTTCAATACATTATCCTCTGTGAATCGGCCTATTACTGTATCGAGAAAGGACGGAGAGCATGGATCTGGATCACCAAGAAGAGGTGCTCAAAGACGGTGTATGGGCGGCACTCGAGCGACGCAATATCTCCCGTCGCGATTTCTTGCGCTTTTGCTCCGTTATGACTGGCGCGCTGGCCTTGCCTTCAAGGTATACCACGCAGATTGTCAAGGCACTCGAACAAACAAAGCGGCCAGCACTCGTCTGGCTGGAGTTCCAGGATTGCGCGGGCAACTCCGAATCTGCGCTGCGTGCCGGCCACCCCAGTTTTGCCGATATCGTGCTCGACCTGCTCTCATGGAATTACCACGAAATCGTCATGGCACCCTCTGGCAAAGCGGCCGAAAAATCACTGCATGATACCATTGCCTCCGAGCGTGGCAACTACATCGCCGTTATCGAAGGGTCTATCCCGCTCGCAGAAAATGGCGTCTACTGCACCATTGGCGGGCGCAGCGCCATCGACATTGCACAGGAGGTTTGCACAAACGCGTACGCGACCATCGCCGTGGGTACCTGCGCCTCGTTTGGCGGCATTCCCGCGGCGGCAGGTGGTGTGACGGGTGCGGTAGGTGTTAGCCAGGCTATCCCGGGCCTGCGGCTGATTAATTTAAGCGCCTGCCCCATGAACGGCGCGAACCTGGCCGCGACACTTGTGCACTATTTGACCTTCAAAGAGCTGCCAGCGACTGATAACCTGGGGCGACCGCTGTTTGCCCACGGCGACCGCATTCACGATGATTGCCCGCGCCGTGCGCACTACGATGCCGGCCAGTTTGTGCAAGAGTGGGGTGATGAAGGTCATAGGCAGGGCTGGTGCCTCTACAAGATGGGATGCAAAGGCCCCGCAACCGATTATAACTGCCCGCGCATCCAATGGAACGATGGCACCAACTGGCCCATCGGCGTTGGGCATGGCTGCGTCGGCTGCGCGCAACCCGGGTTCTGGGACACGATGACGCCGTTCTACCGGGCGTTACCGAACGTAGGCGGCTTTGGCGTTGAAGCGACAGCTGAAGAAATCGGTCTGGGCGTCATTGGTGCCGTGGCAGCCCTCACGACTGTGCATGCTGTTGGCTCAGTCATCAGGAATCAACGGGCGAAAAAACGGGAGGGTGATCTCTCGCGTACCCGTGCAGAGCCTCCCCAGGCACCTAACCTGGCCGCCACCAATGAAGCTACTTGGACATCGCCAACAGGAGCTGAAGAGGAGTAGACAGGAGAGAACCCCAGCATGACACGCTTAGCTATTGATCCCATCACCCGCATCGAGGGGCATCTACGTATCGAGGTAGAAGTACAGGGTGGGCAGGTGACCGATGCATGGAGTTCAGGGACGATGTTCCGTGGCATCGAGATGATCCTGCGCAATCGTGATCCACGTGACGCCTGGGTCTTCGCCCAGCGTATCTGCGGCGTCTGCACCACCGTCCATGCGCTTGCTTCCGTGCGATCCGTCGAAAACGCCCTGGGCATCACCATCCCGGACAATGCACGGCTGATCCGCAATTTGATCGCCGGGTCGCAGCTCGTGCAGGATCATGTGATCCACTTCTATCACCTGCATGCACTGGACTGGGTGGATATCACGCTCGCGCTCAAGGCCGACCCTGGCGCGACGTCCACGCTGGCGCAATCTATCTCCACCTGGCCAAAGTCGAGCCGTACGTACTTCAAGGGCGTGCAAGATCGCTTGCAGGCCTTTGTGAACACTGGCCAACTGGGCCTGTTCGCCAACGGCTACTGGGGGCACCCTGCCTACAAGCTGCCGCCGGAAGCGAATCTGCTTGGCGTGGCCCACTACCTCGAGGCACTCGACTGGCAGCGGGATTTCATCCGCATTCACGCGGTCCTGGGTGGCAAGAACCCCCATCCGCAATCCTACCTGGTCGGCGGTATGGCGACCGCGCTCAATCTTGACAACGAGGCCACCGTCAACGCAGATCGACTCTCCTTGCTCACGCAGTTGTTCCAGCGCGGGCAGGACTTCGTTGCGCAGGTCTATCTCCCTGATGTACTCGCCATCGCCTCTTTCTACAAGGACTGGGCCGGGCACGGTGCAGGACTGGGCAACTATATGGCCTATGGGGACTATGCGAGCGATGTGCAGAACGTACCTGACACGTTCTTCTTCCCTGGCGGGTTGATCCTGGGGAAAGATCTCTCGCATATCCAGCCGATTGACCAACAGCAGGTGGCCGAATATGTGACACACTCCTGGTATACCTATAACGAGGGTGACGGTGTGGGCCTGCATCCCTGGAAGGGCGAGACGCAACCCAACTACACGGGTCCGCAGCCACCATACGAGTTCCTCAACACCGGCGGTAAATATAGCTGGCTGAAGTCGCCGCGCTACGATGGGCACGCTGTAGAAGTTGGCCCGCTTGCGCGCATGTTGCTGGCCTATGCGCAGGGGAAACCCTACGTCAAGCAACTGGTTGATAGCGTGCTGGCCCAGTTGAAAGTTGACGCCACGGCACTGTTCTCGACGTTAGGGCGCGTCGCGGCCCGTGCTATCGAGGCACAGGTGATGATCAACCAGCTGCCGACCTGGCTCTCCCAACTCGAAGAGAACATCGGTCGCGGCGATTTGACGATTCACGATACGGCCCACTGGGATCCCAGTACATGGCCAGGTGAAGGCTTCGGCTTTGGCTTCCACGAGGCGCCACGAGGATCGCTTGCGCACTGGGTGCATGTGAAAAACGGGCAGATCGCGAACTACCAGGCGGTGGTTCCCTCAACCTGGAACGCGGGCCCAAGGGATGCGCAAGGAAAGCCTGGAGCCTACGAGGCTGCGCTGATTGGCACGCCGGTGGTGAACCCTGAGCAGCCGGTCGAAATCCTGCGCACGGTCCATTCCTTTGACCCATGCCTGGCCTGTGCGGTTCACGTGATGGATCCCAAGGGTCGTGAGTACGCCAACATTCGCATCCTGTAGGGAGGTATCACTATGCAAGCATCACAACCGGCAGATGAGCACGGTGCAACGACTGTCGCCCAGGCCGAGCCCAGGCAGGATGTGTATGTCTGGCAGTTGCCAGTGCGCATTACCCACTGGGTCACCGTGATCTCCATTGGGGTACTCACGGTTACAGGCATCTACATTGCCACCCCCTTTGTCGGGACAACCGGACCGGCAAGCAACCAGTACCTGATGGGGAGCGTGCGCTTCATTCACTTTGTGACAGCATTCGTGTTCACGGCCAGTGTGCTCTTCCGCATCTACTGGGCATTCGTTGGCAACACATACGCGCGCTGGCACCAGTTTCTGCCTTTAAGTGCAACACGGCGACGCGATGCCAGGCGGATGCTGGGCTATTACGTGTTCTTACGGCGCGAGCCGCCGGCTGAGGTAGGACACAACCCGCTGGCAGGGATAACCTACCTCGTGGTGTTCGCTCTGTTTTTGCTCCAGATTATCACGGGCTTTGCGCTGTATTCGCTCCCATTTGATCAAGGTACGTTCTGGCCGGTGGTATTTGGCTGGATCATTGTAGCCTTCGGGGCACAACCGGTAAGATTGGTCCATGATATCATCATGTGGCTATTCCTGGCCTTTACGATCCACCACGTGTACTCGTGCATCCTGATCGACAGTGAGGAACACAGTGGCCTTGTATCGAGCATCATCACTGGCTGGAAGTCACTGACTCGCCACCAGCTTGCAGCGGCAGAGGCTGAGGAGACGCCAGCCAAGAGGAGAAGACCTTTCTGGGCGAGGTTTTCCAGGAAGGTAGGACAGGACAATGGCTGATCCCGCGGCCTCTGCTGGCAGCCGTAGTGCTATCGTCGTGCTGGGGCTGGGCAACCTGCTGCGGCGCGACGAGGGGCTTGGTATTCGCGCGCTGGAGCGCCTTCAGACACGCTATATACTACCGGATGCGCTGCAACAGGTAGATGGTGGAACGCTCGGGCTGGAGTTGCTGTGCTACCTGGAAGGTGCAGCACGTGTGCTCATCCTGGATGCAGCGCTCACCGATGGTCCCCCTGGAACGCTGCTGCGGGCGGCAGGTAACGAACTGCCCGCCTTCTTTGGCATGCGCACCTCGCCTCACGAGATCGCGTTAGCCGACCTGTTGGCGGTGACGAAATTGCGCGGGACAGAGCCTGACGAAGTCGTGGTGTGGGGCATGCAGCCGGCAGCTTTAGAGCTTGGCTGGGAGCTTTCAGAGCCTGTTGCCGCGCACCTGGATGCACTTGTTGACGCGGCTGCGACCGAGTTACAATGCTGGGGGCTCAACCTGGCTCGGCGAGACACGCGGGTAGCATAACACGAAGGAGACCGTTTTATGCACGAAGTTGCTGCTATGCAGGGTGCGGTACGGACGATCCTCGAACAGATGCAGCAGGCTGGTGGATCGCGCGTCACTACGGTGGAATTGATACTGGGGGCCTCCGGGCATTTCACCGAAGAAGCTGCGCGCCAGCATTTCGCCGTGCTTACAACGGATACGCCTGCCGAGGGCGCAGCGCTGGAGATTTTCTGGTTGCCTGCGACCTTCCAGTGCTTCGCATGCCTGCATCGTTTCGAGAGTTGCCAGCCAGCCGAAGAGGTGGTCTGCCCACGCTGTGGGGACATGGCATTGCAGATCAATCACCAGGATGCCTGTTCTGTCAAGGCTATCGAGGTCTCCTTCGATGAGAACGCTTTCGAAGAAACACAGGGGGTCACGGGAGTGTAACCGTGCCAGGTGCAGTCCTGGAAGGAACTTTGTAATGGTAGAACTGGTAGATTCAACAATGGAGCGGCGGCGCGTCGTTGTACAGGGTATCGTACAGGGTGTGGGCTTCCGCCCCTTTATATATGGTCAGGCCTTGCGTTGGGGCCTGACCGGCTTTGTGCGCAACGACAGCATAGGCGTAACGATTGAGGTCGAGGGCACACCCCAGGCGCTTGATGGTTTCCTGCAGGCGTTCCACGAAGAAGCCCCACCGCTGTCGCGTATCGATACCATCGCATCTGAACACATTCCGCCGTGCCACGAGACAAACTTCGAGATTGTTCACAGCCAGGAAACCAGCGAGCGCCACGCATTGATCTCACCCGATACCTCTCTCTGTGACGATTGCTTGCACGAACTTTTCGATCCTGATGACCGGCGCTACCACTACCCGTTTATCAACTGCACCAACTGCGGGCCGCGCTTCACGATTATTCAGGAGATCCCCTATGATCGCGATAAGACCACTATGCGCGCCTTCCCCATGTGTCCTGCCTGCCGGCGTGAATACGATGATCCGCTTAACCGGCGCTTTCATGCGCAGCCCAATGCCTGCCCTGTTTGCGGACCCCAGTTGCGGTTTGAGGACTGGACAGCGCAGAGAGGGGTATACAATGTCGAAAATGCAGATCCAATCGCGCTTGCGACCCAATGCCTCGCCGCAGGTGCTATCCTGGCAGTCAAGGGATTGGGAGGATACCACCTGGCATGCGATGCGCTGAATGCAGAGGCTGTACAGCGGCTGCGACAACGCAAGCACCGCGAAGCCAGGCCTTTCGCCTTGATGGTGCCCGACTTGGAGACGGCCGCGCTGCTCTGCGAGGTGAGCGCAGAGGAAGCGGCACTGCTGCAATCACACCGACGTCCGATTGTCCTGCTCAAGAGGCGGGCGGCATGCCCCGTGGCTCCCGGCGTTGCGCCGTCACACGATACACTCGGCATCATGTTACCATACACGCCATTGCACTACCTCCTGTTGTGCAACTGTGCCAAGGTATTTGAGAAGGATCGACCCGTCGCGCTGGTGATGACCAGTGGCAACCTGAGCGACGAGCCAATTGCCTATCGCGATGACGACGCAACTGACAGGCTTGCTGTAATCGCTGATGGGGTGCTGACGCACAATCGCGACATTCATATGCGGTGCGACGATTCTGTGGTGCGGGTCACGGCAGGCGGTGCGCAGTTTTTGCGGCGTTCGCGTGGGTATGCGCCGGAGCCAATCCCGCTCGCGTTGGAGTTTCCCGTACCCGTGCTGGCGTGCGGCGCGCACCTCAAGAACACCTTCTGCCTGGGTAAGGGACAACAAGCTTTTCTCAGTCATCACATTGGCGACCTGGAGAACCTGGAAACGCTGACTTCTTTCCGCAAAGGGATCGAACACTTCCAGCGCTTATTTGGTATCTATCCCGGAGCGATTGTTTACGATTTGCATCCTAAGTACCTGGCGACGAAATATGCGCTCGACTCGGGTATCACGCGGAAAATTGGCGTCCAACATCACCATGCGCATATTGCGAGCGTCATGGCGGAGCATGGCCTGACTGGACCAGTGATTGGAGTCGCCGCTGACGGCACAGGCTATGGCACGGATGGCACAATATGGGGCTGCGAGATTATGATAGCGGACCTGCTGAGATTTGAGCGGCTGTCGCACCTGGCCTATGTGCCGCTTCCGGGCGGCGAGCAAGCTATACGGCAGCCCTGGCGTATGGGAGCCGTCTACCTCGCCAGGGCGTACGGGGATGCCTTTCTCGACTTGGATATCCCTTTTGTACGCCAGTTGGATAGACAAACGTGGCGCATCTTATCACAGATGATCGCGCACGACATCAACTGCCCACGGACCTCCAGCCTGGGGAGGCTCTTCGATGCAGTGGCCGCTCTGCTAGAATTGCGAGGTCACGCTCTCTATGAAGGCCAGGCGGCTATAGAGCTGGAGTTGCAAGCAGCAGCATGCAGCGATCGAGTCGCAAGGTATCCCTTTGCTATCGAGCAAGGGACAAGACTATTGGACGTGGTTCCAATGATTCATGCCATCGTCAGGGATATAGAGCAAGACGTGCCAGTCTCACACATCGCCAGGCGCTTCCACGTGACAATTGCTGA
>Ga0070708_100001013_pt1 | contig 21411 bp, 17 predicted proteins | sample KBSK5503metaG_FD_65469 | JGI IMG/M metagenome (GOLD analysis project Ga0070708, IMG submission 65469) | Corn, switchgrass and miscanthus rhizosphere microbial communities from Kellogg Biological Station, Michigan, USA - KBS K5-50-3 metaG | ecosystem: Host-associated > Plants > Roots >... | reverse complement strand
TCGCTCACGCGCTGGCGAGCCTGGGGCCGCCGGCAGCACAGATCCGCGTGATGATCCCGGCAGCCACGCCGCTCGCGGTTGCCGATCCTGCCCTGCTCGAACGCGTGCTGGTAAACCTGCTGTCCAACGCGATCCGGGACTCGGCAGCCGATTCCCCGGCCACGGTGACCGCCAGCGCGCTCGGCGACCGGGTGGAACTGCGCATCATCGACCAGGGGCCCGGCGTTTCCCAGACCGACCAGGACCGGATCTTCGCCCCCTTCCAGCGGCCGGACGGGGAGGACGGCCCGCCCGGTACCGGCCTCGGCCTCGCGCTGTCCCGCGGCCTTACCGAGGCGATGCAGGGAACACTCACGCCGGAAGACACCCCCGGAGGTGGGCTCACCATGATCGTGTCGCTGCCGGCGGCGGGCTCAGTACCTGCACGGGCGGTTCCGGCTGCGCCGTTCCCGGCCTAGTGCTGCGTTCCTCATAGCGTGTCGAGATCGCCCATGGCCGCGGCATGTGTCCGGGGCATCCTGCGTGGCAGGAGGGGTGCAACGCGGTCGATAGAGGTCATTGACGCAGGGCAGAGGACGCTGGCGGTCGTATGAGGCCGGTTCCGGGCAGTGCGGTTGCCGCACTTTGCTGCTGCACGGCTGCCGGCCATTGACGCTTAAAGGGGTTGAAAGGCCCGGGTCTGTAGTCGCCTGATCATGTGCCGTCCGGTTGACATGCCCGGCGGGTGGTCTATATCAGCGTCCAGGTGCGCGAGCCAGTCCGCGCACTGCCGCAGCCAGCTCACCTCATCAGATAGCCTGTCGGCGATGCTGTCGCGGCCGCCGAGTTCGGCGTCCTCCCGCCAAGTTCGAGCAAGCCGGCCGCCTGATCAACGAGGGGTTATAACTCCGGAGAAAACGCCGCGGCCCAGGAGCATCTCCCGGGCCGCCGCTTGTCAGGAGGCGCCGCGGAGGCGGGCTAGGGCTTCGGCCAGGATGGCCTCGCCGTCGGAGTCGCTGCGGCGCTCCTTCACGTAGGCGAGATGCGTCTTGTACGGCTCGACGCGAGGCGGGGTCGGCGGGGCCTGCTCGTTCTGGCCCGCGGGGTTGCCGCAACGGGGGCACTCCCAGGTGTCAGGGATGGCGGCGTCGGTCGCGAAGCTCGGCCGCGTCTCGTGCTTGTTGGCGCACCAGAACGAGACCCAGACACGAGGGGCGGCCTCGCCGCGCTCGGCCTCTCCCATCGGGCCCGCGCCTACCCTGCTGCCACGGATAGCGTTACCACTACTCACAGATCACCCCTTGAACGCCATAGAGCTGAAGCCAGAACTGCGGTGCGGGATAACTTCGGTGCGGGATGTAGGACTACAGGTTAGTGATTTATCAGCCAGCCGAGGGCAACAATGCAGACGAACCAGAGGACCCCGAAGAAAATAGTGATCCGGTCCAGGTTCCGCTCGACGACCGAGGAGGACCCGAGGGTGGACGTCACCCCGCCGCCGAACAGGTCAGACAGGCCGCCGCCCTTACCCTTGTGCAGCAGGACGAGCAGGACCATCACCAGGCTCGTGATGATCAGGATAATGGAAAGCGCGACGACCATAGCTGTTATCCATCTCCTGCTATCGATATGAGCGCTGCCGCGAAGGGCGCTGCTGACTCCAGCCTACGCTGCCAGTTCACGATACCGGCAGATCTGAGCGAACTGCCCGGCGTCGAGGCTGGCTCCGCCGACGAGGGCGCCGTCGACGTCCGGCTGCGCCATGATCGGCGCGATGTTGCCGGGCTTGACGGACCCGCCATACAGGATACGCACACTGGCGGCCGTTTCGGCGTCATGAATCTCCGAAATCCGCGACCTGATCGCGGCGATCGTTTCCTGCGCGTCCTGCGGGGTGGCCACCTCACCGGTGCCGATGGCCCATACCGGCTCATACGCGATCACCATCGCCGCGACCGCGGCGGCCGGGATCCCCTTCAGCCCTCCGTCGAGCTGGCCGACGCAGCACTCCAGCTGCTGGCCCGCCCGGCGGACCTCGAGCGGCTCGCCCAGGCACAGGATCGGCGTGAGCTCCGACCGCAGCGCGGCCTGCACCTTGGCGTTGACCAGCTCGTCGGTCTCCGCGTGGTAGTGCCGCCGCTCAGAATGCCCGGCCAGCACGTAGTCGCAGCCCAGCTTGGCCAGCATCGGCCCGGACACCTCGCCGGTGTAGGCGCCCGCGTCGTACTGGGAGATGTCCTGCGCGCCGTAGGAGATCCGCAGCTTGTCCCCGTCGATCAGGGTCTGCACGCTGCGCAGCGCGGTGAACGGCGGCAGCACGGCCACCTCGACGGCGTCGAAGTCCTTCGCGGTGAGGGTGAAGGCGAGCCTCTGCACCAGCGCGATGGCCTCGAGGTGGTTCTCGTTCATCTTCCAGTTGCCCGCCATCAGCGGCAGCCGTGCCCCGCCGGCACGGGTCTTGCGCGTCACGAATCGGCCTCCAGCGCGGTCAGGCCCGGCAGCGTCTTGCCCTCGAGGTACTCCAGGCTCGCGCCACCGCCGGTGGAGATGTGGCTGTACGACTTCTCCGGGATGCCGAGCGCGCGGACGGCCGCGGCGGAGTCGCCGCCGCCCACCACGGTCAGCCCGTCCACCGCGGCCACCGCCTCGGCGACGGCGCGGGTGCCGGCCGCGAACGCGGGGAACTCGAACACGCCCACAGGGCCGTTCCAGAACACCGTCTTGGCGTCGGCCAGCTTCTCGGCGAACAGGGCCCGGGTCCGCGGGCCCGCGTCGACGCCCTCCCGGTCGGCCGGGAAGTCGGTCACCGGCACGACGGAGTGCTCCGCGTCGGGCGCGAAGTGAGTCGCCGCGACCAGGTCGACCGGAAGCACGAGCTCGACGCCACGCCGTTCGGCCTCGGCCATGACCGCCTTGACCGCGGGAATCTGGTCGGCCTCGAGCACCGAGTTACCCACCTCGTACCCCTGGGCGGCCAGGAACGTGTACCCCATGCCGCCACCGATCAGGATCCGGTCGGCCAGGTTGAGCAGGTTGCCGATCACGGCCAGCTTGTCGGACGGCTTCTTGCCGCCGAGCACCACCACGAAGGGGCGCGCCGGATTGGTGGTGAGCTGGCGCAGCACCGCCACCTCGTCCAGCACCAGGTCCCCCGCGGCGTGCGGGAGGAGCAGCGGCAGGTCGTACACCGACGCGTGCTTGCGGTGCACCGCACCGAACCCGTCGCCGACGTAGATCTCGCCGAACCGGGCCAGCCGTGCGGCGAACGCGCCGCGTTCCGCGTCGTCCTTGCTGGTCTCGGCGGGCTCGAAGCGCACGTTCTCCAGCACCGCGACGTCCTCGTCGCCGAGGCTGAACGCGGTCTCCTCGGCCGACGGGCCGGCCACGTCGGTGGCGAAGGAGACCGGGCGGCCGAGCAGCTCGCCGAGCCGCGCGGCCACCGGCCGCAGCGAGGGGCCGCCGGCCGCCCGCTCGTCGAACGTGGCGCCCGCGGGCCGGCCGAGGTGCGCGAGGACGATCACCCGCGCCCCCCGGTCGGACAGCTTGCTGATCACCGGCAGGCTGGCCCGGATCCGGCCGTCGTCGGTGATCTTCCCAGTGCCGGTCAGGTCCAGCGGGACATTCAGGTCCGACCGGAGCAGCACGCGCCGGCCCAAGACCTCCAGGTCGTCGATGGACCGCATTACCGCAGCCGGGCGGCGACGAGCGCGGCCAGGTCGACGATCCGGCTGGAGTAACCCCACTCGTTGTCGTACCAGCCGAGGACCTTGACCTGGCTGCCGAACGCCATCGTGAGCGAGCTGTCGAAGGTGCACGAGGCGGGCGAGCCCACGATGTCGGAGGACACGATGGCGTCCTCGGTGTAGTACAGGTAGCCCTTGAGCGGTCCCTCGGCGGCGGCGCGGTACGCCGCGTTGACCTCGTCCCTGGTCACCTCGCGGCCAAGCTCGACCACCAGGTCGGTGATCGAGCCGTCCATCACCGGCACCCGCATGGCCAGCCCGTCCAGCTTGCCCTTGAGCTCGGGCAGCACCAGCGACGTCGCCTTGGCCGCGCCGGTGGTGGTCGGGATGATGTTCTGGGCCGCGGCCCGCGCCCGGCGCAGGTCCTTGTGCGGGAAATCCAGGATGACCTGATCGTTGGTGTAGGCGTGGATCGTGGTCATCAGGCCCCTGACGATCCCGAAGTTGTCCAGCAGCACCTTGGCCATCGGCGCGACGCAGTTCGTGGTGCAGGAGGCCATGGAAAGGATGTGATGCGCCGCCGGGTCGTACGCGTCGTCGTTGACCCCCATCACGATCGTGATGTCTTCTTCCTTGGCCGGCGCAGAGATGATGACCTTCTTCGCGCCCGCCTCGAGGTGCGCCCTCGCCGTCGGCCCGGTGGTGAACCGGCCGGTGGACTCGATCACGATGTCCACGCCGAGGTCGCGCCACGGCAGCTTGGCCGGCTCGCGCTCGGCCAGGATCTTGATCGACTTGTCGCCGGCCCGGATGGTGTCGCCGGACACCGACACGTCGGCGGCCAGGGTGCCGAGTACGGTGTCGTACTTGAGCAGGTGCGCCATCGTGGCGATGTCACCGAGGTCGTTCGCCGCCACGATCTCGATGCCACGGTCGCCGTCCGCGGCGTTGGCGGCCCGCCAGAAGTTACGGCCGATACGGCCGAAACCATTGATTCCGATGCGGATTGTCACAGTACTAATCTCCTCGTCGATCCCCGTGATCGCCAGCGGCTCCGAGACTATCGGACGCCGCCACCGAGGATGACCCGGAGGCGGCCCCAGACCCACGCGTCCCGGAGCCTGTCAGGGCCCCTGTACCGCGCAGGCAGCACAGACTCCTATGGTCTAGACCTTACCGCACGGCGGTCGGCGGGGCCGGATTCCCTGGCCGGCCCTGTCGATTCGCGCGGGGCGGGTTCGTGTAGGAGGTGAGAGACCCGGCCCGGCGGGGGTCGGCGTAGCGTCAGGAAGGATGAGGGGATGGCCGAGATGAAGCAGTACCTGCTCAGCATCTACCAGCCGGACGGGGACCCGCCCCCGCCGGAGGTCCTCGAGCCGATCATGCGGGACGTCGACGCGGTGGACGCCGAGCTCAGAGCCTCGGGCGCGTGGGTGTTCACGGGGGGTCTGCACCCGCCGGACACGGCCACCGTGCTGCGGGCGGCCGATGGCGAGGTGCTCATCACCGACGGGCCGTTCGCGGAGGGCAAGGAGCACATCGGCGGGTTCTGGATCATCCGGGCGCCCGATCTCGACGCGGCGCTCGGCTGGGCCCGCAAGGCCGCGGCGGCGTGCCGGCTGCCGGTCGAGGTGCGGCCGATGGTGGACGTGGCCGGGGACTGACTCTTGCCCGTGCCCGCGGTCGCCGGCATCGAGCGTGTCTTCCGCGAGGAGTACGGCCGCGCGGTGGCCGTGCTGGCCCGTGTCTTCGGGGACATCGACATCGCCGAGGATGCGGTCCAGGACGCGTTCACCGAGGCGGCCAGGCGGTGGCCGTCGGCCGGGCTGCCGCCGAGCCCGGCCGGGTGGATCATCACCACCGCGCGCAACCGGGCCATCGACCGGCTGCGCCGCGAGGCGGCCCGTGACGACAAGCACGCCCAGGCCGCGCTGCTGCACGCCCAGGACGAGCCAGTAGAGGAGGGCCCGGTGCGCGATGACCGGCTGCGGCTGATGTTCACCTGCTGTCACCCGGCGCTCGGTGCCGCCGCCCGGGTGGCGCTGACCCTGCGGCTGCTCGGCGGGCTCACCACGGCCGAGATCGCGCGCGCGTTCCTCGTCCCGGAGACGACCATGGCCCAGCGGCTGGTCCGGGCTAAGGCCAAGATCCGCGACGCGGGGATCCCCTACCGCATCCCGGCCGAGGCCGACCTGCCCGCCCGGATCTCGGGCGTGCTCGCCGTGGTGTACCTCATCTTCAACGAGGGCTACACGGCGAGCTCGGGCGAGACGCTGGCCCGCGCCGACCTGTGCGCCGAGGCGATCAGGCTCGGGCGGCTGCTGGCCCGGCTCATGCCGGACGAGCCCGAGGTGCTCGGCCTGCTGGCGCTGATGGTGCTGACCGAGGCGCGGCGCGCGGCGCGCACCTCGGCGGACGGCGCGCTCGTGCTGCTCGCCGACCAGGACCGGGCCCGTTGGGACCGCGCGCTGATCGCCGAAGGCCAGGTCCTTGTCCGGCAATGCCTGCGCCGGGGTCGGCCGGGCCCGTACCAGATCCAGGCGGCCATCAGCGCCGTGCACAGCGAGGCGCCCGCCGCCGCCGCCACTGACTGGGACCAGATCCTGAAGCTCTATGACCAGCTGCTCGCGGTCGCCCCCGGCCCGGTGGTGGCGCTCAACCGGGCCGTGGCGGTGGCTGAGGTCGACGGCCCGGCCGCGGCGCTCGCCCTCGTGGACGGCCTTGACCTTGGCGGGTACTACCTGTTCCACGCCGTCCGCGCGGACCTGCTCCGGCGCCTGGGCCGCCGGGCCGAGGCGGACGCCGCCTACGAGGCCGCGATCGCGGGGACCGGCAACGAGGCCGAGCGCGCGCACCTGACGCTGGCGAAGCAACGCCGGTAAGGCGTCGAGCAGGCACGGATCGTCGAGGACCGGCTGCCAGGCGAGCTCGGCCGCGCCGATGAGGCTGCCGTCCTCCAGGGCGCAGCCGAGTATCGGGACGTTACTGCCGCGACCCCATGGAGTCCGCTGCGCGACCGCGGCCCGCAGCCTCTGCGGGTCGGCCGCGAGCAGGTCCCGGTGCAGGCCGCCGAGCAGTATCCGGTCTGGATTGAGCACGTTGATCAATCCCGCCAGCCCGAGCCCGAGCCGCTCCATGACAGCCCCGGCTCCAGCCTGCACCGCCTCATCATCCGCGTACTCGTGCCGCAGCAGGGCGGTGGCCTGCTCGAGCACGGAGACGCCGGGACGCGGGACCCGGCCCGCCGCGTCCATGAGGCTCAGCGCGTCGGTCTCCACGTCCAGGCAGCCGCGGTTGCCGCATCGGCACGGACGACCCTGCGGGTCCACGCTGACGTGCCCGGCTTCCATCCCGAGGCCGGAACTGCCGGTATAGAGTGCGCCGTCGAGCACCAGCGCGCCGCCCACGCCCCGGTGACCGGTCGCCACCACCAGCAAGTTCCTGGCGTCACGGCCCGCGCCGTGCCGGTGCTCGGCCAGCGCGGCCACGTTGATGTCGTTGGCCACCGAACACGCCGGAGCCGTCCCGGCCGGACCGGTGATCCCGGCCCGCTCCACCTGCGCGGCGAAGATGTCCCTGATCCGGACACCGCTCGGCCAGCCGAGGTACAGCGGGCTGACCGCTGCGCCCTCCGGCTCGGCTACGGCGGACGGCACCGCCAGGCCGGCCCCCACACAGACCCGGCCCGACGACCGCAGCAGCCGCGCGCCAGCCCGGGCGGCGGTGGCGAGCACCCGCTCCGGGTCGCCGGGCACCGCCAGCGATCCGCCGTCGGCCGCCACGACCCGGCCGCCGAGGCCGACCAGCGCGACCTGGAAGCCGTCCGGGTGCACCTGGGCGGCGAGCGCTACCGGGCCGTCCGGGTCGATGGTGAGCCGGTGTGAGGGACGGCCCAGGGTACCGCCGCCCGGCGTGGCGTCCACCTGGATCAGCCGCAGGGCCTGGAGTTCGGCGGCCACCGCGCCCGCGGTGGCGCGGGTGACGCCGAGGCTCGCGCCCAGCGCCGCGCGCGTGGGCGCGCGCCCGCCGTGAATCAGCGTCAGGGCGGGCCCGAGCCGGGTGCGGCCTCGGGGCGGCCGGGGGACTGCTTCCCGTGCGTCCCTTGTCGTGGTCCGTGGCATGTGCATATTCTTATTTTGTGTCGCTGGTAAACAAAATCCAGCACGGTGGGTCCACGACGCGCCGCAGATCCGGTGATCTCGGCCGGCTTCGCGTCGCGCTCTGCGCGGTGTTCGCCGTACACGGGTTCATCTTCGCGAGCTGGGCGGTGCGGGTCCCGGCCGTCAAGCAGCAGACCGGCGCGTCGTCGGCCGCTCTGGGCCTCGCGCTGCTCGGCCTGTCGGCCGGAGCCGTGGCCACCATGCTGATGGCCGGCGCGCTGTGCCGCCGGTTCGGCAGCCCGCGGGTCACGGTGATCTCCGGCGCCCTGCTCTCGGTGACCCTGGTGCTCCCCGCGCTGGCCCGTTCGGTCGTCACGCTTGGGCTCCTCCTGCTCGTGTTCGGGGCCGCCTACGGCTGCCTCAACGTCGCCATGAACAACATCGCGGTCGACATGGTAGCCGCGCTGCGCCGGCCGGTAATGCCGGGCTTCCACGCCGCGTGGAGCCTCGGCGGCCTGGCCGGCGCCGTGATCGGCGGCCTGCTCGCGCCGCACTTGTCCGCGACGAAGCACCTGCTCCTGATCGCGCTGGTCGGCCTGCTCGTGGCCGCGGGCGCGGGGCATACGCTGCTGACCCGCACGGTGCCGATGTCTCCGGATGACCGCGCAGGCTCAGCGGGCCGTCCCGCCCCGCAGGACCGCCAGGCTTCGGCCTGGCGCCAGGCGCTGCGGACCAGCCGGGCCGTGGGGCTGTTCGGCCTGATCGCGCTGTGCGCCGCATACGACGAAGGTGCGATCGGCGACTGGGGCGCGCTGCACCTGAGGCAGGACCTCGGCGCCGGCGCGGGCCTGGCCGCGGCGGGCTACGCGGCGTTCGCGCTGGCCGAGGCGGCCGGGCGGCTCTCAGGTACCAGCCTGCTCGAGCGACTCGGCCGCACGCGTGTGCTGGCGCTGGGCGGCCTGACGGCGTGCGCGGGCATGCTCGTCGCCTCGCTGGCCCCCGACGTGTGGCTGGCCCTGGCCGGCTTCGCCGCCACTGGCCTCGGGCTGGCCAACCTGTTCCCGGCCGCCATCGCGCGCGCGGGCCTGCTCGCCGGATCGGGCGGAGTCGCCCTCACCTCCACGCTCGGCTACAGCGGGTTCCTCCTCGGGCCGCCCGCGATCGGCTTCCTCGCCGGCGAGTTCGGCTTGCGCGCCGGCCTGACCACGCTTTCGTTCCTGGCCCTGGCCGCCGCCGCGATCGCCTACACGTGCCGGGATCGGCGTCCGGCTCCCGAGCGCTAGGGGAGCATGTCGACGGTGAGGCAGGCTTCCGTGCTGGGGATGCCCTGCTCGCTGGCGCGGCGGTCGGCCATGGCCAGCAGGCGGCGGATGCGGCCCGCGATGGCGTCCTTGGTCAGCGGCGGGTCCGCGAGCTGGCCGAGTTCCTCCAGGCTGGCCTGCCGGTGCGCCATCCGGAGGTGGCCCGCCATGGTCAGGTGCTGCGGCGCGTCCGGGCCGAGGATCTGCAGGGCGCGCTCCACCCGCGCGCCCGCGGCCACCGCGGCGCGGGCGCTGCGGCGCAGGTTGGCGTCGTCGAAGTTGGCCAGCCGGTTGGCGGTGGCCCGGACCTCGCGGCGCATCCGCCGCTCCTCCCAGGCCAGCACGGCCTGGTGCGCGCCGAGCCTGGTCAGCATGGCGGCGATCGCCTCGCCGTCCCTGATCACCACCCGGTCCACGCCGCGCACGTCACGCGCCTTGGCGTGCACCTTGAGCCGCCGCGCGGCGCCGACCAGGGCGAGCGCTGCCTCTGAGCCCGGGCAGGTGATCTCCAGGGCCATCGAGCGCCCCGGCTCGGTCAGCGACCCGTGCGCCAGGAACGCGCCGCGCCAGGCGGCCTCGCAGTCGCACGCCGTACCCGATACCACCTGCCTGGGCAGGCCCCGCACCGGGCGGCCGAAGCTGTCGATCAGCCCGGCCTGGCGGGCCAGGCTCTCGCCTGCCTGCCCCTTGCTCACCCGGACCAGGTAGCGGTTGCCCTTGCGCAGGCCGCTCGGCGACAGGACGAGGAACTCGGCTGGGTGACCGAACACCTCGGAGATGCTCGCGCGCAGCCGCCGGGCCGCGGCGCCGGTGTCGAGTTCGGCCTCGATCACCACCCGGCCCTCGGACAGGTGCAGGCCGCCGGCGAATCTGAGCAGCGTGGAGACCTCTGCCTTGCGGCAGCAGGGCTTGATCACCTGGACGCGGCTTAGCTCGTCCTTCACCACGCTGGTCATTGCCATGCGGCGTCACTCCCCCCTCGGGCCCCTTCTCGGAAAATCTGGGCGTACATCCCCGCCAGCAGCCTCGGGTCATGCCGGGGCGTGCCGTCCGCCGCGGCCACGTCGGCCATCACCAGCCGGGCGCCGAGCACCGCGGCGGCCTTCTCCAGGTCGGCCAGGTTATCCGTTCCTGCGGCCTTGGTGTCGGCGAGGACTACATCCACAGTAAGCGCGGGCGCGTGCCCGGCGAGGACCTCCAGGTGCTTGTGTGGCGAAAATCCCTCCGTCTCCCCCGGCTGCGGCGCCAGGTTGAGGACGAGCAGCCGCCGGGCCGTGGTGACGTGCAGCGCGGCGGAAAGCTCGGGCATCAGCAGGTGCGGCAGCACGCTGGTGAACCACGAGCCGGGGCCGAACACCACCCAGTCCGCCTCGAGCACCGCGCGCACCGCCTCGGGCACCGCGGGCGGGTCGGGCGGCAGCAGCGCGATCGACTGCACCTGGCCCGTGGTGGAGGCGCACTCCGCCTGCCCGCGGACCGTGCTGACCTCGTGCGGCCTGGCCGGGTCGGCGCCGACCACCTCGGCCACGATGTCCAGCGGGACCGCGGCCATCGGCAGCACCCGGCCGCCGGTGCCGAGCAGCCTGCCCACCCAGTCTAGGCCCGCGACCGTGTCGCCGAGCAGTTCCCACAGCGCCACGATGAGCAGGTTGCCGACGGAGTGCCCGGCCAGGTCGCAGTCGCCGCCGAACCTGTGCTGCACCACCCTGCTCCAGGTGGTCCCCCACTCGTCGTCCCCGCACAGCGCGGCCAGCGCCATCCGCAGGTCGCCGGGCGGCAGGACGCCGAAGTCGCGGCGCAGCCGCCCGCTCGACCCGCCGTCGTCGGCGACCGTCACGATCGCGGTGAGCTCTCCGGTCACCCGTCGCAGCGCCGCCAGCGAGGCCGCCAGCCCGTGTCCGCCGCCGAGCGCTACGGCCCTGGGGCCAGCTGCCACGTGCTTACTCCCGACCAAGATCCCGGTGCACTACCTGAACGTCCGCATCATCCCCGGCGACGCGCGCCGCCAGTTCGTCGGCGATCGCCACGCTGCGGTGCTTGCCGCCGGTGCAGCCCACCGCCAGGGTGACGAACCGCTTGCCTTCACGCTCGTAGCCAGACAGTACCACGCGCAGCAACTCTGAGTAATTATGCAGGAACTCCCTGGCGCCGGGCTGGGAAAGAACGTACTCGCGCACCGGCTGGTCCTGCCCGGTCATCGGGGCAAGTTCGGGGATCCAGTGCGGGTTGGGCAGGAACCGGCAGTCCGCTACCAGGTCAGCGTCCACCGGCAGCCCGTACTTGTAGCCGAACGACACGATGGACAGCCGCAGCCCGGCCGCCGTGCCGCCGCCGAAGAAGTCGCGCATCCTGGCCCTGAGCTCGTGCACGTTGAGCCGGGTGGTGTCCAGGACCAGGTCGGCGTCGCCGCGCGCCTCGCGCAGCAGTTCGCGCTCGGCCGCGATGCCGTCGGTGACCCGGCCGTTGCCCTGCAGCGGATGCGGCCGCCGCTCGCTGTCGAACCGGCGCACCAGCGTGTCCTCGGCCGCCTCGAGGTAGACCACCCGGGCGGTCGCGCCACGGGCGCCGAGGTCGCTGATGGCCGACTTCAGGTCGGTGCTGAAGGCCCGGCTGCGCACGTCGACCACCGCGGCCATCCGGCTGACCGCGCCGTTGGACCTGGCCGCCAGGTCGACCATGGTGGGCAGCAGGCCCGGGGGCAGGTTGTCGACCACGAACCAGCCCAGGTCCTCCAGCGACTTGGCCGCGGTGGACCGCCCCGCCCCGGACAGGCCGGTGATGATGACGATGTCCGCCGGGTCGTCAGCCGCTCTCATCGTGCTCCTCCCAAGGGGGGTCCCAAGGGGGGCCCGGGGGGATGGGTCCCCCCGGAAGCGGGGGGGTCTGGGGGGGTCGTCCCCCCGGCTAGCAGTACCGTCGAGATGGTGGCGGCCAGCCGGGGGCCGATGCCGGGCACCGCGGCGATCTCCTCCACGCTCGCCGCGGTGAGTTTGCGTACCGAACCGAACTGCTTGAGCAGGGCCTTGCGCCGGGCCGGGCCCAGCCCGGGCACGTCATCGAGCACGCTGGCGGTGGCGGCCTTGCCGCGCTTGGCCCGATGGTAGGCGATGGCGAACCTGTGCGCCTCGTCCCGCACCCGCTGCAGCAGGTAGAGCCCCTCGCTGCTGCGGGGCAGGATCACCGGGTACTCCTCGCCCGGCTGCCACACCTCCTCCAGGCGCTTGGCCAGGCCGCAGACCGCGATGTCGTCGATACCCAGGTCAGCCAGGGCCCTGGCCGCCGCGTCGGCCTGCAATGGCCCGCCGTCGACGACCACCAGGTTGGGCGGGTAGGAGAACTTCTTCTGGGCGCTCCCCCCGGCCCGTTCGGAATCAAAGTCCTGGTCTTCTTCGGGGTCGGGGTCGCCGAGGGTGTCCAGCTCGCCGGTCTTCTCCCGCTCGGCCAGGTAGCGGCGGAACCGCCGGGTGATGACCTCGTGGATCGCGGAGATGTCGTCGGTGCCGTCGGTGCCCTTGATCGCGAAGCGGCGGTACTCGCTCTTGCGGGCCAGGCCGTCCTCGAACACGACCATCGACGCCACCACGTGCGTGCCCTGCAGGTTCGACACGTCGTAGCACTCGATCCGGAGCGGCGCGTCGTCCAGGTGCAGGCCCTGCTGGATCTCGCTGAGCGCCTGGCTCCGCGTGGTCAGGTCGCTGGCCCGGCGGGTCTTGTGCAGGGCGAGGGTCTGCGCGGCGTTGCGGGCCACGGTCTCGAGCAGGGCCTTCTTGTCGCCGCGCCGCGGCACCCGCAGGCTGACCGGGCCGCCGCGGCGTTCGGCCAGCCACTGCGTCATGGTGGCCGGGTCCGGCGGCAGCTCGGGCACCAGGACCTCGCGCGGGATGCCCGCGTTGATGGCCTCGGCGTCGGACGGGGTGTCCGCGTAGACCTGCCCGAGGAACTGCTCCACCAGGCCGGCCGGGGTCACTTCCTCGATCTTGTCCAGGACCCAGCCGCGCTGCCCGCGGACCCGGCCGCCGCGCACGTAGAACACCTGAACCGCCGCCTCGAGCTGGTCCTCGGCCAGCGCGATCACGTCGCAGTCCGTGCCGTCGCCGAGGACTACCGCCTGCTTCTCGACCGCCCGCTCCAGCGCCCTGAGGTCGTCGCGGAGCCGGGCGGCCCGCTCGAACTCCTCCTCCCGCGCGGCCTGCCTCATCTCGGCTTCGAGACGGCTGGCGAACCGGCTGGTCTGCCCGGCCATGAAGTCGCAGAAGTCCTCCGCCAGCTGGCGGTGCTCCTCCGCGCTGATCCGCCTGACGCAGGGCGCGGAGCACTTGCCGATGTAACCAAGCAGGCAGGGGCGGCCGATCTGGCCGGAGCGCTTGAACACGCCCGCCGAGCAGGTGCGCACGGGGAACACCCGGAGCAGCGTGTCGACCGTGTCCCTGATGGCCCAGGCGTGGCTGTACGGGCCGAAGTACTTGGTGCCCTTCCGCTTGGCGCCGCGCATGACCATGACCCGCGGGTATTCCTCGCCCATGGTGACGGCCAGGTACGGATAGCTCTTGTCGTCCCGGTACTTGACGTTGAACCGCGGGTCGAACTCCTTGATCCAGGAGTACTCGAGTTGCAGCGCCTCGACCTCGGTGCCGACCACCGTCCACTCCACGCCCGCGGCCGTCTGCAGCATCATCTGGGTGCGCGGGTGCAGGCTGGCGAAGTCGGCGAAGTAGGAGTTCAGCCGCTGCCGGAGCGACTTGGCCTTGCCGACGTAGATCACCCGGCCGCGCTGATCGCGGAATCTGTAGACCCCCGGGGACTCGGGAATCTCGCCCGGCGCGGGCCGGTAGGCGTGGGGATCTGCCACGAGGCAAGTTTAGGCTCCCGCAACCGGGCTCTGGCCGGCCACGATGGCCTACGTGGGTAGCTTTTTCGCCGTCGCCGGGCGGCTGTCCGTCCGGTTCCGCTGGGCGATCGTGCTGGCCTGGGTGGCCGGCGCGGTGGCGGCCATGGCGCTGCTGCCGTCGCTGTCGAGCGTGACGCAGAGCGACAACACGTCGTTCCTGCCGGCCAGCGCGCCCAGCGAGCAGGCGGCCCAGCTGGCGTCGCCGCTGCAGGGGGCCACGCTGACCGCGGTCACGCTGGTGGCCGCCCGTCCCGACGGCCCGTTGACCTCGGCGGACCAGGCGTTCGTCGGGCGGCTGGCGGCCGCTCTGGGGCGGGTTGCCCGGGTCGTCTCGGTCCGGGACGCCGGGCAGTCCGCCGACGGGCGGGCCGAGCGGCTCACCGTGCTGGCCGCGCTGGCCCAGTCCGGCGGGCTCGCCACGTCCCAGCAGGCCACCCTGGTGGCGGGGATACGCGACGCGGCCCGCGCGGCGGGCCGGGGAGAGGCAGAGCCCGGCGGGTTCTCGGTGCACACGGCGGGCCCGGTGGCGGCCCGGGTGGACACCAACGCCACGTCGACCAAGACCGGCGGCCAGGTCCAGTGGTTCTCGATCATCTTCGTGATCGCGCTGCTCGTCGCGGTGTTCCGGTCCGCGCTGGCGCCGCTGATCGCGGTGCTGCCCGCCGTGGTCGTGGTGCTGGTCGCGGAGCGGCTCACGGCCGAGGCCGCGGTGCACGGCCTGGGCGTGTCGCAGATCGCCTCGCTGCTGCTGATCGTGCTGGTGCTCGGCGCGGGCACGGACTACGCGCTGTTCCTGATGTTCCGGGTCCGGGAGGAGATGCGGGCCGGGCTGCCCGGCCGCGAGGCGATCGTCTTCTCGGTGGCGCGGGTCGGCGAGACGATCACGTTCTCCGCGGGCATTCTCATCGCGGCGCTGCTGTCGCTGGCCACCGCCTCCTTCAGCCTGTACTCCGGGCTGGCGGCGCCGCTGGCCATCGCGATCGCGCTGATGCTCATCGCCGGGCTCACCCTGCTGCCCGCGCTGCTCGCGATCTGCGGGCCGGCCGCGTTCTGGCCCTCCTCGGTCCGGCCGGGCGCCGGGCGGGCTGGCTGGTGGGGCCCGGCCTGCTCCCGGATCGTGCGGCGGCCGCTGACGACGCTGGTCATCGGCCTCGTCGTGTTCGGCGCGCTGGCGGTGGCCTCGGCCGGCTACCTGGCCGCCGGGTTCGGCGGCGCGGTGACCGGTCCGGCCGGGAGCGACTCGGCGGCCGGGAACGCGCTGCTGGCCAGGCACTTCCCGCAGACGGCGGCCAACCCGACCGTCATCGTGCTGCGGCTGCGTCAGCCGGCCTGGGCGCAGGCGGCCGCGGTGGCCGCCGCCGGGCGGCTGCTGGCCGCCGACCCGGTGTTCGCCTCGGTCTCCGGCCCGCTCGACGCCAACGGGACGGCGTTGACCGCGGCGCAGTACACCGCGCTGTACGCGGCCTACGGCCCGCCGCGGGCGATAACGGCCCCGGTGATGGGCAGCGCGGCGGCTCGGGTCCCGCCCGCGAAGCTCGGGGCGTACGAGGCCTACCGGGCGAGCGGCTCGTTCGTGAGCGCGGACGGGCGCACGATCTCGTTCGCGACGTCGCTGGCGGCGGGCAGCCCGGCCAGCACCGCGGCGGCGCAGGCGGTGCCCGCCATCAGGGCCGCGGCGGACCGGGCGGCCCGGGCCGCCGGCGCCGCCGCTTCGGGGGTGACCGGGCAGGCGGCGTTCACCTACGACGTGGCCCAGCTGTCCGACAGCGACCTGCGCACCGTCATCCCGATCGCCGTCGCGGTGATCGCGGTGCTGCTCGCGCTGGTGATGCGGTCGCTGATCGCCCCGATCTACCTGATCCTGTCGGTGGTGCTGTCCTACTTCTCGGCCCTCGGGCTGACCGTGCTGGTGTTCATCAAGGCCGCCGGGCAGCCGGGGCTGACGTTCATCCTGCCGTTCCTGCTGTTCATGTTCCTGCTGGCCCTCGGCGAGGATTACAACATCCTGGTCATGACGCGGATCAGGGAAGAGGCCCACCACCTGCCGCTGCGGGAGGCGGTGGGCCGGGCGCTCAGCGTCACCGGGACGACGGTGACCTCGGCCGGGCTTGTGCTGGCCGGGACGTTCGGGGTGCTGGCGATCGTGGGCTCGGGCAGCGCCGGGGCGCAGAACGTCAGGACGATCGTGGATGTCGGGGTGGGCCTGGCGCTCGGCGTGCTGATGGACACCTTCCTGGTCAGGACGCTACTGGTGCCGTCGGTCGCGGTGCTGATCGGCCGGTGGAACTGGTGGCCGTCCCGGCTGGGCGGTCGCGACACCTGACCGGCCGGTGGTATACCGGATCGATGGGAGGGTTGAACGAGATCGCGACGGGGGTGCTCGTAGCGACCAGCTCTTACGAGCTGACCACCAGCACGGTGGTGGCCGGTTATTCCCGGCGGTGCCTGGTCATCGACCCGGCGGTGACCGTCGACGACCTGAGCGAACTGACGGCCGGGCTGGCCGCACGGGGGCTGCGGCCCGCGGTCGGCTGGTCGACCCATCCGCACTGGGATCACGTCCTGTGGAGCCGCGAGCTCGGCGACGTACCCCGGTACGCCGCGACCGCGGCCGTGACGATCGCCGAGACCGGGCGCGATGTCATCCTCGAAGAGGTCGAGAAGGCCGCGCCAGGCCATGACCTCTCGCTCGTCGGGCGGCTGACTCCGCTGGGCGCTTCCGCCGTGGCCTGGGACGGCCCGGCGGCACATCTCGTCGTTCACGACGGGCACGCGCCGGGCCATGGCGCCGTGTTCCTGCCGGACAGCGGCGTGCTCGTGGCCGGCGACATGTGCTCCGACGTGGAGATACCGCTGCTCGACCTGGGCGCGGCCGATCCGCTCAGCGACTACCGGGCTGGCCTCGAACGGCTGGCGTCGTTGCCTGGCGTGCGCCAGGTCGTGCCGGGCCATGGTCACGCCGGGGACCTCGGCGAGTTCCGGCGGCGGGTGGCGGCGGACTTCGCTTACCTGGACGCGCTCGAACTCGGCAAGCCGGTCAGCGACTCGCGGCTGGAGGACTGCGCCGAGTGGATACGCACCACCCACGTGGAGCAAGTGCGTTACTACCAGCGTTTAACCCGGCGCGTTCGGAAGGATAATTTTCCCGAACGGGCCTGGTGTCACGCCCCAGCCACGGGCAGGAGCAGCACCGACGGGCGGGCCGCGTCCAGGCCGATCTCGTAGTCGGCCGGCACCAGGTCGGCGGCCGTCGCGTTGACCTGCCCGTTGCCCGGGTTACGGGCGAAGCGCGGATGCGCCCCGCCCGCCACCTGGAGCCTGATGCGGTGCCCGCGGCCGAAGCGGTGCGCCGCGCCGAACAGGCTCACCCGCACCCGCCCCGACAGCGGGTCGGTCGTGGTGAGGCGCACGATGCCGTCGCAGACGTTGCGCGAGCGGCCGCGCCGGTCGACGTCGCACAGCCGCACGAACAGGTCGGCGTGCGGGTTGTCCCGGGTGACGGAGAGCTCGGCGGCAACGTCGCCGATGACCTCGACCGGCTCGTCCAGCGGGTCGCTGCTGAACACCAGCACGTCCAGCCGCCGCTCCACCACCCCGTTGTCGCGGCTCCCCGCGTTCAGCGCCATGATCGCGCCGCCCGGCGACGGGGTGGGGTCGGCCGGGTCGTAGCGGAAGCGTGCCGCCGGGACATCCGGGGAGGGCTCCATGGTGCCCAGCGAGCCGTTCGCGCCGAGGTACCAGCGCCGGGTCACGGTGCCGGGCGGAGGCCAGCCGGGGATCTCGCGCCACTCCCCCGCGCCCTCGCCGCCGACCCAGATGCGCACCGGGCTATCCGGGGCGGCGGCCCGGCCCGTCCCGTTCCTGCCGGGGCCCGCGTAGCGGTCGAGCCAGGCCAGGCTCTCCGCGACCGCGACCCCGCCCTTGGAGTTGAGGTCCAGGTGAGACCAGGGTCCCACCAGCATCCGGACCGGGACGCCCCGCGCGCTCAGCGCGCGGTACTGCTCGAGGGTCTGCTCGATGAACAGGTCGTGCCAGCCGCCCACCAGCAGGACCGGGGCGGTGATCCGGTCCAGCGCGGCGCCGCACTGCAGCGGCGCCCAGAACGGGTCGGTGACCTGCGGGTGCTCCGGCCACCGCTCGGACCACGCCGGCTCGCGGCCGATCAGGTCGCGGAAGCCCGCCTCGAGCGGCAGCCGGTCGAGCGCGGGGCGCAGCCGCCGTTCGGCCGTGACCATGTGCGTGAGGCCGCGCAGCAGCCCGGTGGTCTCCTGGCGGGCCATCAGGTCGCTCCAGCAGAGGTAGTTGTACAGGTCGAACACGCCGTGGCGGAAGCCGGTCCGGCTGAAGTCGTGCGGGCCCACGTGCACGACGGCGGCGACAAGCTCCGGCGGCGGGTCCATGGCCAGCGCCCATTGCACGAACCCGAGGTAGCTGGGGCCGTAGGTGGCCAGCCGGCCGTCGAACCAGCCCTGCTCACGGAGCCAGGCGACGGTGTCCTGCCCGTCCGCGATCTCGTGGCGCATCGGCTCGAACTCCCCGCCGGACCCGAACGTGCCCCGGACGCTCTGCAGCAGCACGTGGTAGCCGCGTTCGGCGAGGATCTGCGCGCACTGCAGGGCGAACAGGCCGGTCCGCCCGTACGGGCAGCGGACCAGCACGGTGGCCGCCGACGCCACGCTGACCGGGATGTAGTGGGTGGCCAGCAGCACTGTCCCGTCGGACATCGGCACCTGGACGTCGCGCTCGACCGCGACCCGGTTCCGCCGCGGCGGCAGCGACCACGCCCGGGACAGTGCCTGGCCGAGCGCGGCGGCACCCGGGCCGAGCGGACGGGCCGTGACCGTCTTGCCGCCGCTGCGCTCACGGATCATGCTCTGCTGCCGCATCACGTCGTCCTTTCCGCGACCACCCCGTCGGCCTGGGCCGGTTGACGTAACCCTTGCCGGTGATCTGGCCGGCGTCAAGGGCAGCGGGGCGTGCGGCGGCGCGCGGGCGCGGGATCAGGCCGCGGGGCCGTCGCCTTCGCGGGCGCCGGCCGCGGTGGGCGCGGACGCGGGCGTCTCCTCGGCGTCCGCGGCATCGTGACTGGCGTCGACGTGGCTGGCGTCGACGGGGTCGGCATCGGCATGGCCAGCGTCGATGGAGCCAGCGTCGATGGGGGCGGCGTCGATGGGGGCGGCAGCGAACGGGCCGGGGCCCGGCGCCGCGGCCGGCGTGAAGAGCATCCACGCGCACGAGACGGCCAGCACGAGCAGGAACCCGCAGTAGATCCAGAACGCCGGCGTGACACCGGACGTGATCGTGAGTCCGAGCCGCGAGGCGTCGGCGGAGGAGATCCCGAACTGGGAGGCCGCGGGAGTCTCGGTGGCCTGCACCAGGGCCGAGATGGCCTGGGCCGCCATGGTGATCACGGCGCCGCCGAGCAGGACCGCCCCCTGCCGGACCGGACGCCAGAACGCGGCCACCGCGACCACCGCCGCGAGCGCGATCATCACGATCACATCCCCGGTGATCACCAGGCCCGGGTTGGAGAAGGCGTTGCCCGCCGTCAGCGACTGCGACTGCCCGGCCGAGGTCCGCAGCGTGAAGGCGTCCCACGCCGGGGCGAACGCGGCGGCCGCCCCCAGCCCGGCCAGCACCAGCATCACCACGGGACCGACCTCGGCCCCGCGCGGCCGCGCCAGCGCGCCGCGGCGGCCCGGCTGGCCCACTGCCGCCGGGCGGGCCAGGAAGGCCAGCACAGAGCCCGCCGCGCAGGCGAGCCAGCCCAGGAAGGAGAGCACCAGGCCCGCGCCGCCGCTGGCCTGCCCGGCGATGGCCGTGCCCGCGTCGGCGACGAACAGCCCGAAGGTGACCACGCTCAGCCCTAGGCTGAGCAGTGCCCCCACGCGCAGGCGGGCGCCGCCGAGGAGGACGAGCACGGCGGCCGCCGTCCAGACGGCAAGGTAGAAGACGTGCGGGATCAGCTGGGAAGCCTGCTGGGTGAGGCCGGCGCCGCTGAAGTACGCCGGGAAGAGCCCGACGACACCCAGGACGACGCCCAGGCCCAGCAGCCCGGCCGCGACCAGGGTGCCAGTCTTGCCGACTGCCCGCGCGCCTGCCTGTGTGCCTGCCTGCGTGCTCGTCTGCGCCGCGCCGGAGCGAGCCGGCGGGGTGTTCCGGCCCACCGGGACGATGGTGCCCGGGACCTCGATGCCCGCGAACCTGGTCCAGGCGGCGTTCCAGCCCTCAGGCGTTTCCGGCCACCACTGGAGCGGCTCCGACCGCGGCGCGCCGACCACCCAGATGCCGTAGAAGGCTCCGCCCCGGCCGATCTCGTACTTCGCACCCCGGTACGCGATAGTTACCTTGTCAAACACGAATCTCAGCCCTTCCTGCCGCTGTCCTGGCGCGTCCCGTCGTGCCCTGTCCGGGAAACATACCGAAACCTATGAAGCCGGCCTGTAGACGCGCTGAGCAGTCTCTCAAGCCTTCCTGACTCTTTCATCCGCGGGTGCGGGCCGCCTGAGCGATTCCTTTCCGCACGGCCGACGGTCTTCATCACCGTACGCATGCGAGCCGGGAAGGATCGGTACCGGGCCCTGAGGAGGGTGGCGATGACGCAGCAGGCGCAGACCATACTAGACCGGGAGGAGTTCGCCCGCAGCACCGAACCGTCCGGCGCGAACTGCTGGCGCACTGGGGGTGCAGCCAAGGTAAGCCCCGAACCCGCCATGGGTCTTGGGTGGGGGCGGATTCCGGTCGGCCAGGGTAGGTCATCCGGAGACCGGCGTTAGGTTACAGACAGTGACTAATAGGCGCTCGCGCCGCGTGCGATATCCGCCCAATTGATATGGGCGGCTGGCACCGATTTGGCCGGGTCCGCTGACGGCGGGCGGAAGTGGCGGTTCTGCGCGCTCGGCGGCGCTTCAGCGGGGTATCCAGCTGGTAGCCGCCGGGGCATGGGGGACCCCGGCGCCGGTGTGGTCGCGCCAGGATCTCAGCGGAACCGGAGACCGCCCGCCGACCTGGCTATCGGGTATGAAGTGGCTGTTTGCCGTGCTGGTGCCGCTGGCCGTGTGCGCCGGCGGCAGCCACGACGCGGCCCGGCGTGCGAGCATGGGGCCGGCCGCAGCCTGGGCGCGCTAATCTGCAATCATCTCCGCGCCGCCCGGTCACCAGCCGCTTGCTGCCCCGGTATCGGGCCTTCTTTCGCCCCGTCGAGGGCCGTCCTGCTGTTCGCGGCGCCCGGCGTCGTCCTGCTGTTCGCGCCGCCCGGCGCCGTGCCGCCCTGCATGTCGCCGTCCGGCAGGGCGCCGGGCACGGCGCCGCCCTGCGCCGGGTTGCCCGGTGCGCCCTGCGGCGGCGCGCCGCTGGATATGGCGTCGCCGGGCGGCCCGCGAGCCGGGGCGTCCGCGCCGGGACGGCCGGGCTGTGACCTCAGGGTGGGGTGACTGGCGGTATCGCGGACGGCGGCGGGG
>Ga0070708_100001012_pt1 | contig 21477 bp, 17 predicted proteins | sample KBSK5503metaG_FD_65469 | JGI IMG/M metagenome (GOLD analysis project Ga0070708, IMG submission 65469) | Corn, switchgrass and miscanthus rhizosphere microbial communities from Kellogg Biological Station, Michigan, USA - KBS K5-50-3 metaG | ecosystem: Host-associated > Plants > Roots >... | reverse complement strand
GTGGTGACCTCCCTGGAAAAGCTGGCAGCGGTGCTCCAGTCGCGACCCTTGCCCTGCGTCATCTGTCACGGCGACCTGCATGCAAGGAATCTGATCCGGAATCGAGCGGGTCAGGTGTTTGTGGTCGATTGGGATGAGGTGATGCTGGCCCCCAAAGAGCGCGATTTCATCTTTGTCAGGTCACCACACGCTGATGCGTTTTTTCAGGGCTATGGACAGGCGGAGATCGATTGGGTGGCCCTCACCTACTTCCTCTGGGAACGAGTCGTACAAGATCTGATCGAGTGTACCCACAACGTGTGTTTCAGGGAGGATTGGACAGAAGAAAGCAGGGCGGAGGCCGTCCAGTTGCTTGATGTCATCTTGGCAGAGGACAGGGGCCACATCGACGCTGCCTATCAAGCCTCGGCCCATCTACCAAGAGACCTCACCGTTCCCAGCAGGAAGAGCTCTTGATGAAAGCACTGGCTGAACGAAGACTCCCTGATGCGTGATGAAACTTCTCAGACCCCTCTGACTGATCCGCACACCGATGGAGCATGTTCGCGCCATTTCGCATGAAGCACAAGATACGTGCTCGTCAGAAACTCTGCCATGAGAGCAGAAAAATCTCAAGCCGTGCTGAAAACAGGCCAGAACAGGCACAAAAAGAACCTTCTCCTGAACCACCCATCATGGTTGGTTGCTTTTTCATCAGCCCTGCGAAGTTCGTGAGCTTCATGCCAGCGAGAGTTTGTGCAAGCGGATATCCTGGATGGTGGCCCAGACAATGCTCAGGCAACTGGTCTCCGTCGTGAAGACGTCGATCTGAACATTGACAATCCTATCTCAGCTTGATGCTAATTGTCGGACTTTTGCTGGGCTAGTTCTATATACCTTCTCCTGAAGAATATCATTGATTCTCTACCAGCATGAACATCTCTTTAGTACATAACAGTCATATCCTATAAGGAGGGAATGCAAACTGCATTGGTGTGAGGTAAAATTCCTTCTGCCGAATGAGTAGCATGTTGGGGCAGAACACAAGGCATACCAAACATGCCAATAATTCCTCCGGACGGCGTATTCAGGTGGGTTTCACGCTCGAAAAACTATGGGGTGACGCACTTTCATGCCAGATTAGTCTACACACCAATGACCTGACCGTTTCTTGGAGCGTGTGCTTGTAGGGCAGCCTTCTCCTATCGTTTGATTCACCAATTCATGCATTAAAAGGAGGAAAAGAATGAAAAACCAGCCCACCACCGTACATTCCTGGCGACGATGGCGCTTCATCGCCTTTCCACCCCTGGTGGCAGTTCTCTTTGCTGTGGCGCTGACGCTGCCCGCTCTGGTGGCCGCAGCTCCATCAGCATTGGCCTACGGAAGCGCGGATCAATGGCAAACCACGTTCTCCATTACCTGTAATAACACTTCGCTGTGCCCTGCGGCATCCGGAATATTCGCGTCACCGGGCACGTTCGGCTTCTGGGGATGGTGCGCCTTCGGGGGGAGCGACGGAAGCTCGGCTGTAGGGACAACCGGAAACACAGCGGACTGCCAGTTTGCTTTTTACACGCGTCCACCAGCGAATGACGTTTTCCACTTTACCTACGACGTCACCGGCTGGAGTATCAACACGGGAAGTGTTGTCTTTCCATCCGGGCCTCCGACCTTCTTCGTGACAAGCGGCACCTTTGAGGTCCAGGGGCCAGCTGCTGCGCTTGCTGGATTCCCAACCGGTGTCCCGATCCCATTTCCCACCCCCTGCCCCGCGATCTTATGTGACTTAGGTATTCCCGCGGTTCCAGGTCACTTCGCTGCGCACCCTTTCCCCGGGTACGAGATAAATATCCAGGTGACAAAGGTCCCGTGAGGTTGTGAGAGGGAGCGTTGCGCTCCCTCTCCTCTTTCGCCATCTAGGCCGGGAGGCTGGCATCCCCGATGAGGTGGCGTTTGCGCGCCTTTGCGGCAGGGGTGCCCGCCAAGTGGGTGGTGGGCGGCACGGTCTACGGCTACGACGAGATGCGCAGCTGGGTAGAGGAGCAGCGGTGCACTTTCGTGCTGGCCGTGCCCGAGACGCATGCGGTCTGGATCGCTGGGCAACCCCAGCCCGCCGGTCTGGTGGTGGCCGCGTTCTTACCAGCGGACGCCTGGACGGTGCTCTCGGCAGGAGAGGGCAATCAAGGGCCGCGTCTGTACGAGTGGGCGTGGCTAGAACTGTCAGTGGAACGAGAGGAAGGAGCCCTGAATTTGAGACAGCAATACAAACTCTGCTCCAACACAGTAACCAATGTCTAGATTTTCGACAAGGCAACAATCAAGGGAGTTAGGCATACCCACATGCAACGAAAGCACCTTACCACGCCACAATCTATTGGGGTTAGTGGGGTTTTGAGCAGGTAAGAGCTTATAAGGCATTAGGCGTTCCTACAAGCCAACTAATCGAAGACACTTCGGACTAAATTCTAATCTTCTTCTATCGCACTCGTCATGCCCAGCGTTGCGCAGCCGGGCCAGGGCGACGCAAGCGTCCCCCCGCCTCGTCCACACCGCCCCCGCCCCTACGCGAATTCCAGGTGCGCATTGGCTCCTCAAGCGGCCTCAGCATCAACCTACCCCTGAGAGGGAGGAGTGGGAGGCTCTCAACAGACCTTTTTCGGGAAACGAGAAAAGGTCTGTTGAGAATGCACCAGTAAGTTACCTCTGGCTTTGTTTTCGGGGACATTGGCTATCAAAGACCTACACGTTTAAAGGGATAGCCCCAAAAGTCCCTCCAAAATCGACCTGAGAATCGTTGCTAATTATAGAATCGTCATAAAAGGACAGATATTTGGAGAGAAGGCTTCCCGTGAGCGGACGTGAGCGGTGTCCTGGCTGTCATCCCTTCGCTTCTCTCAGGGCAGGCTCTGAGCGCAGCGAAGGATCTCTGTGTTCGGCGAGCCAGACCCTGCGCGGAGTTTACCCTGAGCGAAGCGAATGGACTCAGGGTGACAGGCGTTATCTCCAAATGTCTTCTTGACAGAAAGAATACTTGTTCATATTCTCTATTTAGAACATATTAAATGGAGGCATCGCCATGAGCGCCGATTTTGCACACCTGCATGTCCATACCGAGTATTCATTGTTGGACGGATTTAGCCGCACGAAGAAACTTGTAGGGCAGGCGAAGGCCCTGGGGATGAGCCACCTGGCCATTACCGACCACGGCGCGATGTATGGCGCGATCGAATTCTACAAGGCATGTAAAGCGGCGGGGATCAATCCCGTGATCGGGATCGAAGCGTATCTGACCGAGGATATGCTTGACCACTCCAAGCGCTTCAGTGACGACTACCATCACCTGCTGCTGCTGGCGAAAAATAATACCGGCTACTATAACTTGCTGAAGTTGACGACGATCGCCAATACCGAAGGATGGCATCTTCGTCCGCGTATTGATAAGACTGTCCTGGCAAAGTACGCCGAGGGCTTATTTGTCACCTCCTCCTGCCTCTCAGGTGAGATACCGAAAATGCTGCTCAAAGAGCAGGAGGAAGAGGCGTGTAAAATGGCACGCTGGTACCAGGACGTGTTTGGGCCGGAGAACTTCTATCTTGAAATTCAAGAGCATCATGGCACATTCGAGGATGGTCAACCCTCGCCCCAGGGGCAACTCAACCAGATGCTCTACCGCATGCACAAAGAGATGCAGATCCCGATGGTGGTGATTATATAGGATGATTATCGGTTGTCAACCCCAATTCTCTAGTGAGGTTCCACCAACAATTGGGTGCTAAGGAATGCGGTCTATGCATGATGGGCCCTACACTTCGCTCAGGGTGACAATCGAATGGGAGGGGCACCCTGGCGCTCGCTCGCCCTGGCACCCGATAGTTGGTGGAACCTCTGCATTAACTTGAGTTGACTAACAACTCAAGTTGTGATATACTACTTAAAAATCCTGAGGACAAGAGGGCGCATCTTATGGAACAATCATTTGGAGCCGCGCTACGCATACGTCGGCGCGAGGCCGGCCTCACTCAGCATGACTTGGCTGAGCGTGCTGGACTTGATTTCACATATATCAGTAAGCTGGAAAACGACCGGTTACCGCCGCCAGCAGCTGATACCGTTGTGCTCCTCAGTCGCATCCTGGGTATCCCATCAGAGGGGCTGTTGGCCCTTTCAGGCAAGATTCCTTCTGAGGTTCAGCATATGGTGAGTTCGAGTTCAGCTGCGCAGGAGTTCTTGCGTGAGGCGCAGCAGCGCGGGATTTCAGATGCAGAATGGCGGCAACTGGCGAATCTGTTGCGGGGCCTCAAAGAAGAACCGGGTCATCCATAGAGGGAGAAAGACAAGTAGATATGGGAACAAGAGCAGCTATCCCGCGTAAAGCTAGTGCCTATGCACAATCTTGGATACCGAATACACGGCGTGAGCATGTCGGGGAGATCACATGGTCATACAGTCGTCGAGGACTTTTAGAGCAATGCCCACGAAAGTATTACTACACATACTTTGGCGCCGCCGCGCGCAAATCTCTGGCCGAGCCGGAGAAGGCCACCTTGAGGCAGCTCAAATCGCTGCAAAACCGACACGAACGTGGGGGTGCCCTACTCCATTTAGTTATTTCGACCTATTTTCGGCGGGCTCAGGCTGGTACGCCGATGACCGGTGAACAGCTCGTTGACTGGGTTCAATCGCTCTTCCGTCGTGACATGACGTACTCGGCATCTGATCCTGACGGACTGAAACCCCTACAAGGGCAGTATCCGCCTGTGCTTCTGCGTGAGTATCACTATCGCCAGGCAGACGCAGCGTCCCTTGTGGCTGACGCCGAACAACGGCTTGTGGCCGCGGTACGCACCTTTATGAATGCATCGGCATTCGATGAATTTCGCCGCGCTGGCATGCAGGCGGGAGCTCTCGTCGAACAACGCCTCCGCTTACCAGGATTGCCCTGCAAGATTGACGGGCGACTCGATCTTGCGTACCAGGAGGCTGGGCGGGTCACGATCGTCGATTGGAAAATGGGGGAGCGTGATGGCAGTGGCACTGAGAGCCTCCAATTAGCGGCCTATGCGCTCTGGGCAGTCGCGCACTACCAGGTCGGCACCGATGCAGTACGGGTCTGCAAAGCCTATCTGGGTACAGAGGAAGTCGAGGATTTCCCTGTGACAGAAAACATCCTGGCTATGGCGCGCGCACGCATTATCCAGGATGCTGAGCGCATGAGTGTGCTGCATCCGTATGGAGAGCAAAGTATTGTTGATGCATTCACTCCATGTGCTCAGCAAGCTATATGTGGCCTCTGTCTGTTCCAACGTGTCTGTCCAGAAGGGAGTGTCTTTCTCCATGCTTGAGACAAATCTACGCATCGTGCAACCCGGTCATTCGCTCAAGATTGCGGTTCGACGGGCAAGTGTGCAGGGACCCACCCTGAGCCCTGATCTTCTTGAACGTGCCTGCGGTGTGCTAAGGCATCGTCATGGGCTTGCAGCGGTCACGGCCGATTCTGGGCTGCTCGTCGCGACTGATCGCCCATTGACGCCCCTCCACTTGGAGTCGGAGGAGTGGGAGCTTGATGTGGCGGACGCTGGCGAGCCGGTACGGTACCTTTCTTTCATGGACCGAGACGATGCGCGCTTCCTTCCCCAACTGATTGAACGGACATTTCTTGCGCAGATAGCAAAGCGCACCTGGCTGTGGACGCTAAATAGCCCGCGCATCTGGTATGAGCCCGACCCATTTCGTGTCGAAGATGGTATCGCTGCGTACTGTCGATACGAGATCGCGGGCGTGCAGATCGATGATGTCGGCATCGGCATCGCAGTCGACGTGGGAACGGCATTCTTCACAACCGAGAGCCTCGCGTACTTTTTCGACCCGGCTGTCCTGTCTTCTGACGAGCAAGAGCGACGAAGGAAGCAGTTTGAGGCATTAACAGGCCGACAGCAGGGCCAGAAAGGGACGTTACTCTACGATACGGGCCGCGCACAGATGACCTGTTATTTCGACAGAGCGCCGCTAGGAACGACCTGCGCGACGACGGGCAAGATGCGCGTGAAAGGGACGAGCTACCCATCGCTGGCTGCGTATTACCGTGAAAAAAACCCAGAACTTGGAGCCTGCGAGGACACGCCGGCCGTTCAGGTCTCCTTTAAGGGTTTGGAAAGAGCACAGTGGGTTGCCGCAGACCGCGTGCGCGTTCGGGTGATGAATGATGATGTTCCCAAGGCACTGAAAAACGTCGACAAGATCGCTCCTGATGAGCGCCGAAGTTTGATTGAAGAGTTTTGGCATCATCTCGAGCCCCATCCGCTGGGAAAAGTCGCACCTGGAATGATGGCGGGCTTCTGGCAGCCTGAGGCCACGCGGGTCACCTACTTTGTCCCACCTGAGCTACACTTTGGGCAGCAGGCCCATCTCGAACCTCCACCAGCTGTATCCGCATCGGCATATCGCCAGCATTTCCGGCAGCGGCAGGACTATCTCGAACGCTACGGCTGCTACTCGACGTCGCCCACGGGGAGCCGTGTGCTGTATTGTGCCTACCCGCAGAGCGTCGGGGAGAGCATTGCGCGCAAGCTTGCTGGCGACGTTGCCAACACGATTAGTCGGTGGATCGGGCAGCAGGTCTCCGCACACCCGGTACAGTATACGACTGTCGCTGATGCTGTGGAGCAGTTGCGCCATGCTGATCGGGGCGTCGTGCTGTTTGTTCTAGATGACGAGCCGGCTGCCTACTATGAAGCTGCGTTTCACCTTGAGGGCTGGCGAATCAAGCGCATTACGGAGAAGACGCTGCTCCAGCACGAACGGTACTTACGGAATGGTGCCTGGGACAAACAACGCCGTGCTAACACCCAGGAGCAGGGGCAAAACCAGTGGAATCAGGTCATCCTCATGAATGCTCTCGACGTACTGCAGCAAATGGATGGCGTGCCGTGGAGAATTACCAGCGCAGGGCAGTACGATGCGCAAGTAGTCATCGATGTGGGTCATGACCGACGGTACTTCGCCCTGTCCTTGCTCATCGCACGGTCCATCGAGACCTCACCAAACTTTGGTCTCGCGACAAATGTACAGGCGAAAGCAGATCACAAACAGGAGACGATTAATCCACGCATATTGGCCGATGAACTTGTACGACTTGTGCAGGGAATGCTGAGCGGCCAGTTCGATGCGCTGGCATCCCTGCTCGTTTTGCGCGATGGACGTACGACTGGGGGAGAACTCCAGGGTATCACTGATGGGGTGGCCCATCTCCGCGACCTTGGCTTGCTCACGCCTGACGCTGTAGTTGATATCGTTGATATTCACAAAGAGAGCCTCAAGCCAATTCGACTGTGGGAGCGAGGGAAGGATGGTCTGGTAGCGAACCCCCTGGAGGGAACGGCTGTGCAGATAAGCCAGGAGGCGGTAGTCCTGACAACAACTGGATCTGCTACCCTCCATCAAGGGACCGCTGAACCTGTTATGCTCGTAGCAACCTCGTGCAACACAGATGTGCTGAAGGCTGCAGAATCGGTTTTCGCCGGAACGCAAGTTAATTGGTCTTCACCACGTGTCGCCCAACGCCTTCCACTTCCGTTGAAACGAACTGACGATGAACTACGTGCGCGGGCAGCACAGGAGGTCCGGCGTCTTCGGTAAAAGTAGTGCATATGTAAAGTGATAGCTCCCGTCTAGGGGCGTGTAAAGAAAGGTCTGCCGCCTTCCTGACGGAAAGGAGCAGGAGAAATGAGTAATAACTGGCTAGCTGCAGAAAGCTTTGAACGCGCCCACAGTATTATCTCGGCGCTCAATACGCTTTCCATTCATGCCAAGATGGTCCTTGCCAATATAGACGATACGGCACGCAGCAGCGATGCGGTGAAGGCGCGGGCCGTATTACGCGCCTTCCTTGAAAGTTTTGGAGCGATCGTGAAGGAAGCAGAGAGGACGCGTGAAGGTATGGTGACGGGGGCCGATCCCCGCCTCAGCCAACTCGCACGAACGTTTGTCGCGAAACGCAGACAATGGCCACAACACTCGCGGTTGTATGACGTAACGCTCTCTGAAGTGGATGCACTTCTTGAGTCGGACAACCCCGACAACCTGCGCCAATTGATCGCTTACTTGCAGGAGCTGCGAGTGCTCTTGGAGCAGAACGTACATGCTGATATCGTGGGATTATTAGGGGAGATCTAGACTGTGCGCGACGTTCTCAATACACAGAATCAAAGGCTGCTGCGTGGCCTCCAGGATCTCAGTGCGATGATAGACCAGGCGACCATTCCTACCGAACTGGGGCCATATCGCGTCCTTATTCAGGACTTCTGCCAGCAATATGTCAGGCGCACAGAACAGAATCTCTATGACCTTCAATTAGGACAGGACATGATTCTGGAAGATATTCTCAGTAATACCCAGGGAGCTAACAGAATTGCAACGCTTCTGAGTACGCGTTGGGCTATTCCCATCCTGCGAGCATCCGATACCGATCGGCTCTCACTGCGTATCATCGGTTGGATGCATCAGGCGCATCCTCTTACAGCTACCCTACCACCGGCTTTTACCGACGGTGCAACCTCTGTATGGACAGCACCCGTCCCTATCTACTTTCTGCCTTGTATAGAGAGACTCGGTTTCCTCTATCAACCCCTCCTTTTTCACGAGTTTGGACACCTCCTCTATCGCCTTCGCAAGCCAGAGATGGATGCTCTTGTGGGAGAACTCCAACGGGAGATCGCACGGTGCCTCATGCCGCCATCTCGGCGCAATGATCGCCATTCGGATGAGCAGGCTCGTCAACGGCAAGTTATCGTCGATACCTGGTATGCATGGGCACAGGAGATATTCTGCGATGCCATTGGCTTGGCAATTGGTGGGCCAAGCTTTCTCTTGGCCTTCTCGACCCATCTGAGCATGATGGAGCGCGGCGACTTTTACCAATCGCCAGCTGATTTGCGTGGCAGTAGTCATCCTGTGACGTGGCTGCGTGTCCAACTGCTTGCTGAACGGGCCCAGAAGCTTGGATTATCGGACCTCGCACAACACATATTAAACGAATGGACAATAATTGCCAAAGCTATGGGCATTCAAGAAGACTACCATGGATACTTCAATGTAGAGATCTCCAACGAAGTGCGACGCATTGTCGATGACATGCTGGTAGAAGCGGACCCGCGCTGGTATCTACCCGAGGAGATAGTAGACACGGAATGGTCAGCAGACTCGGATTCCATTGTTCATCTCCTGAACCGCGCCTGGCAGATCTATCGAACCGACCCGGCGTACTATCCGCAGTGGGAGAAAGAGGCGCTGAACCGCTTCCTGGCGTGATAGTATCAGTGAACAGTCTTTCATGAGGCAATGAGCGTTCTAGGCGAATAAAAAATGTGAGGATAGGGCTCTCTATAGCAAAAGACTATCCCAGTCAGTTCTCTCCCACGAGCAATGAGTGTCCAATACACAGTTATCGTGTAGGTGGTGCCGATAGGCTTTTCATGCGGTCAGCCAGCGCTGTGTACCGCTTCCGGTCGGTTACCCGCTTGATGGCGAGCCCGATGGCCTTCGTTGGTCCCACCAAGACGGCCAGTTGCTTGGCGCGCGTCAGACCAGTGTAGAGCAGATTTCGGCTAAGCAGCAGATAGTGTTGCATGAAAATCGGGAAAATCACCACAGGATACTCGCTGCCCTGTGATTTATGCACGGTCACCGCCCATGCCAGGGCGAGCTCTGAGAGATCAGCGTAATCGTAGGTCACTACTCGCTCCGTAAACTGAACTATGACTTCCTGTTCCTCCAGGTCAATTGAGGTGATCGTGCCGATATCCCCATTGAAGACCTCCCGCTGATAGTCGTTGACCTGCTGGATCACCCGATCACCAACCCGCAAGGTGCTGCCTCCACGTGCTAGTTCCACTTTTCCTGGCTTCGATGGGTTAAGCACCTGCTGGAGCATCGCATTGAGTTGTCTTGTTCCCGCCTCTCCGCGCGTCGTCGGGCAGAGTATCTGCACTTGGCGAACGGGATCGATGCCATGCTTAGGAAGGAACTCGCTTATCAGATGACGAACGGCCTCCGCTCCCAGTATCGGCTCTGCTGCCTCCAGCCACAGGCAGTCCGACTCTACGAACTTCGTGGTTGGGGTCAGGCGGGGGAACTGGCCAGCATTGATGCGGTGAGCATTGGTCACGATGTGGCTGGATGCCGCCTGGCGAAACACCTCGGTCAGCCGCACGACCGGAACCTGCTGTGAGTCGATCAGATCACGCAAGACCATCCCAGGCCCCACGCTAGGGAGCTGATCGACATCCCCAACCAGTAGTACCTGCGCATCAGGAGGAATCGCCTTCAAAAGCGAATGAGCCAAGAACAGGTCCAGCATCGAGGTTTCATCCACGACGATGGCCTGCGCTTCGAGCGGATGCTCCTCGTTGTAGCGGAAGCCCATCGTTTTAGGGTCAAAGGCAAGGAGGCGATGGATCGTTTTGGCTTCCTGTTTGGTCATCTCAGAGAGCCGTTGCGCGGCGCGTCCGGTCGGCGCAGCCAGCAGGATCGATTTGCCCATTGCTCTCCACAGGTCCACGATGGTCTTGGTCGTAAACGTCTTGCCACATCCGGGCCCCCCGGTGAGCACCAACAGCCGTGAGGTCGCCGCCAGTTCCACCGCGTGGCGCTGTTCTTGCGACAACGTAATAGCTCGTTTCTCTGTATACATATCGATCCAGCGCTGCACGCGTGGGAGGAGATTAGCTCCGACTGGCGCTCTGGCAAAGATGGAGAGCCGCGTGGCGATGGCCTGCTCTGTGTAGTAGAACGCTGGAGCATAACAAATTTGCTGGTCCGCGAGAACTTCATACCCTGGCTGCGTGATGAGTCGCTTCTCTTCAGCCATCTGGGCGATTAACTCGCTGATGCGCGCCGGGTCCACCGGTGAATCCGGCAGTGCAAGCTGCTTGACCACTCGCTCCACCAGCTCGCGCTCCGGCAGGAAACAGTGCCCATCTTCGGCAGCCTGCTGGAGCATGTACAGGACGCCTGCTTGGTAGCGAAAGGCAGAATCAGGCGCAATCCCGACGTTTCGCGCAATGGTGTCAGCCGTCACAAATCCTATCCCATAGATATCAACAGCCAGCTGGTAGGGGTTGTTTGAGACGACATCAACCGCCTGGTCGCCGTACTGCTTGTAGATCTTCACTGCGTAGGTGGTTGAGACGCCATGCCCGCGCAGGAAGATCATAACCTCCTTGATGGCTTTCTGTGCGGCCCAGGCTTTCTCGATCATGGCCACGCGCTTCTGAGCAATGCCGGGCACCTCGATGAGACAGGAACACGACTGCTCGATAATGTCGAGTGTTTCCAGACCGAAGTGCGCCACGATGCGCTTGGCCGTCACGGGCCCGATGCCTTTGATGAGGCCGCTACCCAGGTATTTCTCCAGCCCTGTGAGCGTGGCTGGCATCGTCTCCTGGGCATGTACCACCTGAAATTGTCGCCCAAACTTTGGATGGTCCCGCCAAAAACCCATGAGGCGTAGTGTCTGGCCGGCATGAATATCTGGAAATCGACCGAGAATCGTGATGAGATCACGTTCTCCAGGTGCTTTGAGCCGGGCCACGGTATAGCCGGAATCTTCAGCGTGGTAGGTCACCCGCTCCACAATACCCTGCAGCTGTTCAGTAGGAAGACGAGATGCTAGTTCGTTGGGAGGATCGGGTGATGAAGGCACAGTAATATCTCCTTAATGCTCTTTTTGAGGAGAGTATATCAGTTATATTATGTGTTGCCAAGCCAGAAATAGCACTTGCAAAGCTTTATAGAATAGTTCGCGAAGTGGTATTCGTATGTACTGCGCTTACAATAATGAAGATGAAGTTCGACCGTCTCCTATGCACCGTTATTCTGCTTATTTGCTATTGGAACTCCTTGTATAGTTCTAACAGTCACAGAATCTTTTCAGGTGTTCTCTAAATATAGAGCGATGTCATCAGTGCCGGTTAGCAATAGAGATTGCATTCATGGGAATGAACGTACTTGGGCCATGTCTGTCCTCTGATGGCGATTCCAGGCGTTGAATTTGCGCTGCCACCACATCAGCCTTGATCTTGAGACCAAGCTTCATGAACCGATCATACATCTGCTGTAAACGGCCGAATCCATACATTGGTGATACCAGGGGCAAGATAGCAATATTGCTGGTCTCAAATACTCTGCTGGGCGCTAGTTGGGTTCCTAAGAAAAAGCGACGCTGCAGCAGAATGAACCTGATAGTATTTGGTGGTGTTTGCAACGAGTTTATTCACTTGGTTCCTGGTGATTAAGAACGTTGTAGCTAGTCAGCAACGGTTCAACATACTTCTCGCAGAAATCCTGTCTATCCTCGTCCAGCCAACGCAGTGAAGTGAGTAGTACAGATGGCAATTTCAACTCTAACGCCCGTGCTATCGCTGCCATTGCCTCCTCATCTCTTCGTAAAGACGCGCAGATCATCCCCTTCCAGAAGTATGCGTCTTTGATTGCTGGATCTAACGAGATAACCTGCTCGAGCTCGATCAAAGCCTGCTCAAAACTGCCACGTATCCATAAGCTTATTCCTCGACAAACCCCTGCCCCATAACGCTGCCTGTTAGAGGCAGCAGTTACAATCTCCTCCAACTGTTGCGCCATTTCCACATCCGGTCTTTCCTGGCACATTTCGACCCACGCGCTCATCAACTGTGCCTGAACTCGCGATGCGTCTAGTTCCAAACAGTGGGCGAAGTCAGCCTTAGCTTGCTGAAGATCTTTGAGCCATAAATAAGCGCGGCCTCGCTGGAAGTAAGCCCAGTCATCAGTGGGAACGAGTTCAATGGCTTGATTGTAGTCCTCAGTTGCCTTCTGATATTCCTTGAGTTCAGAGTAAGCATCCCCTCGATCCCTGTAATACCAGGCTATCCCTGAGTCCAGTTTGATAGCGCGATTGTAGTCTTCAATCGCTCGCTCATACTTTTCTAGAGCGTAGTAAGCGTGACCTCGATCCATGTAAAACCGGGCTCTCCCTGAGTCCAGTTCGATAGCGCGATTGTAGTCTTCAATCGCTCGCTCATACATTTCCAGAGCGTAGTAAGCATCCCCTCGATAGTTGTAAAACCAGGCTATCCCGGAGTCCAGTTCGATAGCGCGATTGTAGTCTTCAATCGCTCGCTCATACTTTTCTAGAGCGTAGTAAGCATCCCCTCGAGAGTCGTAGAGAGTAGCGGCATTAGGGTCTAGCTCGATAGCACGGTCATAGTTCTCAATCGCTCGGTCGTACTCTTTCAGAGCATGATAAGCGTCGCCTCGCTTCCTGTAAACCCAGGCTATCCCGGAGTCCAGTTCTATGGCACGAGTGTAGTCCTCAAGCGCCTTCTGATGTTCCTTGAGTTCAGAGTAAGCGACACCTCGAAGCCCGTAAACCCAGGCTATCCCGGAGTCCAGTTCGATAGCGCGATTGAAGTCTTCAATCGCCCGCTCATGCTCTTTCAAAGACAAGTACACACCCCCACGATTGGTATATGGCCAGATATACTTCTCGTCAAGTTCGTTGGCACGAGTGTAGTCCTCAATCGCTCGCTCGTACTCCTTGAGTTCAGAGTAAGCGTAACCTCGATTGCTATAAACCCAGGCTTGCTTAGGGTCCAGTTCGATGGCACGAGTGTAATCCTCAATCGCTCGTTCATACTCTTTGAGTCCAGAGTAAGCCTTCCCTCGATAGTTGTAATACCAGGCTATCCCGGAGTCCATTTCGATAGCACGAGTGTAATCTTCAATCGCTCGTTCATACTTTTCCAGAGCATAGTAAGCCTTCCCTCGATCCATGTAATACCAGGCTATCCCGGAGTCCAGTTCGATAGCACGACTATAATCTTCAATCGCTCGTTCATACTTTTCCAGAGCGTAGTAAGCATCCCCTCGATAGTTGTAAAACCAGGCTATCCCGGAGTCCAGTTCGATAGCACGAGTGTAATCTTCAATCGCTTGCTCATACTCTTTGAGTCGATAGTAAGCGTAACCTCGATCCATGTAAAACCGGGCTCTCCCTGAGTCCAGTTCGATAGCACGAGTATAATCTTCAATCGCTCGCTCATACTTTTCCAGAGCGTAGTAAGCGTGACCTCGATCCATGTAAAACCGGGCTCTCCCTGAGTCCAGTTCGATAGCGCGATTGTAATCTTCAAATGCTCGCTCATACTTTTCCAGAGCGTAGTAAGCATCCCCTCGATAGTCGTAGAGAGTAGCGGCATTAGGGTCTAACTCGATAGCACGGTCATAGTTCTCAATCGCTCGGTCGTACTCTTTCAGAGCGTTGTAAGCCTCGCCTCTCCCCCGGTAAAGGAGGGCAAGCAGTTCCGTTGGGAATACGGGATCATGACTGACCTTCTCTATCAAGAAATTCGCCGCCAGCAGGAATTCCTGACCTCCTAGTTCAGGCTCACCGGATTGCAAAAGCTGTGCGATGACTACTCGGATACTAAGACTGAGCTGGCTGTTGAATGGTTGTTGAGACAACAGTTTGAGGAGCCGGAGGACTTCTTCACGTACCACCTTCACAATTTCTCCACGTCCCTGCACACGTGTATACATCCTGAGCCCTTCTACGATAGCCCTGTTGCGACTTGCCTCATCTGGGAGCAAAAGATACTGGTTAAGCAACGCGATCACCAGTTCAAGCCATTCCGCAGAGTCGTAGACTTCCTTCCCTTCTTCAGTCTGAAGTCGCTCAAGTTGCTGCTGATAGTGTTCAGCCAATGCTCGGCGCGTGGCATGATAGTCACTGTGGGAACGCTGATAGAGATGACGACAGAACATATCTCGTACCTCCTCATGGTAAAGGTAAAGACCGTCCAAGGGGTTACTGCGAACGAAGGTCTGCCCGGTTAACCACAGGTAGAGTTGAGATCGATCCTGCTCCGGTATATAGCCGAAGGCCGCCAAGTCATCCTGGCTGAAGGGTTTGGAGAAGCATGCCGCGTCCAGGGCCAATCGCTGTTTCACCTGTTCCTCTTTGGGTATCCCACGCAAAAAGTTCTCGACCACGTCTTTTGTCGGATCAATATTCCCTTGTGCATTAGAAGTCAGGAGCCCAAGGAAGAGCGGAATGCCACGTGAAAGCTGCCAGTAGGTATCAACCTGAGCAGGATCGGTAATCCCTCGTTCAGCCAGGTACGTTCGGGTTTCATCCTGCGTGAAGTGTTCCAGTGAAATCAAATGAATCACTTTCTCCTCGTGATAGCGGAGCCACCGTTTGGGGTCATCTGGAGTAGAGCGATCGATGGGCTCGCGCCCAGCCACGACGAGGACGACGTTCGAGCTGACCTCGGCCGCCAGGAAATAGTCCAGTAGCCAGGGGGCGGCCTCTGCCGCTAATTGTTCGAAGGTGTCAAAGAAAAGCACAACTCGTCTCTGGCGTCTTATCCGGTCGAGACCAACCGTGACAGAGGCATCTGCTACTTGGTTGAGTTCTTTGACAAAATTCCGAGTCAAGTCCCTTGTGGGATCTTCGAGGCGCTCAGCATCCTTGAGGCGCTGCCGGAAGTGCAATTGATCCCAGATAAATCCAACGGTTGGCTCTGCCACTGTTTCTAACACCCCGCCCATAACTGGTATAGTCTTGGCCAGTGAGCCTGCTGCGCCTGTCGTAGCCTGACGCAAGAGGGCCTCCTGCTTCGCTTCAGGCTCACTTAGCACCCTGCGCAACGTCTCTTTGTATTGACTGAGCGCCTTCTTAAAGTCACGTTTCAAAGACAGTTGCTTGGCGAATTTCTCCATGATGTCGGCTGGGGTCGTTTGCCGCTCGTTTACCTGTGCAACCATGCAGTAGTCTTTGAAGTTAACACCATGCGTTTCGTCAATAAAATAGTTCAGGAGGGTTGACTTGCCGACCCCGCCTTGCCCTGAAATAGAGATGATGTGATAGATGGGGTCTTCAGGCTCGAGGACATGTTGGATGAAGAAGAGCAATTCACTTGTACGACCTATGAATACTTTGCGCGCTTCTGCGAGGGAGCGAGCATCTTTTGAGTCAGGGTTCGTTTTCTTGAATGGCATAGTGCGTACCCCCTCCTGGCGGTGCGTCGATCATATCAGGGAAGTATATATTGGGCCTCCATAGTAAGACTGCTAAGGTCTGAAAGAAATTCACCCAGTTTGAGAATTTGCGTTTTTCTGCTAACATGTGATTCTCTGAAAAAGATCAGACTTGTAATTGCTGATCCATAAATTATTGCTCAATTTAGTATTAAATGTCAATGATTATCATCGTTACTTTTGAAGAATTTTTAAGTTGTCATAAAATTGAATGGGCTGCTTCTGCAGATGCAAACATTCCCTCTGTCGAGTGAGGATTGAGAGGTACGAACAACTTTGAATCGTCGATACCATGTCCCATTCTTGTTCAGCAATGCTGAAGAATGCCCGAGATCCCGCTCCTCTTTCTCGACCACGAGATTACACCACTTCGGTTTGAAAAAAGTTTTGATAGATACGATCGCTCGGCTAGCAACAGTCAATTCACGGAATTCAAGTGCTACGCGTTATGTGGGTGAGATGATATTCGTTGGTACGGCCCGGCTAATTATGCTGAATGTACACCTGAAATTGAGCTACTACGGTTTCTCATTTGGACATCCAATGCATATTCTGTTATACTAGCTCTTGACAGAAAAGCCTTGACGGAAGATCCATTCTGTCAAGAGTCAAAGCAAGCGATCGCTATTCTTTGAGCAGCAGAGGCATTCACACGCGGGTATCAAGGGCAACAATGAGATCCTGAAACTCTTGACAGAAATTTTTCAGGGATCAATTGATGGATTACGGAGTTGTTGACGCTGTTCTATATCATCAACAAGAACAGCGACGAATCGTGCGCTAACTCGTCACCTTTCAACGCATAAGCAAGGGAGAACCATATATGGCAGCGCCACAACCATATGACAAGATTCGCCTCTTCCCACAGATCGCCATGAATCCGTGGATCGAGGAATACGCTCGCGCTGAACTCAACGGAAAAAACGAGGCCACCCTTGATGCGTACCTGCGCATTCTGCGTCAACTTACCCAATGGGTGGCACACCTTCCGGGAAGTGAGGAAGAGTTTCATCCGAAGTTCCTGACGAAGACCGCCTTTGGTGACTATCTGGAAGCGTTACAGGACCGGGAGTACAGTACCAGCCACCTGGAGCGCGTGAAAACGGTGGTGAACGGCTTTGCGAACTGGCTCATCGCGGAGGGCGCGCTCAGAACCAATCCTACTCGCGGCATCACCATTGCTCCCCAGGCCTTGCTGGCTCCACGTGAGTTGTCAAAAGAGCAGCGATTGGTCCTGCGCAATCTGATTGAGCGATCATCTGACCTGCGTGGCAAAGCGATGTTTGCGCTTGGCTACTGGGCAGGATGCCGTGTCAGTGATGTCTCCTATCTGTTGATAAAGCATACCCAGATTGGTCCCAAAGTGGGCAAACCCCGTGTGGGGCATAAAGGGGAGAAGTATCGGGATATTGTTCTGCTTAATCCAGCACGCGATCCACTCTCCCACGGGATGCGCAACGAGATGCAAATCTCAAGTGAGGTAGCTCTGGACTGTTCTTCATAGCATCCATGGTTTCTGCACGGAAGCGAGACTTCTACCATATCGCTTGCTTGCTGGCGACTAGACCGAGATTGCTTGGACAGCCGTTTCGCGCTACATAGCCTGCTTGTTGTAAATTCGTTGCGCATCCCGTGGGCAAAAGGAATACGCCTACATTCTTGCTCACTCTTGGCATGAAGCGTTATCTCCCTTTCATACCTTTCAGCTTCTCACGAATCTGATCCATACTTGGCTGCGTATAGCGTGCCGTCGTTTGAATGGCAGGAGTACCGCGCTTGGTGATATGACCCAAGTACACTGCCAGTTCCCCGTCATCCAACCCTGCCTCTTTCTTCGCACGGTGGGCAAAATCATGACGGAGGTCGTGAAAGGTCACCTCACGGATAAATGCTGCTTCTGCTTCGGTCGCTGTCGCTTTCAGCTGCTTAAACCACTCATGGATTGCCGCTTCGCCCAGTCGCCAGCCATCGAGTTCCCCTGGCGGGACAGGAAGCGTCTCGCGTTGGGAAGTGAAGACATACTGGCTGTCTCGTGCCCGCTTGCCATGGTGGAGATACTCATAGAGTCCCACGAGTTGCGCAACGAGATGAAAAATGCACCGAGAAAGCCCCTGTCAGGCGAGTCCGACAAACAGCATGACCAATCAATGTGGAAAGACATCCCCTGGCAGCCGATACATGGATTGGATTGGGTGATACACTAAAGAGACGAAAATCTCCTTCGTCGATGGAGAGAGAACACATCCAGAGATGTGCCGATGTCGAACGTTCGTCAACTCATTGAACAGCTTGCAGCAACAGAAGAGCAGCGACAGTTCGCCCGAAGTGCGGAAAGGTTTGGAGATGACCTGGAGCGAGCCTGGTCAGAAAGCGAAGATGGAGCGGGCCTTCTCTGGCTTGCTACGACCGTCGGCGTTGATCCCAAACAGATTGTTGCCACAGCGTGTCAACTGCTCGAAGGAGTGGTTGAACAGATCAACACCACCAGCCAGGAAACGACCCAGATTCTTGAGCGAAACGGTCAAAAGCGTTATCATCGTGGAAGTTATCGAAAGCGAGGAATAGCCATGACACCAGACATGTTACGTCTATCACTCATTAGATTAAACCGATTGTACGATGCTAAAAAGTCACTCCTTACTTACAAAGCGGACAACACATCTACCGCAGAACGCTTATACAATGAACTGAACCAGGATATCGAAAACGAATTTCCTGGCTTTTCTGTAAAGCGTGTCGATATCAGACATGTTGAAGACAGTCAGAACAGCGTAGTTAACTGGGTACATGTGCTGGCACCGCACTTTGTGTAAGCGCCACGACACCGCCTCCCCACTACCTGGAGCCATCCGCCCGCATGTCCAGCCAGCGCACGCGCTGTGGGACATTCCGAAAGCTCACCTTTGATAGCCGAAAAAAGTTCACCTTGCGCGGCTTCAGGGGAATCGAGATTGTGAGTTTCCGGACTATTGGTAGGCGCAACGAAAAGACGATTTCGCTTGACTTTCCACCCTCCCCGCCCGGAAATTTCTACAGGTTTCACATTGTCCGAAAACTCAGAATGTATGGGTGGTGGCATGGGTACGTATTTTTCCAGATTCTTGAGGCAGTGCATGCGTGGGAAAGGGGTGAACAGCCGACTGACGAAGTAACTATTTTAGGCGCGGAAGTGTATCGCCTGATCGAGGACCTAGACGAGAGTCATCTCGTTGCCCCAGAGGTGGAGGAGGTCGTCACTGCTGCTCTCTGGCTGACGAATCTGGTTGGAGAGATTCCTCCCCAGACCTTGCCTGATGACTTGCTTGAACAGGGAACCTGGTGCCTGGTCGATCACTTAGCACATGCCCAAGCGCTGCACCAGGGCTGGGGAGGCAGTGATGATGATCCACCAGAGGAGTATCAACACGCCTATGCTCAGGCGATGCGTCGCTTCGCCATCACCATCCGGGAGGGCATCACTGGTGCTCAGGTCCAAGCAGCAGCTCAACAGAGAGGGATGTGGCCGGGCTTCTGAAAGGAGAGCCAGAAAAAGCAGGCAAGCCTTTCCGAAGAAAAAAGGGCAACACCTGTTGTAGCCATGCTAGATGGGAGCTTTTCCCAGGAAGGCTGCAAAAGCAGGTGGCACCCCGAACAGGTGGATATCTACTCCGGCGGAGGCTGGTGATCGCGCATTGCGAGCCAGCCGTTCTCCCCAGGAGAGCCGATAATGGGCGCGTTGGGCACGGAAGAGGGGTACAGGCTTGACAGCCAAGAGGGCCGTGGGAGGAGGCCCGACTGCCACCTGAACGCACTGATGGCGCACCAACTGCATGCACGCGCGTCGGTGGGATCGGCGACTCCAATCCCGCCATCGGATGGGCTCAGGACCAACGACCAGGGGATGCAACAGCACGCTGACCTGACGGGGCTTTGCCGTGGCGCTGCCCTGCCATTGACACTGGTCGCGCACAGAACAGGGGCGGCAACTACGAATACTGGCCGCATAGACTACGCGCAGGCTGCCATCGGCTTCTCGACGCCGCTCATGGGGGATCAGCTTCTGGCCTACTGGACACCGGAGCGTCCCATCGGGCTGGAGAGGAAAGTCTGGCCCCGAGAAGCGACCCGTTTTCCAGGAAGTGGCAGTGGCGGGTGGACCATACCCAGATGCGGGCGCAAGTGAGGCGGCAGTCTGCTCGGCGACAGGGGGGATGGCAGGAGCAAACTCGGTCATGCGCATGGGGGTCGGCTCTAACTGATGCCCTAGTTCCAGGCGCAGGTTCCACACCCATTGCGACACCAGCTGCCAGCACTCCTGCCCCCAGGCCGAGTGACTGCACCAACGATCGGGGTCCTGTTCGGCATCCTCATCTGCCAGAGCGGGCTCAAAGGCGCCGCGATGCAGATACACCTCGATGACATCGGAGGTGGTGAACCCCTGCTGCGGCAGCGTGGTGAAGAAGAGTTCATAGACGACGCCCGCACGCGTGACGCCAACCGGACTCTTCTTTTTGCTGGCGGGATGAGTCGCCACCACGACGCGACACAGCACGCTCTCAGACCCCACCGGCACTCCAGGGCAATCATAGAGGCTGCGCACGATCTGACTTTCCGGACGCTGCTGGACCTGATCTGGGGGCAGATGCAGACGCGCCTGGACGAGCGGATGATCGAGCACCGTGTACTCTTTACCGCGTGTGACAAAGGCGAAGCCAGCCAGGTCCGCCAGCACGGCCCCGGTGCCATATTGTCCATCCAACCGTAGCAGCGCCGACGCTGGCGAAAGATGGTATGCCTCCAGATAGCTCCTGATGACCGTCAGCCCCCGGCGCAGTTCCTCCCGGTAGCGTCCATTGCCTTTGTTCCCAAAACTGCCGAGCCACTGGAAACTGTGAGCCTGACTGACGACCGTGCGGGTCCGCACGACTTGCCCACGCTTGCGCCCCCTGTAGCCAGGGGCACAGACCTCATCCAGTCGGCGACGAGCCACGGGCAGTTCTTCTGTCTGGGGCAGGGCGCGTTGGCGAGCAGCCTCACGCGTGCCATCGAGATCAAAGACCATCCAGGCGTTTCCCGCTCGATCCACCAGGCCCCCGGTTTGCTTCTCGTTTGAGAGTGGACGACTGAGCAGATCATCGAGGAAAAGTGTGCGCAGGGCTTCGACGGGCGCCTCGGTCAGGGCCGCCAAAAAGCGCGAGAGGGTCGAGCGGGCTGGAAGTTGGTCACGCTCAAACACCGCCATGAAGGGGACTGCAAAGGGCTGGAGCCTCTCGTAGAAAGCTTCCAGGGTGCGTTCCCCACTGATGGCATAGCCGAAGAGGACGGCGAGAAAATCGATCAGTTGGGTAGCTGGGTGGGCATTGCTGCCCACCAGCCCCCTAAGAACCGGACGTGACCCTTTCGGTGTCATCCGGCTCAAGCCTCCTCAAGGCACGTTTCCGT
>Ga0070708_100001011_pt1 | contig 21483 bp, 18 predicted proteins | sample KBSK5503metaG_FD_65469 | JGI IMG/M metagenome (GOLD analysis project Ga0070708, IMG submission 65469) | Corn, switchgrass and miscanthus rhizosphere microbial communities from Kellogg Biological Station, Michigan, USA - KBS K5-50-3 metaG | ecosystem: Host-associated > Plants > Roots >... | reverse complement strand
CTGGCGTCCGTAGTCGAGGAGGTGTTCAGCCCCGACATGGCTCACATCTAAGAATGCCTCATCAATGGAGTACACTTCTAAGCGAGAAGTAAAGGTCGCTAGGGTCTTCATGACCCGATCCGACATATCAGCATAGAGGGAGTAGTTACTCGAAAACACCTGGATAGCGTGCTGTTCAATCAGCTCCCGACACTCGAACGCTGGCTGGCCCATGCGTATACCTAATGCGCGAGCTTCGTTCGACCTCGCCACGACGCAGCCATCATTGTTGGAAAGCACGAGCACCGGCTTGTTATGCAAAGCAGCGTTAAACGCTCGCTCACACGAACAGTAGAAGTTATTGCAGTCCACCAGGGCAAATGCATTGTTCATCGTGCAAACCACCCTACAAAGCCACATAGAACGAGGGAACCTCTTCCCTTGTTTGGAGGTAGACCCCAAAAATAAATAGAACTGGCGTTCTTGTTTATGGAGTGTACCTGATCCATTGGCAAGCAGTCAATGATTTAGAACAGGCACGACTGGCGTGTGTGGACTGGAGGAGAGAATAGGGAGAAAAACTGCTGATCAACTGGCGAGGATGCTACAACGACTCTCCGCGAAGAACGCTCATTCCCCCGAATTGTGTTGCGAACCAAAGTTCTATTTAGTAAGAGTGAGCATTATTGCGTTCTGAAAAGGGGTGCTATGAACGAGCCATCCGTCTTTCGTAATGTCCATTTTTTCCCTTGGCCAGCCCATGCTGGCTTCCCATCGCCAGCAGATGATTACGCCGAGCGACGGCTTGATCTGCAGGATTTAGTAGTCCCTCATCCGATTTCCACCTACTTCATGCGGGTAGAAGGGGACTCCATGATCAATGCCTGTATTTTTCATGACGACGTGATCGTGGTGGATCGCGCCATCACCGCGGCACATAACAAGATCATCGTTGCGAAACTGGGCGATGATTTCACTTTAAAGCGCCTGCAGGTGATCAAAGGCGGCAAGAGGATCTTTCTCAAATCTGAGAATCCGCACTACACGCTGCTGGAGGTCACAGGCCGTCAGGACTTTGCCATCTGGGGTGTCGTCACCTGGGTTGTGCATAGGCTAGCTGGTCCTCGACCGAGACGAAACTAGGTAGGGGATATGTTGTGTAAGCGCAGGGCACGTTATTCCCTGCGCTTGTCTGCATGCTCTGTGTCCAGAGGCAGGGGGAGTTGCTGCTCGCGTTTCCAGGGCAACCGGCGAGCGAGCATATGAACCCCTCCCATCTGTTGCAGTGCTTCAGAGGCCCTGCGCACCTCTGCCGGAGGGAGTCCCAGTCGCGCACTGACCTGCTTGCTCTCGTAGACCACCGGAGCGGTTTCATTGGGCACCTGGCCTGTGGAGATCCGCTGCGCTTGCGCGTACACCGGGTCAAGCGCGCCTGCTCTCACTGCAAGGCTGATTTCGGGGGTGTAAAGAATCCCTGTGAGGGTGTGCAGGAGGCCACGGAACTCCAGACACGCCTGGAGCAGCTCGTCAGGTGGTACGTGCGCCAGCTCTTCTGGCGTCAAATGGAGGGAGTGGTAAGAATTGCTTGTCTGTTGTGATGGGCGATGGGAGGCCATGAGTCGTGTGCTCCTTTGCTCTGAGATGATCGCAAGACTTCAGAAAGGATGGAGGAACGAACCCCCTGTGCTGGCTACTTGGAATATCTGTTCACTAAAGAGGATCTTTGAGGAAGCCTTCCCATGTCTCCTGCTCCTTGCAGATGAGCCAGAGGCAGAGTAGAATGGGTATGCATCCATCTGCTCATCTTTACAAAAGGGAAACCGACACGGTGCACTGTGTTCTCAACTACATAAAGCGATTGACCAGCATCTGCTTTCCGTTGCTCCAACACGGTCTCGTTAGAGCGTGATGTGGACGATGACGCCGGGCGTGTGTCGTCGCCCGTGTACCATGGCGTCAGCGCCGTGCGCACGAGGATGCGGTGCGCGCCGTGGCAGGCCAAAGAAGGCGACGGCTCACGCCAGGATCGACGGCCCGGCGAACGCGCGCAGAGCAAGGGTGCGGCAGGCCGACTCGACAGGCGAATTTTCTCATGTGAGGCGAAAAACACACGAATGCGATCCCAGGGCATCGTTCTGCAGAGCCTGAGAACCCGGAACAACACATCAAGAGATGGGATCACTCGTGATTCCCACTGTCAGGTGTTGGACTAATCTGCCTGTAATGCGACACGATAGTACGTCGTGTGACACCTCACTCGCGTGTCCTGTCCCTACTCCTACCGTGAACACTGGCCTACAATCTGGCTTCGGGCCAGTGTTCAGGCGAAAACTGTTTACAATAGCATCGTATTGAACAGCATGCCACTACTGGCGGTGAACAAGACTGCAAGGATTCCCGAACATGTGCTATACTGTTCGGGAATCCTTGTTCGGTTAAAAACGGCGGCAAAGGGAGGGAGCGATGGCTCAGACACCTCCGATCATCGAGGATGAAATCCTGACCTACCAGCGGGACGGGCATCCCGCTCAGCTCGTGGTGGATTCGCCAGACTGGTATGCCTGGCTCCAGACGGCCTCTACCTTCACCTTTCGCAGTGAGCACGGCAGTTTCAGCGCGCACAAAGAGCGAGCAGGCAACCGGCGCGGGAGACCGTACTGGCGCGCCTATCAGACGTGGAAGGGAAAGCTCCAGCGGGCCTATCTGGGCCAGTCCGAGGAACTGACGCTCGACCGGCTCAAGGCTGCGGCAGCTGTGCTCTCTGATCCCCATGCAGGAACTGGCGTACACGCCACGCCGGAAGAGGGAGACGGCCATGCTCATCGGCAGCAGGATGGCTCCGGCGTCATCGCCTCACTCCATCGAGGAACAGGTCGTTTCTCGGAAACGGCTGCTCACGTGGAGTTAGCAAGGGGGAACAACATCTACGCACCCTCCTACCATCTCCCGGCACCGGTGACGGCGCTGATTGGGCGTGAACACGAGCAGGAAGCCATCTGTACCTTGCTGCGGTACGCAGCCGTTCGCCTCGTCACGCTCACCGGGACGGGTGGGGTCGGCAAAACCCGCCTGGCGCTGGAGGTGGCCTGGGCCGTGCGCGCCGACTTTGCTGATGGGGTTTGCTTTGTGGAACTGGCCAGGGTGAGCGATCCCACCCGCGTCATGGCAGCCATCGCACAGGCGCTCGGTCTGTGGGAGGCCGGCGATCTCCCCCTGGAGGAGCAGGTGCATGCCTATTGTTCCGACCGGCATATGCTGCTCTTGCTGGACAACTTCGAGCACGTGGTCGAGGCGGCACCGCAACTGGCTTCCCTGCTTGCCTCCTGCCCGCACCTCAGCATCCTGGTCACGAGCCGGACCATCCTCCATCTCTCCGGCGAGCACCAATTCGCAGTCCCTCCGCTCGCCGTGCCCGATCTCACGCAGCTTCCCGAGACACAGGCCCTCATACAGCTAGCGGCTGTGCGTCTCTTCGTGGAGCGCGCTCGTGCTCTCCAGCCCGCCTTTCAACTGACCGAGGCCAATGCTCGCACCATTACCGAGATCTGTGCGCGCTTGGACGGTCTGCCACTGGCCATCGAGTTGGCGGCAGCTCGTATCAAACTGCTCCCGCCACAGGCGCTCCTCAAGCGCCTCTCTCGCCGCCTGGATGTCCTCACCAGTGGCACACGCGATCTGCCCATGCGCCAGCAGACGCTGCGCAACACCCTCCAGTGGAGCTATGACCTGTTGACAGAACAGCAACAGCGCCTCTTCCGCTGGCTCGCCATCTTTGTGGGAGGCTCTACGCTTGAGGCCACCGCCGCTGTCTGCATGACAGACAAAGAGCAGCCCATGGAGGTGTTTGATGGCGTCGCATCGCTTGTCGATAAGAGCTTAGTGCAGCAAACGGAGCGAGAAGGGGAAGAACCGCGGCTGGTCATGCTGGAGACCATCCGCGAGTTCGGGCTGGCATGCCTGCACCGGCAGGGCGAACTCGAAGTCGCCCGCCAGGCGCACGCCCACTACTACCTGACGCTGGTAGAACAAGCCGAGCCGCACCACTTTGGCCCCGAACAGCCCCGGTGGCTCGATCGCCTGGAACGGGACCTGGACAACCTGCGGGTCATCCTGCAGGCGGCCACGACAGGGGAAGAGGAGGAGGTGCAGCTGGCCTTGCGCCTGGCGAGTGCCTTGCGGTTGTTCTGGCTCGGACGGGGGTATCTCCGCGAGGGGCGCAGCGTATTGGAGCAACTCCTGGCAAGCACTGTGGCGGTCGTCGCCCCCGTCCGCCTCAAGGCGCTCAACGCGCTCGGAGCGATCCTGTGGGTCCAGAGTGATGCACACCGGTTAGCGCAGGTTGCAGACGAAGCCCTGGCGCTCGCGCGCAAGCAGGGGGACCACTTGAACTTGACCGTCGCCCAGATCGTGCGCGGAACGGCCATCATGCTAGGCAGGCGCGACTATGCCGCAGGACAGGCGTGCCTGGAGAAAGCCCTGACCGAGGCCCGTGCCCTCGGGGATCGCCTGACCCTCGTCTGGGCGCTCACGAGCCTGGGCCGCCTGGCGTGGTACCAGCAAGACGCTCCGCGGGCGATTGCCTGCTTAGAGGAGGGCCTGGCACTGTGCAGAGCCATGGGCGACAAGGTCCTGATGAGTGCGGTCCTTATCCTGCTTGCTCAAGCCGAGCTCAGCCAGGGCCATGCAGCGCGCGGGCGCGCGCTGTTGGAAGCGAATCTGAGCATCTATCAAGCGCTCGGCCATACCTGGGGAGTCGCCCAGGTCTTCAGCGTGCTCGGACGGCTGGCCATCCAGCAAGGGGAGCTCAGCCAGGCGGAGGCGTTCCTGACCGACGGTGCCAGGCTGGCTTCCGAGGCCGGAGATCAGCGGAGCCTTGCACGGACGCGCTTGCTGCTGGCAGGGCTGGCTGCACTGCGAGGGGACGCTGCGGCTGCCCACCTGCGGTATGAAGAGGGCTTAGCTGTCGCCTTGGACCTCGGGCACACGAACTACATCGCGTCCGGGCTGAAAGGGCTGGGCTGTGTGGCCGCCGCGCAGGGGTTGCATACCTGGGCGGCCGTACTTTGGGGAGCAGCCGAGCCCCTATGTGAGTCCCGCAGTGTAGCTATCCCGAAAGACCTCTATGAGCGCATGGTGGCCGTAGTTCGCAGCAAGTTGGGCGAGCCAGCCTTCAAAGAGGCGCGGGCCTTGGGGCGCTCCATGACAGCCGCACAGGCGCTCGCCTCGCGTGAGGCCCTCCCTCCACAGACCCTGCAGGCGCTGCAGCCTGCCCTGGCAGCGCCGGGGTCCGCCCCGACAGGACTGACTGCCCGCGAGGTGGAGGTGCTGCGTCTCGTGGCACAGGGACTCTCCGATGCTCAGGTCGCAGAGCAGCTCACCGTCAGCCCTCGCACCGTCAACTGGCATCTGACCTCGATCTACAGCAAGCTCGGCGTCTCCTCGCGCAGTGCCGCCACGCGCTTCGCTATCGAGCATCACCTGGTCTGACGTTCCCCGCCTCTGGTTGCTCCTCCCCCTGACCTGCTCGCACCTCATGTCCTGTTGAGCCTCGTCACGCTCCTCGGGAACCCCACCCAGTAATTCTACCGGGATGCCGAGGGCATCCGGCCTTCCTGACCATCCACAGACCGGTAATGAATCAGGTAATTCTACAGATGTGCCTTCGCCTTAACACGACTATACTGAGAGCAGTGAAGAAATCGGCACAAGAGAAGGAGCCTATCATCAATCGGTCGTAGGGAAGCCTATGAAGTGGCTGTCCAGAGGTAAAGCTCAGCAGAATATCAGGGGAGAGAGGAACAATGGGCATGACTACTGAGGGCCTGTCGTACTGGCAGGCTGAAAGCGAGGGGATCGACCTCCTCGACACCACGATTGGTGACCTCTTAGATCGTCGCGCCGCAGAAATTCCCACACAGGAAGCGGTTGTCTATTCGTGCTATCCTGAGTTCGGTGAGGCGCTCGCCCTTCGCTGGACCTACCAGGAGTATCGTGACCGGGCCAATCAAGTAGCAAAGGGCTTGCTGGCCCTGGGGCTTAGCAAGGGAGACCATATCGCGGTTTGGGCGGTGAACCTGCCGGAATGGCTGCTGTTAGAGATGGCTACCGCCAAGGCGGGCCTGGTGCTGGTGACGGTGAATCCGGTGCTGCATGTGGCTGAGATCGAGTACATCCTCAAGCAGGGCGACGTGCAGGCGCTGTTCTTGATGGCGAAGATACGCGATCATGACTGCCTGGCCACCGTGCGCTCCCTGACGACCCCTGGCACCCAGTTAGGTGCAGTGAGCAGTAAGCGTCTCCCCATGCTGCGCTACGTGAGCCTGCTGGGTGCTCCTCCGGCTGGATTGCTCGAGCAAGAGGGCTGGCGACCCACGCTCTTTCAGGAAATGGTCGCCGGTGGTACGCAGGTGAGCGAGGAGGAGCGCGGCGTGCGGCAAGCCTCGGTCCAGCCAGGCGATCCCGTCCAGATTCAATACACCTCGGGTACCACCGGCTTTCCCAAAGGAGCGATCCTGCACCATCATGGCATTCTCAATAATGCGATGCTCTTTGCACGCCGCTGGGGGCTGTGCCAGAGCGACCGGTATTGTAATCCCTTGCCGTTCTTTCACACGGGAGGATGTGTCGTAGCGGTCCTGGGCAGCCTATCCGCTGGTTGCACCTTGCATCCTCTGCTCGCCTTTGATCCCCTCAAAGCCTTGCAGGTCATCAGCCACGAACGCTGCACCATCTTTTTCGCGGTCCCCACTATGCTGCTGGCCATCCTACAGCATGCCGACTTCGCGACGGCTGATCTCTCCTCGCTCACGAAGGTCTGCTGCGCCGGTGCTCCAGTACCCGTCTACCTGATGGAGCAGGTCAAAGAGCGCATCGGGGCGGATGTAGCGATCGGCTTTGGGCAGACCGAAACCAGCCCGGCCATTACACTGACGCTGCCAGATGATCCGTTTGAGCGCAGAGCCACCACGGTTGGGGTGCCGCTGCCCCATACCGAGGTCAAGATTATCCATCCTGCCACCAGTGAAATAGTGCCATGTGGGGAGCGTGGCGAGTTGTGCTGCCGGGGCTACCTGGTCATGGCTGGCTATTACCATATGCCAGCGAAGACCGCCGAGACCATCGATGCTGAGGGGTGGTTGCACACGGGTGACCTGGCGACGATGGATGCACAGGGCTATGTCAATATCGTGGGTCGGCTCAAAGACATGGTCATTCGCGGCGGCGAAAACCTCTTCCCGGCGGAGATCGAGGCGTTCCTCATCCGCCATCCCAAAGTGGCAGGCGTCCAGGTGGTAGGCGTCCCAGACGCCTTCTTCGGTGAGGAACTGCTGGCGGTGATCATCACCAAAGCGGGGGAGCAGTTGGCCGAGCAGGAACTGCGCGAGTACTGCCGAGGCCAGATCAGCCACCAGAAGACCCCGCGCTACTTCCAGTTTGTGGAGAGCTATCCCCTGACGGCCAGTGGCAAGGTGCAGAAATTTGTGCTGCGCGAGCGGGCTATCAAGACGTTGGGATTGGAGGATGTAGCGAAGATGAAAACCGCATAACCAGTGGAAAAGAGAGCCCACCCATGCCACAGCAGGAGAGGCCGGTGCGTACCATCAAAGATATTGAAGTCATCGAGAAGGTTCCGCTTGCCGCACGCCTCACCGTCCGCAGTACCTATGAGCTGATTCGAGAGGCGGCAGCGAAAGACCCAGAGCGAACGGCCATCACCTTGCTTCCGGAAGGAGAGCAAGCTGGTCGGCCAGTACATCTCTCGTATCGCGCCTTGCTCAGCAGCATCCATCAGACCGCCAATCTGCTGGCTGACCTGGGACTTGGCCCACAGGATGTCATTGCCTTGCTGCTGCCCTGCGTGCTTGAGACCCACGTGTTGCTCTGGGGAGGGCAAGCTGCCGGGATCGTCTGTCCGATCCCTCCCTGGCTGCCCGCCCAACAGATCGTCGACCTGCTGCAAGACGCGCAGGCCAAGATACTCGTTGCACCGGGATCGCAGATAAGCCCGGGATTGTGGCAGAAGACGGAACTGGTCCGCAGGGAAGTGAAAGGCACCACCATGGTCCTGCAGGTGCGGGGAGCGGGGAAGGAACGAGATGGCACTTATGCCTTCGACGCACTGCTGGCGGATTACCAGGCTTCCCGCCTCCACACGGAGCGCGAGATCGCCCCCGACGACATCGCAGTGTACTTCCCTACCAGGGACACGTCTGGGGCGCTCAGCCTGGTGCCTCTGAGCCACGGAAACCTGCTCTACGCTGCTTGGGCGCTTGGTTTCGTGACGACCGTGAGACCAGAGGAGGTGCTCCTGTGCAGCCTCTCACGCTTTCTCCAGGAGGGGGGCTAGCGGTTGGCTCGTAGGTCACCTGGGCTGACCCTCTGAAGCAACAGGCGAGCATCGATAGTCGGCCCTAATGGATATACACTCGTGCATATCGCGTTTCACCCTTATCGTGAGGAGGAGAAGTCACCATGAGCATCGCGCTTCTTATCGCACGCTTATTACTTGCTCTCGTATTCGCTCTCGCCGGTCTGACCAAGCTTGCTGACCTGCATGGATCACGGAAAGCCATGCGAGACTTTGGCTTGCCAGCTTTCCTTGCCAACCCCTTTGGCGCCCTGCTGCCGCTGGCTGAGCTTTCGGTTGCCATAGCCCTCATTCCTACGGCCTCAGCCTGGTGGGCTGCGCTCGGGTCGCTTGTGCTCGTCCTCCTGTTCATTGCAGGAATCAGCTACAACCTGGCTCGTGGGCGCACACCGGATTGTCACTGTTTTGGCCAGTTGTACTCGAAGCCCATCGGCTGGCCCACCCTCGCCCGCAACGTGCTCCTGGCTGCTGTTGCGGGTTTTGTTATCTGGCAAGGACGAACCAATGCTGGTCTCAGTGCTGTGGACTGGCTTGGGGCGCTGACGCTGGCCCAGCGTATCGAACTGCTCTTGGGAGTCGTCGTCGTTGCGCTGCTGGCGAGCGAAGGCTGGCTCTTGTTCCAGATGCTGCGCCAGCAAGGACGGCTGCTCCTGCGGATTGAAGCGATGGAGGCACAATTGGCTACTATCGGTAAGGTACCGCAGGCAGTTGTGGCAGGCACTCCTCCCCCGGTCACGCCTGGACTCCCTGTGAGTTCTCCGGCCCCGGCCTTTGCTCTCTCCGGGCTCTATGGGGAGATGCTCACCCTTGATTCGCTCCGCGCTGCAGGTAAGCCGGTCATGCTGCTCTTCTCGGACCCCGGCTGTGGCCCTTGCTCGGCACTCATGCCGGAGGTCGGGCGCTGGCAGCGTGATTACGCAGGCAAACTTACACTCGTGCTCATCAGTCGTGGCTCGCCTGAGACGAACCGCGCCAAAGCAAGCGAGCACGGAATCACTTCTGTACTGTTGCAGAAGGATCGCGAGGTTGCCGAAGCATATAAGGCATACGGAACGCCAGGTGCCGTGCTAGTGCGTCCCGACGGCATGATCCACAGTTCGCTCGCGCAAGGGGCTGACGCTATTCGTGCGCTGGTCGCCAGCGCAGTAGGGCTGCCGGTGCTCCCAGCGGTGCCGCCACCGGCTGCGGGGAACAGCAATGGCCATGCGCTGCCTCTGGTTGCTCCCACCAATGGGAATCAGGGGCCCGCCACAGCAGCACCCGTTCAGCTCGCGCGCCCCAGCATAGGTGACCCGGCTCCGGCCTTCAGCCTGCCCGATCTCAGTGGCAAAAGGGTCAATCTCACGGATTTTCGTGGCAGTCAGACGCTGGTGCTCTTCTGGAACCCAGGCTGTGGCTTCTGCCAGCGCATGCTTGATGACCTGAAAGCCTGGGAAGCCAACCCGCCGGCGGGTACTCCCAAGTTGCTGGTCGTCTCAATGGGCAGCGTCGAGACCAACCAGGCGCTGGGCCTGCGTGCTCCGGTGCTGCTGGACGAGAACATGAGCGTGGGTAGCAAGTTTGGCGCGAATGGCACCCCAATGGCCGTGCTGGTCGATGCGCAGGGCAAGATTGCTTCCGAACTGGCAGTGGGTGCTCCGGCTGTTCTCGCCCTGGTTGGTGCGGGCACCGAGCAGTCTAACATCATCTCGCTCTAGTCAACCGAGCTGGCTTCATTCGTTTGTTTCATAGAAAGGAAGAGGTTTGTGGGTAAGTACGAGGGTGTCCACTCCTGATGGCCCCTCGCAGCAAGGATGCAGAGACACCAGAAACACCGGAGCTCCATTGCCATCGCATCCAGGTGCAGCGTGTCCTGCATCCTTATAAGGAGTATATCATGGACTCCACTCGATTTGACGAGTTCACCAAAGTGCTGGCGCGGAGTACCTCCCGTCGCCAGGCGCTCAAGGCTATTGGCGCGGCTCTCGGCGGGGCCCTGGGACTGGGCCAGGCTGGGGAGGCACTGGTTGCTAAGTGTAAAGGGCCAGGCGCGAATTGTAACAGTCCGCAGCAGTGTTGCAGCCTCAATTGTAGCAAGGGGATCTGTTGTCCCAGCGGCACGACGAACTGCGGCAGGGGCACCTGCGTCAATCTGAGCAGCAGTCTCACCAACTGCGGCAGCTGTGGGCATGCCTGCGCTGCTGGGCAAGGCTGCTGCAACGGCACCTGTACCGACCTGACCACAACGCAGAACTGCGGGGCCTGCGGGCATGCTTGTGGGGCGAACCAGGTCTGCTCGGGTGGGACGTGCGTCTGCGCGGCTGGCTACTCGAGCTGTAACGGCGCCTGCGTCAACGAGCAGACCGACAACGCGAACTGCGGGGGCTGTGGCATCGCCTGTACAGCTGGGCAGGGTTGCTGCGGGGGAGTCTGCACTGACCTCACGACCACCAGCAACTGCGGGGCCTGTGGGAATACGTGTGGCACCGTGCAACTCTGCCAGAACGGCACCTGCGTCACTCTTTGTGCCGCCAACGGGGTCAGCTGTAGTCAGCCGAGCGATTGTTGCTCAGGCAACTGCACCAATGGGCAATGCTGCCAGTCCGGTTTGACCAACTGCTCTGGCACCTGCCTGGACACGAGCAGCGATACCAGCAACTGCGGTAGTTGTGGCAATGTCTGTCCGGTTCCCGCGAATGGACAGGCCACCTGCACAGCTGGCGTCTGTGGCATCACCTGCAATAGTGGCTTCACCAACTGCGGCGGCACCTGTGTTACCTGTCCGTCTGGTGGCACCTGCTCCGGGACTACCTGCTGCGTTAGCAGCGGCTCCTGTAGTGCGAACAGTGACTGCTGCTCGGGCAACTGTTCCGGCGGGGTCTGCTGTCCCAGTGGCCAGACTAACTGCGGCGGCACCTGCTGCTCAGGCACTTGCTGCCCATCCGGCTCCTACGGACCGGGAGCCTGTTGCCCAAGTGGCCAACCCTGCTGCAATGGGATCTGCACCCCACCCAATGCGACTTGCTGCCCCAACAGCAGCCCCCCGCTGCCGCCTTTCTGCCCACCTAATTACTTCTGCTGTTCTGGCTCACCAAGTGGATGCTGCCCAAGTGGCTCCACCTGCTGCCTGAATGCTGCGGGGAAGGGCGGCTGCTGCCCGCTCAACTCCATCTGCTGCTCGTCGGGCTCGCAGGCGCTTTGCTGCTCCGACCAGTCTATATGCCTAATCTGCCCCGCTGGGCCTTGCTGCGGTCAAAGTGGCTCCATCTGCTGCGCTGCGGGCTCGAATTTGGCTTGCTGCCCAAGTGGCTCCACCTGCTGCGCTGCGGGCTTGCCTGCGGGTTGCTGCGCAAATGGCTCCACCTGCTGCCCGTCTGGCTACCCGGTCGACTGCTGCCCTGGCGAATGCTGTGCTACTGACCCGAACGGATGCTGCACATCTGGCGAAACCTGCACAGAGGCTGGCTGCGTGTAATGCTGTACTGAGGGGACGCACAGCACCAGGCAATACTGAGGCTCTCAGCTAGCTGTGGTGCTGTGCGCAAGCCTGAGCTGGCGGGTCGCTACGAGCGGCTTCCCGTCGAGTTAGGACGTTTGAGGAGGAGAAGTTCGTATGACTCTTGCACTACTCGTTGCACGCCTTCTGCTGGCCGCCACCTTCATCGGCCTGACCAAGCTGACCGACCTCACCGGATCGCGGCAAGCCTTGCAGGCCTTTGGTGGTGGTTGTTCTAGTAGGAACAGTCTGCGCACTACCCTGTTCATAAAACAGACCTAGTGACCCTGAGGCATGTGGGAGCCCAATGGGCTCCCGCGTGCCTTCTGTCCAATCCATTCATGTGGCTTCCTTGAAGATAGAAAGGAGATACACTGTGGTACCCGGTTTTCATGGCTTCGACCTGATTATCATCCTGGTAATCGCCCTGCTGATCTTTGGGCCCAAGAAACTGCCCGAGGTCGGCTCCGCCATCGGCAAGAGCATCAAAGAGTACAGGAAGAGTATGAAAGAAATCGCCTCTCCACAGGAAGAAGAGGAGACCCCGCCCGCCATCAAGAACCAGGCCCAGGAGCCTGAACGCATCAGCGCCCAGGCGGTGAACGAGAGCGAAAAAGCCACGTAACGTGGGCAGAGGGACGCTCCCTCTACACTCATTCTCAGGAAGGAAGCGATCATAAGCACGTATATCCTCATCTCCAGGCGAGCGATCTGTAGCTGAAAAATGGAGACCCACAGCGTCTCCACAGTGGATGGAGTGGCTATCACCATTCCACCAGGGGAAGAAGTGCTTCCCCTAAGTGAAAACCAAAGAAAGGAGACAAGCTATGTATGCAGTTATCCGGCGGATCAAGGTACAACCAGGTTCAACCGATGAGGTGGTACAGCGAGCTGAAAGCGGCTTGGTGCCTATTATCAGTAGTGTGCCAGGTTTTGTCGAGTATGTCGGGGTGCAAGTTGAGGAGGACGTCGCATTGACCATCAGTCTGTTTGAGACGCAAGAGCAGGCAGAAGAGTCGACCATAAGAGCCGCCGAGTGGATCAAACAGAACATGGCACCGTTTGCTGCTGGCCCACACGAGGTCGTGGCGGCAGGTGAGGTGCGGTTCCGCAAAGCGGCGCAGGCGGGCACGCACGAGTATTGACTGCTACGGTTCATCCTGGCCAGACGGACGAGGGCGTCCGGATCGTTCGCGATTCGGTCTTGCCCGTCACCAGGCGGCAACCGGGGTTCAAAGGCGGACTTGTTCTCACAGACCACAGCCAGAACAAGGTCATCATCACGTCGGGGATCTGGCTTTCTTCTCGTCTACGGGCCCACTCTGTACGTAACAGGCTTGTGCCGAGAAATAGACAGAGATCTGGCAAGTCATCGCTGAGGAAGCCCCACACTGAGTGTGTGATGCAGGCGGGTGGGTCAGCGAGCCTGCATCTGTGTAGGGATGCGCAGGTTCCTGCTGCCCGGCAGCGTGGTGAGTGACACGCCTTCCCTCTTCCTCAAAGAGCCAATGGGATGGACGGGTGTGTGCTACTGGTTCAAGTCGGCACATCGAACAAGCGTATGTCATGTTTGTAGGAAGATCATCGTAGGCAGGCGAAGGAGTTTTTCTGTCAATTCCCATTGTTTTTCGCAGTTTCGTGTACACAGGCTTCCTAGCAAGGAAGCAATAACCACAAAGGAGGCAACCAGTATGGCACTGTATATGGTTCAAGGTGCTTACACCAGTGAAGCGATTGCAACGATGGCGAAAAACCCACAAGACCGCAGCGTTCCCGTGAGGGAACTGCTGCAGAAACTGCGAGGCCGGTTGGTCGGCTTCTACTTCTGTTTTGGAGAGTACGATGTCGTTGCACTCGGTGAACTCCCCGATGACAGCGCTGCCACAGCAGTAGCGCTGGCAGCAATTAGCGCAGGGTACCTCAAGCCTACAAGACGACCAAGTTATTCACCGTCGAGGAGACAATGGAGGCGATGCGCACGGCTGGGAGCCTCGCATTCCAGGGACCATCCAAAGGGTAGGCCAGGAGTCCGGTGGCCTCCTGCTGCCGGGCTCCTTCCACGTGCGTTTCCCATCGTCTCTCTTAGAGCAACAAGGTAAGCAAGCAACACAGAAAGTAGCCACTATACTGCATCCACTTCACTCTCTGCACCCCACGTGTTCCTCTTCCTCATCCTGCCGCATCTACACATTGATGCCGGATCCTGCTCTGTATTTCGTCATGAACGTCTGTGTAAGCTAGCCTGGGACCGTGTACCCTAAAAGTGTGTCTTCACATCGTTTTGAGAGTGATGAAGTGGTCTGCGTGGTACTGCTTCTGAGCAGATCAACGAAAGGATGCGGTATAATGGAGAGCAAAAAGTTCCTGAAGGCATCGTGGGAATCTGTACGAACGAGTCGAACAACCTTTCATTCCTGAATAGTGAGCGCCAGGGGGAGTCGGCTATGCAGGAGAAGATATCCATCCTTCCTTTGAGGAAAGCCAACAAGCCTGGACGGGCTTCAAGACAGCACTTGCCCACACCACTCACTCCATTGATTGGGCGCGAGCACGAGCTAGCGGCAGCCTGTGCTCTCTTGCGACGCCCACAGGTTCGCCTGCTGACCCTCACCGGGACCGGGGGTGTGGGCAAAACGCGCCTGGCTCTGCAAGTAGCGACCGAGCTCCTCGACGACTTCGCCGATGGCGCCTGCTTCGTCTCGCTTGCCCCCATCAGCGATCCCGACCTGGTGCTTCCTACCATTGCCCACACCCTCGGTCTGTGGGAAGTCAGAGAGCGATCTCCGGTGGAGCACCTGAAGGAGTATCTGCACGAGCAGCAGCAGCAGCTCCTCCTCGACAACTTCGAGCAGGTGATTGCTGCTTCCCCGCTGCTGGTCGAGCTGTTGCAGGCCTGCCCCCGGGTGAAGATCCTGGTGACCAGCCGTGCCGTGCTGCGCGTTTCAGGCGAACACGAGTTTGCCTTGCCGCCGCTCGTGCTACCCGACCTCTCACACCTCCCAGCAAGCGAGGTGCTGGAGCAGTATGCGGCGGTGGCCCTCTTCCTGCAGCGTGCCAAGGCGATCAGGCGCGATTTCCACCTCACGCCGTCGAATGCGCGCCCCATCGCAGAGATCTGTACCCGCCTGGATGGATTACCTCTGGCCATCGAACTGGCAGCAGCGCGCATGAACCTGCTCTCACCGCCGGCGCTGCTCGCACGGCTCAGCCACCGGCTGCAGGTCTTGACAGGCGGCGTACGGGATGCGCCAGCCAGGCAGCAGACGCTGCGCAACACAATCCAGTGGAGCTGCGACCTGCTGACCGCCGAGGAGCAACGGCTCTTCCGCTGGCTTGCGGTCTTCGTCGGTGGTTGCACACTCGAGGCAGCGGAAGCCGTGGTGCACATGGCGGGCAAAGAAGCCAACGACCTGGGAATCGGCATGTTGGAAGGAGTTTCCTCGCTCATCGACAAGAGCTTATTGCACCAAACGGAACAAGTGGGTGAGGAACCCTGCCTGATGATGCTGGAGACGATCCGCGAGTACGGGCTGGAGTGTTTGGCCATGAGTGGCGAGCTGGAGGCGACCCGACGGGCGCATGCTACCTACTACCTAGCACTGGCAGAGGAGGCGGAGCCGAGGCTGACCGGTGCAGCGATGGGGAGCTGGCTCGAACGATTGCAGCGTGAACACGAGAACTTGCGCGCGGCGCTCGCATGGTTGGGGGAGCACAACGAGCAAGAGGCTGCCTTGCGGCTCGGCAGTGCCCTGTGGCGCTTCTGGTTGATACGTGGGCATCTGAGCGAGGGGCGCACCGAGCTTGCGCGGGCACTGGCAGGGAGTCGGGAGGTTGAGAGGTCCGTGCATGCGAAGGCGCTCTGTGCTGCTGGCGCACTTGCTGCCAGGCAGGGGGATTTTGCGCAAGCCGAGGTCCTGTGTGGAGAGAGTCTGGCGCTCTTCCGAGCATTGGGTGATCCCCGAGGCAGCGGGACTTCCCTGAACTGGCTGGGGTATGCCGCCAGGCATCAGAGCGACTATGCAGTGGCACGCTCTCTGTTGGAGGAGGCAGTGACTCTCTGCAGGGAGGTAGACAACCAGGATGGCATCGCCTTGGCGCTCGGCAACCTGGCAAACGTGTGTCTGTTGCAAGGGGAGTATGACCAGGCTCGCACCATGGCCGAGGAGGCCATGGTGCTTTCCAGGGAGAGAGGTGATACCTGGAACATCGCGATTGCCCTTGGGATTTTAGCGCTGGTGATTGGCTTCCAGGGTGATCTCACACAAGCACGTACTCTGCTCGAGGAGAGTCTCGCCTTATCCAGGCAGGAGGGCTACAAGGACAACATCGCCAACTCATTATGTCTCTTAGGGACGACGGCCATTCAGCAAGGTGACATTCCGAAGGCACGATCGCTGCTTGAGGAAAGCCTGGCATTCTTCAAAGAAGTGGGCGATCGGGAGAATATCGGTCAATCGCTCGGCGGTCTGGCCTGGGTCTCACTCGTTCAAGGCGACTATGTTGCGGCACGTAGTTGGCTCGAAGAGAGTTTCGCCCTATTCAAGGCGATGGGCAACAAATGGGGTAGCGCCGTATGCTTGGTGGGATTCGCGGCCCTGGCTGCAGCACAAGGAGAATGGACAAGGGCGGCGCGATTATCAGGTACGGCAGAGGCCCTGTGCCAGGCAGTCAATGGAGTTCTGGTACCTGGCGTGCATGCCATGCAAGAGTTCACCATCGCTGCGGCCCGCGCTCAACTCGGAGAGGAAGTCTTCACAGCAGCCTGGGCCGAGGGGCGCAGCATGACGCCAGCGCGGGCTCTCGCCGCAAGCGAGCCAGTAGCGGTACCCGAACAGGAGCCCGCAGCACCACAACCGCCTCCCTCCGCGAAGACGTCACCCACCTATCCTGCTGGACTGACCGCACGCGAGGTGGAGATACTGCGCCTGGTGGCTATGGGGCTAACCGATGCCCAGGTGGCTGAGCAACTGGTCATTAGTCCCCGCACGGTCAGCTGGCACCTGACCTCGATTTACAGTAAGCTCGGTGTCTCCTCGCGCAGTGCTGCCACGCGCTACGCCATCGAGCACCATTTGGTCTGAACACACCCCAGTAATTCTACCTGTATCGCCTCGCAACAGTCCTCTCAGAGCCATGCACAAACCGGTAATCACAACAGGTGATTCTACAGGTGTACCACCAGCTTCCACCATATAGACTATGAATAGTGAAGCGTTCACGCTTTTGCCATGCAATATGATGAGATCTGTGTGTGCATGACATTCGGCTGTTGCTGAAAGGGAAAGAAGGTGAGAGCGATGGCTATCAAGATGGAGGAAGCTCTCAGTCAAATGCCGCTTATGACACTTTCAGAGCTTGGGATCACCGAGCTGCAGCGCTTTCGGTGCAAAACATCCGTCGAGGAGCGCTATTGTGTAGAGGTCTTGCGTCGTGCGCTGGTCGACCAGACGGATGAGGCCTGGTCGGCTCTGCAGCAGTGCTTCAGCGAGACCATCAGGATCTGGATCCGCAGTCATCCCAGCAGCGATGTGGCCCTGCTGCGTGACTCCGAAGAGAACTACATCGCTCAGACCTTCTCGCGCTTCTGGTATGCCTTGCGCGATCAACATGTAGAGTTCAGCACGTTGTCTGCCGCCTTGAGTTACTTGCATGCGACCCTTAATGGTATTCTTACCGATACCCTGCGTTCCCACTTGCGCCAGCTCTCACGAGAAGTACCGTTGCCAGAGCCAGGGCTCTGTGATGAACCGTATGCAGAGGAACCCCTGGAGAGCGAGCGTCTGTGGGAGAGCATGCAGGCGCTGCTCGTGAACGAGCGTGAAAGACGCCTCTTCTCTCTGCTCTATTGCTGTGGTCTCAAGCCCAGAGAAGTAGTCAAGCGGTGTCCACAGGAATTTGCCGATGTGAAAGAAATCTATCGTCTAAACACGAACATCATCGAGCGGCTACGGCGCAACCGTGAGCGCTTGCGTTATCTCCTTGGCAGTGATGCATGAGCAGCATCTTGAGCACTCTGATGATGTTCGGGTCTCTCGCCAATGTTCATGTACACCAGTTGAAGATCTCGTAACGGAAAAATCAACGCCCCATCGTCTCAAGAGTGGTTCATCAGAGATGCTCACTTTGCCACTGATGGCACGAGTGCTGGGTATGGACCCAAAAGAATGGAAAGACACACTTTTCGCACGTCGAACACGGTGCGTAGTGATGCAGGCAGGACCATGTCATACGAAAGGTGCGAAGAGAGCGACCATCCTCGCTTCAGGGCTCATCTGGAGCGTACAGCAGGGAAGGAGACAGCAAATGTATTATCGTATCGCGATCCAACAAGGGAGAGACCACCTCGATTGGCCAGCAACCTGGCAGTGGAAATCAACGGTGCTCAGCTCACTCGCGAGCCTGTTTCAGGTGCTTCGACTCTATGGCGCTCTGCCGCAAGAGCACCTGCGAGTGTTTTCCTTCCCCTCGCGGGAAGACCTGGAGGAGCAGCTCAGGGAAGAGAACAGCGGACTTGGCTCTTCTTCGGTCACGGCAGCACAATTCCTCCAACAGCGGCTGATCCACTCAAGAGGAGTGACCTCAGCATGTGGATCGGAGGGGCACGAGGGAACGACAGCCATTGCCATCTCCACCAGAGCTCGGTTGGACGAGAGCGGCAGAGCCGCCCACGTCCTGAGCGAGAGGAGCATGAGTTCCTTGGAGTGGAGGTGTCTAGAACAAGAGCTTGGTGCAGGTGGCGATCACGACACACCCTACCGCTTCAGCTTACCCGCTTCTCTGCCACAGGTGCTCGCCTGGACGAGACTGCTTGCCAGGGTAGAGCGTGGAGAGTTAGAGCCGTAGTGCCTGGCCGGGAATCGGTCGAAGAGCAGAGGGTTCAAAGAAGGATCACCCTCAGTGATTCTTTTGATGAGTTTGTATAAGCGCGTGGAACAGCATGGAACTGTTCAGAAAGGCAGGAGACTATGTATGCACGAGTTACGACTGGCTATGTGCAGCCAGGGAAGATGGACGAACTTAACCAGTACGTTCGCGAGACGCTCGTCCCCCTATACTCACAGCAGCAGGGGTTTAAAGGCGCACTCTTTCTGACCGACCGCAGTGCAAACAAGGCGATCGCGATCACCTTGTGGGAGACGGAAGCCGAGATGGCAGCGGGCGAGGCCAGTGGGGGCTACTATCGCGAGCAGCTTGCCAAAATGGCCCATTTGTTTGCCTCAGCGCCCGTCCGGGAAGCCTATGAGGTGAGCATCCAGGAGGTGCAAAAAGACCGCACAGGCAAGCATGCCCGCGTGCTGACCGCCACGGCTCAGCCCGGCAACAACCCGGGTTCAACGGGGGGCTTTGGTTGCTAGACCGCAGTACGGGCAAGGTTATCGCAATTACATTATGGAAGACGGAAGCCGATTTGCTGGCAGGCGAGACCAGCGGCTATCTGCGGGAGCAACTAGGCAAACTCACGCATGTGCTGGCGACGCAGGTAGTTCGGGAAGCCTATGAAGTGGCTGTCCAGGAGTAGACCTCTTCGCCAGGTATGATGGACTTGCGATGCACAGCGTAGCTGAAAAATGCAGTCTCGCATTGTTTGCACAGTGGATGGAGGAGCTATCACATTCCAACAGGGAAAGAAATGCTTCCCCTAAGTGAAAACCAAAAAAAGACCCTCAGACATATGGAATCATTCGGATGAACGAAGATGAAGAACGGTAATCGTGTTGGGAGGGGGCGTCGATTTCGGAGGCCGGTAGTGGCCCTCGCGATGTCGTCGATGCACCTCCGGGTCGTACAACAGAGGAGGCGGTGCGTCCTGGCCTGGCGGGACTTTGCCCAACAGCTCCGCATCGCGTTTAAGCAAGGCATAGATGGCCTCGGTCATCTGGCCGGCCACACGCCCGATTACCTTCGTTTTGCCTACGTAGGACTGTGTGCTTATTCGGAATACATCTTCCCCGTTGTAGATGGTAGAGCATTGGCAAGCAACGGTGTCTTACGAAACTGCCGTTGTTCAACGCATGCTCAGAACAACATGAGGAGGTGTAATTTGGGACAAACGATCCGTTGGGAGTTTTACCCACTGGTCGCTGAAGAGCCACATGCGCACGCCTGGCTAGAGATTCAAGCCATGCTGGGGTTGGCAAAGAATACCATTCATGCCTACGGTCGAGGAGCAAATGACTATCTCGCCTTTTGTCAGCGCGCGGCTCGTCCATTTGTGGAAGCCACCAAAGCAGATATCATCGCCTACATTGACGACATGACCCACCGCTCCAATCCAAAAGGGGAGAATATTCGGTATCTTCATTCGGGGGTCGGCTTGGCAAATAGCACCATGCAACAGCGCTTGACCGTCGTCAGGCTCCTGTACGATTACCTCATTGATGAGCGTATTAGAGTCGATCAGCGCAATCCGGTTGGGAAAGGCAAATTCACACCTGGTCGCGCCTTCGCAGGCAAGCGTGAACGCGGCATTCTCCGCCACTACGAGCAACTCCCTTGGATCCCTGGCAGCGACGAGTGGGATCGCATTCTTGATGCGACGCTCCAGGAACCGTTACGAAACAGAAACGATACGACAACTCCTCGAACAATGCATCACAACAGCTGTAGAAGAAGCGCAAAAGCAGGTTTCTGAGCCGCTTCCAACGCAGTTCTATGTAGGGCTCGAAGCCTTTGGACAACACGGAAAAGAACTTTCTCTGGATGAAGTTATTCCCTTTCTCTATCGTGATGGAACCTTCCCAAGGGTGGTTGATATCGCCGTACGAGGAATCATACCAAATCCGGGTAATGACTGATCAAACCGATGCTTGCCTGGACTTGCAGGGAGATGGACTTCACTGGAATGCTGAGTTCTTACGCATCAGAGCGCACGAGCAGAGGCGGGAGAGTCGCCCAGGAGACGGGGCTGTATGGGAAAAGGCCTTCGCATGTGGTGTCATCTCCTCCCTTTTGCGCGAGAGCGAGTCGGGTGCAGCGCCACCAAAGCGCAACAAAGTCCCCATGCCTGGAAAAGCAGCAAGATGGAAGAAGTTTTTTCCGCTCACCGGTCGTAGACTGTATCTGCCTGCAACTGGCAAGCAGCGGAGAAGGAGATCGACATGAGAAAAATAATTGCATCCGAGATGATAACCGTTGACGGCTACTTCGCAGGGGAAGATGGGGCACTCGATTGGTTTGTTCAAGCGGAATCCCTTGGAAACCGCTCTGAATCTCGCGTACAATGGCAGGAGCATCGAACGTCGTCCGAGCGCGCACCACACCGGAAGAAAGCGTGAGAGAAGATGCCTACCATTGAAACGGAGCGGCTGATCCTGCGAGACTTCGTTCCTTCTGATTGGGATGCGCTCAATGCGTTCTTGTCCGATCCATCCGTTACCCGTAACATGCACTTTTCCTCCTGGGATGAACAGAAGCGGCGCCAATGGTCCGCATCAGTTATCCAGCGAGCATCCAACCCCCATCGGGATGCCTATGATTGGGCGATCACGTTACGGAGCAATGGGCTGCTCATCGGCTGGCTGATTCTTGGCAGGAGCCGTTATGCCACCGAGGAAAGGATGCACGAATGTGGCTGTGGCTACGCTCTCAACCAGCACTACTGGGGACAGGGCTATATGCCTGAAGCGCTCCAGGCGGCTTTTACCTATGCCTTTACGGTGCT